>Ga0265798_10001252_pt1 | contig 40031 bp, 26 predicted proteins | sample P3T30metagenome_FD_192430 | JGI IMG/M metagenome (GOLD analysis project Ga0265798, IMG submission 192430) | Plant litter microbial communities from East Loma Ridge, Irvine, California - P3 T30 | ecosystem: Environmental > Terrestrial > Plant litter > Unclassified | place: USA: California... | reverse complement strand
CGGTGCTCAGGTAAACGACTTACTACGTGGCTCGTACAACGATAATGCAACGTTCAAATACTTGCTACGTGACTCGTACAACGATGACGGAACGTTCAAGGGCTCTGTAAAGGGCCCCAAGCCCGTCTTCCGCGATACTTCCAAGCAAGTAGAGGAGCAGCCTACCTCTGCTCGCCACCCATCAACCGACCTCTTCGGCAACCCCAAAGGTAGCCTTATCCACCACCCACCACCCGGCACTCTCTTCGACACACCAACCGGTAGTCTCTTCGGCAAACCTCCGGCCAGCGCCCTTGGCCCACAGCCTAACGAAGTCGTCCGCGACGGCGATGATGAAGAAGAAGATCCGGAATCACCGGTGTCGGTCAACAACGCGCAGGTCTTCAAGAGGCCTACCGTTGCCAATCTGAGGCGCGAACGAGCACTGCTGCACGGGGAGCTGGACGGCTGGGTTGGGAGGCTAAAGCTTGTCCGGGACGAGTTCGATGGGATTATTGGCGAGGTCGAGGACCGGATGCTAGTTTTGAAGGCTGTGAACAGGATGCAGGCGCCTTTGAGGAAGGCGCCTCTAGGACGTGGCCGTGGCCACGGACGTTATCGTTAAGTTTGTCGTTTATCGTTCGCTGGGAGTATGGTGGCCTCTCCATATGAGTTCTTTCTCGCTGCTAATAACTTGATAAACGCTACGGATGAATCTCATGAGACTGTTCCTGATACGAGTCTGCCAAAACATAGCGATAGGAGTCAACATACCATGGATAGGTATTATGACGAAACTCTCTCCTGCAATGTTTCTTTGTCTAGATCGAATCGACGTACTCGCTTTGAGGCCTCTTTACCCCATCCGGTGGCAAACACGTGTGCATTCTCTTTGTTCATGTCAAGTATTATTTCTTAGGCTCGGTCGCAATTCACACCTCACTTACCTACAATACCACCGACCCCAGCAGCAGCACCACATAATTAAATCAACCATCAAAAAACAACAACAATGCCAGTAACGACTCGACGCCGTGCCGCCGCCCTTTCGGCAGTCCGACGCTCATCCCTCAAAAAACCCACCACCTCCTCAACCCCCAAGAAAACCACAATCAAAGCCACGCCTCGCCCCCTACGCCCTAGCAACAAATCCCCTTCCCGAAACCAAACCCCCCAATCCGCACCCCCAACCACAACAATGCATCCCCAAATCCACTCCCCCACCGCCTCCCAAAAACACCGCCGCCGCCGCCTTTCCCTCCCCAACGCTGAGCCCGTCCAGACAAGCACCGCTCCGCCCTCCATAGCCTGCCGTTACGGGCACAGGCTGTAAAACAACAAGGCGAAATGGGGGAACGCGTCGATAGTTTCCCCTACTGCACTTCAGGCTGGAAGGTATGGATTGCAGGCACAGGCTAGGTTTTATGAGAGGCAATTGGCGAGGATTGGGGCCGAGTTGGCGGCGACGGGGGAGGCGGAGTTGTGGCGGGTGCATGGGGTTGTGGATTTGGCGGTGGGGATGTTGAGGGGTGTTATTGCTGAGAAGGCATGAGGGGGAGGGGGAAGAGGGATGACGATACGGGGTGATGCTGAGTTTTTGCTCCTCTGGTTGTGTTCTGCGATTGCATTTTCTTGTTCCATTTTGTTGTTTTCTTTGGGCTGGCATTGTAGATCGGGGGTGGATGTTTGTAAAGAAGGTCAACGACGCTTGGAGTTTATACACAATTTCTCATTGCTCATTCGATTTCGTCGTCAAACAACCACACCTCTAAATGCCCTTCGTAATCACTTCCTCAGCCAGCGTAGCAAAGTCCTTCCCACTCTCCTCATCAACCTTCACCCACAAGTTCGGCTGTGTGAAAACAGCAATCGTGTTGCGCGCCACCCTCTCGCCTCCACCCTCAGCCTTACCACCTCTCACAAAGTGCGGCACAGCCTGCAACTTCCCCCTGGTAATAAGCTGCAGCGCCATGCCAGTCTGGAAAGCCAAGCTGTCGCGCGGGATGTGCACCTGCGTAGTCCGGCCAGCGCGATCGCGAATCCACAGACCCGCCTTGGGATCAGGGTGGGCGTCGAGCTCGGGCAGAGGCGAGAAAGAGCCATCGGCGGATTTGGCCGGGTGCGTGATCTCGTCGATGAACATCTGGCTGGTGAGACCGGTGAGAGCGCCGAGGTCGGTGTGCGTGGCGCACCAGTCATCGTCGGGCTTCTCTGGCACGTCTACAGCCGGTGGGGCTGAGGAAGCAGGCGGTGGGAAGTAGTGCAGTAGTCTTGCTTTGGTGCTCACGCTGGTGCGCACAATTTCTTCCAGCGTGCCGGACTTGTAGCCTTCGAGCTTAGCGACACCATAGCGGTCACAGGATCGGGCTACGAGGCCTGCTACGTCGACGATTAGGCGGCAGAGGGATTCGAATTTCGCTTCGAAGCCCGGTAGGGCGTCTTCGCTCGGCCAGACGTTGGGGGTGACCATCTCGACGACGTGAGGGTACAGTTCACGGGCTTTGGCTTCGAGGGCGGCATTGTGGATGGGGTTGGCGTAGTATGAGCCTTTGAGAGTGTCGTAGCGTCCGTCTGCTAGAGTTTCCTTACCACACGACCAGCCGACGTTGTATTTCGCTTCGGGCTTCTCGACCTTGGCTGTGACAGGAATTGCATCAGCTCTGGAACAAGTATGACAAAAGGGACTCGCTGAGAACATACCCAGTTCTTCTGCTGGCAGGTTAGCCAAGTAAGAGCTCAGACTCAAGACCTCTCTTCTCAGTTCCGCGAATTTTTCCGGTAGATCTTTCACGATGATGATGCCCAAACTCTCGGGCCCGAACGCTTGCTCCAATGTTTCCAGCGAGACAGTACCATCTTGGAGTCCCTGCAACGTGACCGAGACCGCAGCCGGGCGTTCTTCGCTTGGTGCGATGGATCCCATTGTTGAGGAGTTGCAAGTGAGTATATGTCGAAGCTGGGTTGTGTGAACCAATGACCAGCTGGCTTTGCGAATCTTTTGTTGCCCGCGGCTTAATTCGGCTTACTTGATTTTGCCGAGTCAGTAGCAGGAAATGTCCAAGAAAGTAATCCCCGTTTTGTGTTGTCGCAAGGAATAAGTCTGTTCTGTTGTTATAGAGATAGGACCAAATCGCGAACTCTAAAACCGAGGTTGTCACATGGTAGGTATGTGAAGCCGCGCTTTTGGTCGGAGTTCGCCGACAAACATATCATTCTATCCGAGATCTCGCCAAGATTGCCATCCTGCGAACGATGACAAGCAGCACCTACCAGCTGTGAGGCGAAAAGATGATAAGGAAAGATCTCTAAGTCGTCGATAGTGCGGCCGCCATATCGCTATGTGTATGCTGACAATCATCGGTTACCAACACCAACCCTAACCCTGATTCAAGATTCGCTCCGGATTGAAGATCTCATGGACGATACGAGTGTATGGAAGGTGGTGGCGCTGATGGTTAGAATTGGTCTGCAACTATCTGCTTCCACTAAGACGACAACACCATCACCATACCTTTCAAAGCGATGACCCTAGAGTTCTTGCGACACCCACCCATTCAACCAACAAGCTAATCATATTTCCATACCCAAATGTATCTCTGACCCAAATGATTCACACAAACGCCCCTTGATCATCTCCAACCCTCCCCTTACGCGCTTGAATCCACCCGGTAACCAACCTCTGCCCCGGCGACGAGCCCTCCCTCCCATTACCATTCTCCCCCAAACCCACAGCTTTGGGCGGCGAAGACCTCGGCCTCCCCACTGTTGGATCACGTTTCTTGCTAGTCGGACCCGCCAGCCACTCTGAACTGGAGAGAGCAGGAAGACCACTGCTGACGTCGTCGACGACGTGGTGAGTGGCGGGGGTGTTCTCTTTATTCGTGTTGGCAGTCAAGGAAGCGGCGGTGGCGGCGTAAGGGCCCGCAGAGATGTTCTGGATGGTCGTGTCTTCGAAGACTGCAACGACCGGAGTGGGTTTTTTGCGGCGGACTTCGATCGGGCGGCTGGTGCCCGTGAGATTTGTTTTGTACTTGGCGCGGAGGTCAAAGGCGGATTGGTGGTGTTTGTAGTAGTGGTGGGAGGATGGTGGACGGAGGTGTGTTGTTGATAGAACCGGCTCTGTGTTGGGAATGGCGTCGGACATGGTGAGGTTGTTTGATATACAGTTTTTGCTTGTCATTGTGGCAAGGGGTGCTTTCGTTTGAGTCGAGGCCTCGAGATGTGCGAGAGAATGGCGTTTGGGCAGCGGGTTGACAGCCTTATCGCTTGCGTTGCTGATTACTTCTGGACTCTGCTTGCTGATATCGCTGCCTGGCCGCTGCAGGGAGCTTTCGGTGTCTGTTGCGGCATTGCTAGCCATTGAAAATTTGCGGCTCGTCCTTCGACTGGAGTTGTCGCTCGAATCGATGATGGGATATCGATCGTTCATGTAACTCGGTCGCCTACCGCTGGCACGAGGCCGGCTCCCTTGTCGAGTCCTTGATGTTCGCTCACTGTCGGACCCATACTTCTGTGAACCGCTTCCAGTTGTTGCCGATCGATCACGACTGAAAGGACCGAGGGTTCTCGTTGCTGGCGCAGAAACGGGATCGTGTGTGAGGTTGCCAGCCGCGTCTGTATCGGTCAGGCTGTTCAGTTCTTCAGAAAGCCATTTGCGCCACTCCCCACTGGCTCGCACAGGTCGCTCGGCGTGTAGTTCCTGTTTCTTCGGAGGCGATAATGCATAACGTTTGACCTCGCGACTTGTAATAGTGACCGTCATACCTCCTTCTTCCGGAGTCGTGGGACATGGCGAAGCACCATCGGTAGCACGCGAGTAAACACTGGGAGATAAAAGCCTCTCGCGGGTTCTACTTGCAGATGCAGGCCCTGACACTTTAGCATGCCGAGGCAAGCCGCCTGTATCTGCATCTGCATCTTGGTAAGGATGACGACTGAACGATGGCAATTCATACGGATTGTCCTCGTCATATGCGGAGGCGATCTTGCCGTCAGGAGCAGCAGGAGCGGTACGCAAGGCGGCCTGCCATCTAGCCTTGCTTTGTTGAACACGGCGGGCAATGCGTTCAGACGATGGAGGATCGGCTTGCAAAGGATCAATTCTGCGTTTGGACACATAGTGGTTGGCGGTCGGTGTTTGATCGGTAGACTCGTTGTGTGCAAGAACACGGTCTGGCGAGACTTCAACGACTGGCGACATCATCTTGTAAGCATCTGGGTCTGGCGTTACTGTCCTGATTGTGGAAGTACCACCATGCGTAGATAGGGCGAGAGACTCTGCTCGTCGTCGTGAGGGAAGCATGGACAATGACGATGTCGTACGAGACGCCGTACTTGTAGTGCTTTCGGCGAGATCCTCCTTCAATTCGTCGGGACCTCGTGGCAGCATATGCTCTCGTAGAGCCATGAACAAGGCTTGGCTGTCCTCGGATCCTTTCAGATCAGCACGGCTTGTTTTGCGAAGGCGATTTTGCACAGCACGGCCAAAGAAAGAGCTCTTCTTCCGAAGCTTGGATTGACTATCGCTGCGTTTTAGTCTGCCGTGTTCGTCTGCCACGCATGTTGACGCAGTGTTTGCGAATGTACTTGTCGTTCCAGCAGCAGTGGAGTTGGCCCAGCTGGTCACTCGAGATCTGTCTGTGGCGGCGTTGATGCTCACATTACTCTCAATGCTACCTTGCTGGAACAGTGGGAGGGTGTTTTGGCTCAGAGCCGCCGGTGAGTCATGGACAACGAACGGGTCGCTGAGCATTGTCGAAGATTGCAAGACTTCCTGGCATTCTTGGTCCAAGTCAGGCCGGCCAAGAGGTATGGGCTGGGGTTGCTGAGAGATAAACCCACTTGGCGCACGAGACGCCTTGCGTAGGAGCTTCTTGAACTGGGTTTTCATGGAGCCAGAGAAGATCCGAGTCTTTGTGGCAACAACTTCTGCGTACACAACTGGTGGTACTGGATCATCGCCTTGAGTCAGGTGTGCGATGGTAGAATCATCGGCATAGTTGAACGGTGGCAGGGAGTTGTCGTAAGTAATGCCCACAGTGTGACGTCGATCACTGATGTCCCGCCTTTGCAGCTTCTGAAACGATCCGAAGAAAGACTTGCGCTCGCGAATCTTGTGATGGCTGAAGTCTTGCAGTTGTCGGTCTCGCGCCAGAGCTATAGTATCTTCATCTGTCTGCGCATCCCCTGTTGATAATCGGCATGACGAGCGGTGATCAGACGCTGCCTTTGTTCTGTTGGCATAAGATTGTGGTTCCGTATAAGTGACGGATATGCCATCGTCGTAGCTCTTTTCCGTGTACCGCGGTGTCGGAGCCGGCGATGAGCTATGCAATCCCGTAACAGCACGTGTTCCTCTTGTAGGCAAACTCCGAGTTTCCAAAGCGGATGGAGGCTTCAGCTGGTATTCAATGGGCGCTGCGACAAAGCGGGCTTTTCGGTGAGCTGATTTGACATCAGCCTCGGTCTGAATCGGAAGTGCTGCTTTGCAGCGAGCACCCGTCTCCTCAACTCCGTGTGACGCTCCGCTCGAGTGGAATTTCTGACTAGCTGCAGGTGTAGATTTGATGTCGTCGCGTCGTGCCGTTGACCGCCTGCGACCCAGTCTAGCATCTTCCAGATGACTGCCTTCCGAGCGGCCGGTGACCTGGCTCCGGCGCCGATGAAGTCCAGGTGGTGCTGGTCTGTAGTCGGGACAGCTCATCTGTTCGGTGGGTTGCGCACGTTTGTAGGCCTGTGTGGCGGCTGCTTCTGCGTGTTGGCGAACGAGGAAAGGATCAGATGTGGCCGATGAACGCTGACGAGCAGCTTGCATGGACGCTGTCGATCGGCTACGACGAAGGCGGTCCGATGTGGTAGTGTTTGAACGAGAAAGCATGCTACAAAGGCGAGTTCGTGGGAACGAGCTCTCAGGCAGGAAGGGGTTTCGGTAGGCCAAACACTTTTATCTCATGCCGCGGTGAGATGGTGTTAAGGTATGATTGTGAGTCGAACCATGCAAACAACGCATGGCAGAAGCTCGTAGGCAAGTGCAAGATGTCCATCCTGGCGCTTGCCGATGGTCTGTTGTCAAGAGGCAGGCGCGTTTCGGCAGTGTGCCAGATGGTTGGAAGGCCATGTTGGAGGTGAAGAAACGGGGATATTATCAGACCTACAGTAATGTACATTACCTACAAGCCTACATATTGGACTCAACGATGTTAAAGGCAAACCTTTGAAAAGCGATGCGTACTGTATGTTGGAAGCGCAGCTGCCCGACCATCCAGTTAAGAGGTGTACCTGAGTCGCGTGGGCATAGTAGGATGGCGCCCGTCCATGTCGTCTTGTGTGTGTGTGTGTCCATCCTCCAAACTTTAGTGGCAATGCTTATGTCGGCTCTGGAAATGATGTTGTCGAATCGGTGGCCCAATCCCTGGGATGATGATTGATGAGATCCGGCGCGTGGCGAAAATTAGTCAAATGAAGAAAGACAACTGCAGTGTTTCTAACAAGATGGACGATAATTCCGAGTCTCGCCCAGGACGTGCCTTGAGCGTTAGACACATGACTTGTTGTTGAACGGCAAGAGGTATAAAAATGCAAGGCACGGATGTTTGCGACAAATTGAGGCGAATGGCGTGATGGGGCGAGTATTGCGCAAAATCGGGTATGATGGCACGGGCGACGGGCCGACAACCTAGCCCTAGAGCCGAGCCAATTCGTCTCACGTGGCGATACATGTGCTGCTGGTACATACATATATGTTGGTGTTCATGGCGGTGTCGCACGACAGCCTGAGCGATGATACTGGGGTTTGGAAGGTTAGGTAGATGTAGGCATTGCTATCTGTAGTGGTAGGTGTATGCAGAAACATTAACCACGGATGATGAGTACTGTACATTAATTAACTTGGACTACATATACCACCAAGGTACATTTTGTCGAGTCATAGTAAAATAGAACTAGAACAGCAGCAGCAGCAGGCCAAGAAGAAGAAGGGTCTGGCGGTGACAAAGAAGTATCCGGGTACAGGCCGTCTCGGGTAGGTATGCCGCCCGCGCCAACTCCAACGCCTCCGTCAAAGCTGGGGTCTGGTATGTGGTAGGTATTCCAGGCACGCCATCAGTCTAGCCGATTGCACAACCCTCTTTGCGACTTCCCACTGTGAAACAAACCCATTCACCACCAACTCGGCACCTACTGCCTCCTCCGCATTCGCCATCCTTCGACTCATCACTCGCAATCTCGCTCCACACTCCCAATCCATACCGTCGGCACCGAACCTGCCCTCACTGATAACGCACGCGACACCGAGTCTTGTACTGTATTGTACCACTTTCCCATGTTGATTTCGCCATAAACCCTGTCGCCGACCATGGCATCACGTCCGCGCTCATCGCACACCATCGCCGCCCCCGACTCTCCTTCACAGCAGCTGCCTCCAGCCATGGCCGTCACCTCTGAACTCACAACGCGCCAGCAACCCGCCTCTGTTCCCGACTACGACGTTGACCAGCACGACTACCAAGAACACCAACATCTCGATCACACCCACGGAGAACACTGTCACCACCGACACGAACATCACGAACACCACGGCATACTGCGAAACCGCCACGGCCACTCCGACGATCAGAGCATCTCCCTCTCCTCCACCTCCAAACAGGCCGAGCAAACCGTTGCGCCTTTCCTCACCGAGCACATTCCTATGCAATACAACCCCGTAGGACCTCCGAGATCGACTCTATCACAGACAGAGCAGGACACACAAGTCGGACCGAACAGCAGCAAATTCTGCTACAAACATCGCCCAGACCTCAAGTGCAGACGTCAAGCCAACGAACCCTCTATGGATCAACTGCAGAATGAACTTGCATCTCTTTCGCAATCAGACCAGCAGGCCATCTCGCATGTCTGGTCGCTATTCTCTGCCGCTCCAGCCAAACACCGCAACCTCATGCTGCAAGGCGTTCTCGCCCAATGCTGTTTCCCTCAACTTTCCTACGTCGCCGCTAGCGTACGAGACCTTATCAAGATCGATTTCCTCGCAGCATTACCCGCCGAGCTCAGCTTCAAGATCCTATGTTACCTGGACACCACCTCTCTTTGCAAAGCATCGCAAGTCAGCCAGCGCTGGCGAACCCTCGCCGACGATGACGTAGTCTGGCACAAGATGTGTGAGCAGCACATTGACAGGAAGTGCACAAAATGTGGCTGGGGTCTACCTCTGCTTGAGCGCAAGCGGTTGAGGATAGAAAAGAGACAGATACAACTCCGGGCAACTGGCCGCGGCCTGAACGAATGGTCACCTCGAATTACTCCCGAGGCTGAAGACACCCCGGAGGAACCAGCCCAGCAACCGGAAACTTCCACATCAAGAGCAGGAAGTAAACGTCCTCTTGACCTCGGATCGCTATCGCCGGAATTACCCAAGCGCCAGTGCACTCAGTCAGTATCTGCAGATCAGGAAAACAACCAAGACAACGACTACTTTGCACCTCGAAAGCGTCCTTGGAAGGATGTGTACCGCGACCGTTTCAAGGTCGGTACTGCTTGGAAGTACGGCCGATGCAGCACCAAAGTCTTCAAGGGTCACACTAACGGTGTGATGTGCCTTCAATTTGACGAAAATGTGCTCATTACGGGATCCTACGACACCACAGCCAAAGTTTGGGACACCGAGACTGGACAAGAAATAAGGACGCTCAAGGGACATACATCTGGCATCCGATGCTTGCAGTTCGATGATCAAAAGCTCATGACTGGAAGTCTGGATGGAACTGTCAGGCTATGGGACTGGAAGACTGGGCAATGCAAACGTGTCTTCAACGCCCACTCCGAGGGCATCATTACACTAAATTTCAGCGGACGCTACGTCGCAACTGGATCGATGGATAAGACCATCCGCGTGTGGGATTCCGAGACTAAGCAGACGTTCCTCCTACGCGGCCACACCGACTGGGTCAACTGTGTCAAGGTCGATGAAGCATCCCGTACTCTTTTCTCCGCATCAGACGATTTGACGGTCAGACTTTGGGATCTGGACACCAAAGAATGCTTGAACGTATTCGAAGGCCACGTTGGCCAAGTCCAACAACTCCAGCTCATGCCGCCAGAATTCGAGCTAGACCACGACTCTTTCCTTTCCGGTGACAAAGATGACGACACTAGCAGTGTTGGCTCTGTAGCTCACCATCATCACGATGAGTCTCAGCAGACGGTACCGTTCTGGCCAAATGATTCTGAACGTGCAGCACCTCCGCGCTACATGTTTACGGGCGCTCTCGACTCCACTATCCGCCTGTGGGACACCCACCAACCTCATGCCCAAAGCCAACAACAACAGCGACAGCAGCAGCAGCAGCAGCAATCTGCTGAAGACACCGCAAATTCCTTCATCGTCCTCCCAACAGACCCTCTCACCAATTCACACACCCCCAGAGCTCAGGCATGCATCCGAACCTTCTTCGGCCATGTCGAAGGCATCTGGGCACTGGCAGCTGATCACCTACGCCTCATCTCCGGCAGCGAAGACCGAATGATGAAAGTCTGGGACCCACGCACAGGCAAATGCGAGAGGACTTTCACCGGTCACGCTGGGCCCGTCACTTGCGCTTGGCTGAGTGAGAGCCGACTCGCAAGCGGAAGCGAGGACTGCGAAGTGCGCATGTTGGTTTTTGGCGATCAATGCTAGGCTGGCATGATGACGCCCGACTTGATCTTTTTTTCCTTTGCAATTTGAGCGAGGCGCGTTTTGCATAGTCCAACGATGAATGGTACTGCAAGAAACCGGTATAGTATGCAATGGAATGGGATTTTTTTTTGGGAGGTTCTGATCTGATCCGGGAAAGAGATCGGTTTCTTTAATGGAAGTTATATACCAAGGCTGTCTCTTCTCTGACGGCAAAATGCATTGTCTCCACAGGCGCTGGCTGGAACATGTTCGATCGATCCAAGTCCCCCTCAACTCATTAATTTTCGCAGGTATGACCAGAACATACGATGATGGTGATGACGAGTAACTCTAGAGCAAAGAGAGACGTACAAAGAGTCCGAACACACCAGACACCAGCTTCCTTCTCCCCGGACTACTACTAGGCGGTGAGTTAGAGACAGTAGGTAGTCTCATGCGGATGGTTGAGCCTGACAAGCGAGTCAGCGTGCGTTAGCCCTGTTCACTATCTGGGGATAAGTGGAGATCCGGATCCGACTGGATGGACGAGATGCCAAGTGAATGAGCGAGTTGAAGTCCTTCTTTCTTACTTTATTTTCTGGGATGGCACTGATGAACGAACGCCCAAAGCCACCTACCCGCTGCCGTAACGAACAACGTTTTGACGGTCGACGTCAGGCGAAGAAAATCGATACAGTAGCTTGGCTACACTGCATGACATGGCATGGCATGATGCAGGAGCAAGCGCAACAGGACGAAAGTAACGTCCCTTCGGAGCGCAAACCCTACATTCTCAATGCAACGTTTCCTCCCCCCTTTCAAACGAAACCCGCTCAAGCCGGAGACATCTGGAGCTTGTTTCCATCGAGCCTAGAAGAGAGAAGAAGCAAGTCATTGTCAGCCACATCATACCTTCCACCCTCCCCGGAACAATTCCACTCACTCAGTCTCTTTCAAATCGCCCATAGCCCAGAAAGGCGCGTCCGGCATCATGAAGCTGACGAACGCTATGCCGTGGCGTTTGCCATCGGTGGTGGGAATAACCTTTTTTTCTCGGAACGACGAGGTCGAGGTTAGCGGAAAGGATCATGGGAGCGAATGGGGTGTCCGGCGGAACTCACGATTTCTCCGACTGGACCGTACTTGCCACTGGCGAAAAGCTTCCGCAGGCTTTCTTCGGTGGTCTTGTCGGAGAGGTTGCTTTGTTGGGGGTCAGGTTAGCTCGGTGATGTGGAGGGACGACTGGGCTGCAGGGGTGAGGGATTGTGTAAGTACTTGAGTTGGAGGCGGAACATTGTTCGATCGTTGCGGGAAGATGGGTGTTCGATTGTATGGGGATGGAGCGAGAAATGATGTCGTGGAGAGCAGAGAAGGATCGAGAAGCAGAAGGACCCAGGATGGTCGTCTTTTACGTACGGTGGGCAGGACGAAAGTATTAGTTCCTCAAGGTACGTTCAATGGTCTTGCGGTGAGCCGTGCCACATGCAATATCAGAGGTGAGTTTGCTATAGAAAGCTCGGTTGCATGCAGCATGACACGATGCGACAATACCTGCAAGGCAATCCATCCTGACAGACCAGACCCCTTTGTTGCATCTGCTAAGGATGTTGAGATCACACCCGTGCCAGACCAGACAATCCTCCGCGCCATGCTACCGAATGACACAGCTTCGTTTGACCTCGACGCAGTACCCGAAACCCGAAATGGCGATTTCGACTGGATTGGTTGGGATTGAGGTTGTTGTGAGGCCACAGCAACAGCTTATTGGCTAGCCAGAAGATGCAGGTCGATTCCATGGAACGAATCAAGTCAACCTGCAGTCAGAACAGATGGCATTGGTTGTAGGTCTGTTACAAGGGTGTAGTCGCAATAGTGCAATGAGTCCAGATGCGGCGGAGATGTCCATCTCCTATGTCCTATTTCCATCCAACTGCCATCAATACCGCTCAAGCATCACTGACAAGTGGCTGCACGCACACATGTGAGCAAGACTTTTTCGCCAGCGCCATCTACAGGTAGTGAGGTATGGTCAAGTTGGTGTCTTTGACGCATTCAGACGCGCAAGTTCTGTCCTCCGTCGAGAGTGAGGGGTGACCTACTGTACATACCTCAGTCCAATGTTCCTCTCTACTACGTCCATCACCACTCCAAGTACACCTACCCTGCCGCCAGAACACACACAATGGCCTCAGATTTAGCATGCGAGTGCCTGTACCCTCGCAGAAGACTGCTGATCGATGGTCCGACTCTCGGCGCGCTCTCTCCCTCTCACTAACCATTTGGTCTGGGATGACCGGAAGATCTTGCACAGCCTATACTACGCCAGCTCTTGACACTGTTTATGTGCATACAGCCTGTATAGATTGTAGTAGACCGGCAAAGCGAGTGTGGTCAATCTGCAATAGCAGTGCAATAGCGATTTGCAACGGGATGGGATTCGACTGACCTGTCGGCGAAGTACGCGACTCCAAGGAGTACCACATACATAAAGGCCGACATGACGGAATCCCTCGCTTGATGCTCATTCCCTCCAAGGCCATGACCTCTCATCAAACCCTCGTTCCAATGTTCCAGCCGGTGCACCATGTAGAGTAACCATACCCTGGCGGAGAAGCGTGCCAATGACAAGGCCTGCCTCACACGATGCATGCCATTCAGCTCTTGGGAGCATGCAGTCAAGCAGGGCCCAGTGGCATTCATCTGTAACAACACTGCAACGAAGGCCTGTTAGCGAAGCAAGGTACACGAATGCGCAAAGTATAACACACAAAGGCAGGCCCGACCAAACCTCTTACTTGATATTCATCCCGTCCAAAACTACGAACTGCCACTGAATCCTCCAATCCGATCATCTCTACATACCACATTACAACATGTCTTTCACTGCCACCGCCGAAAACATTCGCCTTGACGACGGGGTTCTCTATGCAAGCCTCCGGGCGAGCGACGGCAGTTGGAGTGAAGCTTCATTCGTTCTTACAGAAGTCATTGGCAACGACAACGGTAATCCTGACTCCCCGAGCGTGTTTTTTCCCACCGGGCAACAGTACTGATCTTCGGAACAGGCAAGTTCAGCACGCCCGGAGATAACTTCCTAGCATCTACCCAAGACTGCTGGCTCAAAGTTGAGGATAGGACCATCCTCGCCGGCCAGCTCGTGGATATCGAGGGGAATATTGGACAGGACGAGTTCGATCTTGACGAGCTCTTGGGCAACACTGACGGCGCGTTTGAGTGGACTGGCAACAATCAGAGACGACGGATTTGGTCCATCAATCATTGGTAGGCTTCGCACGCGTTGTGCCGGGCCAGGCTATTTGACTATGTCCGGTGAAATGCCGTCAATTGCGCTCAAGCATGATTGAAAATTCGCTGCACGCTCACGTGCGAGCAAGATCTTATCGCGATGTAGCGCCATCTGCAGGTAGTGTATGCATGATCAAGTCGGTGTCTTCGACGCGTTTACAAATCAATCCGTCAATTCGTTTCTATGTGCGTCAAGGTAGTCTGATCACCACTTTCCTCGCTTGGCGAGCTTCTCGTCAAACTCTTTTGCCTCGAGAGTTTGTCCGTTGAGTCTAAAAGAAATCACCAGTCGTCAGTCATTTCGTCTGTCGGAACGCATGCAAATGGGATACAACGGAAAGAGAATCCACCTACTCGCTGCCGTTCAACTTCTTAATAGCTCCCTTCAGAGATTTAGCATCGGCGTAGGTGATGGATCCGAAGCCACGGAGCTTTCCAGTGTCGTGGTCTCTTGGGAGTGTGATTTCCTTGACCTCGCCGTGCTCCTCGACAACGGGGCGGAGGACCATCTCATCGACACCGTCGGGGATGTTGCTTTGGGAAGGGGTGTTAGATGGAGAAACAATTTGGTAGACAAAATCAATGTAGGCTTACTTGATGAAAACTTTGTCAGACATGTTTGCAGTTTGTAGATTGAAAGGGATAATGCGGTCTGGAGAGGAGAGGGGATTGTATGGTTGATGATCTGGTCTTGGTGAAGAACGAAGAAACGTCGCTCTTGTGACAACCTTGGAACCTTGAATGCAAAAGACACGACCACGTTTCGGTAGATGACGTAAAGCCGTACATGGGCAATTAATAACACGGTACGATGCACCTGTAAACTCACCGCAGGACCCTTGGACGATCTCGTTTGCAAGACTGTTCGAGTGCGGACATACGAGCCCAATGAGTGTGCAACAGCGATCCAAGTTGATCCAATGCAGCGACTTGATGCCGGCATGCCTCCTTCTTGCCACCCTACTACCCAAACAATCATGCTGGAGCCAGTACTACCTACTGTAGAGCGAAGTGGCATCCAGAAAAATGGCTCAAGATCTTCGAGTCCAATCCCCTACAACGCCGTTGACGTAGAGGAACGAGTGTGGAACCAGACAAAAGCGGGGCCATGATCTGGCGGTAAACCAAATCAGACTATTGCAACAATGATTTGCAATACCTAACTTGGAGATCGCCGGAGATCTCACGCTGGATGTGTGTGTGTTCGTCTAATGTGGGCCTCTTAGCAAACATGATTGATCATTCGACATCAACAATCGATCAATCGAGTTCAAATCCCTCGGCCTAGAAATGGCGATGCAACTCAGCATTGACACCCAACGCCAAAGTCGATGTTAGGCCAACACTTCTCTGAACACTGCCGACGCAAAGCAATAATAGCACCAGCATGCAATAACACTGCAATAGTGATGTGCAAAGACCGGAGCTCGCGAAAAGCTCATGTCGTCCATACAAGGATGCAAATTCGAAAAGCACAAGACGACAAAGCAAGTTCTCTAATCTGTCGTAGTCTAGCGGCTTTTGGTGAAAGGGAAGAACGTTGTGCCAATAGCACTGCAATGAATTGTAAAAGGATCGAAGACAAAGGCTTGAGCAGTCGAGTTATCGATGACATGGGAAGCATACATGCAAGTAGAATAAGAATTAAACATCTATCAAAAGCTTCGAAAAGGTAATTACAGACACATAGACAAAGAAAGAGAAAAACACCGTTCCATCCATCCCATCACGCAAAGTCCTCAAAGTCGTAATGATGTGCAAAACGTCCCAAGACACCATTCCACCCTGACCCTTTCCCGAAAGATATCACCAAGCCCTCGTAAGCGCTATGCATCAAACACCAACAAAAAATTTGACTCCAGAAATCAAGCAATTTCCCTCTCCCTCTCTCCCAATCGTCATCAATACATCTTAAGCCTTGGACAAGCGCTTGATGACCTCCTCCTTCTCGGCGACGGGCAGCATGCTGAGGACTTGCATGACACCAGCAAGACCGCCATCCTTGTTGCTGCGCATGAGAGCGGCGACATCGTAGGCCACGGCATCGCCCTTCATCTTCTCGATGCGCTCGTGGATGTTCTTGCGGTTCTCCTCGTACCAGACGGCGACGCTCATGTCGTCGGTACCGAAGGCAGGGAGCTGCGACCAGGCCTCTAGGGTCTTGAGGCTGGTGGTGCGCGAGGCGGCGAGCTCGCGGGGGGAGGCGGCCGCCATGCGCTTGAGGACGTACTCCTCGTTCAATCTGCGGCGGAGGCGCCAGTAGAAGAAGCGACGAGCCTGGGACCAGACGAGCGGCGAGCGAATGGTGTCCTTGGCCTTCATGCGACCAGCACGGTCGTGCAGGTCAGCGTACTGCAGGCTGATCTGCAGGTAGACGGGGAGAAGGAGGGTTTCGCGCTCGGTCATCTTGTTCTTGATCTCTGTCTGCTGTTCCGGGGTAAGGTCCTTTTGCAGCGAGCGACGCTTGAGGTCGCCGTAGGTAGTGTCCAGACGGGCCATGGTCTCGAGCTGCTTGTCCTTGCGGAACTTGATGCCGACGATGCCCTCGGGCTCAAGGACACCACCGCGTGCCTCTTCGTCGGCGTACATCTCCATGAAGCTGGGGTTGATAGTAGGATCGACAACGACCCATGAACCACCACGGAGCTCACCGAAGGGAGGAATGTACACGAAGACGGGCTGCTCGTACTTGACGAGGGCGTCGACGATGTAAGAGCCGTACTTGAGGACCTCGTTGTACATGTCGCGCTGTCCACCGGAGAATCCACGCCAGTTGGCAAGGATCATGAGCGGCAGCTGCTCACCGTTGTTGAAGTCACGAATGGCCTGTGCGGTCTTGAAGGCAGAGTTGGGGTACCACACACCACCGGCCTCGTTGGTGACCTGCTCGATAGAGTCGGGGTTGGCAGGATCGGCAGGCGACACGTTCTCGACCGAGCGGGTCTCGACACCGATGACACCGACAGGAATGCCACCAAGGCGAGCGCGACCAGTGACGACGGTGCGGGCCCAGCCACCAAGAGACTCCCTGAAGGAGTCCTTGTCGAAGAGACCAGACAGGAAGCCATCCTCTGTCTCCTGACCAGCGATCAAGTGGCGAACGTCGTAAGGAGCCTTCTGAGGGGGGTAGAAGGTGATGTCGCGATCCCAGGAGTCAGCAGACGGCGAGATAGGCACAGGGTTGCCCTTCTTGTCAGGGACAAAGGACATCCAGTTGACAATCTTGGAGACACCCTCAAAGTCATCGTTGGCAGTCATGTGGGAAACACCGTTCTTGTACATGATCTGAGTGCCACCAAGCTGCAAGTTGGAGGTGTAGACCTCACGACCCAAGAGCTTGTTGATAGCGGGAGCACCGGTGAGGATGATGGGCTGGCCCTCGACCTGGATGGCACGCTGGCCAAGACGGACGAGGTAGGCACCAATACCGACGGAACGGCAAGTGACGAGCGTGATGGTGAAGATGTCCTCGTAGGCACGCGAAGTCTCACCAGCGATGAGACCGGAGCCCTTCAGACACTCAACACCAAGACCGTCTTCTGCACCAATGATGGTGACAACTTGGTGACGGACCTCGCCATCGACGTTGACTTCCTTGGTGATAACGGACTTGAGCGCGCCGTCCTCGAAGCGAGCCTTCTTCTCGGGAGTGAGGTAAAGGTACTCGAAACCAGCCTCAGGTCGGCTGGCATCCCTCCAGGCGACGGAGAAGTGGGGAATCAGTTCCTCGGCCATGCCGATGCGGGCACCGGAGTTGGCAGACAAGTAGATACGCGGGATACCAAGCTTGCGAGCGAGCTCAGAGCACTTGTGGAAGAACTTGTCCTCTTGCGGGCCGAAGGAACCAATCTTGAAGGTGATGTCGTTGGAGATGATGATGAAGCGACGGCCGCGAGGGTACTCGGGAGTCTTGGCTGTGATGAGCCAACCAACCATGCCGATGGTGTTGGTACCAGGCTCGCGGTTGACCTCAGCGAGGTTGTCAGAGTCGTCGAGCACAAGTTCACTGTACTCGATGCACTCGCCCTGGACTGGCTTCTTGTCCTTGAGGGCGGCATGCTGGGCAACGGTCGCGTTCCAGCTATTCTCGATGGCCTGGCGGAAGAGCTCAGGGAAGTCGTAGACGTACTGGGTACCCATGATGTGGGCCTTGTAACGCTTAGGCTGCAACGCGCCCTTAGTCTCGTAAGGCGAAGCAACGGGGCGAAGGTGCATGGAGCCAATCTTGGTGGTACCGCCAATGCTGTGGAAGAGCCAGTCACCCTTGTCTGACTTGCGCTCTTCGTACAGCTCAACCTGGACAATGTAGCCCGAGGTGTTGGTGATGATGACACGAAGAGGGTAAGGGGCGCCAGTGGTGGGATCAGTGCAGACGATGCGAATCTCAGCACCAGTGACACGGAGTCTCCAGGCGCGGCGGCCGAAACGGTCGAGGAAAGTGGCAAGGGCCTCCTCAACCTCTTTCGGGTCGAGAGGGAAGACAGCCGAGAAGTTGATGAAGATGTGGTTCATGTCCGAGTTGTTGTTACCAATGATCTCCATGGCGTCCAGGATATCGGTCATGAGGCGGTCAGCCTCAGAGATCATGTACTCCGCAGTCGGGATGTCCTCACGCAGACGACCAGGCCTGACGACAGCGCGAGTGAAGAAGCGCTTGTCGTTCTCGTTGGTCTTGCCAACAGCCTCGTACATGTGGATGTTGCGGTTCTCGGTGAAAACGGGCTTGATGTTGAACTTGGACAGACGGCTGAGCTCAAGCTGGAAGGCAAGAGCCGGCTCGCTGTGGCGGATGCTGGTGTCTTCCGCGTAGGTAGGTCCACGGAAAGTGAAGTAGCCAGGGTAGGTGCCATCCTGGTGACCGCAGATGAATGTCAGACGGCGCACGCGGCGGGCAAGGAGCTCCTGCTTGTAGTCTTCAACAATGGGCATCAGACGGGCCAGGATCTCCTTGTCGTCAAGACTCTCTGAGTTGCGGATAGCAACGTTGCAAACGGCCGAAAGCTCGTCATCGTTCTCAGGCTGAGCAACGTTTGGCGTTCTACGCTTGGAGAGGTCAGTAGAGAGCGTGTTGCTCTCCTTGCGGTCACCCTTTTGGCCAGCAAGAGGGAATGCCTCAAGAGCCTTCATGAGAACGTCATCGATGTCATCGATGTACTCGACAGGGACGACTGCTCCCTTTCTGGTAGGCTCGCCGCCCATGGCCTGGCGGTTGAGGTAGCTCATGTCACTGATAGAGTGGACGCGGGAGAAACCGTTGGCGGCAGGTGTGCCCGGAGTAGATGGGTGAGACGACTCGATGGGCAGACCGAACTCAGACTCGCCAACCTTGCGGAGGGCAAAGTCCCATGACAGAACGTAGGGAGCGTCGTTGCCCTCAACCAGGTAGTCGATGCTCTTGAGCTGGTAGGCACGGTAAGCACGGCGGGTGTACACTTCGAGCGCGGCGAGCGAGACCCACGGGTCGGAGTGGACGAAGAAGTGGGGAAGCACATCGAAGACGGTGTACTTGGAGTCCACAACCTCCTTGATGACATCGAAGTTCGGCTCACGGTGCTCCCAGCCGCTTTCGCCGTAGCGGGACTCGAGGACAGCGGAACGGAGAATGTGCTCCATCTGGGCGGTACGCTCTTCAAGAGTGGGCATAGCGCACTGGATCAACAGCTCACGCGCCTTGAGGGCAACCTTGCCGGTTGCGCGTCCCTCGAGGTCTGCAAGCTTCTGCAGGTGCGGGCGGAAGTACTTGGCGACATTGCCAACGTTGGGCTGGTTGGGCCTGTAGTTTGTGAGGATCTCAACGATGAGGTTGTTCTTCGCGCTGACTCTAGTGTGAGAAAGGACGATCTGAACAACGTTGATCAGCTTCTCCTTGTTGGCGTCACGCAGCGCAAGGATGACCTCCTCGTCGCGGCTCTGGCGGGCAGAGAAGATGCTCTCAACATCGTAGTACTGGTCGAAGAGCTTGGTCATAGTGATGAGCTCGTGTGCCTTGAGGCCGTCTTGGTAGCTGGTCATGATGTCAAGCAGAGGCGCGAGGGCACCACGGAGGAGGTCAGCGTCTCCGGCGGAGACAGTCTCATCGGTGAAGCGCTGGAAGGCCTTCTGAAGAGGCTTAGACGGGAACTCCGAGCCACGAGCGTGAGCACGCTTGACGATATCCTCAAGAGTGGTGTCGAGCTTGGCCGGCATGCGGGAGTGGAGAGCAGAAGCTTGAGCGCTCCACTCGCCGTAAGGCAGCTCAGGGTCGCGAAGCACAGTGATAAGGTCCTTGAGGGTGCTCTTCATGACCATCTGGTTGTCGTAACCCTGGAGAATGTTCTGGAGCACGCCCATGGAGTGAGCGAACCTCTGTGGCGGCTTGGTTCCAAGAACGCTGGGTGCACCAATCTCAGGGATGGGCTCGAGGAAGGGCTGAGCAGACTTGACCTTGGTCGGGTCATCGAGCGCCAAGATACCGAGAATGTCACCAGCCTCGAGGGTGGCGCCGGGCTGCTTGATGAGGTTGACAAGACCATCTTCTTGGGCGATGAGAGGCATGTACATCTTCATGACTTCAACCTCAGCGAAGGCTTGTCCCTTCTTGACGTGCTCGCCGTTCTCGACAGTGTACTTGACGAGCTTACCCGGGGATGGAGTGCGCAGCTGGGTAGGGTCGTTCTCCTGCTCGAGCAGGCAGGTCTTGCCGTCGACAGACATGCGGATGGCACCGACCTCCTCCCTCCAATAGACGCTGTGCGAGCGGCCACCGAGGAGGACGAGAAGACCGCCATCAGAGAGGGCGCGAACACCGACGAGAGTCTTGCTGCCGTTCAGGAACAGAGTGTAGCTATCAGCGCTGGAGCGGGTAACGGTGAACTTGTACTTGCTGCCGTCATAGATGAATTCGACGGGGAAGACGGTCTTGAGAACATCCTTGCTTGGGACCTGACCCTTCTCGAGACCAGTGCGGTACTCGTTGGTGCAAATGTCGCTGGCGACGTGTGACTTAGTAACAGCACCGCAAATGACAGCAACAATCTGGTCGGGCCTTTCAGCCGTGAGCTTTTTGCTGATCAGCTCGTCGAGCCAGCCGGTTGTGATGGTGTTCTCCGAGAAAGCTGGAGTCTCCAACAGCTTGATCAGGTATTCCACAGTGGTCTTGAAGTCACCACGAATGCTCAGCTCTTTCAAGGCGACAACCATGTGCTTGCGCGATGCCTGTCTGTTCTCGCCATATGCGAAAATGTGACCGAATTGAGAGTCGGAGAAGTTGTGAATGGATGAGGCGGCACCGACGGAGAAGTAGCCCCATACGTTTGAACTGGATCGGAAGTTGAGTTCGTGCATGGTACCGGAAGAGGGCTTGAAGCCCTCGCCGGGGTCTTCGGATGTGATACGGCAAGCGGTACAGTGGCCCTTGGGTTGCGGCCTGCGCTGCGCAAGAGCAGAACCCTCCTTTTCGAAGCCGAAGTCGATCTCTGTGGTGGTGTGCGGGTCGGCACCGTAGAGCAAGCGAATGTCACGGATGCGGTGGAGGGGAATACCCATGGCAATCTGTAGCTGGGCGGCCGGGACGTTGACACCAGTCACCATCTCGGTGGTGGGGTGCTCGACCTGGAGACGAGGGTTAAGCTCCAAGAAGTAGAATTTGTCGTCGGCGTGAGAGTAAAGGTATTCGACAGTACCGGCAGAGACGTAACCGACGAGCTTGCCGAGGGAGACAGCAGCCTTCTCCATTTGGGAGAAAGTTGCCTGTCCTGCAATGGTGACGGGAGCTTCTTCGATAATCTTCTGATGTCTGCGCTGGACGGAGCAGTCGCGGCCGAAAAGCGAGATGTTGTTGCCGTATTGATCGGACAGAAGTTGAACTTCCAAGTGGCGAGCGTTGCCAGCAAGCTTCATGATGAAGATGGGAGAGCCAGGAATTTCACTGGCAGCAGCGTGATACAGCTGCTCAAAGTTCGACTCGTCCTGAACCATGCGGATACCCTTTCCACCGCCGCCCTCGGAGGCCTTGACCATGACGGGGAAACCAATCCTTCTTGCCGCTGCGAGACCTTCTGCGGGTGACTTGACGCAACCCTGCTGGTAGACCGAGTCCTCGACTGTGACAATGTTGTTGTTGTCTACCACGACCTGGTCGACGCCGGTACCAGACCAGGGAATGCAAGGAACGCCGGCGTGCTGTGCAACGATTGTGGAGGAAATCTTGTCACCAAGTGATCGCATGGCCGAACCGGGAGGACCGATGAAAATGATCTTCTTGGGCGATGCAGCAAGCGATTCTGGGAGCTTAGGGTTTTCGGATGCGTGTCCCCTGTTATGCTGCTGTTAGCTGTCTATCATTTTACGACTGTGGTATCCATGTCTCCGAATCTTACCATCCTGCCCAAACGGCGTGAACGTTCATGCGCTCAGCCACGTCGACAATGAGCTCAACGTTGGCGTAGTTGTTGTTGTTGGTACCACCGGGGACCTCGACATATTGGTCCGCCATGCGGATGTAGTCTGCGTTGGCCGCCAGGTCCTCGGGAGTGGCCATGACGGTGAACTGAATGGCGCGCTCATCGCCCAATGTCTCGTATGCCCATTTTCGCACTGATCGGATCTCTTTGACGGCGGCGATACCGTTGTTCGCGATGAGGACCTGCGGGATCGTCAGAATCGGCGCTGGATGGATCACATTGGCGGTGAAAAGCTCTTTCGAGGATACTTACGCTGGAGATGACAGTGTGACCGTCGCTCGAGGCGACGAAATCCTTGACCTTCGAGGGAGGGGCCTTGGAGAGCTCACTGCCGCCAATAAAGTGGCTCGCGAGGTTGAACTTTGCGGCATAGCTAGATGGAGCGCCATTGGCGTGTCCATTGACAGCTCCGCTAACTGCGTCGGCCATCTTTGCAACGACAGAGGTCATGTGAGGGGTGTGTAGAGGTGGTCGCCGATGCGGGATTAGGAAAAAGTCACAAGCAGCCGCGCTGAAGGAGCGTAAGGGCGGCTGGCTGACTGGCTGACTGGTGGTAGTGGCGGAGGCGGAGGAGGAGGAGAATTGGGGACGGAGATGGGAAGCGGTGTCTCGAGGTATTTAGCAAAGGGGTCGATGGAAGACAAGGACAGGGTGTTGCGCTTCTTTTTCGGAGAATCGAATCGAGTGTGGGGGCGCGCGCGGAGAGTCTGGTATTGCTAGGTAGCTGGACTCTTGAAAGCAGGAGCCGGACTATGGCTTCGGCTGTTGACGGTGATGATGATGGGTTGTAGTGAACTGTATGTATGTATGCAAAAGGAGAGGTAAGACAGATCGAGAGAATGGGAGGGAAGAGGTGGAAAACAGTTGGGGAAAGGGCGACAGGCCAGCTACATGTAGGTCGCTCTCACCATCATCCAACCTCACTCACTCATACCTAACCTCACCTCACTGCTCTCCCACTCCGTTTCCCTTTCCTTCGACAACCCATCAACGACCCTTTCCGGACGACGCACGGCGCACGGACTGCGCACACGGAAGTCCGACCAGTACTTGTCAGTCAGTCCTCGCCCAAGTCAAGTCCGTGCGGTCAACGCAGTCAACACTTTGTGATTACTGCTATCAGCTGCCATTGAGACGAGTCTCTCGGCCATGCAGTGCACCCGTCCCTGCTCTGCCCGAGCGGCGTCTCATCCGTCCTCATCACCCTGTCGAGCCTGTCTGTAGGTGGTACAATAATCCTCGACGAGCTTCCCAACCGCCGTCCCGCCAACTCTGGTTGTGGGGAAAGCTGCTCCCGACGCAGGGCATGGCAGGGCGAGATGCATGACCATTCTCGACATTTTGGGATTCTATCTCTCAACCGTCTGGGGCGTCAAGTGGAGGATATCATTATAGCTGGGTATGCGCATTGGTTCACTGCCGCGCTGTTTGCTCTAATCACCTGCTCATCCCCGGCCACGTAGCCACGCAGCAACACTGACAACTCTCTTCCCTTCCCTTCCTATAATTCATGCAATTCTTGCCCTCGGTGGTCTGTGCAATTTCCGGCTGTGCGGATTCCGAGCGAATGAAAGTGGTGATGTGCCGTGGTAAGACTCGGGCTAAATTTAGCTACATGCGACCTAGATATACAACAGTCCCGCAGCCCCGATCAATGACACTGCTGATGTCAGATAAGAAAGAGTCGCACCATAAATCCAGTCTTTGCTACAACCGACAATGTCGGCACTTACACTCTGCATATCAAACCTGCAATCATCAACAACGCCAGCCTTGAGACATCAACATGCATCAAAACTCTCCCACATCATCAAACGGCCGGCCCGTCGTCACGCAACCAAACATTTCATGTCCGATCCGCGCTGTCGTCAAAGACTATCAGCACAACCTAGTCTGACGGGCGCACAGTTGGTGTCAGCCGCAAATCGAAGAATCCTCCATTTCCCCCAACTAATTCTCCGGAGACCATTCCTCCTCTCCTCTCGGCTCTCCAAATGTGCCGGATCAAACCACAAACAGCATACGCTGCTAGTTCCTATACTCTCGCATCGCATAAGCCACCAGCCGACTTGACGATCGATTTACGACGGTACGGATGCGATTAATTCCCCGAACCCTAAAATGGTAGACGGACCTCCATCGTACTTGCGCAAGCACAGTGCCGAACATCTACAAGTCGTCAGTGATTTAGATGGAAGACTCAACGATGCCTCGGCGGTTTGCTCGATTGCCATGTTACCTATGCTACATATACCGACATCCCCACTGAGCAAGTACAGTATGGTGATTGCATGAATGCTCACTAGTTTTCGGGAGATTACTCCACTATACCAACACCACAATAAGTGTCAAGAGATCTTCGATCTTTCTTCAAAGACAGGCTCCGAGACACGGTAAAGTGCAGTTTGGCTTGCGTTTCCGTACATATGGTGTCTCACTGTGCTGTGGCAACCCAGCCGTTAAGCATATATTCAAGACAACCCTCACAACGTTTTAGGTCTATGTGGGAAGAGGTGTGCAAAGAGCTTGCATTTTGTGACAACAAGAGAACATCAAGTCGAGTACCCAAGATGAAGTCAAAAACAAGTCCTGATTTCATGTTCATTTTTGAACCCTATATGATACAGCCTCTTAGCTCTTTGATTACTTCATCCAGTACTTGAGCTGTTTGATCCTTCTGTGCTTCCGCGCCAAGATTCGTCGTCACCATATCGCCGTCCAAGTGATCGACGCCTAGGCACATTCTTACCGCCCTTGCATACTTCTTTCCCATTCGAAAATCTACCTTTACCACATCTTTTTCTCCACAAGCTGCCGCACTCAGCCAAGTCTTGACTTCCGCTAGTTGTGTCAGTGGTGCAATCGCGACCCTTTTCACGTCTATAACTTGTTTGACCAATGTGCTCAAAGGTCGCCATTCCGCAATCTCCATCAGAACGGTGCCCAACGAGTAAAGGTCCATGAAAGGCTGATAACGCGCCGCCGCGCCATCCAGAGCGCCTGGATGCCGATAGATGTCTCTCGCAGGCTCTACAGAAGGCTTGTCGGTAACCTCACCCGGAGCATCGAGGCGAGCGAAAAGAAAGCCAGTCAGCACGGGATCCGCAAGTATGCTTTCCCCGCCCTCGAGGAACCTCGATGCATCTTCTGCGAAGAACCGAACGTTTTCTGAGCGAAGGTTCTTGTGCATCCAACCCACGGTGTGGAAGTAGCGGATGCTCTGTGCGATCTGGATCGATAGGTCCATGCGAGCGGAAACACTCGGCGCTTTGGGCCCTTTCGCCCCACTCAAGATGTCTTTGAGCGACATTGTATGTTGTGCAGTCAAAGCTGGAAGCTGGAATACAAACGCCACCCGAGAAGCATCATCTTCAATAGACAAACCGATGCAGTGAAGTGAGCGGAATCGCGAGTCTTTCGGTACGTGCAGTACCTGCGCCAAGTGCTGTACTCGCTTCAGCAGCTTCCATCGACTCTCGGAAGATATTGCTTTATGCTCAACGAAACATTTCTGGCCTTCGAAAGTGGCTAGACCAACGTCTCCCGGTGCATTCAGTGGTGCAAAGTCGAGAAGTTGATTTTGCGAGATCTCTCGCAAGGGCTGCACGTTTTCCACGATTTTATCTTCATCCGGGCTTTTGACAGCTTTCGATGAGCTCTCGATCCCCAGTATAGCCGCTTTGACAGCCACGATGTTGGCCAGAGGCATCGGACCATTGTCATCGCCTGCCGGAATCGTTTTACTGCCGAGCGCTTCACTCAACGCCCTCACATCGTCAATCTTTTCCGTCAGTCTGATAACTCGGGACAAAACTAATCGTTGCTGATGTAGCATGTCATCTTGAGTCAGTGGATCGAGCAAGCTCCAGAGCTCTTGAACGTAAATTCGGACTTCCGCCACCATCTCCTTAAACTTGTCCCGGTCGAATGCGACAAACCACAAGCGCTTAGGCAACGTGTTGCGGTCTTGAATCTGCTTCGAGCGCCACAGAATATCCCTGCGCGTCTCATTCGATATTGCAACGCCCAAGACGCGAGCATGATCATCGCCTTCTCTCTTGCCCGCGTCTTCTGGACGGACCTCAATGAGCCTGAGATTGTATCGACGCGACAATTTCTCCACGTCGCCCAGGATGTTGCTGAGCTGGAAAAGCACCGACTCCACGACGACGGCGTTGAGACGTCTGTCAAGCACACCTTGTGGCCCTAGCAATCCTGCTCTCTTCGCCCACTCTGTCAAGCGTAGTTCTTGAATACCAAGCAAACACAGCAGCGAGCTGCTCACCTTACCCGCATTGCGTGCCTCGGAAAGTATCACGATGCCTTTGATACACCCGCCCAGCAGCTGAAATGCCAGTGAGACGACCCCGATTGCCGTTCCGGGGTCCATGCTGTCGTTTTGCGATCTCTTTGGGGGTCGGAACAGAATTGCTGGATCGAACCGTTGCTGGAGATGCGGTGGTGGCAATGTGATGCCTCTGTTCGCTTGTTGGTTGCATACAAGCCACGTATACATGGATGTCGCGTTGCCTCGTCTCGCTCGTATTGCTGCCCAAATAGCGGGGCAGTAATGGAACGCAAGCGAGCAACTGCGGCATCCCATACCTACATACGCCAGATGCGAGTGCGACGTGTGAGATGGAGAAGCTCGGCTTGCTAAACGATGTAGTCAAACGTGTAGACTCTCTACACTGGCTGGCGATGCTTGCGACTCCAGATTGTTTTGACTTTTGTGTGACCTGCTTGCCGCCTTGAAGACGGTATCAACAACGATGGAATCTCTTTCAGGACGGCCGCCAACACCGACGGCATCAAGTGCTGCTGCGTCTCTACCGCAAGCATGCAATACAGAAAGCAACAAGACGGCGAGGAGCTATTCTCCAACACTCTTCGACATCCTGAACATCAGCGACCTAATAAAGGGCTCAAAAGAATCGAACAGTTCACACATCCCACCCACATTTCTCGAGACGGCGTCGGTGGATTCTGCTAAGCAGATAGGGAGCGGCGCATCTTTTCGCGCAAGCCTTCGCGCAATTCCCGAAATTACTGAGGAAATACAAATACAACCTATCGACATGGGCGGCTGGACAGTTACGACGACTTTGCCAGCTCCAAGCAGGCCGAAGTATGTCGTCTTCAAAGTCGCCAAAGTCGCTTTCGACAAGCAAGGGGACCCTCGTCCAGATCACAAGACTGCGTTACAAAGCGTCCTGACCGAGTTTCATGCACTGCTACATCCGTCTCTACTGAAACACCCTAACGTGGTCGACCTGTTAGATATCGCATGGGGCTCAAATCCGTTCAACCACGAGCAACAACTACCCGCACTCGTATTGGAATACGCCGATCAAGGCACACTACTCGACGCTATTCGACGTGGAGACATGTCCAGTGCCGAGAAGCGTGTGCTGTGTCACGATACTGCTGCCGGTTTGCAGGCGCTGCACGATGTTGGCCTTATACATGGCGATGTCAAAGCCGAGAATGTGTTGCTCTTCTCGAGCAAAGACCGGCGAGTCGCAAAGCTGTGCGACTTTGGATTTTCACTTGTCGAGGGCTTCGAGTCTGATACTATCTGGCTGGGTGGTACAAGACCGTGGCAAGCACCAGAAGTGCAGCACGCAGTGCCGATATCAGAAGCAAAACACACAGATACGTACTCCTTCGGCCTTCTTGTCTGGTACGTAACGCTCGACGGACGCGACCCTTTCAAGAGATTCTTCTTTTCGGATCGACCTATCGAAGAATGGGATCAGGCAATGATGGAGTACAAAGCCCAGGACGGCTTGCGCGAAACGAGCAAGACGAGCTTTTGGTTTCATCTCCACCTCGAAAAGATCATGCTAGAGGGCACAGCCACAGCCGACCACAAGATCAACAGAGTTCTGAAAGCAATCTCTGACAAAGCGCGTGACAGACTTCCATCACTATTGAAGCAGGCACATGCATTGATTGTCCACGGGGATGAGATCCTTCAAGTCATCGACAGGGTCTTCGAGCATTCACTTGTCAGCGAGCCTAGCAAGCGGAGTCTTCCGGCCATCATCGACATTCTTCAACCAGTCACTACCAGCATCCCGCTTTCAGGACTTACCCTCCGAGCATCTTCGACCTCTACCGGCGACGTAGATGTGACGAAGCGAGAATCAGATCACGGAGAGAAAGAAAATGCGAGAGGTGCAAAGGCGGACGGAGCTCCGAATGAGCGCAAGGCATCGATTCAATCATGGGAGCAACGTGGGTTCAAGGTACCTTTGACCAGTCCACTAGTTGCAACGAAACCACTAACAGCTCCCAGAATGAAGTTCTCTCATGGCATATCATCCGCACACTTCCCCCCGCATTGCATCGCACTGTTTACAATGCTTTGTCAGAAACAGAGGAAGGCTCCGATGACGCTTCCAGGCTACTCCTGCTCTGCTCATGTTTGGTTAACGGCTACGGATGCACTGTTGACCTCGAACGTGCGCTCAGGGTGCTACGCAGGGCAGCTAGACTCGGCAGTGTCCCCGCTCGCGTAAACCTCTATCGTATCCATGCGGCTCTAGGTCGAGGAGAGGTCGCAGGAGAAGATCTGACTATACATCTCGAACGGTACGCTTGCTCCGGGTCCATCGCAGCGCTTGTGGATTATGCATCAGTAGCACCACGGCGGTTGGAGGATGCGAAAGTATTCATAGACCACGCGGTAGGAGGCGTTGGGGCATGGTGGACCCTTGAAAACCAGATGTTACATGGGCTTACGCAAAAAGACTGGGGTCGAGATGGGTTTCTACTCTCACAAGCGGACTCTCTGCCAAATGTCAGAGAATATAAGATCAACATGCGAGGGGATACCCTAGCCCATTACGCGGCGGCTTGTGGCGACTACAAATCGCTGAAAGCACTCTTAGGTCGTTTCGGCTTCGACGTCAACTGCCGTAACGACGCAGGCGACACGCCACTCATATGTGCCAGCCGATCAGGACAAGGTGGCACTATGATACTTTTGCTACAGACCTTCGGCGCCGACCCTTCTCTAGCTGCGAACAACGGAGAAACAGCACTACACTGGCTGATCTCCTTCAATGATGCCACGGTGCCGGCGGTCGCTAAGGATTTGCTTACTCGAGGGGCTGACCTAGAAGCCATGACTAACGAGCGCGTCGCTCATCACACGGTGCCTTGGATCGTGGATGCGGAAAGACTGATGCCAGGGGCTGCCATAGCCTGGGCAGCGTGCCGAAATCGACCTGAAATCGTTCGAGTACTATTGGACGCTGGGGCTCTGGTCTATCATGACAACGACTTCGACAAGCCCGGTCCCCTTAATTGGGCAGCACAGTTTCACCATACTCGATGTCTCCGATTGATGATCGATGCTCTGGAGCGTCGACACAAGAAAGCCGCTCACGAAACGGGAGGCACGGTAGCGAGTATCAGGTACTCTTCGCCCCTTTATCTCGCTACACATTCTGCGGATGTCTTCTCGATGATCTTGCGTAACGGAACAAGTTACTTGCAAGATATGACCGAGACGCTAGATTTACTGCGCCAAAAGTCCACCGGGATGAAATCCATGCCAAACTTTGGAGGAAGTAACCAGACACTTTTCTATCTTGCTGTGGCTGAGGCACACGACGAAGTGGTTCGTTACATGCTCCGACATCGATGGCACATCGAAGACCTGAACCGGCCATGTGGCGAGTCACTGCGCACTCCCGTGCTAGAAGCTGTGCGCTGGGGGAGGATGGCAATCGTCGAGTTACTGATCGAGCACGGTGCGGACGTACATGCTCGCGGCTCCAATTCGTACAAACCCAAGGAGAAGAACTGGTCCGCACTACACATTCTAGCTATGGAGGGACACGAGCAAGAAGGCATGGTCGAGAGCATCATCAGTCATGGGCTAGACGTCGATGGTCAAGAAAAGCTTCTACCGGCGCCCGTCAAAGAAGAGAGAAGCGAAGAAGAAGGCTCTCTTTGCCACAACTACAGCGACAGCGTGCCATACGGCCCCACGGAACTCAAGGATCCTTCAGAATATCTCGTCGAAACACCCCTGAGCTGCGCCTTTCGAAGCAACGCCTTTTCGCTCTGCGACACACTCATCACCTGCGGAGCTGATCTCTACGCCACCTGCACCTCAGCTGGACTCTACTCAGTCAGCACCCCAACCACCATCCTCGGGCATTTGATTGTATCCAACTCCCTCTACTCTCTTCCCCGCCTCCGTTATCTCTTCCGCCAAAAGCCTTCCACCCTCACGTCAGCCAAAAGGCCGCTATTCAAAGTTCAGCCAAGTCTTGAGCTATCAGCATTACACTTGGCCGCACTTGTCCCCAGCGGCGTACGCACGACAGATGGCACCATCGTCAAGATGAATGACTTCGACTTCGACACAAACCGAGAGATCCTGCACGAGTTACTTTCGCACTTCAACGCTCCTGGAGAACTCGACGCGCGATGCCAGCCAGACGGAAATACTGCTTTGATGCTTGCAGTTCGACAGAAGAACTTTGGTGCTGTCGAGGAGCTTCTAGTTGCGGGAGCCGACAGGGAATTAACAAACTTTGAAGGCAAGACTGCTTTGGACCTGGTGGTGGAGCAGATGGAAGCTAGTGGTCAGGGCGGGTGGGAAGAGGTGTTGGAGCTTTTCGAGCAGTTCTAAGGTACATGCCTCATTCCATGATGCTTACACCGCAGTCGCTAAGACGCTCGTCGGCGCTTTCCCCTCGATAAATACCCATGAAATTGCGAAGGTTTAAACGCCGCCATCTGGTTCTACATACAGCTATGCGGTTGGTTCCGGCGTACCAAGCCAAAATGAAACTCAAACTGGACTACACAGCTCACGTTCAATCTCGCGCATCAAAAATCAATGGAACGATGTGCACAGCAAACACGAGCCACTCAAATGTAAACTCACTAGCCGCCGGAGATGATGAGCTACTGTCCAGGCTTCTTTCCTGAGCTCACCTTGCTGTTAAGGTGCATGCGACAGAGAACGAACATCTCCAATCCATTATGTCACAATTAAGCTGCTATCTAAGAAGCTATCCGTATGCTCTAAATCGCCTTATTATTGAGAGAGACACGTCAGAGAGCGAGTATTCCCGACTCCAGAAATTGCCACTTAGCTACCGTATGATACAGCATCGCTAAGCTAGACTCTAGCATCATGCAGAGAGAGATATCAAACGATACAAAATCCAGATATCCTAGGGGATCACCATCACACAAATGCTAACATCAGATACCGTGACCTTGAGTTGCATCTTACCATGCCATTGAGAGAGAGACGTGGGAATACACATTCAACCCAGCATCTCAATGGATAGTGATCACACACGAGCTGCTACCAATGACATTGTCGTCGAAAGGCGGACAAGTCACCACTGAGAGAGAGGCATGATACAATGCCTATCTCAGAGGATCACCGTTACACATGAGGTGTTACCAAAGACGACGTTACCCAACAAATGAGTAGGTTACCATCGAGAGAGAGACGCGGAGCAACAGATCAATTCCAATGTCTGGGAGAACCACATTTCACTCATACGCTGCTATCTGAGACATTCGCACCGAAAGTCGAGCAAACGACCATCGAGAGAGAGGCATTATGCGATGAAGAAACTGCGACATCTCAGGGGATCACCATCACGCATACACTGCTACCGAACACAGTGTTATCGGACGATACGGGACAGACCACTGAGAGAGAGGCGTTGAGTAGAAGATTGATCTCAGCATCTCAGGGGATCTCAACACCATATGAGATGCTACCGAAGACATTAGCATCCTAAATTCCGCAAATGACCATTGAGAGAGAGGCATCAAGTAGAAGATCAATCTCAGCATCTCAGGGGATCGCTATACTACATGCGGTGCTATCAGGAACACTAGCATTGAAACGTGAGCACCTCGCTTTTGAGAGAGACGTCTTGAGCAACAAAGAGATTCACGGCATCTCAGGGGAACACGATCACACTAAAGCTGCTACCCAGAACACTAGCATGGAAACTGAATACGTTGCCACTGAGAGAGACTCATGCAAAGGTGAGATCGAGTCCAGTATCTCGATGGACAACCATCAAGTGAAAGCTGATACCGAGAATTTCAGCATCGAATTCGAGCGTGTTACCCCCTAGAGAGACGCATACAAAGATGAAAATTAGTCCAGTATCTCTTTGGACCGCCATCAATTGGTAGCTGCTACCGAGAATACTAGCATGGAATTCGAATAAAGTACCATTGAGAAAGACAGGGGTATCGTAACTATCTAAAACAGAGAAGAATCCAAAGATCCGCAAACACAAGAAAGAACCCCACAAAGAACCCACCCAAACCCCCCAAACCATCTGCCACCACCCACCCCTCACTCACTGCTCGAGTTCTCTACTACCGCCGGCGTCTTCTTCGGCCGGGCAGCACGTCTCTTCCTCTTGCCAGCGGCAGGAGGAGCAACAGGAGCAGGAGGAGGGGCGACAGGCGCCGCAACAACGGCCGGAGCAGGCGGCGGCAAAGCAGCAGCGGCAGCGGCAGCCTTGGTCTTGCGCTTCTTGGACGCAGGCGGTGCTGCGACCGGCGCAGAAGCCGGAGCCGCTGGCTCGGAAGCCGCGGAGATCTCGTCGGCCTTGCGCTTGGGCGCGCTGGCGGTGGTGGCAGGGGCCTTCTTGGGCCCGGTCTTGCGCTTCTTCGCGGCGGGGGATGGCTGGGGCTCCTCTGCCTTGACCGGCGCAGAGGGCGGAGCTGCTGGCTCCGAGGTAGAGATCTCGGCGGCCTTGCGCTTTGGTGCGCTGGTGCTGGGTTTTTTGAGCGCCGGAGCGCTGGGAGCGGGCGATGGCTCAGAGCCCGCAATCTCGTCGGCCTTGCGCTTGATTGCGCTGGTGCTGGTATTCTTGAGCGCCGGAGCGCTGGGAGCTGGCTGTGGCTCAGAGCCCGCCATCTCGTCGGCCTTGCGCTTTGGCGCGCTGGTGCTGGGTTTTTTGGGTGCCGGAGCACTGGGAACGGGCGGTGGTGCCACTGGAGCGACGGCACGGGTTGCGTTGCGCTTTGCGCCACGACCGAGAAGAGGAGGAGCTGATGGCGCGGCGGAGGGCCCGACAGCCTTCTTCTTGGGGTTCGGGATGGGCTGCCAATCGATGATCTTTGGGCCGGTGGGCGTGTAGTTGACGGTGTGGTTGAGGAGTTTCGCTGGCGTGGCTTGCGATCTGATGGACTTCGTCATTATGTTCATCACGAGGACGCGAGCGTTGCCAGGCACGAAAGTAGCCCATTTGTGGATGGACATGGGCGGCACGCCGTGCTCGACAGGGTATGGCCTGAGAAGATCGAATAGGACCCAGTCTGGTGATGTAGGTTAGCAAATGTAATCGAGAGAGTGTGTGATGAGGGAGGGGAAGTGACTCACCCTTGGCTTCGAAGAGGATCAGATCCTGGTACTTGGCCGCCCTTCTGACTCGCTTTATCGGCTCGGGTCCGGTGCCTGGAACGAAAGAGCCAGCGCCTGTGTCAAGTCGGACTCGTTGCGTGAGCCCATCTACCTTGACAGGTTCCTTCATGACAAGCAACTCCTGGACCTTGTCGGAGGAGAAGCCCATGAATTTGAAATCGTCAGCCATGTTCTCGGGGCCAACAGCTTCGACTTGAGTGCCCCATGGGCTCGGTTTTTTCTTGTCCACAGTCAGCCACTTGGTGAGTTCCGTGTCGATAACGGCTTGCGGCGGGAAGATCCTTCTGAAGGGAGGCAGCTCCATGTTGACCAGCGCCTTTACGGTTGGCTCCTCCGCGGAAGGTTTGGAACATCTGAACAATCGCATAAACTCAACAGCCTGGGCTACGCTCATTGTCTTCCTGGTGGTCTTGGTAGCAGTAGCTTTGATTTCTTGGGTAGTCAAAGGCTGCGTGATGGCCGGCTCCTTGATTACAGGCTTCTCGGTGACGGGTTGCTGAACTACAGGCTTCTTGGAGGCGTCGATGGCCCTGAATATTTTGATCATGTCTACCATGTTGATGGGAGGCATCTTGATGGTGGCCTTGGTGGCAGTGGCTTTGGTTTCGTCGATAGTCGCGCGCTTCGTGATGATGTCGTTGGTAGCCGCAGGCTGGACAGTAGCGGGCTTCATGGTGGCCGGCTTCGTGGTGCTGGTAGGAAGCTCACCAGTAGTCTCGTTAGTGTTGTCCTGGTTGGTCTTCGCCGCGCCCCTAAGAGCTTTGAGGGCGTTAGAGGCGCTCTTGAGGGTTTTTCCCTTCACTGGCTGGGCGGTTGTGGCGAGTTCTGAGTTCTTGGCTCTGGTAACTGCAGGCTTTGCGTTGCTGGCACCCTTCACTGGCGGTGCCATTTGGGCGGGTTTGGCCGCAGCTTCAGCAGCGGCTTTTTCTTCAGCGGCAATCATTGCGCGGGTCTTGCGGCCAGAGTACGTTTTGGCTGCCTCCGAGGTGGAAGTAGACTTGGTATTCTTACGGCCGGCGGAAACGTTGGCGGTCTTGGAGGCGGCGACCGGCGCCGGGGTGGTAGCAGATTTGGTGGTGTTCTTACGGCCAGCGGGAACTTTGATGTCCTTCGAGGCGGCGACCGGCGCCGGGGTGGAAGCAGACTTGGTGGTGTTCTTGCGGCCAGTGGGAGCTTTGGCGATGTTCGAGGCGGCGACCGGCGCCGGGGTGGAAGCAGACTTGGTGTTCTTGCGAGGAGCCATGGTGTCGAGGGTGTGGAGGTGAATGGTAGAAGTAAGTGGGAAGTTTGTGATTGAAGTGAAGTGGTTGTACGCGGTTGTGAGAGTGTTCGTGGTAGAAAGTGTGTTGTGGTTGGTGAATGGGATCTGGCGAGAAGAAGGAAGAGTTTTGCTGGAGTGCGCGAGGTTGTCGCGAGAATGAATAGCTTGGAGTGCTCGTCAATGGAGACAACGGTAAGGGTAGGTCGGTGCTGAGTTTATTGTGGCTAGTATTGTTGCGCACTTGGTCGTGATTGGAGCCAGGTAGAAGCCGAAACACGGAGTTGACTTGGCCGCAGGCTCGCCTTTAATTGAAGAACAGGATGGTAGTACCACTCGGGGTCTGGCACACTTGTTTGAGGGTTTTTGAAAGATGCGAACCACGAGGACAGACAGCTTGACTACACAGAGAGCGCAAACGCCTTTTGTAATGCTCGCGATCCAGGTGGACAGGATGTTTGCCAAGGATCCAGTGTGGTGAAGTGAAGTAGCGATCAGCTGGACTTGCCCAAGTTGGCGGATGTGCTTTGTAGACTTGCACACGGATGAACATGACAAGAAACATTGAGAAAGCTACTCTACCTGACCGTATGCAACGAGGACGACGCATGGTGCACCTTCCTGACACCACTCTTGCGCGGCATCGGGCGACAGGTATGCTCAGTCTTCAAATCGAACATACCTCGTCTAAGCATCATGCGGACTGTTCACGAGTCTTATGTCCTGACTCAGTAACCATTGTGCTACGCAGGATGCAAAGACACAGAGCAAATACAGATCATCGCAGACCTCATGACGAGGACGTGCGATGTCACACATTGATGCAAATGGGGTCATGCGTAATATGGGCACAGGAATGAGAGTACAGGCGGACTTGGAGACAACGTGACAAGAAAGAGGGACTCACTTCAAGGCAAGAACAACGATTGCTCGATCAAACTTTCTCAGTGACCCAGATAGCTCCTCTGCAACCCGCCCTGATCACACCAGTAAGCAAGTCGTAGGGATTGGCCTGCTTTGCATCGTTCTCTACCGCATGGTCAAGATGCTCCAGCTCCTCATCTCTGATCTTCTTGACCTCTTTCACCAGGCTGCTGAGTTCTTCGCCAACCTCCTCGCCCCTGTCTTCCATGTCTTGGATCCATCGCAGCAGCACTCGAACCTGCTCGTTGTAATGGTCGCCAATCTCGGTCTCTACGGCCTCGGTACAAGCCATAGCAGCCTCTCGTCCCATGACTGCAGTTGACCAGCCGAGAACGGTGGCGGCTGCTTGCCAGACGGGGTACATGGCGGTTGGCCGGATTCGATGGTGAGCCAACAGATGGTTGAAAGTTTTGAAATGGCCAGCTTCCTGATCGTACATGTGCTTCATCAGAGGACGGAGGTGTGGGTGTGCCTTTGCTATGGGAGGCGTCTGGGCTGTGTAGATGAGGGTTGCGGCCAGTTCTCCAGCATGATTGACACGAAGAGCCTTGTCCAGAAATTGCTGCTGGCTTGCAGTAAGCGGTTTGGATCGCTGTGGCTTTGGTGCATCGCTTTGGATGTTTGCCGGTTCGGGCTCGCCAGGTGGCGATGCATAGTGGACGGTGCTCGAACTGAATGCATTTCTAGCGTGCAGCTGGAAAGCACGTGGCGACAGCCTTGTCGCAGAAGAGAGGTGCGAGGGTCGGATGAAAAGCGCCATGTTGAAAGTCTCAAAAGTCTTGCCCTAAGAAATGAGAAGGGTATTATTGGAGAATACGACAAGATGAAATGGAAGGGAATTGAACAAATATACAATGAACGACAGACCCAACTGGAAATGTGAAGTGAAGTCTGAAGTTCCAAGGTCGTCATCACTTTGCGGCCAACGCGGGGGCTTTCCGTCCCGCGCCGATCGCGCGCGCTGCTTCGACGTCCGTCCGATTGTCAGTTGAAGGTCAGCTCTTCCAAAACCTTACCTTTATTTTAACCCTTTCGCCTATTGTCGCCGCCAATAATACACACGTGATTGTGGAAATTCTCTTCCTCATCAATCTACGTCGACCGCACATTATCGCACATTCCCTTCCTCCTACACTCCCATTTCAGCAATCTGCCAACACGAACGACCACATCAGGAGACTTTCCTACAACAAAGGATCTCAGCACAAACTACGCGCAACATCAACTTCGGCCATCTACGCGTGATCGAGAGCTATTTCGCACGACACACATCCAGCTACCATCACCGCATCTGACGCGCGCATCGCAAGCATGTCTGACAACGAATTGGACGCTGAGCTTCTGGCTCTGGCCGGCAGCGACAGCAGTGACGAGGAGGGAGAGGCAGAGGTTTCAGAGCAGTTCGACGACCGCTCTCCCACCCCAGAGCCGAAGCAGAGCGTGGAGAAGAGCGCAGACAACGGACCGCGCAGGGGCGTGGCACAAAAAGTGAGGGCAAAGCGTGGCAGCAAGGCGCGCAGACGTCAGGAGAGTGATGATGAAGACGCAGATCTGTGAGTTTCATCTTTCCTTCGCAATGAGCAATATGGGCAAGCACTTCGGGCTTGGTGAGGCGTCAAGTGAGCTGCAGGGAAACTGTGTCTTTGCGAGCACTTTCCGCTTCTGCCTTTTCTCACGCTTCACCTTGAGCTCTGCATATTGACAACACACTTTCTGAGCATGCGTTCTAACAAGCATCTTAGATCCCCTGGCTCACCTGGCTCAATCGGTTCGCGCGACATGGCACAATCTGACTCGGAAGTCGACGCACCAGGCGACGAGTCCGACGACGAAGCACCGCTGTACCCAATCGAAGGTCAATTCACATCCGCAACCGACAAGGCACACATTCTCGGTCTCCCAGAGATCGAGCGTGAAGAAATTCTGGCAGAACGAGCTGCGGCCGTCACCCGCAGACAGCAGGATCTCCAACTCAAGCGCGCTCTGGCTGCCACACGCGAAAAAGCAAGGAACCACAACAAACGCAAGGCAGACGCGGATCTTGACGATGGAGTGAGGAAAACCAGTAAGGCGAAGACAGAGAAGCGATCAGCGCTTGACGATTACAAACGTGCGCGCGAGCAACGTGAGGCTGGCAAGTCCCGGATTGATCCTCGCCGTGATCAGAGAGACGACCGCTCGGCATCTTACGCTTCAGATCGCGACGCCGACGGCGAGAGCGAGGTCGAATGGGCAGAGCCATCATCTGAGTACAAGCGTGACGAGCCTCCGGCTGATCTCCGCGACTTCAACCGCGTTCATGTTGGCAGGAGTAACTTCGCCAAGGTCTGCTTCTACCCGAACTTCGAGAATGCAGTAAAGGGCTGTTTCGCTCGAGTCAGCATTGGTCCGGACAGGGCCACTGGGCAGAATGTGTACCGCATGGCGCAAATCAAGGGTACGTGACGAGAAGTTACACACTCGCCTGACATACACTAACATTCGTGCAGGCTTCACCGAAGGCAAACCTTACAAACTCACAACTACAAACGGCAGACAGTTCACCACCGACCAGTACGCTCTGGTCGCTCACGGAACCGCTGAGAGGCCATGGCCATTCCTCGCCTGCTCCGATGGCAAATTTACAGACGCCGAATTCGACCGCTATGTTTCCGCTCTCGACAAGGACAACCTACGTGCGCCCTCTCGCAAGTTCATCAACGGTAAACTCGACGACATCCACGCTCTGCTGAACCACAATTGGACGGACGACGACATCCAGTCCAAGATCAGCAAACAGAGAGCCATGGAAAAGAAGTACGACCCAGCAAACGCAGCGAATCTCCAACGCGAAAAAATCAACAAGCGCAGAGCCATTGCGCAAGAAGAAGACGACGCGGAAGAAGTGGCCAAGTGCGACGCCGAGCTGGCAGCGCTCGACAATCAGAAGCTGAACGGCGCCACACGATCCCAACCACGCGATTCACCGGCCAAGCCAAAGGGAAAGCAGATGGAGCACGAACGCCTACAGAAACTCAACATCGAGACCCGCCGCACCAACGCAGAGGAAGTGCGCAAGGCTCTCGTGGAAGAGCGCAGAAAGATCCAAAAGGCCCGCGAGAAGGCGATCGCAGAGGCGAAAGCGAAAAAGGCCGCCGCGGACGCTGCTTCCGCAGTTGGTGCCGACTTGTTCGGCGATGCCAGCGATATCTCAAGGTTGGGCACGCCGGCCAATGGTGAGCCCAAGATCAGCCGCACCAGTACCCCTGCCAACGGCAAGAAGTCTGCCGGTCCCATCGGCGCCATCAAAGGCAGGTCTAAGATGGACGACGATGTGATCGGAAGCATGGATCTGGGGATTGATATTGAGATCTGAGTGCGGCCTGTTTTTCCTGAGGCCGGCGGAGGGGTGACGAAGGTGTTGCCACAATACCAGAGCACGATACTACCGGGTGTTCGTCCGAGAACCGGGTACAAAATTGAAACGGATGCAATGATTGACTAGCAGGTACTAGCGTTTGTAGACTTAATCCTGGACAGAAAAGATGAATTGTTGTATAAGAGCATAACACAATTGATAAACCCCCAATTTTGTACATTCATGTTTACTGTAGTAGCACCAGTGACCCTGGTGCAGACGTGTGGACGTGTGGCCTCACCTTTGAAGACGTTTTGATGTATTTAATCGGACGAGAACGCAGTCTAGCAGTTGTGATTTCCAATTCTCCTCATCGCATGCTTTAGCCCTGCGTCTGTCAGCTACGGTTTCAATTCGTTGAAGCTGGCTGGAGTGAATCACATGTTCTTTTGATTGTGCAACGCCCTACGATAGGCAGATGATTCCTGCATACAGTAGCTTCCCAATGACTTCGATTCAGCCGCTCATATTCCGACCATTGTCACAATATTAGCCTGTGTCTTCGTAGAAATCCGAGGCCAAAATCACACTAGGGTTGGGGTTGGGGTCGTGGTCGATGTGAGGTACCTCATGACATGTCATATTCTCGACTCCGCCACGAATGTGATGAATTTCAAAACATACATGTAGGTACTGAG
>Ga0265798_10001251_pt1 | contig 40043 bp, 37 predicted proteins | sample P3T30metagenome_FD_192430 | JGI IMG/M metagenome (GOLD analysis project Ga0265798, IMG submission 192430) | Plant litter microbial communities from East Loma Ridge, Irvine, California - P3 T30 | ecosystem: Environmental > Terrestrial > Plant litter > Unclassified | place: USA: California... | reverse complement strand
CCTCGTCCTTGCCGTAGCGCTGCTCGACGTGCCGGACGAACGCGTCGACCAGGTCGTGCCACTTCGCCGGATCGGGGTGGGAGGTGTTGCCCTTCCAGTAGAAGATCGTCTGCTCGGACGTGCGCAGTGCGTTCGGCGTGAAGCCGAGTTCCACGAACGGACGCAGGTGTCGCGCGCGAAGATCGTCATACAATTGGTCGATCTTGGTCCAATCGTATCGAATGCGTCCGTCGACCACGCGCACGGTGCCGAGCACGTCGTGGAAGATGTCGTGAAAGCGAACGTAGCGGAAGCCAAGTTCGTCCGCCGCGGTCTTGAGCTGCGCCTGGCTGTCGTCGCGGATCAGGGTTCCGGGAAAGTCGGAGCCGACCGACAGGTCGTAGAACCGGTCCACCGGCCCGGCCGCCGCCGCCAGATCGACCCGGATCTCGCGTGCCGCCGCCTTGTCCTGTGCCGCTGCCGGGCTGGCCGCAAGCCATGCCGCCGCCATGAGCAAGGTCGCTTTCGATACCATGTGTCTTCCCCTGATCGGTTATGGTGCGCTCAGCGCGCAGGACCGGCATTGGCCGGATCGCCGAACAAAATGCCGCGACCGTCCGTGCCGACGTAGACGCGCCCGAACCGCTTCGGGTCGCCGCCGATGATGCGGAAGCGCAAGCCCCATTGGTGGGCATCGTCGTTGATTCGCGTCCAGCGCGTGCCGCCGTCGGTCGAACGCCACAGGCCAGTTGTCGCCCCGTCACCTCCCACGGCATACAGTGCCGGCCAGCGCCCGCCCGGTGCCGCGCGGCCAAGCCCGTACAATGCCACGGACAGCGTTCCGGGCGCACGCGTCCAGGTCTCGCCCGCGTCGGTCGATCGGAACAGTCCGTCGCCGACCTTCAGCCACAACGCGCCGGCCGCGCCGGGCGTCGCGAGCAGCGCGTTCGCGGATTCGCGATTGCGCGGCGCGGTGCTGGTCAGGTCGGACGGCAGTCCCCGCGCCGCGACGGCGTGGAACGAGGCTGCCGCGTCGTCGCTGCGCAGCACGCGCCCGGTGCCGGGGTCAACCGCGTAGAAGCGGCGTGGGTCCCCCTTGTCGGCGACGATACGCACGCCGGCGGCAAGACCCGCGACCGGTTGCCAGCTCTGCCCGTGGTCCCGCGTCAGCACCGCCGGGTTCGTGCCGACGACAAAGGTCGCGCCGTCCGCCGAAACGACGATCGGCGCATCACCGGTCGTCTCCGGCGCCGGCTGCCCGCTGGCAACCGTCGCGCTGACGGCGCCGCGCAACGGCCGCCACGTCTCGCCGCCATCGGTGGACCACGCAAGGCTGGTGTCGGGCACCGTCCGGGCATGCGTGTTGCCACTGCGGTCCATGATCGCTGGCTTAAGCCCGGCGAAATCGAGCGTGTTGGTGTTGGTCAGATACGGGTCGAGATGAACGTGCGCCGGCGAGACCGACAGGTCCGCGTGCCGGAAACCGCCGATATCGCCGAACCCGGACACCAGCGGCGCGCCCGCGGTCGGGCTGGTGAAGGTGATGATCGCGGTCTGCTCGATGCCCCGCGTCCACGGTCGCCAGAGCATTGTCCCGGTCACGCCGAAAGCATGCGTGTCGTACATCGTCGCGCCGGTGGTGTAGGCGACATGGCTGTCGTCGAACGGGTCGATCGCAAGCCCGGAGATCCAGTGGCCGAAATTCGGTTCGGCTCCGTCGAGGTTGAGGAACGGCGATGCCGACACGTCGCGGGTCGATCGTCGCCACAGTTCGTCCCAATGCTTCCCCCCGTCCGCAGAGCGCCAGACGGTATCGACCGGACGGGACCGGTCGACCGTGCTGACGGCGATCAGCCGGGGGTTCGTGCTGGACACCGCGACCCCCATATAGCCGCCCACCGGAGCATCCGCGCGTTTGTCGGGCGTCACGTCCTCCCAGGTGCGGCGTGTCGGGTCGAGCCGCCACACCGCACCGCGCGTGATGCCGTTCGGGCCGATATTGTCGTCATAGGTGATCGTCAGCACGCCGTCGCTGCCGAGCGCGGCCTTGACCGGCAACAGGTCCGCCGCCGGGCCACCCGCTACCGCCTGCCAGTGCCGCGCACCGTCGTCCGACCGGAACAGGTGCGACGCGCCCGGGTCCGCGCTCGCCACGAACACGCGACCGGCGACGTGGGGATCGTACAGCACGAAGCTCAGGCCGGCGTGCGTTTCGCGGCGGCGTTGCGGCAGGCCGAGGCCCGCCAGCGGGAACGCGGCAACCTTGCTCCAGCGCGCGCCAGCATCGTCACTCCGCCACAGCCCGTCGTGGCGTGAGCCGAACAGCAAGGTCGCGGTGTGGTGCGGGTCGATCGCCAGCCGCTCGCCAAGACCACGACCGTCCTCGTTGCCACCCATCGCGAACGGCACCGGCACCACCGTCCAGTGCAAGCCGCGATCGGCCGATCGCAGGATCGCCGCTTCGCTCCGCGCGCCCACACCGGCTGCAAGATACACGACGTTCGGATCGACCGGATCGGGCGCGACGCTCTCCACGCCCTGGTAGCTGCCCGTCGCCAGGCCGTCTTCCAGCGGGATCCAGCGCTTCGCGGTCGCGTTCCAGCGGTAGGCGCCGCCCATGTCGGTGCGCAGATACGCAAGCCCACGCTCGGCCGGGCTGAACACGATCCCCGGCGCGAAGCCGCCACCGCCGACGGTGACGTTGCTCCAGCGGTATGCCGTGGTCGGTTCCTCGGCCGCCACGGCGATGCCGCCGATCAGCACGGCAGACAGCGCCGACGAAAGCACCGACGTCTTCAACGGTCGCCGCCGTACGTACTTCGCTGCATCTCTATGATGCGCGGCTCCGCAGCCGATGTCGTCGCTGGCTGCCCGCGAGCGGAGCGCGACGCGGTAGACCGTCAGAACCGACAGGAGCGCATCCCGAGGTCGCCCTCGCAAGGCGGCATTCAGCGAAACCATCATAGTGGATCGGGGGCGGGCAGGATGCGCTCCGCCAAGATTGTTCGCTCGTGTCGTTGCGTTCATGCAGCACAATCCTTTCCACGCGCCCGGGTACACGCTTGGTGTCAGCTTCCATAGAGTTTCAGAGACATGACGATGTTTCCGGACACCTTCAAACGATCAGGTTTCGCTGCAGGAGGATAGCGACTCGACTAGGCGTCGCGTCAATCCGCACTGCACCGACTTCAGGCCATGCCGCCAACCTCAACACGACGACGACGTTCCCGTAACACGATCTAACCAGGAACGCGGTCAGCGACAGGAATGTCATTCAACGCTGAGCGGCGATGCTCCGACGCCCTCCCGACTACATGGCGTGTCGCTGCTTCCGTCCTCATGAGATGGAGTGGCCGTGACGGTGCTTAATCCGCGCCCGAGAATAGCTGGGCAAGCCGGAAATCCACCCGCAACCCCACCACCACCGCCGCCGGAATATCGCGTGGATAGCTGGTCGCGTTGATCGGATCGGGATGGATTTCATACTGGATGTTCGGCAGCAGTCGAACGCCCGGCGCCGCCGCGAACCCATAATTGATTTCGCCGATGATTTCGTTCGCATTCGGGCGTCCGGCGCCACCAGCATTCGCGCGCAACTCGCGCAAATATTCCACCTCGTTGGCGGCGAAGTGCGTGTTCGAGATGAGGAAGCCGAACGTGTCGTTGTCCCGCCCGGGGAAGGTGCCCGTCGTTACCAAGCCGGCGGATGCGAACCAGTCGATGGTGGTGGGCGCGCCGGCGTTGTAGAAGGCGCGGCCGAACAGGGCGATGTTGCGGTGCGCCTCGCCCTCGGCGCGCCACACGGTCTGGTCAGCGAGCGCGTAGATGCCCACGCGCGTGCCCGGCTGCCGCGCGCGCGCTAGCCCCGATAGACCCGCCGGATTGCCATTGCGGTCGTAAAGCGGGCTGGTCCCCGCGTCGGTATTGATCGTCGTGCCGATGCGAAAACGGCGCGGTAGCCGATCGTTGACGAAAGTCGTTTCATATCCCGTCTCAGCGGCGACGAGGACACCGGTTCCCCGGAACAGCGAGAAATCGACGCCGCCTTTGCCAGCCACGTTGAGATCGTTGTTGTAATCGAACACACCGGCCTGAACGTACACCTTCTTGGATAAGGACCAGCGTGCCTTCGCGGCCCAGGACGAATTTGGGAAGGCGGTTATGCCGATCGCGGTGATCGGGCCATAAGCTGTGAGGCAGGCTGTGTTGCTCATGAAAACGCAGTTCAGCGGCGAAGCGCCGAAATAGCTGTTGAGCGCGGCCCGGCCGGCGAGCACGTTGAGGCGGCCGAAATCGTGATCGATGTTGAACTGCGTGAGGCGCCAGCCCGAAACCGGCCGCCAGGTCTGCTGGAAGCTGATCGAGCTACCGATATGTTCGGCTGCGAGATTGTGCCCCTCGAAATCCGCGCCTTGAAGGTGGAGGCGTGTATCGGAAAGGCCGATCAACGTGCCGAGATCGAGTTCGGCACCAACATCGACCCAGTGCGATTCCGCAGTGCCCCGCGTTACGCCACCGACCGGATTTGCGGCGAAATTGCCGACGTAATTGGCAGTGAGCGCGATGCCGTCCTGCTTGAGATCGCGCAGTGCGTTCCCAATTGCATTGTCGCGTTCCCACCGGCCGAGCGGCCCGGCCGCACCGGTGGTGTCCTGTGGCGTGGCCGCGGCGCTTCCGGCCGGCCGCTCGCCCCGGCCGGTCCGCGCGGGATCGTCAGGGGTTGCCGGCGCGGTCGTGTCGGGCGGGGCGCTGGCCGTCGGCGCGGACTGCGCGAAGGCGGGGGCGGCGGTGCCGGCAAGCAGCGCGGCGAGGAACAGGGTGGAACGCACGGCGGTACAACTTTCAGGTGGCAAAAGGGGTATGCAGACCGCGGGCGTCAGACGACATCGGCGGTCAGGTGGCGTCGGCGGTGAGCGTTCGTGCCGATTGTCTCGGCCAGCCGGCGTTCGTCCACCGCGCCCTCCCATTTCGCGACGACGACCGTGGCGAGGCAGTTGCCGACCAGGTTCACGAAGGTAAGCCCTTCCGCCAGGATGCGGTGGATGCCGAGGATCAGCGCGATGCTCGCCACCGGGATAACGCCGGTGGTGTTGAGCGTCGCTGCGAGCACCACAAATGCCGCGCCGGCAACTCCGGCCGCGCCCTTGGAGGTGAGCAGCAGCACGGCGAGCAGTCCGAGTTCATGCCAGATGGTGACGTGCGTGTTGGTCGCCTGCGCGAGAAACACCGCCACGGTGGTAAGATACAGGCACGTGCCGTCGAGGTTGAACGAATAGCCAGCGGGGATCACGAAGCCGACCACGCTCTCCTCGCAGCCGACGTCTCGCATTTTCTGGATGATGCGGGGCAGCACCGTTTCGGTAGAGGTGGTTGCGGCGACGATGACGATCTCGTCGCGGATATAGACCAGCAGTCGCCACAGGCTGACGCCGACGACGCGCGCGATCACGCCGAACACCACCAACGTGAACACCGCACAGACGACGAGAAATTCGATGATGAGTTCGCCGAGGGACAGCAGCGACGCCGATCCGAACTTTCCGACCGTGAACGCGATCGCGCCAAAAGCGCCAATCGGTGCGAAGTACATGATGTAACCGACAATCTTGAAGAAGATGCCGGACAACCCTTCGATCAGACCTGCGACGGGGCGACCACGCTCCCCCATCGCGGCGAGCGCGATACCGAACAGAACCGCCGCGAGCAGGACCTGTAGCACCTCTCCCTGCGTGAAGGCCGAGGCGTAGGTCGTCGGGATGATGTGCAGCAAATACCCGCTGACCGACTGCTCCCGCGCGGTTTCGACGTAGCCCGCCACGGATTTCGCATCGAGCAAGGCAGGGTTGATGTTCATGCCGTCGCCGGGCCGCCAGAGATCGACGGCCACCAGCGCGAACACCAGAGCAAAGATCGTGATCGCTTCGAAATAGAGGATCGACTTGAGTGCAAGCCGCCCCACGCTCTTCATGTCACGCGCGCCGGCGATGCCGTGGACCACGGTGCAGAAGATGACTGGTCCGATCATCATACGGATCAACGCGATGAAGGCGTCACCAAGTGGCTTCATCGCCGCGCCGGTGGCCGGTGCGAAATGCCCGAGGGCAATGCCGACAATGGTCGCGAGCAGGACTTGAAACCAGAGCTGGCGCGCCCATCCGGCGCGCTGGCCTTGATCTATATTTGTAGCCAAAACACGTCTCCACCATCCTGCGCGACGATAACGCAGCCGGGTGGCCGAAGGTCCGCTAAGGGTACACCTCAGCCGATGCGATGCTGCTAGTCCCGATCGCATCTCATCGTACCGTCGGTCGACGATGAGGCGACAAACCCGCTGACCTCACTCGCACATTACATTATCCCAATCTCCGAACAGTAGCCGCCGCGCAATCGAAGTGTAACGCCCGCGGCATAGCGCACTTGTCAGCCGGAGCAGGCAAGGGGTTTGAAAGTATGAAGACTGTAATCATCGCGGCCGCACTGGCGGCTGCGAGTGGATCGGTGTGCGCCCATGCCGCCGCTTCTCCGACAGCCTCGCAATACCGCATCGTCGACCGCATTCCCGGTCGTGACGGGGGGTATGACTTCGCGACGATCGACGCCGCACGTGGTCGGCTCTATGTTGCACGCGGCGATGCGATCGAAGCGGTCGATCTTTCCACACGCAAGGTTACCGACGTTCTTGCGCCTGCGCGTCACGGCCACCAAGTGCTGGCACTCGACGGCGGCTCAACGGTCTTCGAAACGGATGGCGAGAGCGGGCTGGCGCGCTTCGTGTCCGCCGACGATGGCAAGGTGCTCGGCGAGGTTGCGACTGGCGCCAAGCCGGACGCCGCTTTTTTCGATAGGGTCACCGGTCTGATCGCGGTGATGAACGCGGGCGACGGCACGGTCGCGCTGATCAGCCCCAAGTCGCGCACGCTCATCGGCAAGATCACCGTCGGCGGAGGTCTCGAGTTCGGCGTGGCGGACGGCAGGGGCGGGGCCTTCGTCAACATCGAGGACGGAAACGCGATCGCCCGGATCGACCTAAAAACAAAACGCCGCACCGGCACGATCGCGCTGCCGGGCTGTGACGGACCGACCGGCCTTGCCCTGGTGGCGGCTGGTTCGCGGCTGATTTCGGCGTGCGCCAATAACGTCGCGCTGGTAGTCGACGCGAAGAGCGGCAAGACACTGGCGACGCTACCGATCGGCAGCGATCCCGATGCGGTGCTGGTCGACGAAGCACGCCAACTTGCGTTAATCCCTTGCGGTGGCACCGGCACGCTGGTTGCGCTTTCGGTCGCGGACCCGAACGGTATCGCGGTTGTCGCGACCATTCCCACGCAGCGTGGCGCCAAAACCGGCGCGATCGATACGCGTGACGGCCACATCTACCTGCCTGCCGCGACGCTCTCGCCCGCCGTGCCAGGCGCGAAGCGTGGCAAGCCGATCGCCGGCAGCTACACCGTGCTGGTTGTCGCACCGGTCGCGAAGGACGCGCGGCGTACACAGTACCTCGATCTCGCGGCGTTCCAGCCAGCACGCACGCTGCCGCCTGCACCGGCGCGCGGCTCGGCCATCGAAGCGGTCGAACTCCAGCGCAGTCACGCGCTGATCGACGGTGCCGATACCGGCCGAAAGGCCCGCGCGAAGGCCGACAGCGATCTGGAAGATCCGTCGATCTTCGATGCGGTCGCCGGCCAAAACCTCAAGGCGCTGCCGAACACCTGGGCGCTGCTCCAGCTGGTCCAGGGGGAGACCGATCTCGCGATCGGGATCAACAAGAACTTCTTCAACCGCACCCGCCCGTGGGGCGTCGATCCGACCATCATCTCCTGCGAGGGCGGCGGTACCGGTCGCAAACCCACGCGCGGCTACCCCAGCGGGCATTCCGGGCTTGGCTATTCGGTCGGCTGGACGCTCGCGCAACTGATGCCCGGTCGCGCCGCCGCAATCCTCGATCGCGCGCGCGACTACGCCGTCAGCCGCGAAATTTGCGGCGAGCATTTCGCGTCCGACACAGAAGGCAGCCACGTCATCGGCACGCTCTCGGCCGCGACGCTGATGAACGATCCACGGCTCGCCGGGCTCTACGAGGCCGCTCGCGTCGAGCTTACCAGCAAGTAACCCAGACACCACTTCCACGGGGATCGCCATCATGAAGACCATGCATCGCGCCGCGCAACTCACCGCCGCGCCCGCCGGTACCGTGCAGCCGCCCGCAAACGTCAAGTTCGACCAGAACTCTCATACCAACCACACCGAGGAGTTCGTCAAACTCGAACTGCGGCCATTGCCCGGGTTGAAGATCACGCCCGGTTTCAAGCACGTCGACTTCAACCGCAAGGTCGATGCCCTCTACAACCAGACCGTGCGCTTCGCACAGCGCACCAGCGACACCTACAGCGCCAACCTGCCGTTCGCGACCGTCAACTACGCGGAGACGGACGCGCTCGCCGCTTATTCCCAATATGCGCGCGGCTTCCTCGCGCCAGCGCTCAGTGCATTATACGTTGCAAACCCCGGCTTCTCGACGATCGCGCCGGAACGCTCAACCAATTATCAGGGCGGCGTCGTCTATCACGGCCGCAATCTCTCCATTGATGCCGACGTCTATAAAATAGACTTCAACAACAAGTTCGCGTCGTTCACCTCGCCCGATCCAACGGTCGGTACGATTTTCATCAATCAGGGCGCAGTACAGTATAAGGGCGTCGAGGGCCAAATCACCTTTGCACTGCCGCGCGGCTTCGCGGTGTTCGCTAACGGATCACGCAACTACGCCAAGACAGATAACCCCGGCGCGATTAAGCTCCAGGTCGCCAATGCCCCCGAGTTCACAGCAGCCGGTGGCATTCTCTACAAGCAAGGCCCGATCCGCTTTTCGCTAATCGACAAATACATCGGTCGACAGTGGTTCACCGATCCTACCGCCGTCACCAGCGCGGCGACGCTGGCGACGTACGATTCTTATCGCAGCAGAGGATATAACTCGGCGATCGTTTCCGTCCGTTACGATATCGGCCCGGCGCGGGTCGGCTTCGAGATCAACAATCTGTTTGACGACCGTTCGGTTACGAACATCAGCACCGGCAAGACTGCGCCCTACGATCAATATACCTTCAACACCGGTCGGGCCTATACCGGCGACATCACCGTAACATTCTGATGCTGAGCATGTGGTTCTCGTCGCCCGCGTTTTGTCGACGGCCGTATCAAAGTTGACCGTAACTCCGTTGGAGCAAAGCGCCGTGTGGCGCCGTTCCGTACGCCCGTTGAGATCGCTTGAAGCGGTTGCCCTGGCGAGAGGAGATGACTGCCAAAGCTGAAAGGTGAAAAAGCGCGTTATCAATCGGTATTAAGCGTTCCGTGCCGTGCACTTTGTCATCCGGGGTTTACTGCTAAGAAGTATCCAAGTCCCCGTTCAACCCGGCGGCGAGGGCGTCGAAGACGGCGCGGAAGCGCGCGCTGGTCTTAAGGTCCTCGTGCATGACGATCCAGAGTGGCAGGGGCAGCGCGATTTCGGGGAGAACGCGTCGCAACTCCGGGTTGCGCCGCGCGATACCAAGCTGACACAGGCCGATTCCGAAGCCGGCGCGAATGGCCGCAAGCTGGGCGAGATTGCTATCCGCCCTGAACGCGAAGCTTTGCCGGTCGAGCGGGCCCAGCCGCTTCGCCATGGCTTTTAGAACCGGCGTTTCCGTGTCGTAACCGATCAGGTCGTGAGCCGAGAGGTCCATAATGCTGGAAGGTGTCCCGCGTCGTTCCAGGTAGCCGCGGTGCGCGTGAAAGCCGATCTCGATCGAGGGCAGCCGCCTTGCCAGAAGCGCGTTTTGCGTCGGCTCCGTCATGCGAACCGCGATGTCCGCCTCGCGCGCGAGCAGGTCGTCGAGCCGATCCGACAGCGTCAGTTCAGTCACCAAAGCTGGGTGAGCGCGCCTGAGCCGGGCCAGGATCGGCGGCAGGAGTTCGACTCCGACAACGTCGCTCGCACTGATCCGCACCGTTCCCGCCACGGCACCGAGCGTACCGCTGGCGGTGCGCAGCAGAGCCGCGGCGGTGGTCGCCATAATCTGTGCCTGCGGCCGAAGCGCGTCAGCAAGGTCAGTGGGATCCAGTCCGCGTTGCGATCGCACGAACAGGTCGGCGCCCAGTGCTGCCTCCAGCGCACCGACATGACGCGCAACGGTCGGCTGGGTCAGCCCGAGGCTACGCGCGGCTGCGGAGAGCGACCCCTCGTCGAGAACCGCGAGTAACGTTCGATAAAGGGCCCAGTCGGGATAACTGCTCATCCATTATCGTATAGCAGAGCCACGATCTTCGGCAATTCCCGTTGTTGCCGCTGCCCGATATCTGGATCTTACAGCAACGGAGAAAGACTATGACTCAGCAGATCACAGTCTTTGGATATGGCGCAGTCGGGCAGCCGATCGTCGACCAACTCGTCGCGCGCGGTGACCGCGTGCGCGTCGCGACCCGCAATCGACCGGCGAATCTTCCGGTGGAGGTCGAGCATGTGCATTGCGACGTCCTCGACGCCAACGATGTCCGTGCGGCGCTACAAGGCGCGTCACAAGCCGTGCTCGCGGTCGGATTTCCTTACGACTCGCGGCTGTGGCGCACCGTTTGGCCCCAAACGATGACCAATATGGTCGAGGGCTGCGCGGCGGAAGGCATCCGGCTGGTGTTTATCGACAATCTCTACCAGCTCGGGCCGCAGACGACCCCGCGCACCGAGGATATGCCGCTCTCGACAATCGGCGAGAAGGCCGCGATCCTCGCCGAGGTGACGCGCATCTGGCAGCGCGCGAGCGACCGCGTGCGCGTTGCGGCCCTGCGGTGCTCCGACTTCTACGGCCCCGGCGTCCATGTATCGCATCTCGGCGCGAGTGCGTTTGGAGAGCTGGCCAAGAATAAACCGGCGCAGCTGCTGGTGCCGGCCGACACGTTGCATGACTTCGTTTATGTCCCGGACATCGCCCGCGCCGCGCTTCTGCTGCTCGACGCCCCGGACGCGGATTTTGGTCAGGCCTGGAACATGCCCTGCGCGCCGACCCGCACACCGCGCGCCTTGTTGACGATGGGCGCCGCCGCGCTTGGTCGGCGGCTGCGGGTGTGGGCAGTGCCTTTCGCTTTGTTGCGGCCGATTGGGCTGGTGTATCGATTTGCCACGGAGGTCGCCGACGTCGGCTTCACCTGGGACCGCGCCTATGTCGTCGATGGCGGCAAGTTCACCCATCGCTTCGGTTTCGTGCCGACTCCGTTCGAGCTGGGCGTGCCGACAACCGTGCACGCTTTTGCGAAAGGTTGCTGATGGGTTCGACAGGCAGGAGGTCGCGAGCAGCCGCTTTGGTAAGCGTCTGAGATCCGTTCGAGTGTCTGTCTTTGGCTCGCAGAGCCAGTGGCGGACTTCGTCACCGGAGCCACTCGCCGGATTTGATCACAAGGCTGCTGCGCTTGGGGGCGATGGGACGCGTCTCTTCGCGGTGTCCCTCCGCTGAATGTGGCGGATCGATTTCGGCCGGCTGACCCCAGCTGGCGCGCCCGGGGATGTCGCGGCGGCGGTCGCTTTTGTTGCGACGCCTGCGGCCGCTTGAGCAGCCCGACAAAGGTTTGACTGGCGCTGACCGGCCGCGCCGGTACAAGCGCCTGAACAAGCGGCACGCGGCGGCGGTGCGATCGAAGGACTTGGAATGCGCAAGCGAATGGCGATGGCTGGGGTGGTTGCGGCCATGCTCGGGGTTCTGCTTTCCACGGCGGCGGCTCCGCCACCCACGCCAGCCTTCCGCGACGCCGACCTGCCCGCCGACGCGCGGATCGCCAACCTTCTTTCGCTGATGACCGTCGACGAAAAGATCGACGCGCTCAGCACTGATTCCAGCGTGCCGCGGCTTGGCGTCCCGAGCTTCGGTTCGTCCGAGGGCATCCACGGGGTGCAGCAGCGCGGGGAGGGCAAGGACCGCCGCACGCCCATTCTCACCACCCAGTTTCCCCAGCCGCCGGGTCTCGGTGCGACCTGGGATCCCGAACTGGTGCGGCAGGCCGGCGGTGTCGAAGGACGCGAGGCGCGCTGGATCTCCCAGACGCCCGCCTATGATCGCAAGATCCTCATGCTGTGGGGCCCGCAGGCCGATCTGGCGCGCGATCCGCGTTGGGGGCGGAGCGAAGAGGTGTATGGCGAGGACGCATTCTTTAACGGCACGATGACCACCGCCTTTGCGCGCGGTCTGGAAGGCGACGATCCACGCTACTGGCAGGCTGCGCCGCTGCTGAAGCATTTTCTCGCCAACTCGAACGAGCGCGATCGCACGCGCACCAGCTCGAACTTCGACGATCGGCTGTTCTGGGAATATTATTCCGTCCCGTTCCGCATGGCGTTCCAGGATGCGGGCGCCAGCGCCGTGATGACCGCGTACAATGCGTGGAACGGCGTCCCGATGGTGATCAACCCCGTCATGCGGCACGTGGTGATCGACCAATGGCATGTCGGGATCGTTTCGAGCGACGGCGGCGCGATCAAGACCCTGTGGAAGGATCACCACGCCGTTCCCGACCAGCAGGCGGCGGCGGTGGCCGCGCTCAAGGCTGGCGTGAACCAGTATCTCGACACCTACAAGGACGAGCTCCACGCCGCGCTGGCCAAGGGCGACATAACCGTGGCCGATCTCGACGAGGCGCTGGCCCGCAAGTTCCGGACCACGATCAAGCTCGGCCTGCTCGATCCGCCCGAGCGGGTGCCCTATGCCGCGAACCACGACGGCACGCCCCCTTGGGACGGCGCGGCGAGCCGGGCGACGTCGCGCCGCGCTGCGCTTGAATCGATCGTGCTGCTTAAGAATCAGGGCGCCGCGCTGCCGTTGCGGGCGGGCGCGTTGCACTCGATCGCCGTCATCGGCCCGCTCGCGAACGTCGTGCATTGGGACTGGTACGGCGGCTATCCGCCCTACGCGATCACGCCGCTCGCCGGTATTCGCGCAGCGGCCGGGGCGGGCGTAAAGGTCAGCTATTCGGCGGACGACACGAACGGTGCGGCGGTGGCGGCGGCGCGATCGGCCGATGTCGCGATCGTCGTGGTCGGAAACGACCCGACCTGCGGCCCCAACATGGCGACCGACTGGACCGACAACGGCACCAAGCCGTGCGCCGACCCGGGCGACGGGCGGGAAGGGCGCGACCGCGAAACCTTGGCGCTGGCGCAGGAACAGCTCGTCAAGCAGGTCAAGGCCGCCAACCCGCGCACCGTGATGGTGCTGGTGTCGAGCTTTCCGTACACGATCAACTGGTCGCAGGCGAACGTGCCGGCGATCCTCCATATGGCGCACAGTTCGCAGGACGAAGGCTGGGCGCTCGCGCAGGTGCTGTTCGGTCAGTATAATCCTGGCGGTCACGAGGTCGTCACATGGCCGTCCTCCATCGCGCAGCTGCCGCCGATGCTGGACTACGACATCCGCCACGGTCGCACCTACATGTATGCCAAGGGCGCGCCGCTTTACCCCTTCGGGCATGGGCTGAGCTATACGAGTTTCCGCTATGCCAATCTGCGCGTTGATCGCGCGGACCTGCCGCGCGACGGGCAGGCGACCGTCAGCGTCGACGTGACTAACGCCGGCGCGGTTGCCGGCGACGCGGTGCCGCAACTCTACGTTCGCCATCTCAGCTCGCACGTGGCGCGACCGGCGCTTCAGCTCGCCGGGTTCAGTCGCGTGCAACTTGCCGCGGGCGAGACCAAGACGGTGCAGATCCCGCTGAAAGCGGACCAGCTCGCCTATTGGGACAAGGCGCGGCAGGGCATGACGGTCGAGCCGGAGCGGATCCAGCTTATGATCGGCGCGTCGTCCGCCGATATCCGGATGCATCAGTCGCTGCGGGTGCGATAGCGGCCGGGGCGGTCGGCCTGCGAAACCGGATGTCGTTTGCGTTGTCGCCAGAGGGATCGGCAAGGGCGCGGACGTATAACGTTCGCGTCTATCGCAGCACGGATAGACGTTGCTCTTGGTCGTCCGGACTAACCTGTAGCATTTGGTGCTTGTTTTCACCTCAATGGGTGGGCCGCCAAGGACCGGTAACCTTCAAGCGCCGCCTCTCGGTAATGCCTTAACCCACCGCATCATGTCTCTTCCGCCGCCATCTGCTGATAGGCGGCGACAGTCTCGATTATGGTAGGACACGCGGAGTGGCAGACTGCCTCCATCACAACATCTAGCGAACATCACTGAACACGCGCGTCGCAGCTTACCCCCGCCGCAGCAGCGTGATCCGGCCTTTGCCATATACCCGGGCAGCATCCTCGACGAAGCCGGCAACCTCCAGCGGCTCGCGCTTGGCGGTTTCCACGCTGACGATCGTCGCATCGCTCACCCAGCCGAGCCGGGCGAGCTTGTCGAGCGCCACCGCGCCTGCGCCACTATCGTAAGGCGGATCCATCAGGATCACGTCGAGCGGCGCCGCCGCCGGCCCGAGCGCGAGCACCGATTGCGCGCGCACGTCGGCCTTCGCGCCGAGTTTGGCGATGTTGGTGCGCAGCGCGTCGAGCGCGGGCTTGTCCTGCTCGACGAACAGGCACGAGGCCGCACCGCGCGATAGCGCCTCCAGCCCGAGCGCACCCGATCCGGCGAACAGGTCGGCGATCGCGAGCCCCTCGAAACTGCCGAGCCGGCTCGTCAACATCGAGAACAACGCCTCGCGAACCCGGTCGGCGGTGGGGCGGGTGGCTTCCCCCTTGGGGGCGATGAGCGCGCGGCCGCGCCATTCTCCAGCGATGATGCGCATTACTTACGGGTCCGTGACGGGCGGGGTTTGGACGGGCGGGCGGGGCCGCGCGGCGGGGCGGAGCGATCGGCGGGGGCGCCGTCTCGCTTCGGTCGCGGGTCGGTTGCGGTGCGGCGAGCGCGCGAGGTGCCTTCGCCGCGAGCGGGTGCCGCCGCGCCGGCTTTTGGCTTGGCGTCGTAGAACCGCTTTGGCTTGACCGGTGCCGGGGTGGTGGCGCGATCCTCGGTCGGGCGGGTGTCGCGCGGCGACCAGCCCTCTTCACGCGCCGGCGTGGCGGTCCGTCGCGGTGCGGGTTTGTGCGCCTCGCGTGACGTGTCGGTTACCGTCCGTGCGCCGGGCTTACGCGCGTCGCGGACGGGCCGCGCATCGGCAAAGGCGGCGCGGTCGGCCTTGGCGGCGGTTTCGCGGGTGATGCGAGGCGCAGCGGCCGCAGGCGGTCTGCTTGGCGCGGGGACGGGGCGATCATCGCGGACGACGCGCGGCGCGGCGCGGGTATCGTCGCGTTCAATGCGGAGCGGTTCGGACGCCCGCGCGCGCGCCGGCTGCGGCAGATCGAGCCGGGTCGGGTTCTTGCGGAACGAGGCTACATCATGCCCACGCACCTCGCCCACCGCACCGGGCGCGAGATCGCCCAGCACGAACGGGCCATAGCGCGTGCGGATCAGTCGCGAGACACGCAGCCCAAGATAGTCGAGCACGCGGCGCACTTCACGGTTCTTGCCCTCGGTCAGGATCATTTCGATCCACACGTTAGCGCCCGTGCGCCGCTCCAGATTGGCGTCGATCGAGCCGTAGCGGACGCCTTCGATCTCGACCCCGTGGATCAGGTCCTCAAGCTGCTGCTGCGTGATCGGGCCGTAAGCCCGCGCACGATAGGCGCGCTGTACCCCGGTTGCCGGCAGTTCGAGCTGACGCTTCAACTCGCCGTCGGTGGTGAGCAGCAGCAGGCCTTCGGTGGCGAGATCGAGCCGGCCAACCGGCATCACACGCGGCAGGCTCTGCGGCAGCCGGTCGTAGATCGTCAGCCGACCCGCGGGATCGCGTTCGGTCACGAGTAGGCCCGGCGGCTTGTGGTACAGGAACAACCGCGCGGGTGCGGCGGCCTCGACCGGAGCGCCGTCGACGGTGATGCCGTCCAGCGAGGCGAGGATGGTGGCGGGCGTGTCTATCACGGTGCCGTTGAGCGCGACACGACCATCGGCGATCATGCGTTCGATCTCGCGGCGCGAGGCGATGCCGGCGCGGGCGAGCAGTTTGGCGATACGCTGCGGCGCGCCGGCGGCGGAGGTGGGGGTAGGGCGTTGCACCGCGACCCCATAGCGAATTTCGCATCGCACGCGCGCAAAATTTCTTGAGACCCTTTCTGTTGCCGCGCGTTAAGAGACGGATGCGTAACGAGGGCGCGCATCGCGGGGCAGCGATGCGGCCAGGAAGGCGGGTGGACCGATCATGCTGTTCGGAAAGAAGAAGCGGCGGATCTGTCGGTTGCTCATCGTCGAGGATGAGCCGCTGGTTGCGTTCGATACCGAGCATGTCCTGCGGGAAGCGGAGTATGAGATCGTCGCCACCGTCGACCGGGTGGCTGACGCGCTGGCGGTGTTGCGCCGGCCCGAGGACGTGGATCTGGTGCTGGTGGACGTGCGGCTGTCCGATGGCAGCGGCATCGACGTGGCGCGCGCCGCCCGCGACGCCGGCGTCCCCGCGATGTTCGTCACCGGGCAGTGCCCCACCGGCGGCCGCGAGGTCGCCGCCGGGTGTCTTGCCAAGCCGTATACGCAGCGCGATCTGCTCGCGGCGATCAGCGTGATTGAAGGCATGCTGGACGGCAAGCCACCCAAGCGTACCCCAGCGGGTTTCACGCTGTTCGCGCGGCCGGAGTAAGCCGCGGCCCGCCATCGTCCGCGTCACCCGTTGCCCTGATCGCCGCCGCCGCCTAGACCTGCCGCATCGGCGCACATCTGCGCGAGGGGGTGAAGGTTGGCGGTTACACGACCCAAGGGGATGCGGCTGTTCGTCGCCGCGCTCCGGACACGCAAATCGGCGTCCATGCTGGCGCTGGGCTTCTCCTCGGGGTTGCCGTTCGCGCTTCTGATCGGAACGCTCAACGCGTGGCTGGGTGAAGTCGGCATCAAGCTGGCGACGATCGGCGTGCTGTCGTGGATCGGCCTCGCCACCGCGTTCAAGTTCCTGTGGTCGCCGCTGGTTGACCGGGTGCGGTTGCCGCTGCTCGGCCGACTTGGCCGGCGCAAGGGCTGGATCGTGCTGTGTCAGGTGTTGATCGTCGTCGCGCTGATCGGGTTGGTGGTGACCGATCCGACCGTCGACATCGGCCACTTCGCCGCTTTCGCGTTTTTGGGCGCGGTCAGTTTCGCAACGCAGGATATCGCGATCGACGGCTGGCGGATCGACGTTGCCGATGACGACACGCCGGTCGAACTGCTGTCGGCAATCAACCAGCTCGGTTACCGGGTGGCGAGCATCGTCGGCGGGGCGATCGCGCTCTACATGGCCTCGCGCATGTCGTGGCCGACGGTTTATGCCGTGATGGCCGGGGTGATGGCGGTGATGGTGCTGTTCTCGCTCGCCGCCCCCGATACGCAGCGGCCGCCCGATATCGCGGTGAGTGCGCTTGCCGCGCCGGGCGAAGTACGGCCGGGCCTGCGTGCCGTCGCGCTGCTCATCGTCGGCGCAAGCTGGACCTGGGCGATCGTGACGCTGGTCAGGTTCATGGTGTCGATGCTGGCGGAGACACCGCCCGGTGCGCCGAGGCCCTCACCGGGCGACTTCCTGAAATTCTACGGCCCGGCGATCGTCGTGGCGACGGTGCTTGTTCCCCTGGCGGTGGCGGGCTGGGTCAATTGGCTGAAGACACGCGGGCGCGGTGTGCAGACTGTCGCCGACGCCTCCGTTTCGGCGGGGAGGACCGTTGCGAACCATCTGTACGGCGCGCTGATCGCACCGCTTGCTGACCTCGCGCAGCGGCTCGGCTGGGGTGTGCTGATCGTTATCGGGCTGATCCTCACCTATGCGTTGTGCTACAACGTGTGGGCGTCGTTCGCTTACCCCTTCTACCTCGATTTCCTGCATTACACCAAGGACGAGGTGGCGTTCGCGTCGAAGCTGTTCGGCATCATCATGTCGATCATCGGCGTCAGCCTGGGCGGCTATCTGTTCGTCAGGATCGGCCGCTTTCCGACCGTGCTGATCGGTGCGATCCTGCCGATCTTCGGCAACTTCCTGTATGCGGATCTTGCCGACGGCGCCCCGTATATCGATCTGGTGCTGGGCACGCTGCGGCTGGATCATCTCGCCATCGCGCTTGGCAGCGACGAGCGGATGGCGCGGCTGTTGCTGACGATTTGCTATGAGAACGTTTCGACCGGGCTCGCGCTGGCCGCGTTCGTCGCGTACCTCTCCAGCATCGTCAGCAAGCAGTTCGCCGCCGTGCAATATGCGGTGCTCTCGTCGCTCACCTTCCTGATCGGATCGCTCGGGCGCGGCGTCGCTGGCGAGATGTTCGACACGCTCGGCTATGCGACGGTGTTCCGCTATGTCGCGGCGGTGGGGCTGCTGGCGATCGTGTTCGTGTTGCTGGAATGGTGGCGCGCGTCTCGCGTGAGCGCGGCGGCTGAGGTGGGCGGCACTGGCGAGGCCGCTTGAGAGACTGCGCGTATTTCCTGGTGCTTCCGGTCGCTGGGCTGGTGCTACGAGGCGTCTTTGCTGTGATCGGCTGGTGGCTTGTGCCGCAAGCGCGCACGCCCCCGGTCGCGCCGCCGGCAGACTTGCCGATCCGCCCGCCGCTAGGCGATTACCACGCGGGCCGGCGCGAATGAGTGGGACAGGCCCGGCGTGACGTGGCAGCACGTCATGGGAGGCGCAGCCGCTGCGTCGTTCGCGCTCGGGCGCATGGTGCTGCAACGCCGCCGTGCCCGCCGGTCTGCACGCGATTCTGCCCTGTCACAGCGGCTGGTGCGACCGCCGCTCGGCGATTACCGTGATCCGTAACGGCTAAGACGCCCTGTCACTCCCCGGCGACTGGAAGCCCCGCATCGGCGAAAGCGCCGGCCACGGCAGTCGCGCTCGCCAGCAGCCCATCGATACGGCGGACGCCGAGCAGGTCGGACAGCAACAGCGCCGCGGCTGCGGGCTGGCGCTCGGCGCGGGCGATGACGGTCAACATCGCCACTTCCGCATGGGTGATGCGCGTGAAGCAGCACGGCGCGATCGCGATCGTGACATTGGTCTGGGTCGCCACGTCGGCCATCAGCGCGCGCATCAGCATGAGTGGCCGCCGATACGCCTTTCTGAAGACCCGCAACATCGCATGTGCGGCGATCGCATCGTTCAGACCGTGCGCGCCCATGCGGCGGAACACGAACAGGAACAGTCGCGCATTGTCGCATGCCGGCATGTCGTGAAGGGTCAGGGCGCTGGTGGTCGGGGCGATCGTCATCAACTGCTCTCCTGCAATGGAAGCAGACTGACGCGTCAGCTATTGCGAGTCAATCGCAATTAGTCGAGGTGCTCCTGATTGGCGGCGAGCACCGTCCCGGCTAGGTAAAGCGAGCCGAGGATCAACACGATCGGCGGTTCCGCCGGGTCGCCGATCTGCGCGATATCGGCCAGCGCCTGCGGAACGTCTTCGGCGGCGTGGGCCGGGATACCGAGTGAACGGGCGACACCGGCCAGTACCATTGGCGCGTGGTGGTCGTGATCGGCCACCGGCACCGCGTGCAGCGTCGTCGCCAGCCCGACGAACGGTGCAAGCAAGCCGGCCGGATCCTTGTTCGACAGCATCCCGAGCACGAGGTGGACGTCGGCCCTCCCGGTCCCGGGGTGCGCGATCTTCTCCAGCGTGGCGGCGATCGCACCGGCCGCGGCAGGATTGTGCCCGCCGTCGAGCCACACCTGGCTCCCCGGCGGCAACAGATCGACGAGCGGACCGGGCGAGAGCCGCTGCATCCGCGCCGGCCATGTCGTGCCCGTGGCGGCGGCATGAATCGCCTCCGGCGGCACCGAAAGCGCGTGCTGGTGGCGGAGCATCGCGGTGGCGAGCGCGAGATTGCCGGGCTGGTGCGGTCCCGCCAGTTTCGGCAAGGGCAGCGCGAGGATGCCATCGGCATCTTCGTACACGATCTGATCGCTGGCCTTGTACCGCCATTCCCGCCCGAGCCTGATGATCGCGGCACCTGCCGGTGCGGCTACACTTGCGATCCGTTCGGTCACGGCTGGTGCATAGGCCATCGTCACCAGCCGAACGTCCCGTTTGGCGATCCCGGCCTTTTCAGCGGCGATGTCTTCGGCGGTGTCGCCGAGAAACGCCTGATGATCGATGCCGAGTTGCGCGATGCCGGTCACCACCGGTGCCGGGATCACGTTGGTGGCATCGAGCCGCCCGCCCAAGCCGACCTCGATGATGCAGGCATCGGCTGGCGTCCGTGCAAAGGCAAGGAAGGCGCAGGCGGTGGTCACCTCGAAGAAACTCGCGCCGATGCCGTCCGGCCCATCACCGGCGGCGTCGAGCACTTCCGCGAGCAGGGCGGCAAGCGCGTCGTCCGCGATCAGTCTGCCGGCAATCCGGATGCGTTCGTTGAAGCGGACGAGGTGCGGGCTGGTATAGACGTGCGCGCTAAAGCCGGCTGCCTCGATCGCAGATCGCAGGAACGCGCAGGTCGATCCTTTGCCGTTGGTTCCCGCGACGTGAAACACCGGCGGCAGCCGCAGGTGCGGATCGCCGAGCCGTGCGAGCAGCGCCGTGATGCGCTCCAGCCCGAGAATGTCCGTGCCGGGAGACAGCGCCCACAGCCGGTCGAGTTGCGCCTGAACGGCAACCGAGGAGGAGGTGGCGTTATCCGGCATCGATCCACTCCTGATGTTTTCTATACCTTCCGGCGGAGACTGAAGCTCCGCTACGAAGGCGTCCGCAGTGACGGCAGTGTTTCCGCGGAACGATCGCCCGACCGTCGCTTCCGAGCGCCGCCAGTAGGGCCGGCGTAGACTAGGCCGCAGCCCTCGCGCCGAGGTAATCCACCACGCTCGCCAGCGTGGCGCGCATGTCCTTGCGGTGCTTGACCATGTCGATCATGCCATGTTCGAGCAGATACTCCGCGCGCTGGAATCCCTCGGGCAGCTTTTCGCGAATGGTCTGTTCGATCACGCGCTGGCCGGCGAACCCGATCAGCGCGCCGGGTTCTGCGATCTGTACGTCGCCAAGCATCGCGTAACTCGCCGTCACGCCGCCGGTCGTCGGGTCGGTCAGCACCGCGATATAGGGCAAGCCCGCATCGTGCAGCATCTGGATCGCGACCGTGGCGCGCGGCATCTGCATCAGGCTGAGGATGCCCTCCTGCATGCGCGCGCCGCCGGCGGCGGTGAAGATGATGTACGGGCATTTGTCGGCGATCGCCGCCTCGACACCACGGATGAATGCCTCGCCCACGGCAAGCCCCATCGAGCCGCCCATGAACGCGAAATCCTGCACACCGACGACGACCTTCAGCCCTTCGATCCTGCCGCGTGCGGTGGCGAGCGCGTCGGTCTCGTCGGTCGCCGCACGTGCGGCCTTGATCCGGTCCGAATAGCGTTTCGTATCGCGGAACCTGAGCGGGTCTTCCGGCACCTTGGGCATCGGTAGCATCGTGTAGCCTGCGTCGAGCGTGTACTCGAACCGCAGACTCGGCCCGATCCGCTCGTGAAAGTCGCAGTGCGGGCAGACGTGGAGATTTTCCTCCAGTTCCTTGACGAACACCATCTGCCCGCAGCCCTTGCACTTGTGCCAAAGGTTGTCGGTGCTCGTGTCGTCCTTCTTGGTGACGACGAGCGACAGGGCGTTACGAACGTTGCTGAGCCAGCTCATGCTGCGATTTCCTGACGGGCCGAGGCGATGGCATCGGCGAGGGAGGCGATATAGGCGCGAACCGGCTCGGGCGCATGGGCACCGTGCTGCGCGACGATTTCGACGATTGCGGAACCGACCACGACCGCATCGGCAACGCGTGCGATGGCGGCGGCCTGTTCGGGCGTACGCACGCCGAAGCCGACCGCGACGGGGATGTCGGTTGCCGCCTTCAGTCGCGCCACGGCCTGTTCGATCGAGGCCTGCGCGGCCTGTTGCTTGCCGGTGATGCCGGCGACCGAAACGTAGTAGAGGAAGCCCGATGCACCATCCAGCACCTGCGGCAGGCGCGCTGCGTCGGTGGTCGGAGTGGCGAGCCGGATCAGGTCGATGCCCGCCGCACGCAGCGCGGGGCCGAGTTCGGCATCTTCCTCAGGTGGGATGTCGACGCAGATCACGCCGCTGACCCCGGCATCGGCAGCGGCCCGCGCGAACCAGTCTGCCCCGCGCACTGTCATCGGGTTGGCATAGCCCATCAGCACCAGCGGAACATGCGGGTGGCGCGCGCGAAAACCGGTCGCGATGGCAAGCACGTCGGCGGTTTTGGTGCCGGCTGCGAAGCTGCGGATGTTGGCCGACTGAATGGCCGCGCCATCGGCCATCGGATCGGTGAAGGGCATGCCGAGTTCGATAACATCCGCGCCCCCGGCGACCAGCGCATCGAGGATCGCGGGCGTATCGGCCGGGGTGGGATCGCCCGCCGTGACGAACGCGACGAGCGCGGCGCGTCCCTTGGCAAAGGCGGCGGAGAGGATAGTGTCACGCGGAGTCATGCCGCGCGCTTCACCACGAACGCCAGCCGAGTGCAAGCCGACGGTTCGTTTGAAGATGGCCCCACCGTGTTAGCCCGTCTCCGGCACCGCAGAGCAGGCCGTTTCAGCGTGCTTCGGGCGCCGCCGTCACGCTCTCAAGCAAACGCGGGCCGTAGCACGTCGCGACCGCGCCGATCACCGCGATCAGGAACGAACGCAGCTGATCCGGCGCGCCGAACCACCGCGCGACCATCATCACTGCCGCCGCTGCCGTCATCGCGAAACATGCCACCACGAGCCAACCCAAGACCTTCATATCGCCACCCGCGCTCGAGCTATGAAAATCCGTCGTTCATTGGAACCGACGGCTTACACGTGCATTATAGCGCGCTTCGATGGGTAGTAGTTAACGTCTCCTCACGGCTCGTCCCGCTTTCGCGTCAGATCGCCACTCCGAGCGCGCCGGCCACGGTGAAGATGTCCTTGTCACCGCGCCCGCACAGATTGGCGAGGATGATGCTCTCGCGCGGCATCTCGCGCGCGCGCTTGGTCACCGCCGCGATCGCGTGGCTCGGCTCCAGCGCGGGGATGATGCCCTCGGTCCGGCACAGCAACTGAAACGCATCGAGCGCCTCGGTATCGGTGATCGCCGTATATTCGACCCGCCCGATCGAATGCAGCCAGCTATGCTCCGGTCCGATGCCCGGATAATCGAGACCGGCGGAGATCGAATGCGCCTCGGTGATCTGGCCGTCGTCGTCCTGCAACAGATAGGTCTTGTTGCCATGCAGGATGCCGGGCGCACCGCCCGCCAGCGAAGCGGCATGTTCCTTGTCGAGCCCGCGCCCGGCGGCTTCGACGCCGAGCATCCCCACCTCGGCATCGTCAAGGAAAGGGTGGAACAGCCCGATCGCGTTCGAGCCGCCGCCGATCGCGGCGACCAGCAGATCGGGCAGGCGGTTGATCCGCGACAGCATCTGTGCGCGCGCCTCGGTGCCGATCACACTTTGAAAATCGCGGACCAACTCCGGATAGGGATGCGGGCCGGCGGCGGTGCCGATGATGTAGAATGTGTCGTGGACGTTCGCGACCCAGTCACGCAGGCCCTCGTTCATCGCGTCCTTCAACGAGGCCGAGCCGCTAGTGACGGGGCGCACTTCGGCACCGAGCAGCTTCATGCGGAAAACGTTGGGCGCCTGGCGCTCGATATCCTTGGCGCCCATGTAGATCACGCACGGTAAACCGAAGCGCGCGCACACGGTCGCGGTGGCGACGCCGTGCTGGCCGGCGCCGGTCTCGGCGATGATGCGGGTCTTCCCCATCCGCATCGCCAGCAGGATCTGGCCGATGCAGTTGTTGATCTTGTGCGCGCCGGTATGGTTGAGCTCGTCGCGCTTGAACCACACCTGCGCGCCGTTCCCGTCAGGTGCCGACTCGCGCAGCGCCTCGGTCAGCCGCTCGGCATAATAGAGCGGCGAGGGGCGGCCGACATAATGTTCGAGCAAATCGTCGAACTGCGCCTGAAAAGCCGGATCGGCCTTGGCGGCGCGATAGGCGGTGTCCAGTTCGAGGATCAGCGGCATCAGCGTTTCAGCGACATAGCGGCCACCGAAAGCGCCGAAATGCCCGCGCTCGTCAGGCTGGGTGCGGAAGGAGTTGGGGGCGTTCATGCGCGGTGTTTAGCAGGCTGGGCGGGGGTGCCAAGTCTCGACACGCCGTTGTTCACTGCCGGACCGGATCGGTCGCGTGATAGGAGATCGCCACGCCCCTGGCAAAGGGGAGCGACTTGAACACGCGTGCACCCGACGCATACGCGACGTGCAGCCGCCCGCGGCCTGCCCACGCGGCGTTGATCCAGATCGCATCGCCGGTACCGGCGACAGCGGTGCCGTGGTTAGAGTCGGCGACGAACACCTTCTGAGCGGCACTCTGCGCCTCGCTTGCATGACCAACGCGGACGATCGTAGCAAAAATTCGGTGGTCGCCCCGCAGTTCCGAACCTCGGCCACGGCGTAACGGTCGGTTCCAGTCTCGCGGACAACCTGTACGACGTCGGACGAGCAGAGCGGCTCCACCTGGCACGCTGTCAGCAGCGTGGCCGCCAACATGGCAAAATGCCGCATCAGCGGGTGCCGACGGCCTTCAGAAACGCTGCGATCTTCGTCGGATCCTTGATCCCCGGCGCACTCTCCACCCCAGACGAGACATCAACCAATGGCGCGCCGGTTCCGGCGATCGCCTGGCGGATGTTGGCGGAATCGAGACCGCCCGACAGCGCCCACGGCAGCGGGTGGCGGAAACCATCGAGCAGCGTCCAGTCGAAGCGCACGCCCATGCCGCCGGGCAGCGCCGCGCCCGGCGGGGTCTTGGCGTCATAGAGGATACGGTCGGCTGCGCCGGTGTAGCTGGCGGCGGCGTCGAGGTCGATGCGCGTGCGGACTGCGACTGCGGCCCAGACCTCACGAGCGGTCTTCGCCCGAATTGCGGCGGCGCGGGCGGGCGTGACCTTGTGGAGTTGCAGCACGTCGAGCTGTCCCGCGCCCAGAGCGGACTCGATCAAGGCGTCGTCGGGATCGACGAAGACGCCGACGCGCGACACATGCGGAGGCACACGCGCCGCCAGCTCGGCCGCACGCTCGCGCGTGAGGTTGCGCGGTGAGGGAGCGAAGAACACGAAGCCGACGTGGCTTGCGCCGCCGGCGATGGCGGCGTCCAGTGTTGCGGTCGTCGAAAGGCCGCAGATCTTGGCGGTGACGGGCATCAGTTTAGCCTATTGCGAGGATTACCCCGCGATCGAGGAAGGGCGATCTGGAGCCGGGCTTTGGTCGCTCATGCGGCACTGTCACCAGCCGTACAAGCCCGACTCACCATTCAGAGCGGCTTCGCCAGTACCGTCATGAACAACGGCGGTTCCAACGCGATGGGAAAGTCGCGGCGCTCGCCCGTGCGCGCATAGCCGCGCCGCTCGTAATAGGCGATCAGCTCGGCACGGTTTTCAATAACGGTCATCTCCATTCGGGCGGCGCCGAACACGTCGCGTGCATGGCTTTCGGCGGCGGCGATCAACTGCCTGCCCAGCCCCGCAGACTGCAAACGCGGCTCGATGCACAGCAGCCCCAGATACCCGGTGCCGCTGCCGTGATCGCTGACCTGAACGCAGCCGATCGGCGTATCCTCGTGAAATGCGACGAGCAACCGCGTCGTCGCATCGGCGAGGATCGCCTGCAGCGTCGCGAGATCGGTACGTTGCCCGTCGAGCAGATCGGCCTCATGCGTCCACCCGGCGCGTGCCTCCTCACCGCGATACGCGCGTTCAATGACGGTGTGCAGGCGGGGCAAGTCGTCCGGATGGGCCGCGCGAATTTCGGGGTTCACCATAGCGGTCCGCCGCGTCAGAGCGTCGCGCCGATCGCGCGCGCGGCCGCATCGGGATCGCTCGCGTTGGTGATCGGCCGGCCGATCACCAGGATCGAAGCGCCGGCGTCAAGCGCCGCACGCGGTGTGACGACGCGCTTCTGGTCGCCGACCTCACCGTTGGCGGGTCGCACCCCCGGCACCACAAAAAACCCTTTCGGCCAGAGCTTGTGCGCGGCCGCGACTTCTTCGCCCGAGCACACCACGCCGTCGACCCCCGCCTCGCACGCGAGTTCAGTCAGCCGCAGCACCTGCGCGCGCGGTTCGTTCGCGCAGCCGATCGCGTTCAGATCGCCGGCATCGAGGCTGGTCAGCGTCGTCACGGCGACCACTTTGGTGCCGAGCGGCGCCGCCGCCTTGGCATCCTCCAGCATGGCGCGCCCGCCGGCCGCATGCACGGTCAGGATCGCGGGATCGAGCCCGCGCAACGCCTGGATCGCCTTGGCGACGGTATTGGGGATGTCGTGCAGCTTCAGGTCGAGAAAGATCGGCAGCCCGAGATCGTGCATCTCCATCACACCGTGGCGGCCGTTCGCCATGAAGAATTCGAGGCCGAGCTTGATGCCGCCGACGTGGTGGCGAACGCGCTGCGCGATCGCCTTGGCACGCTCCATGTCGGGCGTGTCGAGCGCAACGAAGATTCGATTGGTCATGGTCGCGTCTCCGGCGCTTCTGCGGACACCGCAAGCGGTATCGGTTCCGCCACGGCCGGCGTCGCGATCATGGGCGAGGGCGCGATCACCTCGCGAAGGGTTCCAATGGTCCGCTCGGACGTCGCCAACCGGCTGCGCAGGCGCCAGCGGACCGCGTGGTGGTACGCAAACATCGGCAACAGCCCGCACAGGAACACGATCAACAAAAGCAGCGGCAGATTGATTTCCGCGATCAGCCCTCCCCACAAGTTGACCGGAACCGTCGTCCAGTTGTTGCGCGTGAACATCGCCGCGACGAACGCGAGGAGGCACCAGAACAGCGTCTTGAGGAACTGCATAGCCGTAACGACTAGACCGCTTTGACGTGCTTTGCCAGTAGCCAGCTTTCAGGCCGGCTCCACCACCGCCCAGATCGGGAGATGGTCGGATGCACGGCGCGCGGTGGCACTGCAATGCACCCCGCATTCCACCACGCGAAGATCCCGCGAGACCATGATCCGGTCGAGTCGCCCGATCGGCCGGCGCGCGTGGAAACTCGGGCCGGTCGCCGCGCTCGGATAATGATTGCCGAAATCGCGCAGGCAGCCTCCGTTCGGCGTCCATTCGTTGAGGTCTCCCATCAGCACCGCCGGCATGGCGTGGGTGCTCGATTCGACATGGGCGATGATCGCGTGCGCCTGCCGCCGCCGCCACAGGCCGGAAAGGTCGAGATGCATGCCGACCACGCGGATCGGCGTGCCGTCGATGCGAAGATCCGCCGACACCGCGCCCCGCGGCTCGAGTGCGGGCAGGTGAATGGTCTCGTGATCGATCACCTGCGCGGTCTTACGCACGAGAATCGCGTTGCCGTGCCACCCCATGCTGGCGGTGTTGCGCCCGAACGGTACCGCCTGCCAGCCGCTATGTTCCTCAAGCAGATGCTGGGGGATCACCCGCGCCCGCGCGCCGTAACGCCGGTCGCATTCCTGCAAGGCGATGACGTCGGCATCGATTTCGGACAGCACATCAAGGATACGACGCGGGTCGCGCTGCCGGTCGAGACCGACCCCCTTGTGCATGTTATAGCTGGCGATCTTTATCATGGTATCGTCCGCCAACGCGCGATCACCGGAGTTGGTGCCGTGTCCGCAACGATTACGCGCGATCACGGTCGGCGGCAAATCTTCTGCGCCCCTTAGCTCACCAGCCGCCGCCGTGCGAAAGGGATTGATCGGGGCGGCGCGGATGCGCATGGCCGGGCGGTAATGACGAACAGGGAGTCGACGCGGTGAGCACGAGTTTCGATAACGCCACCTTCCGCCGCGTACTCGGCCACTATCCGACCGGCGTGTGCGTGGTGACGACGGTCGGAGCGGAGGGCACGCCGACGGGCATGGTGGTCGGCTCGTTCACGTCGGTTTCGCTCGATCCGCCGCTGGTGGCGTTTTTCCCCGATCGCAAGTCCTCAAGCTGGCCGCGCATCGAGAAGGTCGGCAGGTTCTGCGTCAACGTGCTTGCCGCCGATCAGCAGGATTTGTGCCGCCGCTTCGCCACTCCCGGTGTCGACAAGTTCGCGGGCGTCACGCATCGCACCTCGGCTAACGGCTCCCCCATCCTTGACGGGGTGGTGGCGTGGATCGACTGCAATCTCGACGTAGTGCACGAAGCGGGCGACCATTTCATCGTGCTGGGCCGCGTCGTCGCGCTGGAGGTCGAGGGGCCGGGTGCGCCACTGCTGTTTTTTCAGGGCGGGTACGGTGCGTTCTCGCAACTGGAATAGCTGCGCCCTAGAGTCTCGGTAGCTGCGCCATCGGGTCCACGGGGGCGCGGCCCTTGCGCATCTCGAAATGCAGTTCGGGGCGGTCGGCAAGGCCGGTATCGCCTGACATCGCGATGGTCTGCCCGCGCTTGACCGACTGGCCACGCTGCACGAGCAGGCGACTGGCGTAGCCGTACACCGTCGTCCAGCCATCGCCATGCTTGATGATGACGAGCCCGCCCAGCGTCGGCACTTCGCTGCCGGCGTAGGCGACCACCCCGTCGGCTGCGGCGAGGACCGGCGTGCCGGTTGGCACCGCGATCTTGATGCCGTTGTAGCGTTCGCCGCTTGCGCCGCTCGGGCCGAACTTCGCGACGATGCGGCCGTGCATCTGCAACGGCCAGTCGAACCCGCCGCGCAGCCGCCCCGGTTCGGTAATCGCCTGGGTTGGCGCAAGCACGCGGCGCGGCGAGCGGGAGGGCGGGGCGGGGCGCTGGTTGCTCGCAAGTGCCGGCTCGCTGCCGGTGACGATATCATCGACGTCGAGGCGGAACGCGGCGGCACGCTCGGCCGCGCTGCTCATGCCCGGCGCCGGGTCGGGGATCAGCACACGCATGCCGACGCGCAATGTGTACGGTTCGCTCAGCCCGTTGGCGGTGACGATGCGAGACCAGTCCACACCGTAAGCGCGGGCAATCGCAATGCCGGTTTCGCCCGGGCGGACCGGATGATAGCGACCGCCGGGGATCGTCAGCCGCTGTCCGCTGCGGATCACGAAGGGCGCGGTCAGGCCGTTGGCGCGTGCGATCGCCTCCGATCCCGCGCCGGTCCGGTCGCCGACGGCGCGGAGCGTATCGCCGGACTGGACCACATCGGTACTTGCGTCGACGTAGCGGGCCTGCGCGGTGACCGGGCGTGCCTGCCATGCGGGCGGCGGCGCGGGCAGGGCGGCGACGCCCTCATCGATGCGGTGCGGTTCGTAACGCTGATCGTCGCGTGCCGGGGGACTATCGTACCGTTCGTGCGCTTCCTGACGCGGACGATAGCGGGACGGAACCGCCTCAGGCCCACCGACCTGCGGGATGCACGCGGCAAGTGCCGGCAACAGAACAACCAGCGGCACCATGTTGCGCGACCCGACGATACCCCGAACCCCCATTACCCACCCTTATAGGAAGATTTCGGTAAGCATACCGAGCGATGCGCGATGTGTCAGGTCGAGATGCAGCGGCGTGATTGTGACGTAACCCTGCTCGATCGTCTCAAGATCGGTGGCCGTCCCCGGCGTGTGCGCGATCTGGCCGAGCCGCAGCCAGTAATAGTCGTAGCCGCGCGGATCGGTGCGACGATCGAGTTGCAACCGCCCGTAATCGCGAAGGCCCTGCGCCACCGCGCGGACGCCCCGAACCGCAACGCCGGCGATCGGCGGGAAGTTGACGTTGACGAGCGTGTTAGCGGCGAGTGGGGCATCGATCAGCTTTCGCAGAACACGTTCCCCCCAGACCTCCGCCGCGTCGAAGATGACAGCGTCGCCCTGATTGCCTTTGGCATAGCGCTGGCTCAGCGCAATCGATCGGATGCCGGCGTGCGCGCCTTCCATCGCCGCGGCGACGGTGCCCGAATAGCTGACATCCTCAGCCAGGTTGGCGCCGCGGTTGACGCCGGACAGGATCAGATCGGGCTTCGCGTCCTTCATGATTTCGGCAAGCGCGATCATCACCGCATCGGTAGGCGTACCCGTCACCGCCCAGCGCTTTTCGCCGAACTGTCGCAGCCGAACCGGCTCGGTCAGCGTCAGCGAGCGGCCCTTGCCGGATTGCTCCGCGATCGGGGCCACGACGGTGATATCGTCCGACAACGTGCGCGCGAGTTTCTCAAGCACGGCGAGGCCGGGCGCGTGAATGCCGTCGTCATTGGTGAGCAGGATACGCATCAATGCGCTCGCGTCATGGCCAGGATCACTTGGGCTCCAGCCGGTTCAGCCCCTTCAGATAGGGCTGCAGCGCCTCAGGCACCGCGACCGATCCGTCCTCCTGCTGGTAGTTTTCCAGCACCGCCACGAGTGTCCGCCCGACCGCGAGGCCCGAGCCGTTGAGGGTGTGGACGAACCGTGTGCCCTTCTCCTCCGCCGGACGATAGCGCGCGTTCATGCGCCGCGCCTGGAAATCCGTGCAACTCGAGCAGCTGGAAATCTCCCGATAGCGGGCCTGACCCGGCAGCCACACCTCGAGATCGTAGGTGCGCGCGGCGGTGAAGCCCATGTCGCCGGTGCACAATTTCATGCGACGGAATGGCAGGCCAAGCGCCGTTAGGATGCTTTCCGCACAGGCGGTCATCCGCTCGTGTTCATCCTCGGACCGTTCGGGAGCGACGATCGACACCATCTCGACCTTCTCGAACTGGTGCTGGCGGATGAAGCCGCGCGTGTCGCGTCCCGCCGCGCCCGCCTCGGAACGGAAGCAGGCGGTGAGCGCGGCGAAGCGCAACGGCAGTTCCGCCTCGCTGAGGATCTTGCCGGCCACGATGTTGGTGAGCGGCACCTCGGCGGTCGGGATCAGCCAGCGACCGTCGGTAGTCCTGAACTGGTCCTCGGCGAACTTCGGCAGTTGCCCGGTGCCGAACAGCGCCTCGTCGCGCACCAGCAGCGGCGGCGCGACTTCCTCATAGCCATGGTCGCCGCTCAGCGTGTCGAGCATGAACTGGCCGAGCGCGCGGTGCAGCTTGGCGGCGGCTCCGCGCACCAGCGTAAAGCGCGCGCCAGACATCGCCGCGCCGGTTTCGAAATCGAGGCCGAGCGCTGGGCCGATCGCGTCATGTTCCTTGGGCGGAAAGGCGAACGCCGGCTGCTCGCCGTGCGTCGCCACGAGCGCGTTGTCGTCCTCGTCACGGCCGAACGGCACGTCGGCAAGCGGCAGGTTGGGAATTGCGGCAAGCGCTGCGTTCAGCGCATCACCCGCAGCCTTTTCCTCGGCGGCGATGGCGGGCAGGCGCTCTTTCAGCGCGGCGACCTCTGCCATCAGATCGGTCGGATCGTCGCGCCGCGCCTTGGCCGCGCCGATCGCCTTCGAGGCTTCATTGCGGCGCGCCTGCCCGGCCTGAGCTTCGGTGATCAGCGCGCGGCGCTTTTCGTCGAGCGCGATCAGGCCGGCGGCGGCGGGGGCGACGCCACGTCTGGCAAGCGCGGCGTCGAAGGCGGCGGGATCGTCGCGGATCAGGCGGATATCATGCATGGCGAGGCTATGGCGAGCCGTCCGCCCTCGCGCAAGTCACCCCGGCTGACGTAAACCTTCACGCGTGCCAGAACCTAGCCGTCGCCCCAGAAAGACTGCTCGGCAAGCGCGCTGCGGAGTCAGGCTAACGTATTCCAAAACGTGGCTACGATGCCCGTTCGGTCTTTTCGCCAGACCCTGGGACGTCAGGTAAATGGCATCTGGACGACAGCGCGCCGCCGGCGGAGATCGAAAAGCCGGCACGCGCCATACACCGTGAAGCTTCCGCCGCGATCTAGCTCGCGGGCGGCGAAACGAACTTGAAGGAAATCTTCAATCGTCGGTGACGGGCCGCTTCGCGAAGCGCTTGCGTGCGACCAGCGCGGCCGCGGCCGCACCGAACAGCAACACCATCGGTGGTGCAGGAACCGGCGCGGGGTGACCGCCGCCGCTGCTGCCGCCCGAGCTGCCGCCGTGACCGGAACTGCCGCCGTGCCCGCTGCTCGACGGAAAGCCGTGGCTGCTCGACGCATAGCTGCTCGATCCGCTCGACGCGCTCGACGTGGACGTGGACCCCGACGTGGACGTCGAAGACGATCCCGAAGTGGAACTCGAGCCGGACGTCGACGACGACGATCCACCGGTGCTGGTCGAGGTCGAAGATCCGCCGGTCGAGGTGGAGGAGCCCCCCGTCGACGTGGATGAACCCCCTGTCGAGGTGGAGGAACCTCCAGTGGACGTGGACGAACCGCCGGTCGACGATCCACCTGTCGAGGTGGAGGAGCCTCCGGTCGACGATCCGCCAGTGGAAGAACCGCCCGTCGAAGAACCGCCAGTGGACGTCGAGCCGCCGCTGGTCGAACTCGACCCGCCGCTCGAGGTCGACGAAATGACGATATTGCCGCCCGAACTGCCGCCGCCGCCGCCGAAGAAGCCGCCGCCGGAGAACCCGCCACCGCCAAAGAAACCGCCGCCGCCGCCGACCACGGCAAGACCGCCACCGCCGCCCCCCATCGCCGGCACGTCGGCTGGCGGAAGCGGGATCGGTGCGCCCTGGCTCGTCATGGTGACGACCGCCGGCGGACAGACCGCCCGGGTCTGCGTCACGACGCGACGGATCCGGCTGGTCGGCTGATGCACCGTGCGGCGGACGACGCGCTTCGTCTTTTGTACATACGCGTGGCGTGTCTTCGATGCTTCAGCGACATGCACGGCGCCTCCGCCGACAATCGCGCCGCCGCAGGCGCAGGCACACAGTTTAGCCAAGGCCATCCGCACCGACATGATCTTGCTCTTTCGTTCCCGACAGGGTTGCTACCGGATCTGTACCACGCAGCGGGTTAGCTGCTCTTCACCCAAAGTGCCGAACAAAGCGTTAAGTTCAAGCTCGTTAACCAAGCTATGGGCACCTTACTTCTGTTTTCGTCTCGTGCGGGCAGGTGCAACATGGTTAACGTGCCGAGACGGTACAGATCTGGCTGGTGCCATGCTCCGCCGCGTGGTTGGCTCGCCAATTCGGAGTGGTTGCATCGTGCCCCGACCCTCGGGTTGCTTGTGGTGGACGAACGGCATGGCTATAGGCCCGCTCATCACGGGATTGGCCCTCTACGAGACGCGCGCAAACAGCGCCGCATCATGGGCAGCGATTGGATGGCCACTGTCTTGAATCGATTAGATGAATCCGCGAAGCTCGATACGCCGCCGAGCGTTATCGATCCGACTGACGGCTATCGGCCCAGCGCTGACGAACCGTTCATGAATCCGCGCCAGCAGGCGTATTTCCGCGACAAGCTGCAAGCGTGGAAGGAGGCTATCCTTCGCGAATCGGCCGGTACGCTGTCCCAGCTTCAGATCGATTCGCTGCGCGAGGCGGATCTCACCGACCGCGCATCAAGCGAAACCGACTGGTCGATCGAGTTGCGCACGCGCGACCGGCAACGCAAGCTGATCTCCAAGATCGATGCGGCGCTGCGCCGGATCGAAGACGGCGAATACGGCTATTGCGAGGTGACCGGCGAACCGATCTCGCTCGGCCGGCTCGAAGCGCGTCCGATCGCCACGATGACGGTAGAGGCGCAAGAGCGTCATGAACGCCACGAGAAGGTCTCGCGCGAGGATTGATCCGCGCCTAGCGATTAAGAAGTTCGACACCAAATGGGACTACCGCCGAGTCGAAAGCATCTTTTTCGGCGAGAGCGATGGACCAGTTCTCCAACGAACCCCTGCAGGAAGCAGCGATGGACGGCGATCCACAGGATCGCAATGCGTCGCGCGACAGCCTGTTCCTGATGGCGGAACTGCGCGTCGGTAACGACGCGACCACAGTCCGCGTGCGCAACCTGTCGGCTGGCGGCCTGATGGCGGAGTTTCAGCAGGGTTTGGAGCAAGACACCGAAGTCGCCTGCGAACTGCGCGGCGTCGGGGTGGTGCGCGGTAAGGTCGCGTGGTCCGCGGCAGGACGTATCGGTATCGCGTTTGATCGCCCGATCGATCCGCTTATGGCGCGCAAGCCGGTGGGCACTGGCGTAAAACCCGCCACAGTGTCGCGTCTGAACTTCGCACCGCGGCGCTGATCGCACGAAACGGTGGCCCGGGCAGCGATGCCGCCCGGGCGCGCTACAGCTAAAGAATCTGCATCTCTTCCTTGACGCGAAGCTTTTGCTTCTTGAGCGCGGCGAGCATTGCGGTATCAGGCACCGGTCGATGTGACTCGTCGCTGATCTTCTCTTCGAGGACGGCGTGCTTGGCCTCCAGGGCCGTATAGTGCGCGTTCTGCATTGAGGAGTGTTCCTTTCCCATTTGTGGCGGGGACTGGAAGTAAGCATGCGCGAGGTTAATTGTCTGCCCCCTGCTGCGGTGGATACGACGCACCGAAGCGGAATTTGCGACGACCGGTGTTTTGCCGTTCGCGTCGCGGCTACGATTTGCTAGGCGTGGCTCAGGGCGGCACCGGCTAGCCGGGTCGGGGCAGAACGGGAAACGAATGGACGGTTCGCAGATCGCCAAGCGGCTGGAAACGCTGAAGATCGAACATCGCGATCTCGATGCTGCGATTTCGGCGCTGATCGGCTCCGGCACACCCGAGCAAATGCAACTTGCCCGCTTGAAGAAGCGCAAGCTACGCTTACGCGACGAGATTTCCATGCTGGAGGATCAACTGATCCCCGATATCATCGCATGATGCGGAGCGATCCGGAACGGGACGGTTGCGCCGATGAATTACGATTCTCGCCGGTCAAGTCTTGTGTCATGAAGCTGACATGAGGGGCCTGCCAACAGAATCGCGGATTCACCGTCGCCTGATCGACGTTTTGTACGTCGACGCCATGGTGTTGGCGGACGAGGCCCGCAGCTATTTCGACGAAGGCGGACGTAGTGATCGCGAAGCGCTGCCGCCGCTCGCACGCGTCTCGTTCAGTTGCGAGTCGCTGAAGGTGACGACGAGGTTGATGCACGTGATCGCCTGGCTGCTGACGCAGCGTGCGGTCGGCGCGGGCGAAATGGCACCGCGCGACGCGCTCGACCCGTCGCGGCGGCTTGGCCCGGCGCCGCTTAGCGATGCCGCAGCGGTGGCGGAGCTGCCGGCGCGTGCAAGGGCGCTGATCGACTCGAGTGCGGAGTTATACCGCCGGGTCGGCTTGCTCGACGAAGCGCAGGCGCGCGAACTGGTCGTGGAAAGTCCGGCGCGTTCCATGCTCGAACGACTGGCGATGGCGTTCTAGTCTGCGCGTAGCGTGTCGGTCGAAATCGGCGGCTGAGCCGATGTTTCCGAGATCGGCAGGTCCGCTACGCACATTATAGCCTAGCCGGGTTGTGTTTTCATTTTTTCCTGGCTGCTGCCGGCTAGCGCTACTCGGCAGCAGGAGAAGGCATAGACCCTAGGACGCAAAGGGCTCCACAATGCGTACAGTCTGCTTGCACCGGCTAACCGGGTTTCCGCTGTGATCCACCCGCTGAAAGGGTGTGGCTCCCTGAGTAGGATTCGAACCTACGGCCGCTCGATTAACAGTCGAGAGCTCTACCGCTGAGCTATCAGGGAACAGCGTGGAGGGGCTCTATAACCGGCTGAAACGACGATGCAACCCCTCTTGTCGGTCATGCGATAAATTGCTCCATCGTGATCCGATCGTCGAGCGCATGTTCGGGGTCGAACAGCAGGATCAACTCGCGCGAGCGGTCGACGGCGATCTCGACGCTGGCAACGTCGCGCACCTCGCGCTGATCGGCGACGGCGCTGACAGGGCGCTTGCCGGGGTCGAGCACGCGCACCACGATCCGCGCCTTGTCTGGCAGGATCGCGCCGCGCCAGCGGCGCGGTCGGAACGGGCTGATCGGCGTAAGTGCCAACAGGGCGGAGCCGAGCGGCAGGATCGGCCCCTGCGCGGAAAGATTGTAAGCGGTCGATCCGGCGGGGGTGGCGACAAGGATGCCGTCACAGGCGAGTTCGGGCAGCACGATGCGATCGTTGACGGTGACTTCCAGATTGGCGGTCTGCCGCGTCTCACGCAGCATCGATACCTCGTTGATTGCCGGCAGCGTGTGGACCGCGCCGTCGATCGTTGTCGCGGTCATCGTCAAGGCCGTGACCTTGAACGGCTTGGTGCGCGCGAGCCGACCTTCGAGATCGAAATGTCGCCACTCGTTCATCAGGAAACCGACTGTGCCGAGGTTCATGCCAAACACCGGGATCGGCGGCTTGCGGCGTTCGAGAATGGAATGCAGCGTCTGGAGCATGAAGCCATCACCGCCAAGCGCGACGATCAGATCAGCCTCCTCGGGCGCCACCCAGTCATAGGCTTCGGCAAGCGTGGCGGCAGCCGCCTGCGCGGGCGGGGTGGGTGAGGCGACCAGCGCCCGCTTCTGCGGTGCTGCGGCGTGGTTCATGTCAGCCGCCGGTCACGCTCATGTGGCGGGCGACGGCGGGGGCGGCGGCGGCGATGTCGAAGTCGTGACGCGCGGGCTTGCTCGACATTGCCGCGTCGAGTGCGGCATCGAGGCCGCTTACGCCCTCGGCCCGCAGTACCTGCTTGAGGTCGACGCAATCGTCATGGCCGAGACAGGTGTAGAGCAAGCCTTCGGTGGTGAGCCGCACGCGGTTGCATGTGTCGCAGAAATTGCCGGTCAACGGTGAGATCAGGCCGAGCTTGGTGGTGCTATCCGTCACCCGCCAATAGCGTGCCGGTCCGCCGCTGCGATGCGAATCGCGCACCAGCGGGAAGCGGGCGGCGAGATCGTCGAACACGGCGGTGAGGGGGAGGAACCGGTCGGTGCGATCCTCGTCGATCGCGCCGAGCGGCATGGTTTCGATGAGTGTAAGGTCGAGCCCCTCGGCGACGCACCACGCCAGCATCGGCGCGATTTCCTGCTCGTTCAGCCCTTTGAGCGCGACCATGTTGATCTTGATCGCCAGCCCCGCGTCGCGCGCAGCCATGATGCCGCCGATGACCTGCGATACGTCGCCGTGACGGGTGATATGGCGGAAAACCTCGGGATCGCGACTGTCGAGACTGACGTTCAGACGACGGACGCCGGCATCCATCAGCGCGGTTGCGTGTTCGGCAAGGCGGGTGCCGTTGGTCGTCATCGTGAGTTCGTCGAGGCCGGTGCCGACATGGCGGCCGAGGCGCTGCACCAGTTGGCCGACATCGCGTCGCACTAACGGCTCGCCACCGCTGAGCCGGATCTTGCGAATACCGCGAGCGATGCAATGTTCGGCGATTACCGCAATTTCTTCGAGGCTTAGCAGCGCTGCCTTGGGCAGGAACGTCATCGTCTCGGACATGCAATAGCGACAGCGCAGGTCGCAACGGTCGGTCACGGATATGCGCAGATAGCTGATTGTCCGTCCGTGCCGATCGATCAGGGGCGGGGCCGATTGCATCATATCGAACTAAGCCTTCCACCGCCTGCGAACAAGGGGCGAACGCGTGGCGATCGGCATTGGATGCGTGGCAAACGGCGACAGAATGCGCGCAGCGAACGGCAAATCGCGCCGTTTGCGCTTCTTCTTTAACGATCGGCAAGGCACAAGGAGCGGGTTGCGGCCGATGGGGCGGCCCGAACGGGGAGTTTGCGTGGGCGAAGAGGGGTTGCGCGCCGGCAGCGGTGCCACGCCATTGTTCATCCTGTCGTTTCGCCAGCGTGACGAGCTGGCGGCGCTGGCGGGCGGCGCCGGCTGGCAGGTGGTTGCGGCGCGGCGGGCAGCTGGGGTTGAGCGGCGGTTCCTCGCGAGCGGATCGGCGGTGGCGGTGATCGACGCGCGCGGCGCGCTAGCCGATGGCTTGGCGGGCGCGCGGATGCTGGGCGGTGCGATCGAGGCGAACGGCGGCGCGATGCTGGTGCTGGTGTCGCGCGGCGACCATGAAGCGATCGGCGCGTTGTATGAAGCGGGGGCTACGCATTTCCTGTCGAGCCCGTTTGGTGAAACCGAATTCATTCAGACGCTGCGTTATGCGGCGCGCCACGCCGCGCGCATGGCGGGCGAGTGGCGCGCGACCGGTATTGCCGAGCCGCTCGGCTGGCGGTTCGACCTAGCCGAGCGTACCGTGCTGCTCACGCCCGCGTTCGCGCGTCTGCTGGGGGCGGACGAGCAACCCCGACGGGGGGCGCTACTGCGGCGGATCGACGCGGGCGAGCGGACGGCCGCGCTGGCGGCGCTGCGAAGGCTTTCGCCGGCGCGGCCGACCACCGCATTCGCGCATGACCTGCCCGGCATCGGCCGTGTCGTGCAGCATCTCCACTATGACGCGGCGACGCGGCGGATCGACGCGCTGGTCGAACCGCTTGGCAGCGCGCCCGAGCCGACGGCGGAACTGCGCGAGGCGCTGGCCGGCGCGCGCGATGCGGGCAGCGCGCGGCGCTGGATCGCGCGGCGATTGCGCGAAGATGCGGAGACGCCGCTGTACGCGATGCTGGTCGCGCTCAACCGCTTCGACATGATCAACACAGCGTACGGGCGTAGTGCGGGCGATGCGCTGTTGCGCGGTGCGTTGAAGCGGATCGAGGATGCGGTGCGGGACGTGCTGGGCCGCGAGGCTCTGGTCTCCCGGCTGAGCGGATCGTCGTTTCTCGTCGCCGCGCGTGCGCCCCGTGCGCGCATCGAACTGGCGGCGGAGCGGATCGCCGGTGAACTGGCGCGGCCGTTCGTGGCGGGAGAGACGATCGCGGTGCTGGGCTGCCGGATCGGCGTGGCGCAGGGCGAGGTCGACGATGATGCCGCCGCCTTGCTGCGCCGCGCGAGCGAGGCGCTGGCCGACGCGCGCGAATCGGACAGCGCCACCGTGCGCGTCGCCGAGCCGAGCGGAGCGGAGGCGCCGATCGAATCGCTTGCGGTCGCGCTGCACTACGCGATTGAACGCGGCGAGATCGAGATCCTGTTCCAGCCGCAGGTGTCGGTATCGAGCGGCGCGATCGTCGGCGTGGAGGCGCTGGCGCGGTGGGAGCATGGCACGCTCGGCACCATCGGCGCGGAGACGCTGTTCGCCGCCGCCGCGCGAGCCGATCTGGAGATCGCGCTGTCCGACCATATCCAGCGCATCACGCTGGAGCGCGCCGCCGCCTGGCCGCACGCGCTGCGCGGGCTGCGGCTGTCGCTCAACCTCACCGCCGGCGACATCGCACGGCCGGGCTTTGCCGATCTGTTCCTCGACCGGGTGGACAGCAGCGGCTTCCCGCGCGGGCGGTTGACGCTGGAGATCACCGAAAGCGGGCTGATCGAGGATCTCGGCATCGCCAGTGGCCTGTTGTCGGCGCTGCGCAACGCCGGGTGCAGAATTGCGATCGACGATTTCGGGACGGGCTATTCCAGCCTCGCCTACCTCAAGGCGCTGCCGCTCGATTATCTCAAGATCGACAAGAAACTCGCGCAGGACATTACCGGCACCGCGCGCGACCGCATTGTGGTGCGCGGGGTGATCGACATGGCCCGCTCGCTTGGGCTGACAGTGATTGCCGAGGGCGTCGAGACGGTCGACCAGCTCGAACTGCTCGCCAAGGAGGGCTGCCAATTGTACCAGGGCTTCCTGTGTTCGGAGGCGATCACCGTCACGGCGCTGGGCGAATTGATGCTGGGCTGACGCGGCTTGAACTGCGCTCGCGATGTGGCATGACACCGGTTACAAAAACAAGCGCAGGAGAGTGTATGCCGGTCCCGATCCTCACCCGTCGCGGCTTCACGCTGTCGATGCTGTCGACGCCGTTCCTCGCCACGGCGGTGCGCGCGCAATCGGCAGGCGGCGCGCAGGCGGTGATTACCGCATTCGGCGCGAAGGCCGATGCCGTGACGATCAACACGAAAGCGATCCAGGCGGCGATCGACCATCTCGCGGGCGGGAGCGGTGGTACGGTGGTGGTGCCGCGCGGCGTGTTCGTGACGGGCGCGCTGTTCCTGAAGCCGCGCGTGAACCTCCACCTCGATGCGGGCGCGGTGCTGAAATGCACCAACGCGATGGAGAACTTTCCGCCCCGCCGTACCCGGATCGAGGGGCATTTCGAGCCGAGCTTCACGCCCGCGCTGATCAACGCCGATAGCTGCCACGGGTTGAAGATCACCGGCGAGGGGACGCTCGACGGATCGGGGCGGCCGGTGTGGGATCTGTTCTGGAAGATGCGCGCGGCGGCGACCGATCCCAATGCGTTCAAGAACGTCGGCCT
>Ga0265798_10001249_pt1 | contig 40070 bp, 41 predicted proteins | sample P3T30metagenome_FD_192430 | JGI IMG/M metagenome (GOLD analysis project Ga0265798, IMG submission 192430) | Plant litter microbial communities from East Loma Ridge, Irvine, California - P3 T30 | ecosystem: Environmental > Terrestrial > Plant litter > Unclassified | place: USA: California... | reverse complement strand
GCTTACAACATTCACAGCCATCATTCTCGTCGGAGGGTTCGGCACCCGTCTCCGCCCGCTCACGCTCACATACCCCAAGCCGCTCGTCGAGTTCGCGAACAAGCCCATGATCCAGCACCAGATCGAGGCCCTCGCGTCCGCCGGCGTTACCGATGTCGTCCTCGCCGTCAACTACCGCCCGGAGATCATGGCCGAGGCGCTCAAGACATACGAGAAGCAGTACAACGTCAAGATCGAGTTCAGCGTCGAGACGGAGCCCCTCGGCACCGCGGGGCCCCTCAAGCTCGCCGAGCGCATCCTGGGCAAGGACGACACGCCCTTCTTCGTGCTCAACGCCGACGTCACGTGCGACTACCCATTCGCCCAGCTTGCTGAGTTCCACAAGCAACATGGCGGTGAGGGCACCATTGTCGTCACCAAGGTCGAGGAGCCATCCAAGTACGGCGTCGTGGTGCACAAGCCCGGCCACGCCTCGCAGATCGACCGCTTCGTCGAGAAGCCCGTCGAATTCGTCGGCAACCGCATCAACGCCGGCATCTACATCCTCAACCCGTCCGTCCTCAACCGCATCGAGCTGCGGCCCACCTCCATCGAGCAGGAGACGTTCCCAGCCATTGTCAAGGACGGCCTGCTGCACTCGTTCGACCTCGAAGGCTTCTGGATGGACGTTGGCCAGCCCAAGGACTTCCTCTCCGGCACATGCCTGTACCTCTCGTCGCTCACACGCAAGAACTCGAAGCTGCTGACCCCCGCGTCCGAGCCCTTCGTCTACGGCGGCAACGTGCTCATCGACCCGTCGGCCAAGATTGGCAAGAACTGCCGCATCGGGCCCAACGTCACAATCGGCCCCAACGTGGTCATCGGCGACGGCGTGCGTCTGCAGCGCTGCGTGATTCTGAAGAACAGCCGCGTCAAGGACCACGCATGGGTCAAGTCGACCATTGTCGGCTGGAACAGCACTGTCGGCAAGTGGGCGCGCCTCGAGAACGTGACTGTTCTGGGCGACGATGTCTCCATTGGCGACGAGGTGTACGTCAACGGCGGCTCGGTCCTGCCGCACAAGTCGATCAAGCAGAACGTCGACACGCCCTCCATCATCATGTAATTGTCTACTTTTACGCCTTTTAATCGCTTGTCTGCCCATTTTCTTGTATATCCTGGGTTCACGGTTTGAGCGACTGCACGTCGATTGCAGCGGGTCCACGGCGTCTTCTCTTCACTCGATTTCGAAGCATGGGTCATGAAAAGCGGGGATCACATAGTGCCTAGGCATGGCACGTTATCTTGTTACATTTCTGCGGCTGGCTAGATGCTATTATGAGATTGGGGTGCTCGAATGAAAGAACAAGTTCAAACCACCTTTTCAGCATTATCGCTCTTTGTTGTCGTCGCTTCACATATCGCCTCAGCACTCTACCGAACTGGCCGAACCTACGCACCCAAACGGAGCAACACATATCTGGATCGACCAGACTCAATGCCGCCCGCAGTCCCATTCCATTCCACGTGCTAGACGCATTCGCTGCTTCACCTTACATCTCTGGTTCTTTTGTGTTCGGCGGCTGCATTGAACACGTCGCTCTGGTAGTAACGGAGCTGATCTTCGATGCCAGAGTTAGCCTGGACTTGTGGCTCCACGTCTTGCGGCTCGTCTTCTTCGAGATCTGGTTGGGCTGCGGGAGGATCTTCCGGCTTGTTCTCTTCTTCGAGTTCTGCTAGGGATGTGGGGGGGTCTTCCACATCTGTCACTTCGTTGGGAGTGTTTTCCTCACCGTCTCCTCCAACTGGCCCAGGAGGTGTCAAGCGTGCAATTTTCCTTGCCGGGCTTGTGGCACTCCCTTCTCCATCAACTTCGCCCGTCGATTCGCGCTTTGCAGGCGATCGCACAGGACTTTCCACGGGCGCTTCCTCCACCTCTTTCATCACATACCGCATCAACTTTTCATCCCACTTCCCACCCGCCTCCACAATCTCCATATCCTCAGGCGTATGTTCCAGCATATACCGCATCCGTGCTATGCTCCTCACACGCCGTTTCTCTGAGTCAGGAGCTTCAAACCCCTCGACAGCAGCGTTAAGGGGATAGTATAGCTCGCCCTCTTGCCATGCTATAGTCAGCAGCTCGTTTTCGAAGTTGGTGGTGTCGTCGGAGGTGTCCCATGGGGGGAACCAGGATAATATGTTGGGGAGTGTGCGGCCTGCTAGGGGGAAGAGAATGGAGGCGAGTTCTGCGGGGGTGGGGGGGACTAGGGTGGTCATTGTGGTGGAGTGTTGTGGTGTTGGGATGAAGGCAGATCACGGTGTGGGATTGTTATGTTAAAATGAGAAAGTCCTTTGTTACATCTGTCCAGCCTCAACGCAGCGCAAATCATTTTTTGCCTGTTCACGTAACAGCGCGGAGACATTCAATACCGTGAAATCGTCGAACGAAACACCCTTCAGGGATCCCTCAAGCAAATACGACCAATATCCAGCACTGCTAATCAGACACTGACACCCTCACCCCTATGCACCGTGCCGCCCACAATTCCACGATCCCGCCGCACTATCCACCACCTTCCTATTCCTACACGCCTTCTTCGCACACGTACGACCCGAACACTTCATCTTCCTCATCTTCTTCTTCGCCGGTTCTTCCAATTCCTCTTCAGCCGCACGTTTCTTCGACCGCGTCTCCACACCAAGAACATACACCGCCTCCTCGCGCTTCCGCACCGTATACGTCGCAATGCTCGAAACGCGATGAACAAGCGTCGTAACATCCGTGACGTCCGGGAATTTGTGCTGTATATCTGCTAGACTCGCTCCGCCGCTCTTTTCCAGAAATGCAGAGACTTCAGATATACGTGGCTGTTCGTCTTCCACCTCGTACTCTTCCTGAGCGGTGACATGTTTGCGCCACACCAAGTACCGCACAAAAAGCCGCATCAGAAACGTATCGTACACCACGTCATCGTGATTCCGCTTATCGAGCCGCATGTTCTCGGCCAAATGCTCAGCACGCGTTTTGCGCAGCCACGTCGATTTCTCGGGCGCGGACATGTCTGCGAAGACGTCGCATGCTTTGTCCCATACGCGCTGCACGGTTTTGCTGGAGTCCATGGGCTGCACGAATTGGCCTGTCCCGACGACGCACTTGGCGAATAATGATCGTGGATCGGGTGGGCTGGGATACGTGTCTTCGTTGGGATGTTTGCGGCGCCAGGTGGTGTGTTCGGCGACGAGTATGGCTTCGCTTAGTTCGTTGGGGTACGGGCCTGCGGCATGGAAGTAGTCGTTTGTGTTGCGGATTGTGTCGACGGCCGTGGCGTAGAGGGCTAGGTGGACGCGTGGGTCGGACAGCGTGTAGAGCGTGGGGTAGCTGGATGGCGCGGAGGCATGTACGGTGGTGTCGTGGGTCCAGGTTAGTGCGCGTTCGAGGGGCTGGGAGACGACGATGCGGTAATGTTGGTGGGTGGTGAGGGGAGAGGGGGGAGGGAGGTGTTGGGAGGGTGGGTGTGGTGTGACATATTGTTGGAGATGGACTCGAGTGTTGGTGATGGGGCGGTGTGGGTGTGTGTTTGGATTGGAATGTCGGTGTGTGATATGTCGTTTGCTATGGATAAAAGAGGATGTGGTTGAAGAGTTTGGAAGAAGAAAGCAGCAGAGACTGGTAGAGTCAAGAAGATATACGCAGTAGTGAGCGCTGCAGCGCTGTCACAATACAAAGTGACAGTACAATAGCATTGAATAATACAATAGTGACGCGTCAAGCCTACAACAGCGACAAGTGAAAGACACATTTGGTATTGTGAATGCGTGGATGGACTGCTTGGTTTCACCGAGCCGAACACAACGTCATACACACTTGATACATGCCATCATCAACACACAAAGCGCGAACAAATCATCGAAAGAGATGCTGGAAAGTCCGCATGGGCAGCCACCAACCACCGTCTTAGCCCCCAACCCGCATCATCCGTGATATCGACCGTTCAATGAGCTGTAATGACAACGCTAGATTGCGGTCGAGGCGCTGTCGCGAGCTGAAGCGGTACGAGTAGTGGTGCACGCAGCGGATCGTATGAAGATGCTTCTATCGTGCCTAGGAAGAACTTTCGCGGCGCGTCCATCGGTCTTGAATTCATCGGTGCTTCTTCTTGGCGGAGTCGCTGGAGGGGAGAAAGCATTGTGGTGTTTGATGGAGATGCTGTAATATAATGGATTGTTGGAGTTGATGTGCTGTATGAGAGTGCGTGGTTTGAATGATTGGTAGGCGATTCGATGAGGTGCGGTTGATGCTGGGTCAAGGCTTAAAGGTCGGTGTGGGAACGCGTCTTCAGATTATTTGATGCGCGATGTTGGTGAACAGTAGTGAACATCTTGAAAGGACTTGAGCTTTATATCACACATCTTACGTCTTGACAGTGATGTGCGCCGCTTTGTTCGTCCATCAAAGTGATCATGTAAGCGTCTCCGCGACGTTCCTGCTGCTGTAAGCACTTTAGTCACCGTTTCGACCGCGAGTAAACTCCGCCGACAGCTCGATCACAGTACGTCATTGCGCGAGAAGAGTAATCGGACATGATGAAAAATGTAATGTATACTCAGGACGAAATACGGAGCTCCCACACACTCCTGTACCTGTGTTTCTCAGCGCATCTTGACGCGGCTCTACAGTAATCTCGAGCAATGATCTCCAGCATTCACAGGGCGCCTAACATCAAGTGCTGGCGACTCGACCCGGACTCCGTCTTATGCTCCAGCCGTGCCATGTGGTTGTCCAATGTCGTAATATTCAAGCAGTCGTAGTAGGTAGGTGTCTTGGTACTCCAACTCCTAGTTGGGACTCCACAAACCAGTAGGTTTCTTGCTTCCTGCCTCGCCAATCATCTTCAACTCGCCAGCACCAATGTCGTAGATCATGCCATGGATAGACAGGCCGCGCTCGTTGATGGCTTTCTTGATCGCTGGGTGCAGTCTAAGTACCTCGATCGACTGCTGGACGTTGAGCTCTGCGACCCGTGTGGCGCGTGCGTCGTCACTGGGAAGTTTGTCCAGCTCGGTCTTGTGCTTTCTTCGAAGCTCGCGGACGGGGTGGAGCCAGGTCTAGACGGACGGTGGTCAATATGGTACTCGTAGGAAGAAACTACAATGTATCGAGCAGATCGTGGAGTAGTGCTAGCATAAACTCACTACCATACGTCAACATAGCCATCCGATATTTGCGCATCACGACATCTCACCATTCAGTGTTTCACCCAGATCTGCATCTCCAAGCGCAGCCGCAGCTCCTCCACATTTTGTATGTCCACACACCACCACCTTCTTGACCTTCAGGTGCGTAACAGCATATTCGACCACACTCGCAGAACTCAGATCGTTCGCATGTACCGTGTTCGCAATGTTTCGGTGCACGAAGATGTCGCCAGGCTTGCAGTGGCAGACGGTTGTTTCGGGTACGCGACTGTCGGCACAGCCTATCCACAGGATTTCGGGCGCCTGGCCTTTTGCGAGGTCGCTGAAAGTGTTCGGATTTGCTTCAGTGCAGCGCCTGTTGTAGTGCCGGCTTCCGGCGATCAGGTTATCGAGAGGATCTAAGGGGAAAAGTCACGTCAGTATCGTATGTTTCTCGAGGCAAGATCCCTGGTGGTGCGCTTGGCTGGTTGATTGTGGGCCCATCGCCAACAACATAAAGCTAAATGTCGCCGCAGATCTTTTGCGACCCTGGATCACATTTTGCAACCTGCCGTTTGAAATGCGCCATAGATTTGCGACACCATGGACTGTAAGTAGGAGTGTTGCGCTTACCTATGTATGCTGCCATCGTGTAGGTAAGATACGTCTTTGTGCGAGCCGTCGAGAGAGTCGCGCACAATTACTGTGATAAGAGCGGCAGTATAAAAAGAGTAGGAAAGGATGAATATTGAAGGAATATGAACGGCTGTACGATAGACGGTCGCAGCAGCTGCAACCCCTCTTATCTGGCTTACCACCTGGGACGTCGCACCCGAGCGGCCACGCGGAGACACTGCATCCAACGACTAGGGTTCCAAGAGCGCTGCCATTTGCGACACATTATCGTTGCAGCCTCCAAGACCGACTTGATGAAGCGCCCATCGCTGACAATATCGGTGGTACCACCCCTCATCCGAAGGTAGTATACCGAGAAGAACAAGAGCAAGTGAGCGTGTTACCACAGTTTCTTCCCCTGTACGACGATTTTGCGTGCTCAACAAACATGCACCAAACGTTCAGTCCACCACGGCATCTGAATGTCTTCCTGCAGATGGCGCGCGTTCGCGTACCCTGCCCTGCATCTCTCAGACGCGACAAGGCTGCCGAGCCGCTCGCCATGCTTTGAAGCACTATGAAGCACCAAAAGGCCTTGATTCACGTCCTGTGCTTCCTGAGGCTTAAATACCGCTTTGCTGCTTCGTTCTAGAGCTGGGACCGAATGTTTTCAGAAGCGATCAGACTCGACTTCGCAGTTGCTGGTGTCGAAGTCGTTCCTGGTCCGCGGAATACAACGGCGCATAACGGCAGGGATGGCAAGCGAGCAGTGTCAGCGCTGCACGATTACAACTACATACTGTTTGGCAGCGTGAGCTTTGAATCACTGGCGACTTCGATCGCTTGCTTTCAAAATATACGGCAACGTATATGCGGAACTTATCAGATTCTGTGGTAATTGAGATGGTGTACATCCACCAGACCCGCTATAACATGATTTGATCTCGCACAGTAACTTATCCTACAATAATAATTCAACGCCTGAAAATATCTCCACCTGTCGGCGGGCTTCAGCCACCAGTCTTCACAGTTTTCAGATCTCAATCGCGTTGTCACAATGAAGGACGATAGGTCTGCATCACTATCAACACCAGTTAGTGTTCCCGCAGTTCCAAGTCAGGGCCGTCTGAAGGGCAAGGTACGCAACATGACACGAAAGTCGGAAAAGTACATACGCTGACTGTTACTTTCACAACTCCAGGCGCGTACAGATGCAAAGAAGTGGTGGTTCATGACCGCAATCAACATGGTATCGGGCATCGTCGAGATTGAGGATCTTTGCAACAAGACCAAGGGCAAAGTCGACATCCCTGACTCTCCAGATGTCACGCCCGCCACTATAGTCATCTCGACCTATCTCAAGAGCGGTGCGAAACACGTTCCAAAAGAGCCAACGAAACCCAAGAATCGAACGATTCCGTACTATTTCGGTGACGGCGGTTGTCACTGTACGCAACACGCCAGATTGAAAGCCATGACCTTTCTAGGGCGACATCGTAGAGATTGAGAGGAGGTTGAAAGCGGGAGAACTTAACGATACTCTGAAGGAGATGCATCGTCAGGCCATAATTGGAGATGACAAGGTCGATCCTAAGCATCTCACCAAAGACACTAAGTTCAAAGGATTCCGCTAAACGTGCATGTGTACGGGAAGATCTGAGCGGTAGGTTTACAGCACACTTCGGCTCGGTCCGCGAAGTTGCTCGTAGGATCGAGGTCAGTTTAGATCGAAGTCAATTTAGCGGAACTGTGCCTCGTGTACGCGTTGGTGACTATACAATCCGCGCTAGACGCTGTGCCGTCCGAAGATATATGCCCGAAGCGGACCGGAGTAGATTAATGGGGCTCCCGGATTGACTGTTGTGGACTTACGCCAGGTCACTCATTTCAACTTTCTGCTTCATATGTAATTCGCGATGGCACATCTTTCTTTTAATGGTCTAGATTGTCTTCTCGCAGTTCTCCGACCATTTTGTCACTCACGCCTGGCTCTCTCAAGTTCGTTACTTCTCTTTCTGTACTCTATATATTTTCCAAACCAATTCCACACTATGCCCCGTGATCGAGATAACTTCCGAGGAGTTGCAAATCGCTGAATGCGCGAAGACGCCCATGCTGCCGCCACATCGAAGCACTCTTCTTTGCCGAACCAGCATGTCCATCTCATACCACGAGACCGTTGAACTGTACCGGCTGTCGCCTATTTAGACTTAAGGCTGTACGGCATACACAAATATCGAGCTTTTTGATACTTCAGCCAGCCATCATGTAAAACACTTCTCAGAGCATTTGACATTGGCTTTCCGTGGTAGCATGTGTTGATCAAATAACCAATCCGTTGAGCTCAGCCTGCAGTCCCGGCACGTTGGCTTTCAACTCGGCAATTACCTCCTCCCATACCTGCTTCTGAAGCGCCCTGGCCTTCTCGCTATAGATGACCTTGGCGCCATGTCTATAGGTGCTCTGTCAGTATTCACTCGGCTGACACGGGTGTAGAACGGTCACAACGTACTTGCGGTGCCCGTCTTTCGACATCCAAAAATTGTGGAACTCGCCCTAAGATATAAAAGTCAGAATCTGTATTAGTATTCAAGGCGGAGAATCGGCTGATACTCACGTGGTCCTCCTTTGGCTTCAGGGCGGCTATGACGCAGATTCTGGAGCCTGAATCTGCTGTCTTGCCGGTCAACAAGTTCACTATCCACACTGAAAACGCATGAAACCACGTTCTCGACGCTATGTAGCGGCCGAACTCGGTGCTAGTCATGCCAGGGCATACGCTGTTGACGATGACAAGAGGACTATTGTGTTGAAATATCCGTCAGCGAGCTCGGGGAATGCATTCGAGATGGATGGTGAAAGATATGCAAAGTAGAGCCTGAAAGAGATGTGTTTGGAAAAAAAATGAACTTCGGGAAGGGTTTTACTTACTCGCCATCTGGCCCTTGGGCCAGTCGGCTGATTTCCTCAACCGTGTACATGACCAGAAGCTTGCTGTTGGCGTAATTGGGCTCGGCGTCCCAGAACCCGGCTGGCCAATTCTCCTTGCTACAGACCTGTCGCAGTATACCGTCTTTCTGCTGCGACCATTTGACCAGCTCATCGATGTCAGGGTAGAGATGCTCGCGCGAGGACAGGAAAGTTAGATGCGCCGGTGACGATCGAAGTTGCCGAGCTCCGTGCATCCATCCGAGCAAAAGTAGGCCTACGAGAGTTGTGCCGATGGTGTTGATTTGGATAGTTCTCTCCCTGTATCACCTGCGTGTCAAATAGGCAACTTGCTGATGTGGGCGTGTTCAAGTAGGGTGGAGTGAGACAGAGATGCCGTGGGACTCACCATCCTGCGGCACTTTCCTCAAAGTGACTGTTCACGATACCACCATTCAAGATCGCAACATCTAGCGCTTCGGGTCCAGACAGACTTTTCTTGAGCATGGTCATGAATTTGGTGCAGGAGTCGTAGCTTTCCAGGTCCAGCTCCAGACACGAGATGTCGCCCTTGTAAGACGACGGTACCGCGTCTTTTATCCGCTTTTGTGCAGCATCTCCACGAGATGCTGTGCGCGATGTGATAATGATGCTAGCACCGAGGGTCGCAAAGTGAATGGCAGCAGCTAGCCCAATCCCAGTCGTTGCGCCCACGATGAGTACTGTCTGCCCGTCGAAAGTGCCTGGCGCGGGCAATGCGACTGGCATAAAACGGCCCACAAGTCGCTGTAGAGGGCTGTCAAGTATACCTAAAGCTTCCATGGTGCCCAGGTGTTTGTCGGTGAACAGAACCTGTGGGGATAGGTCGGAGCAAATGGCAGGTAGTTAAAACGCTTGTGTGAAGACGGAGATCGGCAAGAAGTCAAAAAAATGCTTGTGAGGATCAAGAGCCAGTAAAATTAGTACGCCAACATTTTGGGAGAGCTTGGCGTTGGTTGGTAACACAAGGGCGGGACGTGTCACGTGTTTCAGGGTCCAACGTGCTCGGTGATCAGGCAACGAACTCAAGCTGTGCTAAGGCAGGAGATATAAGATGCCTGCGAAAGTGAATTGTGTACCGGATAAATTATCTTTTCGGCTGACCCAAGCCCCTTTCTTGCTGCCAATTGCCTCCACCAGGTGTACCCTAAACAATTACTAATTGGTAACCTAAACAGGGACTGAGAATCTAACAGAGTATGTTCTTGTGGTGCCGGGAATAGCTAACGACTATTGAATGCAAGATTGAAGTAAGGCATCGACTAAGTCAGCGCACACATATGCGTGGGAAATGGAGATGCACTATCTGTGCCAGTGAAAGCATTGTGCTTGGCCGATTGCTCTATTTTCGGGGACCGAAGAATGACAATGGTGGCACCTGGTACTTTGCGCCAACGAGCGGTAAAGCGGGATCTTGGAAGGATGGGCAAGGCTTAGCCCGACGGGTGTAAGTAAGTACTACACGATACGCACGCATGTGAAAGTATTACAGTCACCTTTCCAGGTTCCAAGCTCCGAGATTCCTTGGGTGCAGCCTGGTGCCAACGCAGAGAGCCGGAGATTACTCCTGATTTTGAAAGTGAAGCCATTCCTTCGAACATACCGATTATTGGTCTTGTTCGGACGCTTGGCGATCATCATGCATTCATCCCGCAGCGACAGGATTGCATATATTTACCCGTCGTGGGGGTAATCGACGGCCGTCTTTTCGGAGACCGAGGACGAACTATCGATTGCACATACACCTAGCCAATGGCACCGCGCATGCGCATTGAGATTGGCATTGATATCTACATGCGATTGTGGAGAAACAGATGGATGTATGTCTTAATACTCTTGCAATGTATTGGACATCTTGGAGCAAGTCCGTAGCCTAGAAACTACGTAGCCTGGCCGGTGTATCTTCTCAGATCTTTTCAAAACAAAGAATAGCATAGGCAGCTGTTCCGTGAGCATACGCGTTCTTCATTGATCGCATCCCCCGCATGTAGCCAATTGCGTCTCTGCCTTGGGTTATCAGGTAAAGTACCGACGCTATCGGTATAGAAGTTTCCCTAGAAGGAGGGCGTATGATTAGCGCACGTAGGTCGAACAACAGTAACGTCAAGGTGATCTTGAAGTGAGTGGACCTACCAGGTCTGGGCCACGCTCTTCGTAATATCCAATGGCTCATGGCGAAGTTTCAAGCCCGCCTTTTGGGCCATCTGCTTGTATTCGTCCACAGTGCCGAGCTGCGGACAGAGGTGGTTGCGCCGAATGGACGCGAGCTCTTTCTGTACACGTTTTGACGACGACGCTGGATCTGGCGCTGTCCTGAATATGTCGGCTATGACGAAACAACCTCCTGCATCGAGAAGTGCAGAGGCAGAGTCGAAGCAGAGTTGCCTCGTATGAAGGTGGAAAACCACCTCTGACATCCAGATACAGTCGAACTTTTCGCCCAGGTTGTCTACTAGGTGCTCGCGCATCTTGTCTATGTCGAGATCGAGAACTCGCACGGCGCCGACACCAACATCCCCAGAAATGTTTGGGGAGGATAGTTGCACGAAGTCGGCGCTATCCGAGGCCGGTGCTGGTGCTGATGATGGCAATCCTTTCATCGCCTCGTCCACCGTCAACTTGCGCGCCATATCAACCTGACGTCGGCTGTTCGTGATGGCTGTCACTTTACAGCCTCGTTCTCGGGCGAGGTATCTGGCGCTTCCGCCTATGCCACAACCGACGTCCAGCACTCTAGACCCAGGCCGGAGTCCTGCAGATTCAGCAAGTTGGACGACTTGATTAATCTGAGCCTGCTCGCTGGTGTCCGTTGGTGTCTTGAAATAGCCGTGGTGGATGTGATCTCCCCTGGAGACAGCATTAATTAATGTACCGCAAAACTTGAGCACGAATGGGAGCACCATACCATACCTTGAGAAATTGCTCCGCAGACATGTCGTAGTGCTTCTGGATCCTTTTCTTGAGTTGTTCTTTCTCAACCTTGTCCTCTTTGCCATCGTGCGCGTGCGCATTATGCCTTCCGATTTCGTTCATGTCGAATGGTGTATAGTGAAAATCTGTCGACGTAGAATCGTAACAGCACGTCAAGCAACTTCAATCATGTGATGGACTCTGAAAGCGTGCGGAGCTTGTTCTTACATGGGTTGGCGTATGCAGGTTCACAGGCATTGGCGCATAGGCTAATGTATGTACTTGACAGACTCGGTAAGGATTGGGGCTTCCGCTACGCCGTTCATGACTGTCAAGATGCACCACATTTCAGCTGACATCCGTGCCATCCTGGCCCTTGAGCTCCGCCGGACTGGTACATGTCTTGATGTATTGGGACATTTTTATGCCTCCAAGGGCTGTACTGCATGTTTTCAGCCACGAGCAGAAATGACAAGGTTTGAAATGAAACACCCTTGCACAAAAGCACCGCGAAGTTGCCTTGCCTTTTGCACAACTAGCATTTGACACCTTGTGCCCGTATGTCTCGCTCGCGATCGACTGGAGGAAACATGTGAAATTCGGAACGGACACTTTGATCACATCAGATTTGGCGACCCTGCAGTCGCATTTCTTGGTCATTCGACCTATGGTCCGGCCGAATGGGTGAGAGTTCCAAGGCTTCGGGCCCCAAAGAGCCGTAGGGTGCAAGGAATCCCGATTAGGGTGACTTCTCAGTACACTGGCTGCGGCTGTGGTCAAGTTGTAGGTTGATAACACCATTAGCACGCATGTCATGACTGACTGGCAAGTTGAGCTAGCCACCTCTCCAGATCAGCCATGATACGTTCCCCAAACTTCACGTCGACAGCGCAGTCAGCCCAGTTAGCGCTGACACAAATTCCTCGGCCAGCCACACTGGCTTGAGCAAACTCGATTGCGGCAGCAGGAATCTCGGCACTGAGACCAAATTGCGCCCGTTCGACCGACCACTTCTGGTCGTTAGACGTGCTCCCTTTCAATACACCGACATTCGTTATGATCCACGTGAACTGACGTGGCCTGTTCGCCATGTCGCTCATCGTCTTCTGCCAGTCCGTGACGTACTTGAAAATTCCTACCACGTCATTTCGCAACCCAGCTTCCAATTTGCGCACAATCTCCAGTCGGTTCTGTGCCGAAATTTCCCAGAGTTCTTGTTGAAGTTCGGCAGATAGATCGATATCCTCATTGCTGTCGATTGGTAGCTTGGACCGAACTCGCGCGACTAGGTCCGCCTCGAACCTATGGGGTAGCTGTGTGACATAATTACTCACTGCTCTATCAGAGCTTCCCCACGGAGCGTCTGCTGGAGCCGGAGGCAAATTCCGGCGATGGTCCACAATGGTAGAACTCTGGAAGGCCGGAGCAGCCGTACTATCGAGGCGTAATGTGAAAGCAATAAGTGCCAATCCGTTGAGTAGACCGGTGATCGTAGTCTTGTGTTGTCGACAGAGGGTCAGGATCGCAGACAGAGATGCATTGTCCATGGAGAAAACCCGGAACTGGGTTTTGTACGGGGAGGTACGAATTGGACACCATGCTGCCAGGGATTTGTCGCGATTGAGAAATTGGGGCCGAAATTCTTCCCAGATTGTCTTTACGAAATACTTGAGATCTAACGGAAGACTCCTTAGACTTTCGATGGGGATTGGAAGTAACGGGGGCGCTTCAGGCAGTGTAAGGATATCGCCATCTAAGCCCGCACGCTCTTGTACTCCGTTCTCAGCAGTAAGAAGCATATCGAGGAGATCCTCGTGCCAGACCTTGGCGCCTGCACCGTCGAATTGTCTGGTAGGTACGGAGTTAATGCTTGTCTCACATGCACTCCCTACACGTATACTTACGGGTGGTTCCAAGTGAGTAGAATCTCTAGAACTGGCGCGTTTCCTTGCCGAATGACGGTCACTTTCCAGCCTGGCTGCTCCGCGGAAAGAACGGGGACTTCGTTGTCGAGCTGGTCGCGAAAGATGTCCTGGGTCGCTTCTTCGAAATTGGCCTGGTCCTCAAGATAGAGCCAATTGACGTGTCGCTTCAAGTCGAGACTCCGCAGCTGGATCCACGAGGGAAATTTGGCCGTGGCATCTATCATGCCGACTTGCAGCATTGGATGTCTTACGATTGTGTCTACAACAGCAACCTTGACTACCTTCTCTAGCTGAGTCCGCGACTCTACGAGTGCGAGACGTGCGGGAATGGCATAGCGGCATGAGAGTATCGTGCCACGATACTGATCTAACAGGAACATAGCATGTTGATACGTCTCGCTAAAAACACGGTCGTTGGTTAGATGCTCTGAAATCTTGTGCCAGATATAACTGCAGGTGCTCACTTGATTCCGAATTTGCGCAGCGCCCTCATCTCTGCGCCGGTCCCTGATTGCTGATTACGGAGTCTCCAGTTGGGAGTTTGAGGACATTCCAAGGTTGAAGTTGAGCTGGCCCGTGCCTCATCAGCCAATTCAATCAGAAATAGCGGCGAACTTGCCGCCGCCACACCTTGTCGTACACAGCCTGCTCTATTTCTGGCCCAGGCTGTGAATTCGCATTGTCCTTTGCGTGGTTGCAATATACTAATCGTACTACCATGCTATCGTCTCCGGCGCCGTGTCAAAAAGACTTTGGCTGCAGTGTCAACCCGCAAACCAATCAAAAACGGTCTACCTCGGCATGTCCTGGGTCAACTCCTGAACAAGTGCTCACGCCGATTTACAACCCGGTGGCTGCTGCACGAGTCTCTCGCCGAAGACTACCATCACTACGGCCAAGTCGCTGTGGTGATTAAGGTGTGGTTGGTTTCTGTAAGATATACGAACGAGAAGAGATTAGCCGGTGAGATTTTGTGAGAGGTAGGTATGCACAGGGTGGGGGCGCAAGGTCCATCCACCTACATACGTCGCTGCAGCTAGCTGCATGCTTCGGTGTCCGAACCGCGCGACTACACCCTCACAAACGTCCCAGAAGGTCACCTTAGGATACGTTGGGACGCTGTTTCACGGCGAACATAATTGCTTGGAATGTCTTGCCCGCCCGTGAAATATCTTGGTGGCCATTCTATCCGTGGCACCTCGAACACCCGTACTTTCTGGGCATAAGGCTGCATTCGTATATAGCCCCAACCACACTATCTCATGCTCTTTCCATCGCAGTCTACCCTACGCAGTAACTCGCTGCCTTTCTTTACATCAGCGCACTTGTAACATCCTCCAAGATACAGTCGCCATGCCCACTAACGAGGAGGCGGCCCAGATCGCAGGTATACTCCTTATCGTCCTCGACATCGTGACCGTCGGTGGTCGCTTCTACTCAAGATGGATCACCAAGCTCGGGTTCGGATGGGACGACTGGACGATTCTGCTCGCTTTACTGACCGGCATTATCCCTGGCGCTTTGACAATGTATGGTGCGTATTTCACTTTCCTCACTCACTTCCACGACCATCTGGTCAGAGAGGTGGTATGGCTAACGCACCAAATAGCAAGCAGTATCTCAGCGACTGGCCCGGCTGCTGCGAGCAATCTTAACCCCGACTATGTCTTCACCGAGGCCGACATTAAGTACACCAAAATCACGTTCTCAACGTCCGTGCTGTATTTTCTGATCACGTCCATTACCAAACTCTCCATACTGCTGCTATACCACCGTCTTTTCTCCGTAAGCAACTGGTTCAAAATACAGATATACGTCGGCTATGGTCTGGTCGCGGCATTTTGGTTTTCGGCGACGATGGCGGACGTCCTGAATTGCATACCTCTGGAATGGACGTGGAAGAATGGCCACGCCGACCCTCGATACTGCATCAATTTCAACACTTTCTGGATGGGCACTGGAATTGTCGAAAGCTTGATAGATCTGTACATTTTGGCATTGCCAATAGCAATGGTCTCCACATTGAAATTGGAGCGAAACAGGAGATGGGGCGTCGCTGGTGTATTTCTCCTGGGAGGATTGTAAGTTTTGACCACCAGTGGCTTCTTTGCGAATGCGGCTCCTAACATTGTTTTGCTAGCGTCTTGTTTTCTGGTGTTGCCAAAGTCGTCTTGAGCTATCTGCCCAATAGCCGCGAGCCTGATTTCTCCAGAGGCGCTTTATGGACGACGGTCCATATGTACACTGGCATTTTATGCGCCAATCTACCCACCAGCCGCCCACTACTCAACCGAGTTTCTCAATTGACTTCAGCATCACGGACGAGACTGATGTCGCTTTCGAGGGGAAAACGCTGGTACACCCTCAGTGGCTCAAATGGATCTAGGCGCACGGATAATGGGCAAACCATGGCCCAAAGCACATGGATAGGTGGGAGTCAGGGTACCATAGGTACCCGGCCAACGAACGCTAAGAAGGGGCGAGACCAGTACGAGCTTCCTATGTATAGTGTAGATAGCTACAAGAGCTCATCATCAGACTGAGGTGAGATGGTAATGACGCCAGTATGTTTTCAACGAAGATATCTTGTTCAATTCCGAAGCCTCCATGGCGCTTCTATTATTGTCTGTGCTTTTTGCAAGTCATAAGGACATTTACCAATGGCCGCAGCCAAATAGTAGGTCCGAGTCTATGGGGCCTCCAGGCTATGCACTTATGGATAATGACCATGTACATGGAGACCGCTCTGCAGCCTTGGAACGCGCTAGGTCCTCGACAATACCAGCCGACTGTGTAATATCTGTGGATCTTTTCCTATCTTGCAGTAGCGTGCCAACCTGGCTGCGATCTATGGTATATAATCCGAAGATCTTGCGCACAAAATTGTTATCCTACTGCCTTGTTTCGTTACCCACAACCGCAACTCTTACAACACTCTTTCTATCTTACTCGACAGTGAACAACGTGACCTTGTTATTCTACTTCAACTCGCTCTCGATATTCCCAAGATGGGTGACTTTGGGGTGGTTCAAAGCTCCTTCATCGCACCGGACGGTCCGCTAGCTACCCTGATCAAAGGTCACAAAACTCAAAAGGGGCAAAACAAATCATCTTCGACGTTCTATCGCAACCTTGAAGAGGTCCTCGACGTCAAACGTGCTTCCGACAACTTCTATTCAACACTACCAACGGACTCCACGTCCGTGGACTTCTGCTCCGGAGATGTCATGTCGATGGGCGGAAGTGCTCAGCACCGCGAGGAATTTCTCGCGGAACTCGGAAAACATCCTCAATTCGCTCTGGGGACGACTAGCTCTAGGCTTATGGATGGAAACTACAAGTACATCGAGCAGGCGGAGTCAGAGATCGCAGCTTTTCACGGCGCCGAGGTTGGACTTTTCGTGGGCTCGGGATTTGAGGCCAACTTGGCCATATGGTCAACGATTCCAAAGCAGGGAGATGTTATCCTTTACGACGCTTTGGTTCATGCGAGTACACACGACGGTATAAGACAGTCGTTGGCGATGGACAGGGTCGCATTTCCACACAGCGACGTCGACGCCTTCCGAGACACACTGCGAGACATTCTGGAAACACGACCTTTGGTGCGCCAGGGCAAGCGATGCGTTCTCGTTGCGGTGGAGTCTATATACAGCATGGACGGCGATATATGTCCACTGCAAGAACTCGTCGACGCTGCCCAGGAAGTCTTTCAAGACCACGAGGGTAGCGTTCAATTCGTAGTCGACGAGGCACATAGCGTTGGATTCATAGGCCCCGAAGGCAAAGGGCTCGTCTGCGAGCTTGGGCTTGAGAGTGAAATTGCTGTGGTTATGCACTCCTTTGGCAAGGCCATTGGTGCGTCCGGAGGTGCGTAATTATCAGCGCTACCCTGTGGACGCTCGCAAACTAACATTTCCCATCAGCCATTATCCTCGGCAACAAAATCGTTCGGGACACGGTTATAAACTTTGGAAGAGCAGTCATGTTCTCCACAGCCCCGACATTCCCTTTTGTTGCTGCAGTCAAATCTGGGTACAAGGTTCTCAGTACGAAACAAAAGGTATGCGCCTCTTCTCCCAACTCCGATTCGTTTCATTCTCATATTTGCATATTTCCATAGAGAGAGCCATTCAATTCAATACGGATACATGTCTAACGACTTATAGGACCGAGAACGTGTTCATGGCATGTCTAGGCTGTTCTTCGAGCTCTTGACCTCGCATCCGCTTTGGCCGACAGCCAAATCCAAGGGCATTCTACACATTCCCCTCGCCGATGGATGGGAAGACCGCGAGGTCAACACTCACCTACTCGCCATCTTGACGAAGCAAAAGTCGTTCTGGTGGATGTACTATCATCTCCTCTCAGCTTCGTTCCGCACTTTCCCAGTCACATACCCAGTAGTGCCCCCGGGACAAAGTCGCTTGAGGGTCATAATCCACGCGCATAATACGGAAAAGCAAATCCAGGGATTCGTGGACGCCATCTACGCATGGGTACAAGAAATGGTTGACATCGAGGCGGGAGCGAGGCCGGAACCTGTGACTGCGGCTGCCAGGGAAGTTTACGATTGGATGAGGAAGGAGCAGGTCCACGGATTCGGTATGCCGTCTTAGGTAGCGCTCTTGCAACTCAAGATATCGACGGCCGATTTATTTTTTGGACTTATGCCCACCACCACATAACTCTTTTAAGGCTGTAGCTAGCACTTTACAGTGTCTCCTCGATTGTGGAGTATTCTAATCTTCCTGTCCTTGAGCACGTTTGACTTATGATAGGATCGACTTTCTTCATGTGTTGGTATAAATAACGAAGTATTATGTGCTGTAATTTACGTGCATCCATTAGCCGGCTTAGCAGAAACTAAACATGGTGGCGTCGGGATCTTAGCAACAACAAGCGCCGAACGCCTGCACGAGACTAATCCTGGCCTTGATGACTGCATGTAGGATGTAGCAGTAAGCCACCCGTCCCCTGGCGCCACAATCCGCAACGGTACGAGTTTTCTGGGCCCGACAACTCGGGAATTTTACCTGCCAATCGAGTGCAAGCGTGGGGAGACAGACTCCAAAGGCTCTTGGGGGTCATTCGATAGTGGATCAATGTTCGGAGTCAGCGTTTAGCCGAGGCAGAGGGAAGATGCGAGGAGATCTAACTGCAATCAATTGGGAAGTACCCTCCGTCCAGACCTCTCCGCATCTGGGTTTACTGGATGCAAGAGAGCATCCGATGTCAGACTGGGCAAAAGTTCAGCGTAGCGGCCGGTGTGAGATGCCAATATCCAAGATTGCTACCAGCGGATGTTCTCTGCTTTAATAGGTCCTAATATGGTTCAAGATGCTTTTCTAAAGCTGGTACCTTCCACTAAGTCTCTCGCCGTTTGACTTTCGCATGCAGTGATGTTTTGTATCTAGCCTTCTCTTTCTCGGGTGTTTGTACCTCATCACAGTACCTAGGTATGTCTCTAGAGCCTATGCGTTGACAAGATCGTATTCCCGGCTGATAATGATTGCTAGCAACTCCTAGCTGCCATATCCAAGTGTTGTGATTACCTTTCTCTCGCACGTTTGGTAACTCGGCGGAATCGCTTCGCTCAATGGAGCCAATCGCGATTGTAGGCCTGTCCTTTAGGCTGCCTGATGGCGTGGAAGACGTTTCGAGCTTTTGGGATATGCTTGAGCACGGGAGGAATGTGATGAAAGAATGGCCCAAGAACAGAACGAACATCGACACATTCTATAAGCCAGGCTCAGGTGTCAAGAACACGGCAAGTGTATCGTCCTGGACACGAAACTGATCGCTGACCAAGATATCAGCTATATTCGAGGGGAGGCTACTTCATGAACGGTGACCCTGCCGCCTTCGATGCACCGTTTTTCTCGATCACGGCCCAAGGCATGTGGAATACAAGAGCCTTACGTTCAAACGCTGACATGTGTGAATAGAGGCAGCCGCAATGGACCCACAGCAACGATGGTTTCTCGAGACGTCTTATCGAGCCCTGGAAAACGGTAAGCCCATCAATCTCTGACCCCTTCAGCCTTGATCCAACTGCTTACAATCCATAGCTGGCATTCCCCTGGAGAAAGTCGCAGGAACCAACACGGCAGTCTATGCTTCGTCTACCTCGGAAGATTACATCATGATGACCGCAAAAGACCCAGATCATGCAGCGCAGATGGTATCGACCGCCACCAGCCCTAGCATCCAAGCAAACCGGCTTAGTTGGTACTTCGACCTAAGAGGTCCTAGCATACACGTCAACACTGCTTGCTCATCAAGTATGATCACTGTAGACCTTGCGTGCCAGAGCTTGCGGAGCGGGCAGAGTTCAATGGTATGCCGAGCCAGAAACAGAAGTGTCCAGAAATGTAGAGAGACGCTAACCATCGGTTGTGGTAGGCCTTATTAGCGTCTGGAAACAGTCTTCTGAGCCCGGAATGGTCCCTGTACATGTCGAACATGAACTTCCTGTCACCCGATAGCCGGTGCTACAGTTTCGATCACCGTGCAAATGGTTACGCAAGAGGAGAGGGTGTCGTTGTCTTCGTTCTCAAGAGACTCTCCGATGCGATAAGGGACGGAGATCCGATTCGTGGGGTGATTCGAGGCACAGGCACAAACCAGGACGGTCATACCCCAACAATGCCCCAGCCAAACCAGTCAGCTCAGGAGGCACTCATACGCCAGGTTTATAAGAGCTGCAACTTGGGTTTCGAGGCAACACGCTACGTCGAAGCACACGGTATGACACTTTCTCTTTACGATGGTCGGATCTAACAGCGCTAGGCACCGGTACCCAGATTGGGGACGTCACAGAAGCTACCGCCCTCGGCCGTGTTTTCAGAAGCAGCAGATCATCCAAAGAGCCACTATACATGTAAGTCAAACCCAATGAACTAGAATAATCTGTAGTCTCGACAACTACTGACCTTAGACGTACCCGGCAGTGGCTCGATCAAAGCGAGCATTGGTCATTTGGAAGGCGGCAGCGGCTTAGCGAGCATACTCAAGACCATCATGATACTTGAAAAGGGCATAATTCCTCCAAACGCTTTGTTCGAAAAGTTGAACCCGAAGATCAAGGCCAGCTTTTATCACCTGGAGGTAAAGCCCTTTCCTGCTCAAGAATAACCGGACATGAAATCTGACAAACTTCAGGTACCTACTGCTTGCATTCCTTGGCCCGCTCAAGGCGTGCGACGAATCTCGGTCGACTCATTCGGCTTTGGTGGAGCTAACAGCCACATCATTCTGGATGATGCGCTGCACACCATCGAGGCTCTTGCGATCGCTGGCAATCATCGTACCTTGGCCGCACCCAGCCTTTCCAACGGGGTGAACGGAGCTACCCACGTCAACGGCACTACGAATGGTGTGAACGGCGTGAGCCACAAAGCCAGCAACACTAACGGTGTCAATGGAGTAGATCATACGACCAGCGATACCAACGGTGTCAGTGGCGTGCATGAAACCAACGGCTTGAACGGCGTTGATCATGCTGTTAGCAAAACTAACGGCGTGAATGCAACGAGCCTCCAGGTCAACGGTACCAATGGTGCCAACGGCGTAGACCTAGCGGTCAGCAAAACCAACGGTCTGAACGTAACAAACCACGCAATCAACAAACCCAGCACATCCACCAGTAAATACCGATTACTTACGTGGTCGGCTCGAGATGAAGCTGCACTGAAACGAACGTTGCATCTCTACGATGAGTACCTCAAAGTTCCGACGCGTAGCGATGCCAGCTTCCTAGGTGATCTTGCCTATACGCTTGCCGCGCGTCGTACGCTCATGGCATGGAGGTCCTTCTCGATTGTAAATGAACAAAGCGCAACGGAGGCTTTGGATCTTCCTACCGCGAAATGCGAGCGCGCGGCGCGTGATACTGGTATTGCCTTTGTTTTCACCGGGCAAGGCGCGCAGTACGCCAACATGGGAATGGAGCTGCTCTGCTACCCGACTTTCAAGGCGACGCTTGTCGAGATAGATGGTATATTTCGGAAATTGGGAGCTGAATGGTCGATATTCGGTGAGTCTAGTGTTTTGTCGTGAACTGCATCCGTTAACTGGACGTACGATAGATAAACTTGGCGATAAAGAGAACATCGACAAACCAGAGTTCAGCCAGCCACTATGCACTGCGCTCCAAATAGCTCTAGTCGAGCTACTGGAAACCTTCAACATCTTCCCAGATGTCGTAGTCGGGCATTCTTCCGGAGAGGTTGCCGCCGCATACACGGTCGGAGCCCTTTCCCTTCGCTCCGCCTGCGAAGCGGCCTTTCACCGAGGTCGCCTCGCTGGGCGGATAGCGGCAATGTCAAAGCTGAAGCCAGGAGCGATGATGTCCGTGAATCTCGCGGAATCTGAAGCCGAGTCCTACTTAGTGAGGGCGTCACTGCTGGGACACGTTTCCGTTGCGTGTATCAACAGTCCGGGCAATGTTACGCTATCTGGTGACGAGAAGGCCATTGATCAGCTGCAAGTCGACCTTGAGAAAGACGGCATCTTTGCAAGGAAAATCAAAACGGGCGTGGCCTATCACTCACCTGCTATGCAGCAAGTCGCCGAGGAGTACCTATCCAGCATGGGTCGCCTAGAGCCACGGGAACTGAACAGCCGCAATCCTATTATGGTATCAAGCGTGACAAGTCAGAAGGCCGCAACGGCCAATCTGTTGGACCCTCAATACTGGGTCGATAATCTGGTGTCGCCTGTCCGGTTCAACGACGCACTCCAGTACATTGTACATACGGCACCGAAAGTAGACAGCCTCAAGCCCATCACCAACTATATTGAGATTGGATCTCACGGGGCGTTGCAGCGACCCATACGCGACTCGCTAGCGCACGCTGGTAACAGCACGGCGCGACATGGTTCGACGTTGTCTAGGCAGATACCGCCATCAAAAGCTATACTGCAGCTGGTCGGTCAGCTGTTTACCTCTGGACATCGAGTTTCGGTCACGGCGGCCAACCAACAGGATGGCCCATCACCAAACGTCAAGCCTGTGGTTGACACGCCCGAGTACTCCTTCGATAAGACGCTGACCTACTGGCACGAGTCCAGGATAAGTCGAGATTGGCGGCTTCGCGAAGAGCCAACGCGAAGTCTTCTTGGCCTCCGCACGAGCGACTGGAACCCACTGCAACCGCGTTGGCGGAAGATGCTCAGAGTCGAAGAGGTCCCATGGATCGCAGATCACGTCGTGGGGAACACCATCGTTTTCCCAGCGGTGGGTTCGATCGTAATAGCTATTGAAGCCGTCAGACAGATTGCCCGTGGTGACCGCGTCATCCGTGGCTACCATGTGAAGGAAGCTACATTTATGAGCCCGATCGTCATTCCCGCAGGAGAGGCGGCAGAGGTCATGACGCATCTCCGGCCATTGCAAGAGCCGTATGAGAAGTCCTCTACGCGGTTCGAGATCGAAATATTCTCGTATGCCGAGAAGTATTGGAGAGCTTGTAACAAATGCACCATCCATGTCGAGTTCGAACAAGAAGCCCATCTTGAGGTAGATCATGGACAAGAACTAAAACTGGTCACCGAATCGATGGCTCGCAAGTATGAAGATACTAGGAGCACGGCCGATGTGAGGATCACGACGCCTGACTTCTACCACTGGCTCGAGGAAAACGCTTTTCGCTACGGACCCACATTCTCTCTCGCCGAGGAGGTTAGTTGGGACGGAAACCATCTCGCCGTTGCCCGAGTAAATGTCGGGCGTCCAGTCGATACATTCGAGGAAGGCGTTGTGCATCCTGGCGTCCTCGATTCATGCTTGCAGCTGTGCCCTATCCCACCATCACATGGCATGACGACCAATGTTCCGACGTCGGTGCCGCACAAGATTAAAGACGCTTGGATAGCCGAGACCGGGTGGCGGAATCCAACAACGGAGCGTGTCGATGTCTTGACGGAGGCGAAGCTCAAAACCGCTGGCGCTGGACTCGACTGCGAGGTGGCTGTCTTGTCAGAGACAGGCGTACTTCTTTGCCATATCAAGCGGCTGGAGATGTTACCGATCATGGGCCGTGAAGCTGGTGTTGATGATGGTGTAAGGAAAATGATGCACCACATCGACTGGAAGCCACAAGTCTCATTGCGTACTCTCCAAGAGTCGCGTACGTTGGATGGCGCCGCAACAATAACCGCAGAAGATGAAGATGCAGTCGCCAATGACCGGACTCTGCTTGAGGAGACGCTCAGATCTGTAGCGCAGCACAATATCGACGGCCTTCGGTACACCGAATGGGAGAGGATGCCAGCCCATATGAAGAGGTATATATCCTGGACAGATCGTCGGCTTCGAGAGAAGCCCAGCGCAAAGGTCACTGAGCTAAGTGATCTTGACAGCAAGCTACAAGATATTAGTATGCGGCGGCCATCGTGGAAGGTCTTCACAGAGGTGGCACAAATCCTTCCCCTTGTAGCTCGCGGAGATGCCCACGAGCTCGATTTAGCTCTTTCGTCAGATTTGTACCAGGATTACCTAGATGACACAGTGACCGCAGTCTGTAATCAGGATTTCGAAGCATATCTCGGACTACTTGCTCATCAAAAGCCAACCCAGAAAATCCTGGAGATCGGCGGTCGCAGAGGGGCTCTCACAAGCTATGTGTTGTCAGCTTTACAGGCGACCGAAGCCCGCACAGGCGGAATGGCATTTTCTGAGTACACCTTTTCAGATACATCAACAGCCTCGCTCGACGCCGCACGAAAACGATTCGCTGATCACCAGAACCGCATGGACTTCGTGAGTCTTGACGTCAACCAGGATCTCACCACACAGGGATTGCAGCCCGCCAGTTTCGATGTAATTTTCGCAGCGGATATTCTTCAAGGCGCCACGGATATCAGTGTCATTCTCCAAGATCTTGGGCGAGTACTGGCGCCGGGTGGTCAGCTACTTCTCCACGAGATGACAGTCCCCGAACGCTTCGAGATAGGTTTCGGTTTCGGTGTCACCCTGGAGTGGTGGTCGGGCCATCAAGATAATAGCTCTAGCGATAAGACCTTGACGACCGCGCAATGGGACACGGTCTTGAAGGACAACGGCTTCTCCGGTACTGAGCTTGTTTTCAAGGACTACCACAATGATGCTGCACATTGCTCCAGCCTCATGATTACGAGGAGGGTGCCGGCTCAGCCTAGCCATTTGAATGAACAGACCAAGGTTTTCATAGTGATCGACGGCGACGACGACTTTCAGAAACTGCTTGCGGAAAGCGTGCTTACTCTCAATTCCACAGCTTGGAATTTCGAGGTGCGTACGCTCAGCGATATAGGAGATGAGAAGCTTGAGCCGGACAGCTTCGTCGTTTGCCTTGCGGACGTCTACCGGCCGTACCTTCACCCCATGACGCACCAGACACTCAACGTTATCAGGAGCTGGGTTCAACAGTCCAAGAACCTGTTTTATGTGACTGCATATGATACAGAGAGCACCGAATTTTCATCATCGTCCTCATACGCGGGTATCAAGGACGGGCTTCTCCGTACGCTGCGCTCCGAGTTCGCCCTCAATCGCATCGTCTCTCTTACTCTCGGCGAGAGCACTCGTGACGCCAAAGTGTGCGCGGAATACGTCTTTGGTGTCTTCGAGTCAGCCTTTATTCAAGGGCTCAGCACAGATGTCGAATTCATGGTCCGAGAAGGCGAGATCCTGAGCGGACGGCTGGTCGACGATATCGACACCAACCAAGCCCTTTCATCATCTGTAGTACAGCAGGCCACTCCCGAACCCTGGCTGCCAGGACCGCCGCTCACACTGGCAATACAAACGCGTGGACAGCTCGAGACTCTGCACTTCGAAGAGGATCTGGAGTACTACGAGGAGCTGGGTCCATTGGATGTTGAAATCGAAGCCAAAGTCTGGGGTGTCGGCTTCCGTGACGTCTTTCTTGCCCTCGGCCGCCTGGAAGAGAACGACTTTGGCGCCGACTGCGCTGGTATAGTGACAAGGGTGGGAGCCGAAGTTCAGTCCTTCAAGGCTGGGGACCGCGTCTGCGCGCAGACATTCAACAGCATGAAAACCTTTCCGAGGTCGCGTGAATGGTCGACAGCCAAGATTGCAGACTCCGTGTCATTCGAAGACGCTTGCGCCGTCGTCATTCCCGGTATGACTGCCATACAGTCGTTCATGGAAATTGCGCGCCTGGAGAAAGGCGAGAAAGTCTTGATCCACTCAGCATCGGGCGGCACGGGTCAGGTGGCCCTTCAGATCGCGCAGATGGTTGGCGCAGAGGTCTTTGCGACTGTCGGATATGACAGCAAGAAGCAACTCCTCATCGATCAGTATGACATCCCTGCGGACCACATCTTCTACAGCAGAGACACCAGCTTTGCCCAAGGAATCATGAGGGTCACAGATGGTTATGGCGTCGATGTCGTTCTGAACTCGTTGGTAGGCGAATCATTGCGGGCTTCCTGGGACTGCATGGCGCCCTACGGAAGGATGATCGAGATCGGCAAGGCCGAGATAAATGCCAACGCAGGACTGCCTATGGCCAGCTTTGCAAAGAACTGTATGTTTGCCGGCGTCGACATTCACCACATCGTGCACGACATGAGAAAGAATGGTCTGACGCGCAAGCTTCTGCAACAAACGATGGATCTGGCCGGCGAAGGAAGCGTTCGAGCGCCCACACCCCTTCACGTCTACGATGTAGACTCGGTGGAAGATGCATTCCGATATCTTGCAAGCGGAAGGAACTCGGGTCGTATCCTGATTCGAGTCGATCCGGCCACGAAAGTCCAGGTATGAAATGTGCAAAGGCTGGCACGATGAGTACTGACACCACAGCAGAAACCACTGATCAACCGAAGAACTTGGAGATTTGACGAGAATGCTACTTATCTTGTGGCAGGAGGTCTCGGTGGCATCGGTCGTTCGATACTGAGATGGATGGTTACGAGAGGAGCCAAACATTTGCTCGTCCCATCGAGGTCCGGTGCTGTCTCTGCCGCAGCGTCTGGGGTCGTGCGTGAGCTATCCGAGCAGAACGTCGTTGTGTCCACGCCACAATGCGATGTATCTTCGAAAGACGCCCTTTCGCAAATGCTTGTAGAGTCTGGCAAAACTCTCCCTCCCATCCGAGGGTGCATCGTCGCCACGATGGCTCTCAATGTAAGTTCCGAAAAGATCAGTTTGCCGCCGGTATCAACCAACTAATATACGTCTAGGATTGCTTGTTTGACAACATGACCTTAACTCAATGGGAGCAGACGTCATGCTCCAAAGTCGAAACGTCCTGGAACCTCCACACATTGCTTCCAGAGCTCGACCACTTCATTATGCTGTCTTCCGTCTCCGGTGTGGTTGGGAATCCCGGCCAGAGTAATTACGCGGCAGGATGCACTTTCCAGGACGCACTCGCGCGGCATCGCAGCCAAGGCGGCCAGAAAGCCATCTCCATCGACCTTGGCGTGATGCGCAGCGTCGGAGTCGTTGCCGAGAGCGATCGACTTCAGCAGCATCTCCAGAGTAACAAGGGGTTCATCCAGATTGAAGAAGCTGAGTTCTTGTCCCTGCTAGACATTTGCTGCGACCCATCGTACTGTCCAGACGGCGACAAATGTCAAATGGTCATGGGTCTCGAAACGCCCGCCGGTCTAATTGCGCGGTCGCTCGAGCCGCCTGAGGTGCTGCAACGGCCGCTCTTCGCATCTTTCAGCCAGCTTCCAGGAAAGTCTGGCAGCAGCAGCAATGCCAAAGCCGGCGGTCCAGATGCGGCGCGACTCTTCCGCCAAGCTGAGTCGCAAGCTGAGCGTGCTCAAGTGGTCGTTGAAGCGCTGTCGAAGCGACTGGCACGCACACTGACGATGAAATTCGAGGACGTCGATACGCACCAGGCGCTCCATGCATACGGCGTGGACTCGCTCATTGCTGTCGAGCTTCGCACCTGGCTGGGCAAGGAGTTTGCGGCCGATGTGCCCGTTTTCGAGATTGTGAGTGGGAAGACGATCGAAGCTGTTGGAGAGCTGGTGGCAAAGACGAGCAGTCTCAAACCAAGCGGGTGAACACGCTGAGTAGCATGGACAGATTTCATCACGAAGAGTTTATGTCGCGGAGTGTAATGTTGGATTGAGAAGGAAGAGGCAGGGGGAAATTCCTGGCCAGGCGGAAAAGCGCGGCAAAACAGATTGATTGGCAGTAGAACTGTCGGAACACGCTCCAAACAGAACATTATGACGACACGAATAGAGTATACGAAGTCAGATTTGCACTTAGGCAAAAGCTGTGCCTTTCCTTATCTGTTCATCAAGATGCTATAAGTTAAAGTATAACTATCATATCAGGTTATATCAGGCCAGACGTGAAGCTCATCGGCTGGGAAGAGCACGAGCTTGCTCGGCTTTGTACACTTGAACGAAATGCAGAAAGTACTTATTTTATATGATAAGGTATATCAACTCTGCGTTCACAGCGTTCATAAGCTTTTGCTAAATAAAATCTTCTACCGCACTTTCCCCACTTTAGCTTCCCCGTCCCTTCCTTCCAATTAATTCGAAGTCTACACCCTCAAACTCTCCAAATTCTCGCTGAAATACGCATAACTCTCCCCCCTCTCCCCACCATCCTGATGCCCCGTCCCCTCCGCCCCCAGCTCCAACAATTGCTTCCCCTCCTGCCACGTCGGCCACTTGCTCAAGTACCCCTTGGGCGTAACATCCGCATACAAATTCGGATCCAAGCAATCCACAAACGCAATGTACAGCGCTTGCAGAGACCGCGCAACATCGTTGCCCCCGAAGTACAGCGGCGGTAGGTCGGTGCTGTGATAGGTTCCTAGGATGGGCGTGCCGCGTGCGTATGTTGACTGGTAGGCCCATGCTGGGACGTCGGCGGGGAAAGACTCGAGAAGGAGGCGCGATGGGAAGGTGAATTCGTAGTCGCCGAGGATGGCGGCCAGGCGCTTGAATTCTGGGTACGTGGTGATTGAGAGGCCTATGCCGGCTGGACTTTCGGGGTTAGGGGGGTAGGTGGAGACGAGGCCTTGGACTTCTTCTCTGGTGGCGTCGCGGAAGAAGATTGTGGTGAGGTAGGTGACTAGTTCGGCTTCATTGGTGATGTTTGACTGGAAGAGGGAGAAGACGGTGCCCTGGGATGATGGTCAGCTCATTTTCGATATTTTTGGTGTCTTGCCGACGTACCTCGTTTTCCTGATTGCCAATGATGATCGGAACTGCTGCATACTTGCCTTTTTCCGCCAGTACCTCAGGACTAGCAGTAAGAACCCGACCGTCTGGCCGAGGAGCATAACTAAACGCCAGCGAGTTATAGCTCAAGAACGAGGGCACACTATTCGACGCCGCGAGAAACATCTCATACTCCACTCCTCGCAGACATTCCAGCTTCGTCGAATTTCCTGCTGACCCGCACCCGGCCGCCTCCGCCACAGCATCGAAGATCCCCTGAGCCTTGACACCGTCCACGGGCTCCGTGGGCGTAATGCTCCCGCTGTTCATAATCGCTCCTCTGAACAACGCACAGCCTTTGTACGTGTTATCCCCATCAAACAGCGCAAGCTGATCAAAAACACTAATCGCACCAGCACTCTGACCCCAGATCGTAACAGCATCCTTATCGCCTCCAAACGCCTCGATATTATCCGCCACCCACTCCAATCCCATCCTCTGATCCAGCAACCCCAAATTCGCAGCCCCGTCTTTCAACACCTCATCACCACCCAGAAATCCAAACGCACCAAGCCGATAATTCACAGCCACGAAAATCATCGGCTTACCCTGCGCTACAGATTCCTGGACCAGCGACGTCGCATCATACATCTGCGGACTCCCATTCTCGAAGCCCCCGCCATAAATCCAGAAAAGAACAGGTAACTTCTTGTGACTCCTCACATGCGCGCCTTTCGGCCGCGTAACCGAAATAGTCAAGCAGTCTTCAGTCACATCGCCCGTCGCGCCCCCAAAGCCCAGCGTCTCCGCCACACCAGGAATTACGAAGACTTCGAGCAAAAGGGGCGTGATGTCTACGTTAGTTTGCTGGGGACATGCGGGGCCGACACCTGTTGCTTGGACGGATCCGTTTGCGAATCTGTCGAGGCGCACTGGGGGTTTGAGGCGCTGGGAGCCGGTGGGCGCTTGGGCGTAGGGGATGCCGCGGAAGTATTCGACGCCGTTGCTTGCGGCGCCTGTTACGGTGCCGGCGTGGAGGACGACTGTTGGTGTGGTTGTGTTGGGGTAGGGGAGAGGTGTTGAAGTTACTAGCTTGGCTGCGAGAGCGAGTGCGTGGATGGTGTACTTCATCCTTGCGGTGGGAATGTGAAGATCGCAATGAAGGGACAATGGCTGGACGGTACGTATCTTTGTACAAGCCTACAACACTTTATTGCTCCACCTACTGACTACAAGCAGCCGTCTCCGCAAAGCCACTTGCCTTGGCACCGAAGCAGTATACAGCGCTCAAAAGCAACTAATGCCCCGATCGTGACTGTACTCTGCGCAGCTGCTTACGGTACCTCGTCAAGAAAAAAATAACGTCGATGCCAGAACCTGCTTCTACCACCATCCCTGTACCTCTTCGGAGACCAAGGAATGTAAGTATTTAGCCTGAACCTTATGTTTAGCGTGATGCTACCTCGATCTTACACGTGCGCGTAGTCCTGCACATCAATTCTTCGGTCTCCGAAATCTGAACCCCTGCCAGCCTAATGCATGCGGGAAGGAACAGCGCCGGCAGATGCATGTAGCCGAAGCGTGGCATTGTGGTCGGGAATTGGCAGCTGGGCGGTCTATATTGTCGTGGTATTCAATACCTACTGGTGCTGCATGTGACGATGCATTGGACAGCAGGGTGTGTAGAGTGTCGGTATCGGTAAGTGCCGCTAGGAAAAATAGGTAAGCGCTTCGTGCTACCATCTAATTCTCGACTTCTGTCAGACTACACCGCCGGATCAGTAGTACAGGATGCTGTATACCGAGTAAACGCACCCGGGACCCGCCGTACGGTACATAACGTACAAAAGAGGTGCAGTCAGCCACGGTCACATCAACCATACAAGATGGGAATATAGAACCCGGAAACGGCTAACACGTGCTTCAGTCGACTGTCTGCGATAAGGGTGGTATTCAGCAGCAGAAAGTTCTGGAAACGGTGAGCGAGACAGAGTTCATTGCGTATCCAAGTCGAGCTTCAATTGAAGTGCGAAATACATCCGCAAACCATCGTACTCGTGAATTGCACATGCTCGGTTGGACCTATGGTACTTCAGTCACACTCCTCCATATAAACCACATCTTACCCCAAAACATCCTCCCCCTAAACCAAAGGTTTCCGCAAAGGCCTCACAATCCCCTGCTTAACAATAACCCTCGGCTTCGTCCCCTCCTGCACAGTCTTCTTACTAACCCACTCCCTCCCCCTCGGCACGCGCAAACTCCTCTCATACTGCTCCCGATTCTCAAAAGGAAACGGCACCTGGCTGGCCAAGTATTTCACGCCGGGTTTCACGCGCTTCTCATTGATGATCACGCGCTCCATCTTCTTGTCTTTGCGCTTGTTGGCGTCGATGCCGGATTTCTTGGTTACCGTGCGTTGGCCTTTGTGCTTGGGGTTAATGCCGTCGCCAGAACCGACCCAGGAGCCCCAGCCTGGTAAGTGCGAGACGGTCTCGGTGGCTTCTTCGGCGGCGATTGTGGCTGCTTTTTCGGCGGCGAAGGAGGCGGTCACGTTGTCGCCGGCGAAGGCTTGGGATGTGAGGGTTTGGTTGCGCGTGAGGTGTGTGAGATCAATGCCTTCGTCTGAATCGGAGGCTTGCGGGTCGGCGTTGGGGTCGTCGTCTTGCTCGTTGAGAACGGTGGCCCAGCCGTCGGAGTCGGCGGTTGTGACGCGCTGTTGGAGGAAGGAGTCAACGATTGTGTCTTGGGGTGCGGCGCTGGCTTTGGATTTGGGTTTTGATTGAATTTTTGACTTTGGCTTGCGCGCTTCTGGGACGCCTGAGCGCTCGGGTTCGATGGTGTCGAAGTCCTCGAAAGAGGGCATGAGCTCGCCTTCGGCTTCAGTGTCAGCCTTCTTCTTCTTCTCCCTCTTGGCTGTGCTTAAGAATGGATTCGCTGTGTCCACCTCGGCTTTAGCGGCCTTTGCAACTGCAGTACTCTCTCTGTGACGAGCCTTGCGAGCATTTTCGAGTAGACCGTTAGCAAGAGGACCGCTAGACTTGGTAGCCTTGCGTGCCCCGTTCGATGCAACTTCGACCTCGGTGTCTCTTGTTCTGACGGCGTCCTCCTCGTCAGATCCAGGCTGTTCTTCAAACTCGTTACGATGAACTTGAAGTGGCATTGAAAGCTCCTTGCCCGGGCCATACTTGCGACGTCCAACGCGCGCAGAGTTCTCAGCCTCCTCTTCGCTCATACTGTCTTCGCCCGCAATCTCACGTCGCATGCGCTCAATGTCCTCGTCGTTTCGAGCTCGCCGGCCAGCTTCTGCCTTTTGCATGAAGGCCATCTGTCCCAGTCTCGTGTTGTCGGTCGAGAAAGGATTTTGCTTTAGCTTGCCCAGTGAGCGTTGTAGCCCTGCGTTGTCATCGTTCTCAGCATCGCTATCGTCCTCGCTCTCCTCATCTTCACTAGGCAAGTCCGAGCCAGCCTCGTCTTCGCCACGCACAGTCTTGCCCTCCACACGACGTCGCAGCTCTTCGTTGCGTCTCGCCATCTCCGTAACGCCGTCGAGCGCATCTTGATCCCAAGCAGCGCGACCAGTAGCCTTGATGCCTTTGGCCCACTTGCTCTCGCGATGCTTTGCACCCATGCGCTCTTCGGCTCTCCGTCTGTCGTTGTACTCGCGCTCTTCCTCTGACAGGTCCACGCCATCTTCCTTGAGCTGGCTGCGTTCCTTCTCTAGCAGCTTCTCGCGTTCTTTACGATGCACGCGCCTGAAGGCCTTGCTCTTGATCTTCTTGATACGCTTTGCACGAACCTCTTCGCGGAAGGCAAGCTCGCGAGCGAGTCGCAGCTTGGCGCGGTTCTTCATGACTTCCTCAATCGGTCGCTTGTTGAGTTCAAGCTCTTCGCCCTTGCGGATCTTGTCCTCATCTTCTGCGCCGTTCGAAAGGCCGCTCTGTTGTAGGATGGCCTGAATAGTGCTTTCGAGGTCGTTTGTGGGTGCTGATGTCGTTGTTGGCTGGAGGCGATGCTCTCCAACTGCCTCGCCACCACTTGCATTCTGTAGAGGGAACACGAGGTGCTCAGCGCGGCGGTTGCGCTTGATGGTGTCGGTCCACCGATCAAGGGTCTCATTGGCTTTGACATTTGCGGCGGCTCGGTCGAGCTTGTCTTGCTGTCGTTTCGGGAGTGGAGCCTCGAGCTTTCGGGCGATGTCGGTGCGCGTTGATGTCTTATCTTCTTGTAGCAGCTTTAAAGCTCGCTTGCGCTCCTCATCGGCGCCCTTGGGCTTGAAGCTGAGGAGGTCGACCTTGCGTGAGACTCCAAATTCGTCCGGTACTGCAGACTCGTGCACCTCGACTCTCCTCCCTCGTGGCTGATCTTTGCTCTCTGTAGCTAGCGATGAAATGAGATCTTTCAACTGTGCCTGTCGGTCTTCCTCGTCGTCCTCCTCGTCGTCAGACGAAAGGTCGGAAGCGCCATCCGCACCTATGTCCCCGGCCTCACTTGGCGAATCGTCGCTATCGTCATCGAAAGCTGACGACTTCTTCTTGTTCTTCTTTTCAATCCGCCGCTCCTCAGCCTCGTCCTCCTCGTACTGATCAAGTGCGGTAGCAAGGTCGATACCTTCGTCGCCAAAATCGTCCTCGTCTTCCTCCTCGCCATCCACACTGTCGCCTTCGTCCATGTCTATGTCATCATCGTCATCATCTGCCGGCTTCTTCTTTTGAGGCTTCTTGGCCGTCTTGTTCGACAAGCTGCCGCGGAAGGTGAAGCCCTCAAAGCGTTCCTCGTCGCTCTCGCCAAACGCCTCATCCGAGTCGATATCCTCATCGTCGTCGTCATCCACGTCTATGTGGCCCATAGTCCAGTTGTTGCCCTCAGAGTCGCTTCCTTCGTCGAACGTCTCCTCGCCGCTCCTCCTTTTGCGCCGCTTTGACTCAACCTCCTCGTCCTCCTCGTCCTCCTCATCTTCGTTGTCGCGCGCTCGCTTGCGCTGGAAGGATGGGTCGATTTCGCCCGCGCGGTTCTTGCTGAATTTGACCTTCTCCGGGTTTTGGTAGTTGGCGATAGAGAGGGCGTTCTGGGCGCGCTTTGCCGATTTGTTGACGTTTCGTGACTTTGACTGCGCCTTCGTCGGCTTACTGCCCTGCAGCGAGCTCCGCGCTACTCGTGGCGGCATCTTGTTGTGAGTGTAGAATTGACTGCGGCGGCGGAGAGTTGAGGCTCGAAATCTTGGCAGCGCAACTTTTTTGCCGACTCGCAAGCACGGACTCTCGGAGGTCCGCAGCTTCCACTTCATCGAAGACATCAAGACTCGACCGCCTCACATCGAGCACGCCGCCAATATGTTCAAACCGACGCCCTCGCTGCAGAAAACACTGCGGCGCCTGCCCCTCTCCACAAAACAAGCCGGCAAGGAATACTACAAGGGCAACCGCGTCGGGTCCATGGGCACCATCGACAGATACGGCAACTTCAGAGCGGACTGGAGCAAGATACGGACATTTGTGTATCCGCTATACGGCACGGCCGACTCCGAGGTACGCCATCATACACTCAATTCTGTGTGCGACAATTGGCTGACACGACGTACAGTTGACGCCGTTCGTCGCCGAGACTGTCGAGAAGGTTAAGACTGTTGGGGACGGCCATAGGCCCTACGACAAGCGGTTTACCGCCGAAGACTATTTGAGGGAGTGGAAGTTGTTGGGTGGGTATGATTCGGTAGATACAGAGTCGGTGACCACATCGAACAGGAGTATGCCAGAGCCGTTTGAGGAGAAGGCGGGGAAGAAAGCATGAGAAGTGCTACATTGTTGTGTCTAGCGATACATGAGAGGAATTGAGTCCTGACAAGCATTGCGTGGCGTTTTGGTTATGGGAAGGGAACAAGGATCGTCACGAAGCACGCGCTGTGTAAGAGTTGTGTACATATACCGCATCGACGACGAAGAGAGATTCGCAACCTCGAGATACACTGTATATTGCTCAATGGGTATAATACGCCTATTCAATGCAACCAAACCATCCACCCTTCATCCCTCCCTCCGCACCCCCAAAAAGTAATTCCCAAACTGCTCCCCACCCACCACTTCCTTCCACCCCAGACCGGGCACATACACCACGCCCATTGTCCTCACCTCGCCCCACCCCTTCTGCTCCCTAAACCACCTCCGCAACTCATCCTCATTAACATACTTGTTCCACTCGTGCGTGCCCTTGGGCACAATCCCCAACACGTCCTCCGCCATGACGTTTGTAACCAGCCAGCTCGTCCACGTGCGCGCAATCGTGCTTAGCACTAGCCAGCCTCCTGGCTTCACGTGAGGGAGTATGTGTGCAAGGAAAGGACCCGGCGCGTTGACGTGCTCGAGGACTTCGAAGAGCGTGACGATGTCGAATGCGTCGGAGGGTGAAGAAGGGAGTGGTAGAGCCTCTATGCTCGTATTCAGATAGCTAAGACGTCCCGGCTGTGTCAATGTCGGGTCTCGACGCCTGTGTCCCTCTGCGATCTTGAGGACCTCTGGCGTCGGATCGATCGCTGTGACGGACAGCGTGTCTGGTAGGCGTGCCGCGGACTCGGCGAAGATGCCGCCGCCACACCCGATGTCGAGGTAGCTAAGCTTGTGTGACGTGGGCGGCGACGCGGCGCGGCATTGCTGGATGAAGGTGTGGCGTAGCGGGTTCATGAGGTGGAGGAGGCGCGAGGGGCCGTGGGGGTCCCACCATGACGATGCGAGGGCATTGAAGTGCGATACTTCGGTGGGGTCGACGGTGCCATTGCTGGGCGATGCGGAGGGGTTATGGCGGCTGGTGGGTGTGCTGGAGAGGAAGCGCGAAGCAATTCGTGGAATTGCACGTGGTATCGGTGGGCGTGTGGATGTGCGTGGGAAGTGTTGCCGTATCGATCGCGCTGCAATTGCTGGATTATTAGGCTTCATGGTTACTGCTTTGTGAGATTTGCTGGATGCTGAAGGTGCATGTCTTCTGGTGTTGATGTCACTCCAAATAAACTTGGGCACGGACCAGGCGACGATGAACGCATGTTCGCACTACGAAGTTCCTTCTTCACCAAAACACTATCTCAGCGTTTCCACCAAGCACGAACATATAGTCCTTCGATCAACAGTCGTTCATTCTAACAGTTTCTCGAGTAGACACCCAAAAACACGCACCGCGTCATCATCAGTCCTCATATCAACATGTCCTCCATCCCATCCCATCATCGATAGCAAAACACCCCAGCACGTAGACAGAGCCACCACCTACTCCTTCCGATCCCACCACCCATTCGCCGGAATCTCATAGTGCCCGCCACAGCAACAGCCGTTCGGAACGCAGTCGCACGAGCCCGTGAAGCCCTGGAAAGATGTTAGCATATTTCTACTTGGATTCCTCCTTGATATAGGTATTGACTTACGTTGCATGGGCACTCGATGCACGCCATTTGGACCGTGCCCTCTGGGTCTTCGGGCGTAGGGGCGCGGATGGTCTTGAAGGAGCGCTTGAGCGAGACCTATTTTTGGTGTTAGCAATTGAGACGGAATGATGGGGTATGGGGTGTGGGACTTACAGCTCCAGGCGATGCCACAGCGGCGACCGTGAAGATGGTGACAAGGATGATGGAGATCTTCATAGCTAGAAGAGTGTAGAGATTTGGGTCGTGAATGTATGGAGTCCCTTGGAGACTTTGAGAATGAGTGAGGTAGAGAAGTCGTTGCTCGTATAGACGGTTGATATCGGGCTCGTGAGAAGAGTTGTGCGTGGGTGTGAGGCGTAGCAATATGAGTCCGGCAGCACCTTTTGCAAGCGCAGTTCTCTGGGTCAGCCGTTCACACTAGGCTGGGAAGGTGCTGCATCTTTCACGCCAACCAAAGTATGAGGGAGTTTATGACGTGGTGAGTACTCGGTGGTCGAGCCACCTTCGGTTCGGTCATTGTGTGGGCGCAGTGCCGCGGGTGTGCATTCATCTCCAAACGATGTACCATACAGCATAGTGTTAAGACAACAAGGAAGCCATGCCTCGCAAAAGACTCGCTGTATTGTGGAATGTCTGTAATGACAGTCACTCCTCCTTCTCCCCTATCAGTACACCATAGGTATTCAACAACGATCTCGATGCCCTTCCAGTCATGTCTGCCAAACCACTTATAATTTATAAGAAACCCGCAGTCTGCACATGTCCCTATCCCTCACTCCTCGTCGAATATCGGATCGATAACTATAGCGAGGACCTTTTTATACGAATTAACAACCGAGTGCATAACGGATGGCAGCACAGAGATCCCGGCCCCAGGGGTGCTGGCAATGGAGTCGATAGCGGAGCTGGCGCCCTTAAGCAACTGAGAGCCACTGAGTTCCATCTGACGACGGTCAACGCTAGTAGGTGCCGCGATGGTCGTGGTGGCGAGGGTAAGGACGGTAGCAAGTGAGATATGTATGCTGGAAATTGTCGGGGTAGAAATCCACGAGATAACTGTGATTGGTTGCAGTGCGGTCAAAGATAAAAGTGTGATGACGAAGTGATGCAGGAAGACTATTTCTACGGGTACTCTAGGCCATATTTATACCGCGTCTTGTCAGACTCGTGCTCACAATACGATCCGGTATCAGCTGCATACGTGGCATTTGCCCAGATAAAGAAGTAAATTCGTGTAATACTGTTCGGCTGCATGTGAACCACAGCGGACCAAAAGCAAGAGCAATGGCGCCACGACATGGCCGCATGATTGCGAGTATGATCGGTGATTCGCATCTATAATTTAGAGTCGAAGTCGAAGCCGTCAGATTCGATCGGCGCGGACTAGAGATTGCCCGGCTGATGTGTTCGATTCCACTTCGAGGCGCATTCATCTGAATTTCATCGATCGACCTGAGGTAGAGCGATACCCAATGTTTTTGGTGATACCCTACTCAGCTACTCCAAGCCCCGACTTTCAATGACTTGTTGAAGCATTTTGAAGAGTGATAGGTCAGTCACGCACATATCTCGGAAGTACTGAAGAAGTTGGGAGTTTATAATATTACCAAAGTATGTGCAAGCTCGAGCCACAGAAATACTCAAATTGTCAACGCTGGATGTGTACGAACTGATGCGGCAAGCAATCCGAGTCGTCGTTGCCGTGTCTCGGCCAGCCTTCACTGCACGAGATTGGTCTTGAGTTCCACTCACTCCAGCGTCGCGAACTAGACAGTGAAGCGTGTGAGTGAAAGTGACCAGCGTCAGGCAATCGTGACGCTCTCTCCCGCCGTGACGTTTTCTGATCGAGAGACTTCTCTCGCTACTTCCCCTCACCCTGGAGATCGACTCTACAACCACAAACGATTTCTTCACGCAACACCCAACACTTCAACAACAGCAATACAGCCCAGATACCCACGCACCCTCTCGCGATCCTATCATGAGAAATGCAAGTCGACCCCAGTGCCTATGGTACCCCGTCCCGCAAAATCAGGCCACTCCCAAAAACGCGCGCAAAACCCAACATAAGCAACAAGCGCCAGCAAAACGTCGAAGAGTTCACCACGCGACTGATCCGCCTCTCTAACGCCTTCCCTCAAGACAGCCCCGTACGCGCATACATACAGCATAGCAACACTCGGTCCAAAGAGATAGCCATCTGGTAGAACGATCGACTGTGGGAGTTCTACGTCCGTGGTTCTGATGGCGAACACGCATATCAGGACACTATGATTCAATGGAAGCTTTGGCTCGAAACATGGACCACGGAACCTGTCATCGGGATGTTCGAATCTCTGAATGGCTCGCTTATCAGCGTGTGGACTTTGCTGGCATGGCTGTTACGGGCGCTAATGACAACACTGCCACATGTGTTGCCGACATTGGGGATATGCTGGATCGACCGAACGGTGGGAGCAATCATACGCCTGGACAAGTGGAAGGCGCTGACCAACGTGGGCTCGTACCTTGTAGCGACGGCGATGAGATGGACATGTGCGTTGATCAAAGATCGGAATGAAATGCCGTGACCTTCATTCTATCACCTTCAGCCACGTTCTAACTTTTGTGGGGAAGAAATGTAAGGCGCGGCAGCTCTACGTTGCCTGACTGGACAACGAAGCTGGTGGAGCATCGTGCAGGAGCCCATGGGCTTTTTGCGTCGGCATTTAGATATTCATAAGTTGTTCCTATCTTCTGAAGCTTGGGGAGTGTCTTTCAGTGCGAGAGATAGAATGAATGAAATGCATGCATGCCAACGCTAACACAATGCCAGTCGAGGCCATGATCAACGTACCCAAGCTATTTGGACTTCGGCGATCCTCAAAGTGATAGACTGCGAAATAAATAAAGAGGCGGTAACAAGTTGAGTGCAGACAAACCTTGGAAGACCTCAGAGCACGGGACCTTCCTGGTCTAGCGTCTAGCAGCGCACGAGAAATCTGCTTTAAAGCGCGCAAAAGATTGTGTGCAGCAAATCAGCCTGCAGATTGGACACATGTACGAGATGGCTCACGATGTGGAGACCAGACTAGATGCGCTTGAGGAACACATGGCAAGGGTGCGCGCGGTCGTCGATCGCGCCTTGAAACGCAGGCAAGGGTCGTTGAACGCCGAAACAAACGTATTGGCAGAGCGATGAGCTAAGTGAAAGCCATATGGTTGTGCACGCAAGATACGCACGAAGGTTCGGCTGCACAAAGACGCTTAGCGCTCTATTCAAGGCGGAAATGCTGCGTTTACAACCTCTGACAATGGAGACTGCGGATAGATTCAACTGTAGGATTTTTGTAGGATTCCCTAATCTACCAATCAGGGCCTGCTAGTTGCTACGTAAACTAACGTATTGTCAGAAGGCGTTTTTTTTTATCGACGAAACGCTGTAGGCTGGCCTAGGGGTCTTGCTCAGCCCTCTAGTGTTTCTTGACTGTTGTTCTTCCTACATTTTTGGTTTGCTTTCATCAGTGGTCAATGTAGGGACATTGACCCGGCACGCCGTCGTGTAGTCCGTGAGAGTGTTTGCATTGCACATCTTCTGTTTCCTTTCAGAAAATGCCGATGGAAAAATCATTGCAGCTCGCAGTCGTTGCGCACGTGTAAGGCAACGACTTCCGCACCGCATCATTTTCATCTGATCAGAATTTGAGTCACTGTGGCCGTACAATAGCTGAGGTCAAGCAACAAACTTTTCAAAATTTGTTCGCAGCTTTCACTGCCACCCAGCCCCTTCGCCTGACCCCTCCGCTTGCTACACGTCTTGGCGCAAAATATCACCCCGACCCGACACGCAGCGAACTTTTCACACTTTCCCGCAATTACTCACAGCTCAATAGATTTCTTCAACCTCCGACAAGCACGCGCCATTGCCTCAAAGGCGCCGCTCGACATCCGCGCGAACT
>Ga0265798_10001248_pt1 | contig 40092 bp, 56 predicted proteins | sample P3T30metagenome_FD_192430 | JGI IMG/M metagenome (GOLD analysis project Ga0265798, IMG submission 192430) | Plant litter microbial communities from East Loma Ridge, Irvine, California - P3 T30 | ecosystem: Environmental > Terrestrial > Plant litter > Unclassified | place: USA: California... | reverse complement strand
TTAGGATTCGTCCTCGGATGGAGACCTCGCCGGTGAAGGGGCACTTCTTGTCGATGTAGGTACCGTTGATGGCCTCTGTTACTGTTAGTGCTGCTCTACTGAGAGGCCGTAGCCCGTGTATATGGGATCAAGCGACATGGCTCCTGGTCCAGCAATCCTTCCATCCTCGATCCCTCGACTGCTTGTGTCCTGCAATCCGCGCATCCTGTCCTTGCTCCTTCTCTCATAGGAAGAGATTGTACCCCATCCCCCAATTACTATGCCAGGTGCCATGCCACTCAATCCCATAATCCCAATAAACTCACCAGCAGGAGTCCTGAATCCAAGTCCAACATCCTTAAACCATCGCTTTGTCTTGGTGTTGACCTTCTTTCCTCCTATATATTCCAATCAAGTCCATCATGAGCGAGAGCGAGAGCGGAAGGCAGACGGAATAGTAGGTGGTGTTGATGAATGTATACAAGTAGGTTTAAGGCGTAGGTATTGATTGAAAGGGAACTAAGTCAGTTTTGATCCTATCGATACCATTCGAACGGGGGGAACATACCTCGAGCCTTGGTGGCCTGGAATAGGGGCTGCTTCTGGAAAGCCTTCTCAGTCTGTTCTGCCATTTTTGTCGATGATATCCAAGAAAGCGTTACCTTAGGGGCATGAAGACCTGATGCAGACGAACACATCCGGTCGCACGTGGCTATAAACCCGATCCGCGTTTATTGCCGTTTCAAGACGAGTGGCAGATATTGTATCGCCGAATCTTAAACCCGATCATTACGACACCGTGCTGAGCTTCCGGCTCGCACATCGTGGGAATCCTCTGACGGCGATATCCGCCCGATCTACTTAGACGTCATCTTTGGATACATTAACATTTCTGAAATCATCAATCCCATACTTAACGATAATGAGTAAGAGGTTGAACAAGAGACAACAAAGGGAAGCTGAGGAATTAGAGCTGCTCAAGGCGGAACAGGATCGAGTAGCTACGGGAAAGGCTGCCCCTGTCGACGAAGAAGAGGAAGAAAAAGAGGAAGAGGAGGATGAGGAGTTAGTAGAGGGTGAAGCGCCTGTTAATGCTTTTGCTGCTGTATGTCGCTGTTAACCTCCTGCAACAAATCTGACAAATAGCTCGGAGGAGATGAGACTGCAGAATTAGATGATGAAGATGAAGAGGAGGAGGAAGAAGAAGAAGTAGTTGCAGTAGCTAGTAAGAAGGTGAGTACCTGATTCCGATGTGATCAGTTCTAATGTGTAGAGCAAGAAGAAGAACAAGAAAAAGAAGAAGAAGGCTCCTGTGGCTATAGAGAAAGAAGATACAGATGAAGATGAAGAGAAGAGCACGAAGCAGACTCCCAAGAAAGGACGTAAAGGAGGGAACAAGCCTGATGAGATGGATGAGGTGGACAAAGCTTTGGCGGAACTTGATATCAAGTGAGTCAAGCCTCTCCTGCTGGGAAGTATGCTGACGGTACAGATATGGTACATCCACAGCTGATCAGGCAACGGCATCTACTGCCGGTCCATCCGAGTCTAAAGGGTTCATGGCGTTCAGGTAGGCTTTATCCAATGCAATCGAGAGCGACGCTGACGAGTAGGAACCTGCTGTCTATAGAACCTAAGAATCTAGACGCAGATGCGGAACTACGTCGTTTCTTTGGCTCGAAAGTGGTAAGCTACTGTGACCATGTATACGATAGTAGCTAATTCCAGATCTCGGCCGATGCAGGTACAAACAAACGTAGAGGTGGTCCATCTTCTAAATTGCGCTATACGATATCAAAGCCCAAGCCGACCTATCCACCGGCAACGTCACTTGCTGGCTTAGGTATGCGGGAATTGAATGAAGGAGAAATCAAGGAGTGTTACGAACGTAGGGGATACGAGGTCGTGCAAGCTGGCGAGAAGTGGTTTACTTTTGAGCATTCTGGTCAATGGAGGGAAGTCGAGAGGCAGTTCATGGGCGCTGTTAGGTCTCATGGTATGTCCCCTTTAATACATGCGGGGTCGAGCTGATCATCAGATCCCAATGAGCTGATGGCTCTGCTGCAGGTATATCCCTGGCATGTTGATACATTGTTGCAGATGAGCGAGGTCCATAGGCTGCAGTCTGGTAAGCTACCTCATCATTCGGTGTGAAAAGCTTACACTTCAGATATCGGAGCAGCATCTGATTTTGCCGAGCGAGCATTGTACGCTTTTGACAGATGCTTAATGCCCTCATTTAGCGTCACAACCGGAGCATCCCGTCTCGACTTCGATCGGGTAGAGAACCGACCAATGTTCACAGCCCTTCACAGAATCATCTCCTACCTAGGTCGACGGGGATGTTGGGTGACAGCTTTCAATTTCGCCAAACTTCTATTCTCCCTAGACCCACTAGGTGATCCACACGGAGCGGCATTCTGGCTAGATTTCCTCGCCATCAAATCAAACAACGGTCAATGGTTGTTGTCGATGTTTGAACAGGAGGACCAAGCCGCTGTCGCGTTTGATGGATTACCTGGTATGGCTTTTGCCAAAGCATTAGCCCTTCGACAGCAGGAGAATGCGACAAAGAGTAAAGATCATTCGGCCAGTGAGGTAGCGCTTCAAGCTGCTATTTGGACTTTCCCTCAGGTCGTGCCATTACTGGCGGACAAGATCAACGCAAACTTACCAGATGGCGCCAGAGCAAATCCTTTATTCGCGATTGAAGCTGGATACACGTAAGCTGGCAAAGTAATTCACAACTTTGAGCTGACAATCAGTGAATCACCCACCAACACCGTTCACTTATTGTCACACATCTACGTATCCCGTTCAGAGGCATTATGGAAAGAAGCATCCATGCTCAAATTCTTTGAATCGCAACTCTCCCCCGCCATCGCTCAATTGGAATCATCACAAGCGAAATCCGATCGAGAACACGTCTACTCGCTCCTCGCCATTCCAAGGGATCCAGTAGACGAACAAATCTCCCTTCCACTGTTCATATGTCGTCATGTAGTATGTTCAGAATCGACATCTTGGACAGGATTCTTACCGCCAATGATCAGGAATAAACCAGTCCACGCTTACGATCCATTACCGCCCACGACAGCTATTTCGACATACGACCAATCGTATTTCAATGGTCTACCAACTAGGGGTAGGGGTCAAGGAGGGCAAGTCCAAGGTGGAGGAGGGATTTTGGGCGAGACATTGGGAAGATTAAATGAATTGATGGAACAACACCCTGATGGATGGCAGGAACGTATAGCGACTGTTTGGAGGGAATTGACGGCTGGTAGGGCGTTTGCAGAAGTCCCACAGCAGGAGAGGGATGATATGTTACAGCAGGTACGTCATATCCCCCTCATGAGGATCATCGCTGACAAATAGCTACTTCAACTTGGAGCGCAGCCAGGGGGTAATGGTGAAAACAGGGGAATGCCCGGTGCTTTCCCTGGTCATGATGAGGAGGAGGACGAGTGATCGCACCGCGTAGTGTTTATAATGTAGCATAATGCATCCTTGATACAATATATATAAAGTACAACTTGAGAAGCATATACAGTCCGCAAGAAGACTGTACTAATACACGAGACTCATCCCCCAGCATGGGATACCGATCATCAAGACAGCCATGAATAATCTCATCCGACGTATGATTCTGCCTGCACCCCCTTTATTTTCATCCCGTGACATAAAGCGAGCGAGGCCAAGAATGACCAAGACAATGTCGAGAGGTACTACCAGAAGATTGAAGGGTAATGGTACAGGAGGATAAATCGAGTCCACCAAGTCAAGTCGACCTGTATCCGCTTCATCCTCCATTGAACCGGATTCTTGCCCCAAATCTCCTAAAAGCGACCTCGTCCCCAATATCATTTCCACTCGAGCCTGCGTTTCCGACTCTGACTGCCTTTCCTCCGAGCGTTGAGTACGTCTCGCCAACCGACTAGCCATATTGGAGATAGAGAGACATATCGCCAAGTAGATCAGAGTGAGGATAGTCCCGAATATCGCAACTCGAGTTCCGTATGGTGCTATCCCTTCTTCGACCAGTGGATCCGAGTCTGATATAGTGGTTAGAACGAAGAAACCTCGAAAGATATCGCCATTAAGTGAAATACTCAATATCACACAAAGGATAATGATCAACGGCCAAAGTATTGCCCAGCCCGTGAATCCAGCGACAACGACGTCCCATAGATCGATGCAATTGGGTAGTATGGAAGGGAACAGGAAAGGGATAGAAGGTGGTCCAGGTCGGATGAGTGAGACGGTGAGGAACGGAATGGAGAGGGTTAAGAAAGTAAACCCATATGTCGACCAGTAAGTGATCAGGGAGAGAGCAGAGGGGAGTAGGAAAACATCTTTGTTAAGCCGCGGGTGCTGAAATACCTGTACGATCGCAGCGGAGGTGACGATCATCCAAATGATGTCCAGTGCCGAGTGGGTGGATATCGGAGATGTACGGGTAGCCCATGTATCGGGCCTCATAGCGGAGATGATCGTTAACACCCAAAGTGCCAGGTAAGACACAAGATGGAGGATATGTGCCCGCCTATACGTCAGATAGCCCTTCAAAGGAGTGTGGAGTAATGCACCTGGGAGTAATGGCCGATTCAGCAGTCCTCAGCACTCCTTTGGGTGCTTTGTGGTTAATGAACAGTGGGCCACGACGGTAAAGATGTTTGACGAAATGTACAATGACCGGATGCGACAGGTATCGATGATTTCTTCTTTCGTCTTGTTCAATAATCAGATCAAGAGCTATCCATCAGCATCTCTCACAGGATCATCGAGGACTCACCAGAAAGTCGCCGATGACCGACTTCCCATCTCCTCCATAAAGCCTCGTAGAGGGTCTCATCATCCACCTCACCCCGTCCCAGGCTATCAAGAACCTTCCCAATCTCACTATTCAGTCTATCTCGTACCCCGCTTTCTAACCTCTCCCAAGCCAGTATAGAGGTGACACTCTCATTTCCAAGCGACAGTCCCCCCAGGAAGTCACGTAGGCGATCTGAAGCGTAGAGCAAGATAAAGAAGTTAACCGGTCCAGAATCTAATTGTATCGGACCGTCGACGTCCGCTATCAAGGAGGTTAGAATCGCTTGCGATCGTGCCTCTATGCTCGAGTCCGCATGCTGATCGGCTAGACGATGGCGTTGGGGGTCAGCGTGACTGCTGGTTGATATGAGTGGAGTTGATTCATTTGGAGTCGACATGTGACGGTAAACAACGGCAACTTGTCGCCGACCACCTACCGGTACGACCGGTTGTCTCTCATTCATCTTCACACCCACTTTAATGCCGCAAAGCAGTCGACACATCCAAGCAGTAAGAGATCAACATTCATGCTCATGGACCCCGGCAAATCTGGATCCTCATCATCTTGACAGGCTCCTCACTAATATTTTCGAGGTCCGAAGCGACAGCTTAAATGGAGCCAAGACTAGAATAATCAGACCTATTCATAACTCCGGGTCATCCGTTTCGTTATATACAAGCTACAATCTTACGTGATGAAGTCGTGTGGGACTTTCAGATACAGCTCTAGACTTTAGCTTTCTTGTTTGGTCGGCTTTCTTGATCTTTCTCGCCTTCTCCCTCCATTTCGCCTTGCTCCTGGGGTTCCTCTGGATCGGCAACAATTGCTCCACCTTCGGTACCCACCGATTCCTTTTCGTGGTCCGAGCCAGAGTCAGACATCTCCTAGTCATCAGTCTGCTACCTGTTGGGTTAGGCCGCAGAGTCACTGACCGCTTCAAGTTGAGCAAGCTTCTCTTCCCTGGCCTTCTTCCTGGCTTCGAACTTGGCTTGCTCCCTCTGGTGCAACTCCTGTTCCCATCCATCATCCAATGATCGTCAATTTCGTAGTGCAATTTGGGAATCGCGAAATAGTCTTCCAAGCCAAAGACTTGGTAATTTGCGGTCCATTCCGAGTGTTTGGGTTCAAGCCTCTTGCTGTCGGTAAGGAACTTGATACTATCTTCGTAGTGCTTCCTGACTTTCGTGGCGAGCTCCTGCCTGAAAGTGGGCAATTCAAGAGAGTTGTTGAAGTTGTTGAAGATGTAGATTTCGATGTTGGTGAAATTGAGATTGATGAACGCAGCGAGGAATTCTTGTAGAGGTTCAATCCTGGTCAAAGAGACCGGATGATCGTATTCCAGCATCATGATCTCCATTTCGGAGATACCGACGATAAGCCTGACGCTCTCGCAATGTCGAGTGGGATAGGCGAGATCCTCGGGTCGACCACTCATTTGACTGAGCAATCCCCCTCGACCACCAATGTAGAACGAGGTAGGTGGGATGATGAGAGTGGCGTGTTGAGCTTTGTTGAGAACAGTGGTGAACATTTCCAGTGGGCCATCATCGAGGCCGTCGACTTGGAGATTGTGGATGGTGAGATGATTGCTCTTGAGACCAGCAACGAAGGGGCATCCAGACTCCTTTTCGCACAAGGGGGCGGTGGAAATGAAATCCGCTTCCGGTACCAAGATAATTCGTTTGAGGCCAGTCATCATTCGAGCCGCTTTGGTCAAGGCGGTCTGCTTCGTTTTTTCTTTCGGACAATAGTGCGCTCGAACGACGATAGATTGGACGTATTTGAGTAATTGTCGTTTGAAGTTGGTTTTGGGTGGGGAACTTGCTTCCTTTCCTTCTGATTTCCCTTCTCCCTCTTCTCCCTTCTTGGGCCTCGGATTGGTGATATCAGCTCCCATCATCATGGCTACGTGATCTTGCATCTCGTCCACTTCGATGTCCGTATAAAGCCTCTTGCCGGCGATGTGGAAGAATTGTTTAGAGACTCGAAGACAGGTCGGGATAGTGAAACAGTCGACCTCGGCGATGATCTTGGTGAGGAGTTCAAGAGGGAATGGTCGGGTGAATGGAGGCTAGCAGTCGTTAATAGATGATGCAATGCTGCCAGGTAGACTCACGGGCATGGGCCTGTCTCGGTCCTTCTGGAGACGCTCTTCCTTGGCGGCATTCATAATGGCAGCCCACTGCCCTGGAAATTCCTCTTTGAGTCCATTTCCGAGATCCATGATAGTATGAGTATATACGGCGTAGAATAGAGAGAAGAAAAGAATCGATGGAAAGAAGAGAACAGAACTGAGGATGATCAAAGCTGAGTCAACGTTGATTGTGCACAGACCTTGAACGCACAGACAGGCACAAAGGACCTTCTGAAGCACACAGATCGATCGTAGGTCTGTATGCAGACCCATGTCAGCGACTACTTAGGCTTTCCCGGGGTTCATATCAGTCGCGATACTAGCGAATGGTCCCAGTCGGCTTGTAGCATAGGGCTTGGTGGATTCGATTGTGGTGATGCAATCTCGCATTTCGTCCCTTCATCCGGATGTCGCTCCAGCGCGGCATGCACGAGCTCTGCACACCTCACAATATCGATCCATCCAGTTATGCGGTCAATGTCGATACGTGCATAAAGTCTCCTTCCGTCCAAGTGAACCCAAAAATTTGAACTCCAAGACTAAGACATAAAGTCGCATTATTGACCTGCGAAGTCAGTGTACTGAGAATTTCGGGGGGGATGGTCTCTTGAAAGGCTTCTGCGACGTCAGTCTTGTGCCACGCAGTCACTATCATCGTGGGGTATCAGAGGACCTGTGAACTGTGACCTGTTGACTCATCGCCAGTGGTGTATCATTATCCACTCGTGACTCTGGCCCATTCCTAATTCCCAATATCTGGTTTGGCAGTTCATGCAATGTTGATATCAGAGTGGTTCGTAGACGATTTATTAGTGAAATGGTGAAAACCGAGTCGAGGAGAAGAGGGCAGGATGAACATGATCGGCAACAAATTGGTATCTCGAAGTTGTACCAAGCCCGATCGCCGTTACTAGCCCGATGAGTGCGAGAGAACTCCACACTCCATGAGTCGTACTTCTAGCATTCGCCTCGATTACCTGTCATGGGACGGTTTTTCCGCAATAAGATAATGTGACAGCCAGATTGAGAGAGGAGTGAAGAGCTGTCAGGCCTCAATTCAGGGCAGCGCCTAAAGATGCAAATTAAGATGGGATACATTAATTAACTGCATAAAACACTCTTTTCTTTTTCATTATGAGCAACGGGTGATTGAGCTACAAATGAAGCTATCTACAACAAGACAGCTCCACCTCCAAGAACAACACCAACAGCAGCGATCACGGAACCGAGTCCGAGACCACCGAAGTTCCATGCAGCCCTGGAAGCAGCGTTGGCAGCACCGGATCCACCGGAGGCAGAGCCAGAAGCGGCGGGGTCGGAGGTAGCGGTCATGGGTCCGGTAGCCTCGGTCTGAGTAGCAATGGCTGAGGAAGCTGACGCGGCGGCGGATTCAGCGGCACCGGGGTTGGACATGGTGTTGACGAGGACGGCATCAATGACCTGACTGTCAGTATTGACTTGATGAGATGTGATCATGTTAGACTTACGTGGATGACACCCTTGTTGTAGACGGCATCGGTCGCAACGATCATGGCGGTGGCATCGCCAGACATGACGTAGGTTCCGGTGTCGTTGGTCATGAATGAGAACATGGATCCAGCGGCCGAAGTGTAGTTCTCGGCAGTGATTCGGTCAGAGTAAGCTACGGTACCGTTGATGACGTGGTTGGCGAGGATGGTCTGGACGGTAGTCTCGTTCAAGGTGGCAAGCGAGCTCTGGACAGCGGCGATGGCAGCATCGTTAGGGGCGAAGATGGTCAATCCTGGGGTCTCCTCGAGGGCGGTAAGGAGATTGGCCATCTGGATGACGCCAGCGAGGGAAGGGGCGAGCTCGGTTGCGATGGTGCTGAGGTTAGGGGGAAGAGTCAAAACCTCGTCGATGATGTAGACCTGGAGGTTGGCCGCAGCAACAGGGCCCATAGCGGTGATGTTGTCAGACTGGATAATCGAGAACATCTCGGCGTCAGACGAGTTTCGGCTCAAGACGAGAGGGGCGCTTCGGTTTCCGGGTAGCTCGTACTGGTCGCCCATAAGGAGGGTTCGGGCGATGGAGTGGGATGGTGAGACCTGCACACCATCGGGAGTGTATGAGTCGTTGAGGATGTGGTAAGATAGGATCTGGGCAAGGAGTGTGGTGTTGGATGAAACAGACTCTGGGACGGCAGAGAAGGCTTCGTTGCTAGGAGCAAAGACGGTCTTGTTGCCTTGGCCGAGTTGACTGAAGAGGGCCATACCTTCGGTGGTGTTGGCAAGGGTGGATGCGATACCAGCGAGGGCGGTCAAGTTGTTGGCACTGAGATGAGCTTCGTTCTTCAGAGGATAAAAAGGGAACTCACGTCAATGCACCGAGGACCGCGGTGAGGTACGAGGAATCAGCCATACCAGACTGGGAAGGCATGGCGCCAGAAGCAGAACTGGATGCGGATCCGGTGACGGACTCAACAGCAGAAGAGGCAGCCTCGGAAGCCGAAGCGACAGCGGAGGAAGCGCTGCTCTGTGCGAGAGCGACAGAGAGGAGGGGTAGAGCGGCTAGAGCGAATTTCATGATGATACGAATGGATTAGGTAAGGTTGAATATGAAGTGTGATAATTACAAGAGGAAAGCAAAGTGGGGGAAGAGTCTAGTTCATATATGAGTCACGTCCGATCGATCGTTGTCTGAACCAACTCTAACCAATCACTGCGCATGACCCATACGACGCCTCCATCCTTTGAGTCCGTCCTTTGGGGATAAAATCCCTCGGCTGAAAACTAAGAACAAAGCCTGAAAGCCCGGAGCAAAGGCGCGTCCAAGAAGCTTAGCACCAGGGCAATAACCCGGCTAATTTGTAAAACCATTGAAGTGAGTGAGTGTGTCCAAATTGGGCCTTTCCAGATCACTTGGCGTGTGCTGCCGGCACTTCTTTTGCGCAGTCTTCGATCGAATTAACGCGCTTGCACCTAGCATGATGCTCGATCTCCAGGGCGCCAAGAGATGGAAGACAGGCACACGATCATGAGTCATGACGTATTTTGAATTATCGGGGCATCGCGGGAGAGCCACGAATGCGCAGCAAGGTACGATCAAAAGTGCGGGGAGAGTGTGAATTGCCAAAAGATGCATGTCCTTGTAATTGTGCCCGAAGGCCGAGGTCCTAAAGTCCCGACGGAAAGATCCCAAATGTTGTGTAAATGTGTACTCATGTGGTAGGGTATAAGACCCGCGCGGCGGCTCGCTTCCGGCTAATACGATCAAGCCCTGCCCATATTTACGCAAGACCTCTCAGCCTATCTTCAATGATGTCCGCTACTGTCTTGCCATCGACGGTGATAGCCTCCCCCTGGAATCCTTCTGGGTAAGCGACATCGGGTAAATGAGGTGCCGTAAATGAGATATCGTGTTGAACTCCGTAATGGCGTATGCCGAGGGCATGTGCTGTCCATTGGTCTACTATCAGCACGTGGGGTAGTCAAGAAGAGGCGAACTCACAGTCTCGTGCGAAACCACCTTTAAAGAACATCTCAATGACTGCACTACGTGGTGTGGGTGGCATCCAGATCAAATGTGTCAGACCATTTCCATGTACTCCGAGCATGATCTACTCATCAGCTCATATCGGGATAACATGAGATATAAGAAGACTCACAGTAGTTCTAGCGGCGACAGCAATCTGCTCCTCTTTGCTATACTTTTCTGCTTCAATCACAAGCAGTTCAAACCCAACTTTCTCAGCCCGCTCCTCTAGTGCCTTCACCAACCCCGCATGAGCTGCAGGAGTCAATCGACGTCGACTACTCTGTCTCGAGATATAAGTTACAAGCGGCTTGTAGCTTCCCTGAGGAGATAATGGCTCCAACTCATCGATACCAGGAGCAGCAAGTACCGGCGTAGCAGCGATAGATGGATCTGTAGCGCCATACCCTTCAAGATTTCGATTAATGATACTATCGGGTACCGATGCGTATCGTAGCATTTGACGACGTAATGGTTCCCACCACCACCTTGAGGTTTTACCAACTTGTAATGCGCTGGCGACTGTCCGTGATGTCGGACCGGTATAGGGACCTCTGAAAGCTGCTGATCGATCGGCGAGAATGGCTCTTTCTAGCATGAATGCTTTCTGTTCGCCTTCAGATGTGACTCGCTTGAGATCGGCGAAATCTTCAGGATAGAGCATGGAAGTGGAGGGGAAAAGAGCGAAAGTGATCACCGAATTGAACCGTGGTTTGTCCCGCCTATACATCAGTACCATATACCATGAGCAACAGACGACTGACCACTCGGAGGTGTTTTGATGTAAGAACCACATCCTCTGAGGAGCAGCTAGCTTGGTAGCTCCGGTAGCTGAAATATCCTGGTCCAGAGACATATACGTCCTCCACAAACCCAACAGTAGCTCGGCAGCAAAATGATAATAGTGATCGAGGACTAGTCTGTCAGATCAAGAGTCCTGCGGCAAGAGACAGTAAGCTTACATTGCCCGTCGTTGATAAGCCATGTCATGCCGTCCAATCTGAGGACTCTAGGTCCCCACAGCTTCATAGCTTCAGCTGGCTTGATGAACATGATCTAAGATCAGTATGAGCCTATATTCAAGGGAATGATGTCCTCACCTCATCACCTTTCGGTTCCCTTGCCTGTTCGTTTCCTGGCGCACTCGAAGCTGGAACACCGGTCGAGGTCATCAAGCGCAATTCCGGCCAATCTGCTTTTTCATCCCTACTATCAGCTTCGATCTTTCCATCGCCAAGGACAGTTCTTTGCTAGGGAATGACTCACGTGACCACATAGAAAGACCCATTGTAGATATACAATCTCTCAAACATTGTCCATCCCGCTTGATGACCCGTCATCACAGTCGCAATTCCCTCCAATTCATCATCCTCAGCTTCTTCCACCCCTCCATCCCACCCTGGCCTATCGTCAAGCGCATCAGGCCCTTCTGCCAAACTCGCTCTACTAACTCCATAAGTCCTTACGCTCTCTGCGTAATTCCTCTCCCTTGGCATCTCCAGACTATCACAGGCCTGAGCCTGACCTTGTTTCGTTTTCCATAATTGTGACCAGTCCGGTAATCTATACCGTGATGGCTGTTCTGCACTTGCGCGCACTGGCGCAGGACGTGGGGCAAGAGGAGCTTCCGGTGAAGGCGAGCTGAAGAGGAGGTAAGAGAATGAGAGTGTTATTAGGACAAGCAATAAATCCCGCCGTGTAGGTCGGATTGAGTTGGATGAGGACCGACCCGCCTGAGCTCCTAGTCGGAAATATGAGGATTGTCTAGAGTGGGTATTGACATGTGGCGAACGGGGCGGACTACCAGGAGCGAGAAAAGCCGGTAACGACATCAAGTCGAAGCGCGTCGCGTGCGGTAGGAGACTGACGAGGGAGATGGATTAGGCGGAGGACGGGGGAATGTAAAAAGAGTGTCTGTCCACTTGTTGAGATGGCCTGGCAGAATATTCGGATGACTAATAGATGAATAGATCGACGAGTGATTGATGAATGACGGTGAATAAAGTTCAAGACATTGAAATAACAAAGTTCACCCTAGTCAAAGCTGGAACCCGGTCCCTCAGGGTTCAGGGTAACTAACCATACTCTTCGAGACCTAGGTACAAGGCTCTATACTGAAATATGGGCAATGGCATGCTTGACTAGGTGGCGCAACGCTCTGATCGGCAACGGAACGGGTAGACAGAAGACGCATTGGGGCCAAACATACTCTGTCTATCACATGAGATCTGTAGATTTAAAGTTCAGCAAGTGCACGTAATCTCATGCATCGGCTGCTCCGTCGAGCTAACCGGCCCACCGGTCATAGACGTCTTGCTTGTCCTGGTTACTAGCCCCTAGTCTGACAAGCTCATTCACCACTCACTACAATACAAAACACTGCATCCACTCAAGATGTCCAAGCAATATTCTACGCTCCCCAACAAGCCCTCCATCGAGGTAAAGCCATTCGAGATAGCGATCCCTCAAAAAGACCTAGACGATCTCCAAGTCATTCTCAAACACACCCGAATTCCTAAAGAGACTTTTGAGAATTCGCAGTCCCATCCCGAGGATTATGGAGTGAGCAGGGAATGGTTCATCAAAGCTCGAGAGGCCTGGATGGCATTTGACTGGTAAGTACCCCCCCAAAGTCATGGGTGGAACTGAGGACAGGCGTAAAGTCGAGAAGCGGATCAATGAGCAACCTCAATATACCGCTCAAGTCAAGGTTGATGGCAATGAACAGATCATCCACTTCATGGCTCTCTTTTCAGAACGGGAGGATGCAGTACCAATCATCTTCTGTAATGGATGGCCTAGCTGTTTCTTGGAGTTCCTACCTCTTCTAGAGCACGTACGGGAGCAGTACTCGCCTAAAGACCTACCGTATAATATTCCCTTGCTTGATGTAGTGAAGAGAGCTGACTAGTAGATACCACCTCATCATACCCTCTCTACCCGGATATTCCTTCTCCTCGCCACCTCCCCTCGACAAGGAATTCGGAATGGGAGATGTCGGAAAATGCTATGGGGAAATGATGAAAGGTCTAGGATTTACCTCCTACATAGCCCAGGGATCAGACGTGGGAGGAACAGTGATCGATTACATCTCGACCTTATTTGATGAGTGCAAAAGTAAGTTCCCTACTACTGCTTCCTCAGGGGAAAGTGCAACTGATGATAGTGACTCATGCTACTAATCGATATATTTTGTCCCCACCTCAAGGAACACCCGAATTCGATTACATGGTCAAGCAAGGTGGTCCAAAAGCCAGGGATGTACTGGGTGGTGTTATGCCATTCGCATATGCCCTGGAGCAGGGTACGAAGCCATCTACAGCGGGACTCGTTATGGGATGTAGCCCAATGTCGTTGTTATCCTGGTATGCCCGTCTGTCTTAACGTAAAGACGGGATTAGGGACTAATGACAGGAATGGAGAGAAGCTACTACTGGTCTCACATCCGAAATTGGATATGGACACGATCTTGGCGTTCACCTCCCTTTGGTGGTTCACTGACACATACCCGTCTTCCATCTATCCCTACAGACAGGTCAGTGTCTTCTCTCCCTGTCTCTCTCTACCTCTCTCCTTACTCCTGCCATACTCTAGTCGTTCCCGTGTCTTGATGTGTTCATAGAGGCTGACGACCAGTTCATGGGCGCCAAGATGGGCGAACCCAAACCGAAGCCTACCAAACCATTCGGTTATTCCCACTTCCCACATGATCTGGGAGCAGCACCTATCAAATGGGTCAAGAAGGAAGTCAACCTCGTCTGGTCGAGGGAACACAAGGATGTACGTTCATCCATCTCCGCTCGGGAAGTAGCTGACATACAGGGAGGGCATTTCCCGTTCCTTGAACATACTACTGATACCTGGGAGGCTCTGGAGGATTTCGTAAATAAAGCTTGGAAGCAGTCAGCACGACTTTGATGTGTTTAAGACTCTGCTCGATTTCGATATGATACAATGTATGCTATGAAGTTTGAAGTGTTACAATGATATGAATGCAGATGACAAGATGGGTCAATCAGTCCTCGAAGCTGCCAACGCCCGATTGCTCTCCTCCACCTCCAATCTCCTCCATTCTGAAAGACTGCTAGGGTTGACGACCCAGATGACTACCTTCTGATCGGAAACATCATCAAATGGTAATCCATCTTTGACGCCCATATCTCTCATTACCTTCCCCACCGCTCCCCTATTATTCGTAAGTACCGTCCATCCCCTTGAAGCACCAGCCGAAAATGAGTTGAGTGTATGTTGAGAGGGTAGTCTTGTACTGGTAGGCACATCTTGGGCTTTATGATGTTTCGATCGACGATATTTTTGGCGATGAAGCGGTGCTGGCGGTGTGATTGTTCCGGAGGGTGGTGAGAGGAGGTTGGTACATGCTTGGACTAGGCGTTTGTTGAATGATGGTAGATCGTTATTGAGGTTCAATGTCGATAAGTCTGGCGGTGTGGTATTGTCCTCGGTGGTGAGGATGCGGAGTCTCATATCCCCCAAAGCAGGAACCTTCCCTGCCCATCTACTATTCTCCCAAAAGTCTAATCCCTCCCCGCTCTCACCATTCCATTCCCCGAACAAAGCTTTTGCCCTTGCTTTCTCGCGTGGTCCTCCGATAGTATCGACGATATTTGGTAATCTCCCCTTGACTTCTTCCGTGACCCAGAATTGTACTTCCCCCTCAGCGGTCGAGATTCGAGTATGGAGTTCTTCGACGAGGGAATGTTGAATCTCCCAATTTAACTGATCGCGAAGGTCACGGGTGACGTTGATATGCGGTAGTAATTCCGATTCCTCTCCTTCTGTCGTGTTGTGGGACGGCGAGATCGCTCTGAACCGAGCTTCCAATCCGTGATTGTTTCTTGGCAGGGGATGATGAGCGGAATCGCAACATAGCGCAACCAAGACTGAGAGGTCCAGTAAGATGTTCTTAGCCGGTACCGGATCCTGATAAACATGTTGCAAAACCTCGGGCCGACTCTGTTTCCCGAGTACGAGGTCTGCGCCCATCTCCCTGATGATCCTGAATGTCTCGTTGATCCTAGGTTCGAAGTATGTCTTATCCTCCATTCGATTAAGCACAAATCGAATTCGAGGTTGAGGTAAGCTTGTTGGACGTTTAAACGTATTCGCTGCATTCATCAAAGATCTCGCTTGGATGATTAACGAGTTGGTGAGTGCAGGTGGAGCTCGATCTTTCTGAGGAATATCGTCGAGATCAGAGTCGGAATCGTAATCTGAATTGATATATGAATCCTGTTCACGGAATTCAGCTAATAATCTAGCTTCCTTGATCCTATTCATCAGCACATCCCAGAGATCAGTCAAACTCACGTGCTAACTTTGATCCACTCGTTACCGCCATCGACAATCGCATCCAACTTCACCTGCCCATGACCTTCCACTTCCAACATTTGGGAAATCAAAAGCAACGGTCTAGGCGAGTTGACGAATTCATCCCATACTGCTGATAGATTTGGGGTGTTGGTCGTAAAGTCCGTCACTGGGATGTTCGATGTCAGGATCTGTCAATGAGCCATCAATTATCCCGTGAAAATAGGATATGGGAACACTCACACCCTCTACATAGTCCCGTTCAGATTGACAGTGCGAGTAAAATCTCGACAAACCCGCAACTCCCCTCTGACAATAATCCGCTGGATGAAAATGATCAATCACAGGAGCTCTATACGTCGAGCTCTGTATCCCATGTTCGCTAAAGCCCTTGATTGCTTGACAGAGTTGATCAAGCTCATCAAAAGCTTTTTGCACCAGGTTCATGTCAACTTCATGTCTCGTGATCATCAACGTAGAATCGGAAATCTAATCATTGTGCCTGACTGAATGCAAGAGCCACTTCGGCGTTATTTATACTAATTACTAGTTTGGGCAAGACCGGCAAATAAGCGGGGTAAGCGGGGCTTCTTTGGGGTCTCCCTTCCGTCTCACGCCTCTGTGTCTAGTTAGATTGCGTATATTCTTAGTTCTGTTTCCCTTCCCTTGGGGGGTCGTTGTCTAGACTCGGGTGGGGATGGACTCGGATGGGTATAAGAACACCCTTCCGATCCCCCTTACTCTTCTTCTCATCTGCTTTGCTTTGCACTGCATCTAATACTTCATTTACCACATAGCTCTACCTGCTTTCTCACTTTTTAAGTCTGTTATCTCAACATGGATCTCGGTACTTCCCCAACTGAGTAAGTAGATCCAAACAGCATCAACTGCGCAGTAACTGCTATTCACTGCCGCTTCCCTCTTCTTCCACCTTCTATCAAGCCTTGACCCAGACTCGTTACTCTGTCTTATAGTACACACGAAGTATAGCTGACACGCAGTACCATCGCCACCGATAAGTCCAGTAGGCCCCCCTTGTTTTACTCATCCCCTCAGCCCTGACCCCATAGTCGAGATCAACGACTGTCTGTTCTGTGAACACGGTTTGGAAGTATGCAAGACCTGTGAATTTGATGGTCGAGAGGGTATGTCTATCTCCTCTCCTTGCCATCCTCCACCCTGTCTCTTTCCTTGTTGATGTACATGCTGATGATCAGACAACGATGCCATGATGGGGTACGTCCTTCACAGTTGGTATTGCTAAGACCCAGCCTCGACCCCGCTCCTAGGGGTGCTATTGAGTTGCCCGCTTATTACAAGTCCCACAAGGACCAGAAATTCTTGTGTAAGGCTCATGGTAATGAGGGTTGTAAATCTTGTTGTAAGTCGAACCGACCTCCTTATTAGGGGAGTGGAAGCTAATGACATAGTCGGATGGAAGAAACAGGTAAGTTGGATGCTTGACCCACGAGTTCCAAAACTTGGATAACTTCCCTGACCCCTCTCCCGCCCTCATCCCTCGTTCCCTTTAGCATCCTCCCCTTTAGTCCTCTAAGATGTAGAGCTGACGACCGAGATCACCAAGTTGCACAAAGAGGGCAAGAAGGCAGCCAAGGGCAAGAAGGACAATGGGTCCAACTTATTCTAGTTCCCCCCGCCTCTCTGCTCTTTCGAGTCTAAAGCCCAAGTGTTTGTTATAGTTAGTCAGATAAGTTGTAAATAAAGTCAAGTAAATCCAAGTGAAATGAATGAAGAGATATGAGCAAACACGGGCAGCATAGGAGTGTAGCATCTCCATACCAAACAGCATTCCTCTGTACGATCATCTAGCGTCTACCGGTAAGTGCATTACCTCCCCCTCCTCCGGCCCCTCCGCCAAAGAGCGAGCCCATGAGATTCTGGAGCATGTCACCCTGCCCTCCACCTCCTCGCTGAGGAATGAGGAAGACATCTTTCGAAATCTGTTCCAGTACCTACTATCAGCACCACATCCCAGTCAACGGCCATGACGATATAAACTGACCTCCAAAATCTCTTTCTGAGCAAGAACACCCTGAGCACCACTAACCCTTTTATATCTCCCTACCAATCCTTCCCATTCCCTTCCGACCCCACCGTCCGTTCCTCTAGCCTGTACTCCACTGACTCCTTGTGCTGGCGCTCGCTGACAAGTGAGAATGGCCATTTGCAGGAAATTTAGAGTTGGCGAGGATGTGATCTGGACATCTGATCCGTGCACTGAGAGGATTGAAGATGTCGGTTGGAGAAGGGATAGGAAGCGGGTTAGGAATGTCTGGGCTGGTAAGATGTTTGGTGGTGTTTGAGCAAGGAATCTGTTTGTCAGCTCGGGTCGCGTACTGGTCAAGAGGGGATAGATGTCATTGTAGAATAATCAGATGGCTGAGGAAACCTACGGTAATACACCCTTTGCGGCATATGGTCCCGGATCCTGTGCTCCTTTTCCGCTCCTAGACCATCAGTTTCTCATCATACCGGGTCATGGGGACATACCACTCAAACATCATCTCAGCCAATAAGTTTGCAGCATCTCTCTTCCCACTAGCTAGTAGATGCTGTTCCGCTAAAACATACGAGTGATCTATCCATCAGCTCAATCCATCATTACCAATAAAAAGGAGGAAGGGGCATACCCTTGTAATACAGGTTTCCGATATATTGATGTAATCCCGGATCGCCAGTTGGACACTCTCCCTCACTCGCTGACCATTTGATAGCAGCATCAGCCAACTTCTTCCTCCAAGGACCATTAGCCGGTGTCAAAGCCAACAACTGAGTGACCGAAGCTACCATCAGCCCCCTTCTTTGCTTTGAACATACCTCTGGTCTTATCATCAACATCAACCTCACTATCCACCATATACCCCAATCCTCTCACTGCTAATTCAACTCCACTACCAGCCTCTCCTAATTTCAACAATTCACGAGAAACGGTGATACATATCTCAATAGCTATATCGTGGTGTTTTGCCGCGGCGAGTCGGGCGGTTGTTGTCAATGCCTTTTGATGGGCTGAGTATGGGTTCGGAGGTGTTGAAGAGAGGTTGGCGAGGATAGGGGGCAGGAGAGAGTCGATTGTGGGTGGTTTGGTTGATCTGGGTGGCATAGCGGGGTGATGTATAGTAGTGAATGGAACGGAGTTGCGACGACCGTGCCTAGTCCCAGTCACTTCAGGTTCTCGTGCTTTTACTCTCAATCCTACATATCCTACTTCGACATTATAGACGATAATAGACGAGCATGCAGAGGGACATATCAATTATAAGATTCATGCAATGACACGAGTTCGGAAACATGAGGGTTTAGCTATTTATTACAACTTTTGTACAACTATACAACGCCGAATGGAAACGAGAAAAGGGGTATCTATTACAACTTCTATAAGTACAATGACTCTAATACAGGCTTAATTACCTCGGAATAGCCCACCCCTGGGCCCTAAGAGGAGGTAGTGTCAATCCCCCATCGGAAATACTGGCCCGAGGGTCAAATTTGGCTCCCGCACCGGGTTGACTGGGGAAGACGAAGTACCTCGGAGTTTGAGAAGGGAGCTGAGGAGGAGGAGGCTGAGGAGCGAATCCTCGAGATTGACCGGGATAGTCGGCGGTCGACAAGAGCCTAGTAGCTTGGAGGGGAGCTAGGTGGTAGGCTGATTGGGCAGCCAATCGAGGGACTTCGGGTAAAGACTGACCCCTGCGCTCCGCCATACTGGGCGGTGCTACCTGAGGATTTGGAGTGGTGGAGGCGACTTTTCGGGAACGCCTATTCTGACCAGGCGAAGGTCCCCTTTTCTTGTTCTTGCCAGTGTATGCGCAGGCGCGGTTCTTATCGACACACTGCGGACATGCGACACTGGTGTCGCCGCCATTCTGGCATCGGGTCTTGGTGATCTTGCAGGTGTCGCAAGCCCTTGAAGCACGGCTTATGGTTGTCACTCGTCCTGGTCCTCGAGACTCCATCAGGGATCGTGAGTCCTCCTCGGGAATACTTGCGCGTGTCGGACCCGGAAGGCTAGGTCGGAGATTGTCGACTGGGGTCGTTGATGGACGGGATTCAGACATCTGCCCGGACCAAGGACCACCGATACTCGACCTAGGACTAGGCATGTACGAAGGGTAGAGAGCGGACAGAGATGGAAGGGAGAATGGGTTCTGCAGAGTCGCCATGGGAAGGTGTGGAGCAGGGCGACTAGGAGGGTCATGTTCGACACTTCGGTAGCCTTTTTGTCGGTCCGAGAAGATGTTCTGCTGTTCCCTTTGCCTAAGGGAAGGTGGAATAGTAGGTGAAGACGATCGGTTTCCGACCGAGTCGACATAGTCGGAAGTTCGCTGCCGTTTTCGCTCTAGCAAAGGAGAGGTTGCTGAGGAAGGATCGCCACCAAGTACGGTGAGCCACTGGCCTGACGGATCTCGCCTATCGGACCCCGAGGAATTTGATCGCCGAGTATGAAGCCCGTCATCGAATTCCGAGTCCGTTGGTGGGGATAGGTGACGCACAGGAGGCGTAGGGAATGAGGTCGAGGGGAAGGAGAAGGACCTGGTGGTTGACGCCGGTACGTCGTTAAGAATCCATGATAGACTAGTAGGTGACGCGCCTGAGTCGCTTTCATTAAGGAGGTCGGGGATGGTGGAGTAAGAGCTGTTTCTTGATGGTAGTGACATATTGAGCCGGTCGAGGGGAGGTTTAGGGATGATTGATGAGTTTATGGTTGTCGTGGGTGTTTGACGAGAGGTATGAGTCGACGGGAATCCTCCCTGGTCAACAGGGAAAAAGTCTGATCCTACGACGGTGCGATGTTGTTTGTTGGTGAGATCGAGCTCGAAGGCTGTGACGAGAATGGGCGAGGATGAATGATTGCGTTGAGTGGGTTATGATGATTGAAATCGGACTTCGAATTTGTTTGGTGTGAATGTGTAATGGAAGTGATATATTCGGAAGGAGGTTGGGACCCAATTCGACAGTGATATGATCTGGTTATATATTCGTCCGAATGCGAGATAAAGTAACAAAGAGCTACGAACTGTTCGAGTTACCTCCACTTCTGATCCAAAGAAAGAACTGAGCTAGTCCAGTTGTCGGTATCGGTAGAATAAGAAAGATCTTGTTCAAGAGACTAATTGTAATGCAGATCCCGGGTTCGACGCGCTAAAACTCGACGTGTATTGTATGTGTGTGTTTTCCTACAAACAACGGCGGGGATCGTCAGATAGATGGTGAGATGGTGAGCATGTAGGTTATAGAGTATATAGATTGAGTACAACACCACTAAAAATCACCTTCATTATGCTTTCGATCACTTGCAAGCCATCGTTCGCGCCATCAAAAGTCGATCAATACACGGAGTGACGGAATATGTGAATAATAACTTTAAAGTTCATCACTTGGCAGGCGATGTTTCGGCAGCTGCTCAGGAACTTGTTTATGCAAGTCTCCTCTGCTTACTCCCTGTGAGCATTATACGTGATCTACAGGGTTTTCCACACGGAGTAACAAACAAGAGGAACGATATAAAGTGTTTAGTCTCGGATCCAGACATTTACGTTTCTTACCCTCTCTTTAGACCCTTGAGATGATTCAGAATCCGGAACCGGGAAATCCAAATGGCGTTTCAATCAGTAGAGTCCGGAATCGTGGCGTTCTTCGATTCGTCACTTTAGCTATTTCCCTATGAATCCGAGTTGGCGTCAAGGGTATGACTCACATATTTACCCGACTTGGAAGAAAACCCCGACACATGAGCGGGGTAAGAATTTAGGTTACGGGATGGCTGGTGAATTGAGTTTGGTAGGCATAGCATGTGAATCAGCTGCCTAGGGCAACGACCCATCTTCACTCATTAATTGGTTTCATTCTCGGCCCCTGACCAGGAAGGCTTGACCGTAGTCTAGTAGCATAACGTACAACCTGGACGAGATCGTTACTCCGAGAACGGTAGTCTAGAAGGATTCAAGGGGTCAAGAACCGATTCCGGCCTCTCCTTGGTCACTTCGAGCTACAGTGCCCGTTATGCCGAAAGTCTTGTCTCGATCGTACTCGGTATATGAAGCCTTGTGACTCATGTTTAGGTTGACTTGAGATAAGGTTACTGGCGCTCAGACTTTCAACGCATGCGTCTGTTAATGGTCTCAGTAACTTGTTTGGCGCATCGATCGGGGAACGAGGGACTGAAGATCGCGAATCGGCGATCGGCCGACCACTCTGAGTCCTCTGGATCCTCTGGATCTCAGCGACTGCATGCCTCTGTCCACTAGAAGTGGGTCACGCCGAGACAATCCCGAAACATGGGGAAACGCATGAAAGGCTACTTGTGTGCCCGCTGATCTGCATGATAGGAACCCGGAATATCAAATCCGGCCGTACGATGACTCGTTGCTTGCTCATGGACTTCCTGAGTCCCGGCGGCCCAAATTCGGCTGGTCTGATGCATGGCAAGATGTGAGAGCGAGCTATGGCTTGGCGAGGGGAAGAGACCGGCGGTGCCTGATCACCCCTCGCCATCATCGACAAGAGAACTTATGATTAGACCTTTATCACAGGTAGGCTGTAGCAATCTGCATAGTATTTGAGATGCTTAAACGATAGATGTCAAGCAAGAAGACAATTCAATAGGTAGGTAATAGGCAGAGAAGCTACGTTAGAGCCGTTCGACTGGAGATGTTGGCGCTAAAGAAGACATCGGGGTGTATACGCATCGCATAATTCCGAATCCTGGGACAGATCCAGTAGCTCCCATATCGGAGGCTTCTGGAGACGCCCAAAGAAGACCGTAAGCTGTTAGACGTCGCCAGGGACTGAAGAGCAGTACATCTTCGGCTTCTAGAGCATATTCAAAAGTGCCACATTCGATGGACACTTGCATCATCGGTTCACGGTTCACCAACTTTCTCCTGTATCTCATACATCTGTAATCATCCCCGTCTATGGCACTGAGGCCCGCCAATCTCCTCGTAGAGGGTCTACTGAGAGGAACTTGTCGACAAGCAAGGCCAGTGAGAGTTGGGAGCTATGGGTCGCCATCAAGAGTGAGCTAAACTTATCCATCTCATCCGGTAACTGATCGACAGCCTTCAACATTAGCATCACTTAGTTTGCGCCATCTCTCTACGACTACTCGGAATTCCGGTATATTCAGCTCGCTCAGCAAGTCATCGACATCCCCCGCGCCACCTACTACTCCGGTCGATCACGATGGTCCTCTTACACCGTTCCAGAGCCAGATCGCCGCCTTGGAGACGGAAGCTCTCGCCGACCCGGAGGATCTGGAGAAACAGCTAGTGCTCTTGAGAGCTTTATTGGCTGGAGGGGAATTTCTGGGAATCACAAAGTACTACGATGCTATGGCTATGACGACGGACGCCCATGGTAGCAAGGCATTACTGGAATCGGGCGAGGCATTGAATCTGTATTTGGAGGCCCTAGGGAAGATCGGGAGGATGCAGGACATCGCCGGAGCTGTACGAAGGAGGGATACGTTAAGAGGAAGCAGCGTTGCTGCCGGAGCGGAATCACCTAGTCCTACTCCAGCTGCAACGTCTACCAGTCCGAATGGTCCATCATCTGTTCTTTCTGGCGTTATATCACCCACTTCGACTCCAACGGCATCTGAATCGGTCCCAATCGCAGCTCAAGCGTCTCAACCCGGCACACCTCTCGCACCGATCTTCGTACAGATGGCACCTTCCACACCACAGATGAGCGCCATGCGCGCTTTCAGGTGGTTGATCGGAATGATGTTCTGGGCGTTTATCATCTTGACAATTATGTCGATGGTCATGGAGAACACTGGACTCATGAAAGCTGGACCTGGACCTGCAGAATTTGAACCGGAAGAAGGCAAAGTTGTCAAATTCAGCGACGTCCACGGTGTCGAGGAAGCCAAGGGCGTGAGTTACCAAATCTGGAATACGCGAGGGTTGCTGATGGATAGGAACTTGAAGAGATCGTCATGTTCCTCAAGAACCCGGAGAAGTTCTCTGCATTAGGTGGTAAACTGCCAAAAGGTGTCTTGTTGACTGGACCTCCTGGAACTGGAAAGACAATGCTGGCCCGAGCCGTCGCTGGAGAAGCAGAGGTCCCGTTTCTTTTCGCTTCAGGATCCAGCTTCGACGAGATGTTTGTCGGTGTCGGTGGTGAGTGTCGCATCTCTTCCCATGGGCATAGCTGAGTTTAGCCAAACGTGTTAGGGAACTTTTCGCTGCTGCTCGAACCAAGGCTCCGGCAATCATCTTCATCGATGAGCTAGACGCGATCGGAAGCAAGAGGAGTGCCAAGGATCAAGTGCGTTGCCTTTTCTTGTTACTGTGTCCACGCTGATGGAATAGCATTACATGAAACAGACTCTCAACCAGCTTCTCGTCGAGCTCGATGGATTCGAGCAAACCGAGGGAGTCATTATTATTGCCGCTACCAATTTCCCAGAATCTCTCGATAAAGCTTTGACCCGTCCTGGACGATTTGACCGACATGGTGGGTCGGCTATCTCACACATTGCTTAGCTAACGATCAGTCGTTGTCGGGCTACCTGATGTCAGGGGAAGGATCGAGATCCTAAAGCACCATATGGCGGACGTGAAGGTTGACACCGCCATTGACGCTAGTGTTATCGCTAGAGGATGTCCCGGAATGAGCGGAGCCGATTTACAGAATCTCGTCAATCAGGTCAGTCGTTCGTGTCCGCTTGTCGTCGGAGCTAATGATAGGCTGCGGTCAAGGCATCAAGGGACGGATCGTCAAATGTCCAGCTGAACCACTTTGAATGGGCAAAAGGTCAGTAATCCACCAATACATGGGATATTTGCTGATGAAGCAGATCGTATATTGATGGGCGCCGAACGTAAATCACACTATGTCACTGAAGAATCGAAAAAGATGACTGCCTACCATGAAGGCGGTCACGCCCTCGTCGCACTGCATACCAAGGGTGCTATGCCACTACACAAAGTCACCATCATGCCCCGAGGTCAAGCTCTCGGTATCACCTTCCAGCTTCCAGAACAGGATAAAGGTACGTTTCAAGACAGAAAAGAGAGCGTGACTGATATCAGACTCGTACACTCGACGTGAATTCTCAGCTATGATCGATGTAGCACTCGGAGGCCGTGCTGCTGAAGAAATGATTTACGGTCATGATGATGTCACAAGTGGATGCTCAAGCGATCTCCAGAGAGCCACGGATGTCGCTACGAGGATGATCAGGAGTTATGGGTTCAGTGATAAAGTCGGACTGGTTGCTCATGGGGATGATGAGTCCGTATACTTGTCCGGCAAGAAGAAGGACGAGATCGAAGGCGAAATCAGACGGTACGCTCCCCTCTCATCCTCTGGATACCACTAATACCCCAGATTCGTAGAAGAAGGTCTTGTCCGTGCCGAAACCGTCTTGAAGACACATGAAGATGAATTACATACCGTAAGTAACCTACCCGTTTGACATATCTCAGACTAACGAACAGATTGCAAATGCCTTAGTAGAATACGAGACATTATCGCTAGATGAAGTCAGGACTGTCCTTAGTGGGAAACCATTAAACAGACCAAAGAATGAAGGTGAGGTACTGCGGAGTGCAGCGGAGAAAGCGGGAACTGGGGCTATTGTTGAGGGTATTTAAGGGGTCTTTGTGTATTGCCATTAGCATAATGTATTGCATTGCATTGAAGTTATCCTTCTGTCCAATATCATTCCGCAAGGGAAATCCAGGAGACCCCTGGAGTCATGGTTCCATGAATTTAAAGCGATATTATGTCGCTAGCTAATCCTCGTCGACATCGTCTGAATTGTCCGATTCGTCGTGATCTCCATCGTCGTCATCATCGTCATCCGATTGATCCTCCAGCTGCAATGCCGCAAAGAACCCTCCTGCCCCTCCGCCTCCTGCTTCATCCTCTGATTCATCCTCTTCCTCTTCCTCTGACGAGCTCTCCGCGACATCGAAAGTCACCGCCTTAGACTTAATTGTCACTAGCTCATCCAGATCACTCTCATCATCCGTCCCTTCATCCGAAATATCCTCGATGGCTGTCGTGACTCCATCACTATCTTCTGGTGGCTCCTCTGAACCGCCCAGCCAGATGCCTTTGGATGTTCGATCTACTGTTGTATTTGGTGGAAAGAAACACCACCTGATTTTCCCATCGGCTAAGAAACGCATGACTATCATCAGATAATGACAAGCTCGATTGTGAAGAACTTACTCCCATTAGCAGCTCGATTACCATCAGGTCGTCCACCTTTAGCAGTCACTGAAGGAATCAGAATTGTCATTGCGCTTCGCCATTGTAAAGCTTACAGTAACCTCGCTCAAGCGCTCGGCCTTCCATGATATTCCCAGCTGTCCAGACTTGTTTCGCTTCCTGCTGTACAGGTCGCTCTCCTCGCCAAGTCTTTTTACTAGCGTACGCATCATGTTCTTCAGGATCAGGTATCGGTATCGTAAAGATCTCCTCAAGCGGGATAAGTCTCGCTGCGTAGTGAATACAAGCTGGCATCGAGGGGATCTGGGCGATGGGTAGGACTGCCTGTCAGCTGGATGCGGGAAAGTGCGACTTACTTCCTGTCAGAGCTTGGATCTCAAGACCAACAAGACTTGGGCATACCAGTCCCGGGCAATCCACGATCTTGAGTTCTTTCTTCCATCCCCAGAACATTGTTTGAAAGTGTTTTGTCTGTTTTTATAAGTATTACCTTTGAGAAAATGATAATTCGACTGACCTTTCCTGGGGTCTTACTTGCTCTTACTCTCTGCTCGCCTAGGAGAGCATTGAGGAGTGAAGACTTTCCAACATTGGGTTGTCCCACTAATCCAATAGTCAAAGGATCGGCAGGTCCAACCTGCTCTACCTCCTTATTACCATCCTCTCCAGCTATCTTGGTCTCTTTAGCAATTACTCGCTGAGCTCCCTTCGGAACGAGGAGTGACCAATCAAGATCTCGTCGAACGGGAGATTTCCAATTTGCTGTTTTCTCAGGATCATCACGTATACGTGCTGGGGGTGTTGACAATCTGCGATGGGCGGTTTGTAAAGCCTCTACCAGCTCCAGTAGGGATTCCTGGGGGATGTCTGGTCGATGTCTACTTCTGTCTACTTTGTCAGTGCTTGTCTGCTCTCGGGAAGGAGGACCTACCGGCTTGTAGCATCTCAACATCGTAGCTTTGTACAGCCACAATCTGGACTTCCTCATCACCCCACCATGACTTCAACCATGTTCTCCACCCACGCAGAGCTTCCGGATCGACGAGGTCCGATTTCGTCAAGACCAATATTACTTCTTTGCGAGGTTTGAGGTTTTGGATATATGATCTCAGAGAAGGTGGACAGTGGAGTGGTGGACAACGAGAGTCGAGTAGGAGAAGTACGATCGATGAGACTTCCGTCACCCTCCACCTATTGAGGTCAGTACGTATAGGCGAGCAGAGGTGATGTGACGTACAGCTGCCTCCAGACCTCTAGATTCGTTTCGAACAAGGAAACACTTCTCGGCCAGCTCGGTTTCTTCTCCACCTCATCCTGATCCTCACTCTTCATGATTACCGGTTCTTCTACAGGTTCTCCATCGATCCAATCATCCATAATCTCATCCGTACTCTTCATCCATTTCTTGAACCATCCTTCCTCATTCTTCTCAACTTCCTTCTTGGTCATGTCATATCGAAACTTCGGTCTACTCGGGCATGTCAGCCTCTTCTCCTTATCTCTCTCCAATAATTCTACCGGGAACAAAGCGTAATCGTGGGGGATTGGCCGTATCAGTGGATCGGAATGTGCGAGATTTCGAGTTCGTTCTAGATATTCAGGCGAGACTGTTACGAATTTCGATTGAAGTCTTCTCGAGACATCTTCACCGTCTCGGGGAACTGACTTTTGGAATCGTGATTTCGGGTTTGATGGTTTCTCCGTCACTGTATGCAGATCCGATGCGTCTAGTTCACCTCGCTTGACAGCTCTTTTATCTTGAAGATATATCTTCTTCTGCTTCGTTGATGCCTTTACTCGTCGAGGCATGGCTTATATTATCCGTCCCTGTTTCTATGTCTCTTTCTGATCTAAGGGTCTCTAGTGACCTGATTGGTCTCACGGAAGTCAAGCAGCTGTTGCTTGTAGTCGAGTGGGTTGTACAAATCTTGAACAGACAAACGTCATAAATAGTCAAAAGTGGAGGCAGTCCGAGTCCGAGTCCGCGTCCGCCGACACCGGATCCGGGCCAAGCCGTTATCAGTCCAATCCATTCTTACTCTTCCTCTGTTTCCGAGTCGATACTTGGTCGCCGGCGGCTCCGAACGAGCTGAAGCAAAATGGCAGAACTCTCATTTGATCCTAGAGCAGCTCGCTTAGACCGGTCTACGCCAGTGGATCATATTAGGGAAATAGTCGATACCCTCTTCGGCCACTCGGATGTCCTCGACCAACACCTCATACCCGCGATTTCTCGAAGCCTAGCTCAATCTGAGCCGCTTAAAAGCTACGAGACCTTCATCGATCTATGCGATCAACACGTCAATGAGTGGGATTATGAGAAGAAAGGGCAATTTTTATCTGGTCATCCGGAGATTGGAGCTCCCAAAGTCACGGGACTGAGTGCGAAAGAACAAGGTACTGCTCGTGTAGATCCAGCTACACTTGAGCGGTGCGTCTCACCAGGCTCAGTCGATCAGTGCGCTGAGACTGATAAAACAGGCTACAGGTCGCCAATGCGGAATATAGGAAACTCTACCCGGGACTGATATACCTCACATTCGTCAACGGCCGAAGCAGAGAAGCTATAGCAGATGAGATGGAAGCATTTCTATCCAAGAGTCAGTATCCCCCTTCCACATCCCCACGAAGCTCGGCGTAAGGGGAAATGCTAATGGCCAGACAACTCAAAAGTGAAATCACCCTCAAGTCAGGAATGGAAATCAGAGTGTGATCGCGGAGTACAAGCAGTGATAGAAATTAGCAGAGACAGGCTTAAGAAGCTAGGGTGGGATCAGCCCTCTACATAGCGGGATTTCATGCATTACGAGCGTTATCTATAACCACGTGAATTAAGGCACAACCACCCGATCAACTGGAATTGTGGAATCTATGGTTGTCCACTTGTATACCATCTCCCCATGTTCAGATAGTAAGACACAATGAGCACACCTGGTTTCGCAGATCCATACTCAGTCAAAGTTACTTCGGGTATCCTGGTGACTTGGTAGGTCGCACCTCTTGGAGCTAGGTAAGTGAGGAGAGCTGATAGGCAGTGACTCCGCGGCTAAGCAGATTCTACTTCATGTCGACTCTCATCGTAATGGACCTGACAAGTTCATTCTGCGTGATGGTACGTCCTGTTGTTGGTCTCTTGAATCATCCGCTGATCATCAGTCGACGAGACGCATGTGTTGATCAGGAAAGATTACATGGAAGAAGTGAACGAGCTGCTACAAACAGAGGTGAGCTCTTGCGAAGCGCACCTGACCAAAGCTGACGACCTCTTAGCTGGAGAAGAACACATATAGTCAAGATCCAGATATGTAATATTGCATATGACCCGAAACGAGACATGTACACGTTACTTCAGTCTACATTTGCCTATAAACGTAAATCGAGCTAGTCTCGGCTAAAGCCCCGGGTTTCGTAGCTCTAATTTCAATCTTACTATCACTCTTGTTCGCGGGGATGGAAACGACCCATCTCATCCCAGCTGGTCGATCCTGCTGATCACCCGAAAAGATGAATCTGGGTAAATTGCCTTGATTCCCATTTATCCGTACAGACACTTCTGGGATATTTTCTAATTGACCAGGAGCGATTTCTCCGTTGGTGGTGTTCTTTGGGGGATCGGTAATGTAGGCTGTCAACTCTATATCGGTAGTCGTTGCTCCTAAGAGGACGGCGTGGGTGACGACCCCTCTCAAGTTGTGTAAACGGACAGATTGGCGGGATTCTAATGATGCGGGCGAGGTGGTGAAGGCGAAATCTATACAACGGATTGTCGGTAATGGGGGAGGTGGACGTCTGGTCGCACCACCCGGACGGCCTGCTGATGGGAGCTCAGCAAGCTGAGGAAGAGGTGGTGGAGCAGGTAAAGAGTTGTTTGTGTTGGCGCCAACACCTTGTCCTTCCGCTATACGTCGTCTGGCCTCGTTACCAGCCTGGATCTGTCGGTAAATCTGCATCGACACCGGTGGGAGTGATGCTGCCCAGGCTTGTTGCTCGTATAATGGATATCGCTCGAGTGAAGCGACGACTTCTTCCGTGACGACTCCCTTGGGCAGAGCTGGCAGGTATGGACCAGGAGCGACGGGTGTCTGGCGTGATGGAGGTGTAGGCTCGACAGTTGGTCCCGTCTGATGAGATCCAGCAGGAGTAGCAGAATTGACTTTGAATTTCGAAACCTGAGGTCCAGCCAGCCGATGACTAATCTCCTTTCGATGGTAGTCCAGTATATTCTGTCATGAGCTCAACGTTTGCGCTATATACTAAAGTGCCCACCTTGATCTGCCGAGCATCCTTGTACACCTCGCTATCATCTTCATTATACGTGAACGCGTTCGAGCACATGAGATCGACATCCGCGAAAAACTCCTCCCAAACCTCATACTTGCGCGACAACATACGGTTCTGTCCATCAGCGGATCGTCCCGTACAATGAAACTCACCTCGATATCGCTAAGCGAAACAGGATTTGCGATGACCTTGTAGTAATCCGGTAGATCCTTGCGATCGGGAAGATCCATAAAGATCCCCGAGATCTGTCTTCCAGCCCCACTACTCGTCAGCCACCCATATAAGAGCGAACTTACTCTAATGATCGAGCATCCTTGATAGCTTTCATAACCGGTTTAAGGAGTTTGTAAACTGTAGGACCCTCGCGCATGTACGTTCCCCTCCTTTGCTTTCTAGCTTCCGCATCTGCCTCGGAAATTCCACGGCTTCCATCCCGTTCATCGATGTCCATGGCTGTCGGATCGTGGATTTGGACCGTGGGTTCATCGTGCTCTGAATCTTGATCTTCTTCGCCAGGGTGGAGGATATTGTCGTAGAAAGTCCTAGTGATTTTCTGCCATCAGTTCCCTTGTAATAGACCTAGCGGGCGAATGACGTACATGTAATCTTTTGGCATATTGAAACAACAGTGACTCCTTGGTGTTATCTTCTAGTCAGCTAAATATATCGTGGAGAATAATGGACGTACACCTCTTGGCGTTGTTGAAGATCTGTCCGAAATCGGCAACTACGTCCTTGAGAGTTTCGTATGATTTCGCATCCAATTTCTGCTGGACCATCTCGAGACTCATGGGATGTTTAATCGTCTCGTAATAATCGGGGAAGGAGCGCTATTATCAGCTTAGCCGGGTTGTAGTGACACGGAAAGATCACTTTATTAGGTAGCTTGAGAAAGGGCAGAGTCAACTGTTCCCCTCTATATCATCAGCAATGTCATTGTTCAGTCGATGATGAACTCACTCTTTATCCTTAACTTTTTCTAATTTCTCATACAGCTCCTTTCCCAGCTTAGTAGCTCTCTCGGCATCCTTGGGGTCCAATTGATCATCCTCCTTCTTCACTTTTGTCTCTTCTTCAGGCTGAGGAGTCGGGGTCTTTCTCCTCTTTGACCTCCCGTCCGAGATGATTAGGGAAGCATCGACGTCTATCCGTTTCCTACGTTTGATGTTATCTGTTTCTGCGTTTGCTGGTTCTTCCGATCCACTCGCTTCCCTTTTCTCTCCAATCATCGTATGTCGTATAGCGATCTGTGATGCTAATAGCGAATCGTATGAGCTACTACTAGCCTCCTTACTGTCGTAGGAGGAAAGTGGGGCAATGGTGGAATGAAAGTAAAGTCAAGATAGACAACGCGAAGACGCGCCGAGTTTGGTCTAACTTTTGTCAACACCATACACTCTTCTTGACGACGATTCGCAATCCGCAAGTTCAAGACAGATATCGAGCACAGTGAGAGGCTACGTCAAAACATAGTACAGTTTTCAAGCATCTTTTCCGGAGACGTCGAACGATATCGGCCTGCACACCCATGGCAAGATGACAGAACCACTAGGGCTGTTCATTCAGCCAGCATGTCTTCAACATAAATATATCCGCCATCCCAATTCTTCCCATATCTTCGAACGACCCGAGCGCTTGAGAGCGGTTCTTCTGGGAGTAGCAGCTGCTGTTGCTCGTTTAGAAGAAGCCGAAGAGACAATTACCAAATCTCTGTCTAATCCAGAAACGGACGATCTTTCGAATTTGTTGTCTGGTCTCTCTATCCAATCGTCATTTACACAACCGAAACATCTTTCCATCGTCGATCCTCCACGCCCAAAGACTACGGGTCAAGTATTGCTACATCACCCAGCACTTCAACTTGCCCACTCGCCCCCGGACTCGGCATTATTAGATGGTGGACCAATTCCTTCATCAACGTATTTGAAGAATCTACATAAATGGGCTAGTGAAGCTCTCGAGACGATAAAGAATACCGGATGTGAGATCCCCTCAGGACTGGGATTGAATCAAGGGGACCTATACCTTGGCCCAGGCAGTATATTAGCTATCGAAGGAGCTGTATGATGTCTGCCTCGTGAAATGGGCAGGAAGGCTGATAATAGATTCAAACGGTCTGCCAGGCTATTGATAAAGTCTGTGATCACCTACCTGATCGACCCATCTCCGTCAAAGAGGAGCCCTCAACACCGCCTCATGACGAGTCTCGAAACCGGTCGTCGTTCAATAAAGCATTTTGTGCAATCAGACCACCAGGTCATCACTGCGGGGAGGATCTGCCTTCTGGGTAAGTCTTCGGACTCATCAAGATTCGAGCTAATAGTCAGATTCTGCTACGTGAACAATGTAGTAGTCGGCGCTCTTCATGGTACGCCTTGTGCTCGGTTTCGTAGTCCGGCAGCTGACTATCAGCATACCTCGAACACGATATTGAACGAGCAATCATAATTGATTTTGATTTACACCATGGTACGCTACCATTCAATTTGCTTACCTGCAATCCGACTCTAATGGTCAATAGGAAACGGGACACAAGCGCTAGTAATGCCTCTAAATGAAGCATCACACGGCGAGGACCTTGCTATAAAAGGTGGGAAACCTCATTCTGGACCATTTGGGAAAGATTGGAAACGACGTAAGGGATGGAAGGGATTCTACGGCTCTGTCCATGATATCGTATGTCTTTCCTTATCATCATGTCATTGCTAACCTAGCAGTACAGCTACCCTTGCGAGGTACGCTCAATAGCGTTCAAGTAGGAACTAGGCTGATTGACAGGATGGTGACCTCGATCTAATCAAGGACGCCTCATTAAGCCTAGCAGCACATGGGCAGTACATGTACGTTCGAAAATACGATGTCACTGACAAGAAGCGAGAATATCCATTTACAACCCTATACGACCGAAGAAGATTTCTATGAACGCATATACCCCAAGTACCTCGCTCTACTCGACAAAGCAAGGGCATTCATGATTGAAACCAACGCTATCCCCGAGAAGACAATTGTTCTCATCAGGTTAGTCGAAGTTTAGTGCATTGTTGACGATAGCGCCGGGTTCGATGCTTGTGAACATGAGCATCAAGGAATGCAGAGGCATGACAGGCGTGTTCCCGTACGTCCAACCTCATCCGTATCATCACCACTGACTAAGATCAGACATCATTCTTCTCGCGCTATACGAAAGATATCGTTTCATTCGCAAATCAGTATACCTCGGGTAAAATCGTTTCAGTGCTTGAAGGGGGATATAGTGATCGAGCATTAACGAGTGCTGCAATGGGTCATGTCATTGGGATGTTGGATGAGAGGGGTAAAGGGGAATGGTGGTCCGAACCTGAACTCATCAACGTAAGTCCCTCACGAAGTTTCAGCTGAATTCAGATTGAAAAATCAATAAAACGGAAACGCAATGGTCGCTTAGCACCTCTTCCTACCGAATTCAATTCTCACCCCCACCTCATCCGTACACACGCTTTATTAAGTCATTTCGAGACTATCGGAATATCACCCGAAAATGTAGCATTACCCCCATCAGCAACTAACACACCACAACACATGTCCAGCTCCGCATCGGGTAGAATGACATTGAGGGATAGAAGGAAAGTCGAAGAGGAAGTAACTCCCCCACCGACTGTTTCTCGTAGAGGTAGGGGCATGGGTGTTGGAACGCCGAGGGGTAGGGGAGGACCTAGTACGCCAATTGCTAGGAAGGCTGTTACGTCGAGATTCGTTACGCCTCCTCATTCTGATCATTTCGAGGAGTTGGATACCCCTACAGCGGAGCCAAGTCTGTCAAAGGTCGAACCTTCCACTTCGACAGCATTCGATCTGCCGTCTCAGTTGTCACGCCCATCTACCAACATCCAGCCTGCGACCCCGGGTACGAATCACACTCAAAATGCAGCTCAAGCTCAAGCTTCGGTGCCCACACAACCGAATCAACCACCTAAAATCGTACTCCGCTTCACCCGCCCTACACCACTCCCGCCCGCTGAACTCGCATCACTCCCATCGCCAATCACCCCTCTTCCGCCATCTCATTCTTCGACTTATACTCATCTATCTCATCTGAATCGATCCACTACTGTTGAGGGATCAATCGATCAGAGGATTCAGGGGGAAGGGGATTATCTGAGTGCTAGACCGCTGCCTGAGCAGGGCGACAAGATGGAGACAAAAGAGAGCCCAACATTGCCCGGGGCTTTTGTATAGATCCAGAGCTACTTGTCAAATATGGACTTCACTTCATGCAATGCATATGCCAATGATGCGAGTATACGATCAAGCTCTGACACGAAGACAGCCATTTCAAAGGTCCCATCCTCATTCACGAATCTCTCTCTTTTGCACTTCCTCCCCTCCCAGCGCCGGTCGTCCCGTCATATACAATAGTCCCCTTCTCTTTCAATTCCCTCTCAACTTCCTTTCTCTCCCTCTCCCTCTCCTTCATCTGTTTCTCAATCTCCTCTCTCCTCTCCCCTACTTTCTTTCGATAATGATTCCCAATCTTGTCAAATAATTTCAATGCTCCTCCTGATTCTACCTCTTCTCTGATCTTTGTGAGATTACGAGTCTGAGCTCCATCTGTGAATGATTTTTGATATAAGTTCAAGAGGCGATAGGAAGGTGCGAATACTCGTTCGAGTGTTTGAGGGAATGAGATTATTGGATAGAATAATGATTTCAACGGGAGGTGAAGTAGGGCACTATTCATTAGCTCCTCCCTCCTCTGTTGTAATGGAATGAAGCCCAACTCCTCACGGAGCCGGGGAGACATACCCGTGTTCACCCCAATCGATATATTCCATCCCATCCCCTGCTTTCCTCCTTTGTAAATCACTAGCTCCCCTACTGACACTCCCAAAATCTCTATTTCCATCGTCTCCCTCTAATTCCTCCATATATCTCCCCACAACACCCTCGGGCGTACCCTTTATATATATGAATGACCAAGGTGCAAATCTCCTCTCTAGAGCTTTGAATGGATTCCAAATCCCACTCTCCGCTTTATCCTTCGTATTCGTATTCGCCTCGTCGCGATATGTCGAACGTAATTTATCAAGTTCCTCCCTTTGACTCATTACTGCCCTTCTACGCCTTAGGCAGAACATCCTACAGAGCGGTTGAGAGTCTTGACGCTGAGAACAGAATGTTAAACATTTCTCCGGGACTGGGTTGGTAGTTCGCTGAGAGGGTTCACGATGACCTAATAATTGGGGATCGAGCAGTTCATTAGCGAATAACGGACCGCCTGGTTTGGAGGGACCGGCTTGATTTGAATTGGGAGTCGAGCTTGATGATGGTGGTGTGGGTACAAGGGGAGGGAGGAGGTGATGTGGTCGAGTTGATGATGGTGATGGTGACGATGATGATGAGCTGGGAGTAGTCGATCGGGGTTCATTCGTGTCCTTTGGGGACGCATGCTCCCGATCGGATGAAGAGCGAGAGCTCGAAGATGAAGGAGATGGGCTCGACATGCTGCCGGGTACGCGTCGATTGTGTGTAGTGTACAAAACAGATGTAAAGACGAATGAAACGGACGATCTTGCGTCAAGTGAATGGTGGCGTCACAATCATTAGTCATGAGTCATCTAATTCATACCCGTCGTTATCAAACTATCGTAATCGAACCAAATCTCTATCAAGCACTGTCCCACAGCTTGGCGGATCAAACCGCCTAGTCTACTATACACATTATCTGCCCATTTCCATTAGGTCAATCCATCTCAAGTTCGCCTTCAGCACCATCCCGACTCCGACTTCGTCCTAAACTACTGGGAGCAGTCAAACCCCCCTTCCCCTTTCCCTGACTTGTGTCATCCTCTAAGATATCCCCTGCACCTGCACTCTGTCTCCTGATTCCTTCAGTCTCCGTCTCCCGAGCACCAGCCCGATTAGCAATCCTCTGTTCAGACCTATACCTCCTCCATCCGATCAATTCCGCTTCTGCCTGAGATTCCCCCTGGACGACCCCTGTTCCAGCTGAAGTGGACGTAGAGCCAGATCTCGGAACTGCGAATCCTGAAACAGTACCAAGTCGGGGATAATCGCGAATAGGCGAGCGGGAGGGGGAGGTACTTAATCTTTGATGTGTGGTAGATTGGGATCTACCCTCGAAGCCGCCTCTGAGAAGCACAGGCCCACGGCGCTGTGAGGAAGGACGACCTTCGGTTCGAGATCCAGAACCGGTGGGTTGGGGCGATAAGAATCCGGATCGAGGGTGAGGTGGTATTGATGGGTCCGCAACAGGACCAGGTCCGGCGGGCAGGGACCTAGCGGCAGATCTGGATCTGGTCGGCGCAAGAGGCGGTGGACTTGGCGGTAATGCTGTTTGGGCAGCTTGGTCGGAGACGGAGGGTGGAGGTGGTGGTTGGAATGGAGCGCCCGATAAGGGTGAATTGCGCTTGACAGATCCCGACCCAAGTGAATTTGCGTCACTCTGTCCATGAGCCAATGAAGCAGGACTGACCCTTCTCGGCGCGGTCGAAGGGCGAGAAGCAGAAAGCAGCCCCACTGATGGTGCCCTGTTATTCGTAGGGGCAGATCCCGAACCAGGGGAAGTCGTCCGTGGCATAACACTACTCCCCTCTAAAGCCTTTGTAGTGATCGCAAAACTCCCAGTCATTCTCCTAACAGCATCATCAACCTGTGCCCTAGTTATTGGCGCCCTCGTCGATTGTGCCAGTATAGGCGATTGTTGGGGTATCGAAGTATTCGATAAAGAACTGGAAGCGGACGGAATACGAGCTCTAGAAGCTTGAACAGCCAAGCTGGGGGGCTGGGGGAGTGTATCGAGGGTTTTGAGGAAAGATTGTATATCATCGTTATCGGGTACATTTACCTGTTCTTCTTTCTCGAGAGAACGTCTTAAGCCCGACTCGGTTGACATGCGTGTACTACTCCTCCGCAGCAGGTTCTGGCTCTGACCATGTCCATGTGGACCACCAACACTACCGGATTCTCCACCACTACTGCCATATGAACCGACTCGACGTTGACCCTGACTTGTGCTGAGTGAGGAAGGGTATCGTTTCGGTATAGATCCATGTCCAGTTGAAGAAGGAGGTGGCATTGAGTTATCTCGTTCCAGCGAACTGGGTATAAAAGGCGATTGACCAGTATATGATGGTTGTCTAGCTGAGCTTATTCTGGGCAGGGGTTGTTTGGAAAAGCTCAAACTGGTAGGCGAGACCAGCGGCGGTTGAGGGGAAGTACCAAGGGGTAGATGTTCACGAGACATGGCGCCTGTCACTGGTGGAGAAGTTGAACCGGTATACATATGTGCCAGCTGGGCATGGGTGAATGATCGACCAGATTGCGAGAGGAATGAACTAGTTCGTCCGATCGAGGACGAATGAGCGATACTCGGTCGAGGAGCTAATGTAGGGCTTGGGCCTTGAGCATAGGAAGGCGAGCCGCGTAGATTGGAAGTAGAGGGCGAAGCAGAAGTGAATGGATGAATCGAGTGCCCAGAAAGCCGACGAGCAGCCACAGCTGCACCTGATGTCCCTGGTGATGGTCCCTGATTATAAGTCTTTCTCACTGCATAATTCATGGGATGAAATACGTACTTGGGTTCCAGTAGCAAAAGGCAGTCCCTCCCCGATTTGGCCCCACCGCTCCGATACACCCTCCTTCTGAGACTGAGACGAAGCTTGCCGATTCCGCGATCCAGGTAACAATCCCTGCTGGGCAGACTGGAATGAGCCAATGGACGCAGGACCTTGTCGTTGGGGTATAGGTGCAGGATTCGAGTATGGGATCGCAGTGGGCGTAGCTACCCTTCTCGAAGGTGGATTTGAAGATGCCGAGCTGGGTAGGGATCCTTCATTGAGGCGATGACGAGCCACAGTGGGTGTGAACCAATCTTCTTCCATATCCACGAATTTCTCGCTCAAGACACTTTCTAGATCTTCCACATGAATATCGACCTCGGGTCGATAATCGACCGAGAGGTTGTATTCGTTCCCAAATAGCTCGAGGGGTGGGAAATCATATGACTTGTTCTCGAGATCCGGTTCAATCTCACTAGAAGCGAGAGAGTTCAAGCCAGTATTCAAGCCGATCAAATCCTGCTCCATTACTTCCCACGCTTCCCGCAAGCCAGCTTCGGAATTAGGATATCCTTCAGGCGCCCATAATTTCAGACCTAATTTCAGACCGTTATTGGCTCGCCGTAATCGTCGATGAAGGTTGTAAGCGGGCAGCATCCTCAATAGCGCATAAAGAGCTCTGAAATGGATGATGCCCATTCGATAAGCTGTATGAGGAGCTGTTTGAGAATCAGAGGTCGAATACGAAGCGGTGCTGATGTCAGCTAATCTTCCTTGGTCAATAAGCTTACCTAGCTTGAAATGTCCATCTCTCAAGAACAATCCCAGACCTCGTTTCCTTCTCTTTACCTTTCCCCTTCCCGATCATCGTAGCGTCAGGCGTGGATCTCCCAGACGGTCGATTCCATAGTAGAGCTTGATTACTTGGTATATCGCTTGTGTCCAGTATGAAAGCTACTAATAGAGGAGGAATCGTCCCCTCCGAAGGACAAGTTGAGATAGATTTGTAGATCTGCAAATCAGATTTATGTATATCAACATCAGGTATGATGATATTAAACTGTAATCAGTATAGCTCTGTCGTGGGGACATACCCATTTATCTTTCCTCCTCTCATTCTCCCGTCCTTGACCATGCGTCAACCGGCCATCGACAAGAACTCCAACAGTCTTTAGGTATATCCGATGTATGATCTGATCGTTCCTATTCACCCCAGACTGTCCGATACCACTACCTCCAGCTGGCGAGACTGGGGCAGAGAGGGAGGTAGTGGATGACGCCATCGACGGTGCGGAGTTGAGGCGATGCGATGATTTGCGCGATGTAGGACGATGAGTCATTTTGGTGATCTTAGGCCGGGATGGTATTGCGGTCTATCATGATTTGTGGGGTTAGGTTGGTGGTTGAGTCGAGTGAGGTTGAGTGGGGGGCGATGAGGTTGAGTTGGAGATGATATGATCGGCTAGCTCTCGGTCCAGACGGATTACTTGCTTGGGTACGCTGGACTGAGTACAGTGACTGTAGTTGACCTTGGCTGGTCTGTGCTGTATAAGGTGGACAGTATACTACGTAACACGACAGACACATGAGTAGGCAGAGTGGGTGCTGTGACGCGATCCCGGTTAGACCGGAAAGATCCGGGACTACCGAGACGATAGCCTTCACTGTCCGACTAGGTTGACGATAGGCATTAGCCGCAACAAGGCATTAGCTGCGAGCGAAGCAAGCAGTGTGGCTGTTCGAGAGAGGGTGATATGTGCAAAGACCGAAGGGCGGAACGACGCGGTCCACAGCGGTACAGATGCACAGGTGATCATATGCACGCGCACCCCTCACACCGAATGGCCATGATGAAATTTCGCTGTCAGTCAGACACCTGATCCCCTGCTGACCTTTCTACACATTCAATACCGGCGCTCTCCAGAGAAGGAGATAGGTAGCAAGGAGGTTAGGCAAAAGTGGGCTGAGAAAGTAGAGGGCACTGCAACATGCATAGAGGGTCCAATACATGCGTAGATATCCAAAGAGTTTTTGATGACGAAAAGACTGATGGTCGAATCGATTAGTCGAATAGACCGAAGCCCTATCATATCAGTCCCTGCTCCGTATGGAATACACAGTTGACATACCATGTCGTCGTCAGACTCCTCCTTGGCCTCCTCCTTCTTCTCCTCAGCCTTCTCCTCAGCGGGAGCGGCACCGGCGGCAGCAGCGGGGGCGGCACCGGCAGCGGGGGCACCACCACCACCGACGTTGGTTAGGAGCTCCTTGACGTCCTTGCCGTCGAGGGCCTTGGC
>Ga0265798_10001247_pt1 | contig 40162 bp, 1 predicted proteins | sample P3T30metagenome_FD_192430 | JGI IMG/M metagenome (GOLD analysis project Ga0265798, IMG submission 192430) | Plant litter microbial communities from East Loma Ridge, Irvine, California - P3 T30 | ecosystem: Environmental > Terrestrial > Plant litter > Unclassified | place: USA: California... | reverse complement strand
AGACCGACCAGTAGTTGGGTGTCGGTGTCGATGGCTGCTTGGAAGGCAGAGATGGGATCGGCCGCGGTACCGCATTGAACTGAAGTGTAAAGACGTGCTGTGTTGAACCCCGAGGCTCCAGACAGGCTCTTCGCCTCATTGAAGAAGCGAACGAAGTCGTTGTAGCCGCGGCATGATCCGTCTGCGTTGGTGGCACCGTAGTTGAAGCCTTTGCTTTGGGCGACGGCGGTGGTCGCAAGGGCGAGGATAGACGCAGCTTTGGCCCACATATTGAGAATTAAGAATAGGGTATTAAGTCTAGTAAAACGAAGGGATGCAGATGTAGAAGCCAGGGATGGAGCAACCTTTTATTCCTCTCTACAGCTGAAGTTTAAAATAGAACGTTTGCCCCTGCGCATCATCGCTGGCTGCATGCCAATCCAGATGACGTGGATGAGGCTCGTACTTTTCTTTGCCAAGCGTTGTTGAATGGCGATCTGCCGAGCGCCATGCTGGGCGAAAAGCTCTTTCGAGAAGTCTCCCTGTAGACGGTTGCGCGAGGCCTCATCTACACATGTCACAAGCAAACAAATGACTGTGTGCGACGCAAGCTGCTGTGCGTTTGCGCCAAAGAAAATGGGCAAACCTGGGGAAAGTCGCCAGGACGACAGCTAGTTCTCGTGATGATGCAGCCCTCGGAGGCGACCGTCGACATGTGCCATGCGCATTAGCACGAATACGATCGATATCCCGGGCAGCCGAATCGGATTTGCGCTGGTCTCGAACGCGCGGTGTGGTGAGGATGCGGTCAAGTCGCAGCTGCCCAGACGGAAGATGTGGGGTAGGGAATCATAGCGGCGCGAGGGTGCGGACCAAGTTGCATTGCGGACAATTTCCCGCCGGGACAGCCTCGCTGCCCTTCGCCCTTCGACATTCTTTACTAGTCGTGGCTCCAACGAATTATCGCTGTGCGACGAAGTTTGCCAACTGTCATTCACGCAGTCTCGGAATAAAGGCTGCGGGACAGAACTTGGATCATACCTAGGTACATGCAGGAACGCTGACCTGAGGCGGTGCGGTGGCTCACCGGTTGTCTAGCGAGGCATGGGCCTTGCTGAGCCTGAGCATTCGCGCACGGTGCGACAGACGTCGTGCTGCTGGTCTAGAGCCTTTCTTTGTTTTTGAGGGCTCCTGAACAAAAGATGAACTTATTCTCGTCTTCCATCGGTGACGAACGGTGGCGGTGCTCAGGTGTCGTAATGTCGCGTTGATCGCGCTGGTGCCGCCAAGGTAAACGTTGCAACATTCCACTCACGGAGACGATAATGACTGCGATAACGCAATGTTGTTCTATGATACCCACCACGCGAGAGGTACGGTGAACACATGTGGAAATGAACGCAGCAAAAAGCCCTATCCTGTTTGTGCAACGTCGCGGCCCTTTTCGCATAAAACGCACTTGGCAGAGACATTTGCTCTATAACATAGGTTCTCTCCACTACTCTTAATAAGAGCCTGAAATATGTCTACTACAAGTTCTAGACGTAACACTACCTATCTTTATATACTCAATAGTTTATTAGTAAACTAATAATTCTATAGCCTATAAACTAGTTCTAAAAAAGTAAGGTCTATTACTAGTATACAAAAAAATATATAACTTAAGGTTTTTTCTACTTTTAGAAGTAAATAAGCTATAGCTTAGAGTTTTAGTGCTACTATTTTTAAAGTAGTTAAAGCTATTAAATTTAAGCTAGCTATAAAGCTATTTTAATACTAAAGTACTTTATAAAAGAATTTTAATACTAATTTTTAAGAGGATTATAATATAATTATAGATACTTATTAGCTTATAACTAATAAAGTAATATATTTTTAAAATTTCTAGTTTTAATATATATACTAAAATTATAGTAAAAGCATACCTTCTCTACTTTATAAGTTACTCTTATAAATCTAAAAATTAATTAAAGATATAATTAGCTTAAATCTAATACCAAATATTACGTAAGTATATTAAATAATTTACAAGTTTTTTTAAGTAAATATAAGAATAAAACTAATCTCTAACTAAGTATATTATTTTACTTACTAGAGCTCTATTAATTTACTTTGTTATTACTTTATAAGTTCTTTTAAAATTATTATAAAAGATAGTATTTTATTAAATCTTATAATCTTTATTATTATTTTTATAACTACTACTATTACATATACTCTTGAAGCCTACTTTACTAATAATATACTAACTACTAAATCTATTAATAGTTATTACTTTATATATATCTTTTATAAGTACTTAAAGTAGAAAGACATTACTATTATTTTTTACTAAGACTTTATATTTAAAAATCTAACTAATAAAATAGAGTAGTTCTTTTATAAGCTAAATCTTAATATTATGAATTATATTGTAGCTAAAGATATATATATTACTAAAATTCTAAAAAAGCTTATTCTTAGTATACTAATTATAATTAAGTACTCTTTTTAGAGTAGAAATACTATTTATTTTATTTTACTATATATATAATTAAAATAAAATTAAAGCTATATTTAAGTAAGATAATAAAAAGTTATATTTACTAGTAGTAGACTATATTAAAAAAAAATTTAAAAAAAGTAATAAGAAATAAAATAAAAATAAAAAAGTATTTATAAGTTATTTTTAGTTAGTAATTACTATTATATAGATAGTAGTAGTATTAAAGTTCTACTAAAGCTATTAAAAGTATAAGAGATAATTATTATATTATAGTAATTAAAGAATAGAGAAAACGTTATAGTTATATTTAATAGAAAATAAATATAGTAGTTCTTTTAGTAGTATTTATATTACTATATATTATATTATTTCTACTTATTTCTATCTATAGTCTAGAATACAATATTATATAGGTAAGTCTAGAGTTAATCTATAATATAGACTAGTAATAAACTTATTACTAATAGTAATATATTCTAAATTAATATTATAATTACCTAGTAGCTCTAAAAGAGCTAGCTTAGAGTCTTTTTAGACTTTTTAATATTATTTAATATCCTTTTACTATAAAAACAACTCTAAATTAGACTTAAGATACTAATATACTTAAAAGTAAAAGTATAACTAAAGATATAGTATCTAGTTTAAGAAAATAAGAACTTATTAGTAAACTAAGAATCTTATAGTATAAGCTAGTCTAAGAGAAGTAAAGTTTATTACTAGTACCTAAGAAAGTATATTTTTATAGAGTATAGAAGCTTATATTTAAAAGTATAGTAGTAAAACTAGTAATATTATAATAGACTAAATAGCTGTTAGACTTAAAAGTTAATACATTAGAGAAAGCTAGATCAAAATAGTATTTAGATAAGAATAATAATAATATCTATACATATAATTACTAGCTATTGGAAAAAAAGCTTATGTTATAAGAAGTTAAAGGCTTAATAAATAGCTACTATAGAAGAGTAAAAGTTAAAATTATAAAAAAATATAAATTTAAGCCTAAGAGATTATTAGCTACTAATATAAAAAGTTATTAAAATAAGTATTAAAAGATACTAGAAAAATAAAGAAAGACACTATAAGTAAGTAGAAGAAATTAAATTAAAATAAAAAGAGCTGTAAAAAAAATACACTTAAGTAAAAATAGACTAAAAAGATTTTATATCTACATTTCTAAGTAGAAGTTTAGTGTATAGTATATTTAGATTATATAACTAAAACCTAGTAATATAACAAGTAGAAGTGAAAATTTATAAGCTATTATGTTTTTTAATCTTTAAAAAAAAGAAGACTTTACTCTTAAGTATATAAGAGATATAGTAGTAAGACTAGTAATATAATAATAAGCTAAATAGCTATTAAGCTTAAGAGTTAGTATATTTAGAAAAGTAAAGTCTAAATAGTAGTTAGACGATAATAATAATAATAGTTATATATATAATATAATTAATTATATTAAGTATCTATTTTAATAAATATACTACTAATCTCTCTACTATAGAAGTATAAATGTTAGATAGACTAAGACTAAAACCTTTAGTACTATTATCTTTAGTTTAGTAGTAAAAGCTTTAAAAGCTTACGCTAGTGAAGTAACTATTTTATAAATACTAATATTTATTTATAATAAAAAAACTATATTATAACAATTAAGTTTAATAGCTTGTAACTAACTGGAATATAGTTTATTTAATAAGAAATACTAAAATGTTTAGTAAGTATAGTTATATTCTTACTATATATATCCTTTTAATTATTATTTTACTACTTATAATAAATTAAGAATTTAAAACTTATTAGAGATAGAAATACTAGCTTATATTTAATAGTAAAGATATATATTTTAAATAAGCTTATAATTGTATTCTAATATATACTTTGTTAAAAAGATTTTTTAGTATTATAGTAGAGTAATAAAAAGAAAAAAATATTTAAAAAATTATACTTTTTAAAGCTATATATGTAGACAACTAGACTAGCTAGAACTAACATTTATAGTATTCTAGAAAGCTAAGAACTTTCTCTTTAAGTAAGCGTCTCTTAAAGTTTACTTAGTAAGTAGATGTAAGAAGAAAAGTAACGTTAAATGTAGAGAAAAAAAAACTTAGTTTAATCTAGCTATAACTTTTTGAATACTATAGAACAACTTCTAAAAAGAAACTATATAATACTAGATTATATAATATTTATATAAGTAAAATCTTAATAATAGTTTGTTATCTGTAAGATTTTTTAAAAACTTAATGAAAAAAGTACGCTATAAAAAGCTACTAAAACTACATAAGCTTTGTTTAGTCTCATTCTATATATTTTCTTCTTCTTAATATTAATTTTTCTCTTTTCTATATTCTCTTTATTTTAGTAGAACCTTTAAAATTCAAAAAATAAATTTAAACTCTATCTTTATAATAATACTCTACTAGTACTATTAGTACTATACTAGAAAGGTTTTCTTGAATCTATTATAAACGTCTTATAATATATTAAAAAGAAAAAATATAGTTCTACTACTCTTTCTAAGCCTAAACTAGGCTAGCCTTTAAAGGTTTTTAAAAAAGCTACTAGCGTATTAAATAAAGACCTAAAATATAAATTTAAAAAAATAGATTAATATATATTAATAAAAAATAGTTTAGACTTCTTTACTAAATCTTTATAATACTTACTAAAAGTAGAGAAATACTCTATTTCTATTACTAAGAAAAAGCAGCTTTTAAATAAAGAAAAAACTTTATTTGAAAGTAAATATACTAAAAAAACTATAAAAAAACTAAAATATATAAACTTTAAAAAGTTATATTATTAAGTAAGTTTTTTATATAGTATAGGTCTAGTACTAAGAGAAAAAATAAGAGAAATACGCCTTAATAAGTTTCTATAACTAATATAAGTGATTTCAAAAAAATCTAAATAACCTAGCTTATTCTCTAGAAAGTCTAGTGTTATTCTAGTTTTTTAGATTACTTATAGCTAGCTTACTAACTAGATTATAGCCTATAATATTACTATCTCTATTTAGAGAGCTATCTAGATAAGTAGAAGATCTAAGCTATATATAAGTAAGACTTTATAAAACTCTAGAAGCTTTACAAATATAGGATATATAAGATAAGTTCTAACTTTTATAGTTAAACCTCTTTTTAAAAGAGGTAAGAAAGCTTTTTTTATATTTAAACTTTAAATAACTATAACTTAGTTAATTCTAATTATTTTTAAAAAATCTTTTTCTGTTTTTAAAGCTAAAATTGTTTTCTATCTAGAGTAGAAATTTAGTAAAATAACTCTAAGAACTATAAAACTCTAGCTATTTACTATTAGTTTAGAAGAAAAAGAATTCCTCTATTTAAGTATTCTACTTATAGCCTAAAACTAAATTTTATAAAAAGTATCTAAAGTTTATTATAAAATAAGCTAGTAAAAGGCCTACTAGCTTTTTAGGCGTAAAAGCTAGTAAGAAAGTAGTAGATTTATTTTCTACTACTATTTTAAAAGAGTAGGTAGTAAAACTATAAGAATTAAGAAATAACTATACTAAAAGCTTTTTTAAGTATTATAAAGAAGTAGAGAGAGCTAAAAGTTAGTATACTAAGTACTAGTTACTAGATTTAGCTCGCTTATAATATAAAAAGCTTAAAAAATAACTTTTCAATCCAACTATTGTAAGTATAAGTAGAATAATTTCTAACTTAAACTAGTAATAGATAAGAGTATATAAAATAGTATATTTAAATTTTAGCTAAATTAATACTATAAATAAAAATATATAGAATAAAATAAGCAAAGCCTTTTAGTATACTTAAATACTACTAATGTTACGCTAGTGTAAGCTTACAAAGTAACATTTTAAAGGCTCTTACTTAAGGAGAAAGTTCTTAGTTTTCTAAGATACTAAAAATCTTAGTTCTAGCTAGTCGCAGTTTTTAGATATATAGCTTTAAAAACTATAACCTTTTAACTTTCTCTATCTTTTTATTACTCTACTGTAGTAAGTTTAAAAAACTTACTAGTACTAGTTATATTACTTTACTACTTTTATACTTATATTAAATATATCTTTCTTATATGTTATATTAATTACTAGAAGTTTAATATATAACTATAAAGCTAGTACTAAAAAGAAATCTTTTATTAGACTATTCTAGTAGTTATTATATACACTATTATAAGAGCTTTTAAAGCTTATTTTACTTTACATTCTAAATTATGTTTTTAAACTACTAATACTATTATACTACTATAAAAGCTTCTTATAAGTAGACTAAGAACTTTTATAGTTCTCTATTATAGCTAAGTTTATAAGTACTTTACTACTATTTAGAAAGATATTCTTCTTAAGCTATAGTTTATTGTTATAAAAGATTAGAATAGATATTATATTACTAGTATTACTCTCTTACTTTAAAGCAAACTGTTCTAATTACTTATTTCTACTATCTATACTTAGAACTTTTTATATAAGATTAGACTGTAGATAGCTTTATCTATAGAAATTAAAATAGCTATTATATACTATAGTAGAGTAGATTATACATATTATATATTACATAGAGCTAGCGCTTAATAGCTTATAAAATCTACGTAGTATGTAAAGAATAAAAGTAGTTAATCTAACTATAATATATTAAAAATAACTTTCTTTTACAAATAGTAACTAATATATAACTAAAAAATCTATAAGTTTATACTTTAGAATAGTTAAGAAAGATATTTAGCGTAATAATTTAGTAGTAATATGTTTATATAGTCTAATAGTCTATTAAGACTATAGTATAATGTATAATTATACTCTAGTAGCTAAGACTTTTATATAGTTATAAATATATTATTACTTAGTACGTAATCTCTAAAAGCTTATTAGAACTATAATATAAATATAGAATAGTACTCTAAAAGTAAAATAAGTAGAACTATAGTTTTAAAAATATTACTTTAGAAAGGTAAATATTAGAAATATACTTATAAAAACTATTATAAAGAAGTAGTAAGAATAGAATAGTATTAGGCGTAGTAATCTATAAGTTCTAAATAGTCTTAATAAAGAAATAGACTCTATATAAAGCTATATATAGAGTATATTATAGCTATAGCTTTTAGAAAAATACTATAGTAAAATGATAAGCTAATAAAACGCTAATATAGAATAAAAATTTAAATTTAGATTCTAGTAGAACTATATCTATAGGCGCTAAGCGTAGAAATAGCCTTAATAAAGTATTAGAGTATATTCTAGTTTTATTAAGGCTTTAGCTAAAAGGACACTATAAAAAGAAGAACTAATATATACTATAGAATACTATTATAAGTATCTAGTAACTAATATACTATTAAGTTCTACTATATCTATAATAGTAGCTATTATTTTCTAATCTTTTATTAACTAAGCCTACTTCTATAGTTGCGTAATAGCTTCTTACTAGAATGCTAAAATCTCTAAGTCTTTTTATACTTTATAAGCTATAACTATAAGTAATATTATAAATACTAACAAGTCTATTAATACTACTAGAATTTTAGATATAGAAACTAGCTCTAATATATAAGTAAGAGATAAGAAGAAGATATTTTATAATATTAATATATAGAAGATAATATAGATTATTACTCTAGGTATTAATACTAAATTTAAGAGCTATACTTATATTAATAAACCTTACTTTTTTATAAATTTATTACGTATTTCTAATAGTAAAAACATAATATAATTTCTTAAGAATATTAATAAGTAAGCTTTCTTTTACTAGTGGACTATAAAAGAGATATTTTTACGCCTTTCTAACTATTTTAACTAGATTAAATATAATATTAGAAAATTTAGTATACTAGAGTTTAATAAAGCTAAGAAAAATAAGAACTAGACTTTAGTTTAGAATCTTCTTAAAAAGTGTTTTAGAGCCTAGAATAAAGTCTAGTAAAAGAAAATAGAGAACTTATTAAGAGTTTAGTACTAAGTCTACTTTATTATACTAAATCTCTCTTTGTAGAGCTACTTAGATAGCTTTCAATCTTAGTTTACTTATTAATTAAATTTAAGTATAGTAACTAGTAATTAAAAAAGCTTTTACTTAGTAAAAAGCTTTAATAAAATTTACTTTGATGAAATTCTAAGTAAGTTTAAGATCTCTATTTATAGCTCTCTTAACTTTTAGTATAATAAAATTAAAAAGTATTTTAGTAAGATATTCTTTTATAAAGCTATAATTTTAAAGTTTAGTTTTTTTTTTACTAGAAAAACTTAAATAATAGAACTACTATAAAGAAAGTTTAGAGCTTTATTAAGTTTAGTATAGCTATTTACTTTCTTTTATTTGAAATTTATCTAAATACTTCTTTAATCTTTTCTGACTATAAGTACTTATTCTTAAAGTAAATAAAAAGTTTAGATACTACTTAGATATATATCGATATAAGATAAGATAAACAACTTTAATAAAATGTTTCTAAAGATTAATCTTAATAAAATAAACTTTATAACTTTTTCTTAATAACTAAAAGAATCTAACTTTTCTTTAGACCCTGATATTCTTAAAGAGGTAACATCTACGCTAGTAATAGTTATATTAGAATTAAGCTTAGCTTGTTAATTGCTTTCTTAGACTAGTATAGTATTAAAAATAGCTATCTAAGCTTAAATAATTAGTTAAAATACGCTTTTACAAGTAACTAAATATATAATAACTAAGTATATAATAGTAAACTTTATAAATCTATTATTCACTGTATCTATTATAAGAAAAAATATCTAACTACTTTATACTTAGATAAGAAAGCGCTAGTGCGTAATTACTAGATAAATATTAGGCTTAATAAGCGCTTCTACTAGAGAACTATAAAAAGACTATTAGATAAAGTTTATACTAATAAAAGTAAGTCTATAATATAGTTAGTAGTAGAGAGTATTAAGATGTAAATATAGCGTAATAGATACTTAGTTATAAACTTACTTAGTTTTTTTTTTTTTTTTTTTTTTTCAGAGTCTATTAGTTTTTGCTAGTAAGAGTATATTTCTTTCTTGTGTTACTTTAGTTATAATAGCCGTAATTAAGACTAGACTTACTTACCTTAATAAACTTTTGTAAGCTTTTAGTCTAAGACTTTATTAGAGCTACTAGTAATATAATAATTACAAGCAACTTTTTTAAAGTTTTTAGTCTTAAGTTACTAAAAGTCGTTATTGAAGCTTTTTAAAAAGTAGCTCCTAATAGACTAGCTCTAAAAGAAATTTTTTAAGTTAGTAGTATAAAGTATACTAATTCTAACTAATTAGCTTTTAATATTATATAAAATATTACTCTTAAAAATTTATTAGATTTTACTTTAGTAGTATAAAATAATATAAATAAAATTAATAACTAGTATATTTTTAATCTAATCTTCTCTAATAATAATATAGATATAATAAATTACTCTAAAATAGATAAGTCTTCTAAAAACTTACTTAAGAACCTCTAGCTTCTTAACTTCTTAGTAGCTAATCTAAATATAATAGTATTATATGTTTTTAGAACTTTTATATTAGTGATATTTAATAACCTATTTATGCTTCTACTAGAGATCTAGAAGCGCTTTAGTAAGCTCTTTTACTAGACTAGAGATCTTCTAGCTCTTTCTAATAATACTAGTTCTAATAAATTATTAAAGAAGCTAATTAATCTTTAGCTTCATAACTTTATCGTTAGCTACTCTAAGTACTTTTTCATTAAAGTAACTAATATATTAATTACTTAAGCTAGATTACGCGCTATCTACTCTAATAAACAATTAGATAGCTTATTTATATTTTATTAGCTCTATATTTATAAGTTTATTAGTATTTCTATATATAATAGTAATAATTATAATAATAGTTATATAATCTTAGAGTAACGTAAGTATATCAAAATATATAGTTTTAAATGTATATACTATAACTACCTAAGAGTACTAATAACTATTAATAGTACTAAACTCTTATCTTATTTAGATTAAAAAGTAGAACTATATATAATTTAACTAAAGATTACATAAGTAGTAAACTTTATTATTACTTTTATATCTATAGTAATAGTATTCTTCTCTATATAGGCTACTAAGAGTACCTTTAAGTCTTTTCTAAGTATAATTTAGTAAGCTCTAGTAGCTACTAGAAATATTATTATTAGTTTTAGTACCTTTCTCTATACTAAAGGCTAAAAAATAAATAATATAAAGTAGCTTTAACTAATAGCTAGTACTAGCTAATATAAAGTTACTTATAAAGCTAATAAGCTATTAGATGATATAATTAAGTAGATTATATAGGTTTAATAAGCTCTAAAATTAACTAAGATTAAACAAGTATAGTAAGTAGTAGTAGAGCGTATCTATATTTCTCTAGAAAAGACTATATAACTAGACCTCTACGCTTCTCTTTATAAGAACATTGAATAAAATCTTCTTTATATACTTAATAAGTTTATTTATATTAGCTATAGCTTTTAAGATACTATTAAGTATTTTAAAAAAGAGAAACTTATAATTAAAAATTATAAAAAAGTTCTAGTTATTATAGTAAACCTAAATCTTAAAAATAAAGTTAATAAAATACTTTCAAACTTAGCCTATCTTTACTAGACTAAGACTTACTAGCTCTTAAAAGTAGACTAGATATAGAAAGATATTAAAGCTAAAGCTACTATAGAAGTCTACTTTAGAGTAAAAATATATATAAGTATAAGAATGAGAAAGTATAACTAGTCTTTAACTCTACTATTATACTTTATACTATAGAAAAAATAGTTAGATTAGTAGTAATATATAAAAGCTTAATAGCTACCTAATCTAGATTAAGACTAAAGATAGTTCTAGTAGTTTATTAAGAACTATATAGCTACTTTTCTAAAAGAGTTATGTATTACGCCTAAGTACTTAAATAAAATAAAAATAGCTCTACAGCTATTACTATATAAAAGAGCTATACTTATTAAAGTTTTTTTTTTAATTATAAAGCTACTCTAAGCTTTAATTTTCTAAAATTTAGCTATATTTACCTAGATATTATACTACTAGTTTAAATTAATACTTTTTTTTACAAAGTATAGAAGAAAGGTAATTTTTATATTCTAAGAAAACTTAGAGCTAAAGTTAGTAAGATAATTTAAAAATATCAAAATTAAAGTACTCTTAAGTATAGTAATAGTCTATATAGTAATTTTTAGTTCTTAGTTAGAAAGAAAATACTAGAGAAACTATTTAATTAATGATACTAAAAAGATAAATAAAGTAACTATTTATAATACTGATTTTGTTTTAATCTAAATAAGTTTTCTAAAGAGTTTACTAGCTATTAACTTATATTACTAATTAACTTCTTTTTAAGTTATAACTAAGTAGAGCTTTATAAGTTAGTAAGACTACCTATAGTCTTTTTTATTCCTAGCTATAGCTTTCTATAGTAATATATTCTAATAATGAGTATAAGTAACTCTATTACTACGTTTATATAAGTAGTAATAAAGGTTTTATGAAATTTAATTCTATACATTTATATACTATATATAGATAATGTTATAGTAAATAAGCTAAAGAACAATTATAACAAAGAACATCTTAAATTAAGGATTTAAAGGTTTATTAGAAAGTACATTATTAATATTAATAATGTTCTAAGAAATTTTAAAATAGCTAGTACTACTATTTCTAGATTTAAGAGTAATTAGTGCTTTAATAGTATAGAAGTTATAAAGTATATTATAAATAAGTATAGATACTGTTTAGCGTAAAAGAAAGTTTCAAAAATTCCTAAGTAGCTTATTTATTTCTTTACTAAGAATATTTATATATACTATTATATCTAGATAGAAAGCTTTACTAAGAGAGTATTAGCTCTCTTTAATTTATATTATAAAAATAGTATTTTTTTTATATGATGAAAGCTACTATAGCTGTAAGTAATCTAAAATACTATATTACTTAAGCTCTAGTACTAATATTAATTAATTACTATAAACTCTTAAAACTTCCTATTATTACTATTAATAGTAGTAAGAAAGACTAAAGTATATTATTATAGTAAAAAAACTTAATACAATATTAATACTTTAAATAATATAAGTTAAATATTTAGATAGTTACTAAGAAAAACTTAAACTCTAGTAAGTGTAAGTATAAAGCTATACTTCTTACTCTAAAAAAATTTTACTTTCCAATCTATAGTATAGGTTTTATTATAGAAACTAATAGTTAAACGCTAGTAGACTAGCTTAACTATAGTACTACTAACTTAATATGGTAGAGAGATTTATAGTATCTCTATTAGAATAGTTACTTAATATAGTTAATTATATTATATATATATATGTAGTTGTTGTTCTTATCTAAACGCTATTTAGACCTAGCTTTCTCTAGCGCACTAACTCTTAAGCCTAATAGCTATTTAGTCTATTATTATATTACTAGTTTTACTAGTTTTACTACTATATAATTTAAAGTTTTAATTATAAAATAGCTTATACTACTTAATATACAGAAGTTTAAAGTTTACTATATTAAAAGTAAGAAAAATATAGTTATAAATACTCTTTCTTAGAGACTGAAGATAAAAAAATAGTTTCTACTCTAGAAGTCTAACAATAATATAGAAGAGTTTATTAAATACTAGCTTAAAGTATTAATCCTATCTAGTAACTCTACTTATTATTAGAACTTATAATACGCTTTTTATATAACTAATACAAGCATAAAAGTACTTATAAACTAAGTACTTTTATAATATTATAATCTAGCTTCTAACTTTATAAAACTTTAGTAACTTATTATATCTAGAAGTATATAAGCTAAGATAGTAGAGTAGAAAGTTTAAAGTTATTAAGAATGTATTATACATTTACTCTATCTTCTATAAGCTATTAAGATAAGTAGTTAATATTTCTAAAAACTAAGGTACCTTTATTATAGTAATATATTATAAGTTAAACTACTATAAATATAACAGTACTTAGCGTAAAGTATAGTACTAGTACTTCTAGTCTTATATGTTAAATAACATTAAAGCGTTTATATATAGCTATCTATAATACTAATTCTACTTAGTATAGTACTTTAATAAGAGACTCTACTTTGTATAAAAACTTAATAAGCTATAAAAGTAGATTATAGTAGATATTATTAATATATTTATATACTTAGCTAGAAAGAAGTACTTAATTATAGCTAGAAATTATGTATTAAAGTATCTAGAAGCTTACACTTTAGTAAAAAACTTATCTACTAAAGTAGCTAAGTTTCTAGAGCAGAATGTCTTTACTAAATAGAGTATATCTCTATTAAGATTTCTATAAATAAAAGTAATAAAAATAAAAAATTTATAAAAGATATATATAAGCTATATAAAGTTAACTAAGTTATTATAACTATTTTTAATCTATAGACTTAAAGTTTTATAAAGCGTAACTATAAAAAACTTACTCATATACTTTATAAGATAAAAAAGAATTAAGTATCTAATCTATACTTAACTCTAAAGATAAATAGAGATATAATAGAGCGCTTAATAAAAGAGACACTAGCTTACTTAATAATAAGCTATAAATATTTTCTACTAGTAGAGCTTTTTATCTCTATATAGTAGATACTTTAGTAGACTAATGTTAGAGATAATACTAACCTTATTATGCTTTAGGCTAAGTAGTTTAAATACTAAAATAACTAGCTTTAGAAAGTAGTTAATAGAACTATATTTTCTTAAAAGATTAGTACATAGTAGTTTAATAACTAAGTAAACAAACGCGTTATCTTAATAGAATCTAGAAACCGAATCTTACTTTATAATACTTTTTTACATATTAATATATTATAATTTTAAAAGCTCTAACTTTACTAAAAAAGCTTTTTTTATATTATAAGAATTATAGATAAGATAAATTACTTTATTTAAGAACTTAATAGTATACTACTTAAAAGTATCTTTACTAAAGACTACTTAAAGAGGTTTATTTTATAGAAATTAATAAATACAAACGCGTTACTTACCTTTAAAAATAACTTAAAGCTATTTAAAAAATCTAGTCTAAAAGCTTTATATAACTATATAGGAAATCTTAGTAGCTTTCTAAATTAAAAATGATTAAAGTATATTTTTTATATAAAAATGATAACTAAGATTGATTTACAAAGTATAATAAGCTTAAAGATAAAGCAAGTAAGAAGAAGTTTAGCTAGGAGTTAGCTAAAACAAAAAAAGAACAAAAAGTAGTTAATAAGATAGATAAGTATAAAGTAGTAAGTAGTAGTTATATATTTTATAAGGTTTTCTTAAGTTATTAGAATTCTATAAGAAAAAGTAGAAGAGAAAAAAAATAAGACTCTTATAAACACTACTAATAGACTTAGTAAGCTTTTAGACCTAGAACTAGAAAATTATCTAATAGCTTTTTACTATAAGCTTCTAAATCTAAAATAAGTATAAAATAAAAATATAGTTATAGTAATTATACTAAGTACGCTACTTCTTTTTCTTTTTTCTATTTTTATTATTAGTAGGTAGAAATACTTTGCTTATATTACTATACTTTAATAGACTAACAAAGTATACTTCTTAGTAAGCTAAACGCTAATAAAAGAATAAAAAATATAAATTCTAGAAAGTAGTACTAAATTCTTTAGAGAAAGTAAATACAGACTAGAGTATACTATAAAATAAACTACTATAAAAGGAATTAATCTATTAAAGAGAAAAATAAGTACTATATTAGAGAAAACTAAAAAAACTACTAGAACTAGAAGTAGTAAAGCTAATAAAGATGTTAAGTAAGAAAAGATAAAAGTTTAAGAAGTTATGAAGGTTAACAAAGTTATACTATAAAGGTTATTCTAAGAGAACCTAAGAGTTAGTTCTTAGAGAGTAAGTAAGTAAGGTAGAGTAGTTTAGTGTACTAGTATAATTAGTAGATTAATATAATAGTATAAGAGTGTAATAGTATATTTAGTAAAATAATATAATATTATAAAAAGTTTAAGAAAGAAGTATAATTCTTAGATTAAATACTAGAGTCTTATATAAAGTTAAATATACTAAGCTATAAAAGTTTAGTGTCTAAACTATATACTTAAGATAACTTTATAGTCTTATAAGTCTTAATAAGTCTTAGTAAGTTCTAGAAGCTAGAACGTAGTAAGGCTAAGTAGAATTTCTAAGAATTTCTTTTATAGCTAATAACGCTAATATATATAATACATATAAGACTTTAAAGTAGGTTATATATTTCTTAGCGCTCTTTTTATTCTAATAGACTAGGTATTATTATACTTAATATAGCTATTAGTCTTTTATAAAACCTAGTGCTTATCTACTTCTATCTCTATAACTATAATATATACTTAGAAGAGCTTACTAAAGTATAATATAATAGCTTAGGGAGACTAGTATAAGTTATAGTAAGATTAGTAGATAAAAGTTTAGAAAAGAAGCTAGTTTAATAGATAGTTTATATAAAAGAACTATAAAAGTGAAAAAAAAACAGTAGCTTAAAACTAAGCTAAAGAACTAAAAGAAGTATCTATAGAAGAGCTAGAGTTATAAGTAAGAAAAAGTTAATATCTAGAAGTAGACTTAATGAATTTAGAGTTATATAAATCTATATATAATTTATTATAATTACTATTCTTCTCTAAAAAAAGAAGTATAGTTTTAAAGTATATAAAAACTAATAGCTTAAGCTAATAGCATATTTAAAGCCTTACTATTAGCTAGTATAATTAAAAAGCTAAGTATAAAAACTATAGACTTAGAAAATCTACTTAGGCTACTATTAGTTTTAATACTCTAGTAAGTACTAATACTAGATACGTAAGTAATATTAAGCTCTAGACGCTTTATACTAAAGAATTTATACTAACTATCTTTTTAGGTAAACTAAAGTCTACTAATAGTATAGTTAGTATCTAAAGCTAATTAGTAAAAAGCTTACTTTTTATTTATAGCTAAAGTAATACTTAAAAAATTATAAGCTATTTCTTAAAGATAATTCTCTATTTAAGTATATATATTCTAAGTAGTAGTAGACTAATAACACTAAGTATTATTATTAAAAGTTATAAAAGACCTAGCTTTAGAAGATCTTAATAAGGCTATAGCTATAGTATTAGAAGTCTAGCAGATAGTATCAGTAAGATTAGTAATCTTGTTAGAGTATATTCTTCTTTTAAAAGTGTAAAAAGTAGCTATACTACTAGTAAATAGAAAGTTAGTAAAAAACTTAATTTAACCTTTAAAGAAATTATTACCTTTTATTAGCTTACTTAGAAAAAATAGTATATTTAGTAGCTTTAGAGATTATAATAGCTATAGTAGTCTAGACTAGTTTTAGTAAAAGTAATAAGTTAGCGTAAGCTTTAATAAGTTATAGAAAGAACTTACTAAAAGATTATAAGCGCTTATCTTTAACTTAGTATACTATATAGTAACTACTTAAAAGCATCTTTCTATTACAATCTAGAACTAAAGTATAAGTCTAACTTTTATATTAATAGTTATTATAAGCGTAGTTAGTATTATTAATAGTATCTAAAGCTGTATAATAGTAGACGTTAATAATAAAGTATAGAAGAAAAGCTATGAATAGTTTTTATAAAACTTAATATTACTACTAGTATTAATACTATTCTTTATAGCCTACTTAGAGAACTTCTATATCTTAGCTAAAGTAGTAAGCTTTAAAAGATTAGTTATATTACTATTAGTATCTAGAGTATAACTATAATCTTAATAGTAAAAAAAGATAAATACAAAGTTACTAGAGTTTGCGCTAGTAGTATAGAGAGTAATTTAAAAGCAACTACTAGTTATACTAAATTTACTATTTAGAAAGGTTAGCGCGTAAATAAGTAGTTAAAGTGTTAGCTATATTATAAGTAAAACTACTATTAGTAGTTATTATAGAAAAAATAGTAACTAAAAGAATATTAGCTAGATAGTACTTAATAATATATAAAAGTACTTACTTATTCTTATTAGTACTATAACTAGAGACTTTCTCTTTAGAGTAGAAGAAGCTATAAAACTAGTATTACTACTATAACTACTACTAAAAAGCTTTTTACTACTACTGCTACTACTACTACTACTACTACTACTACTCTTATATAAAGTATTAAGATAAAGACTAGAAATTATAAAAGTGGTTTTATTAATCAAAAATATAGTATAGAGATAATAAAAGAAGCGCTTAATAAGTAAGTAATAGTATAGAATAGAAAGAGTTAGAAAAAGATAGAGTAATAAAGTAAAAAAAAAACACTAGATAAGTAGTTTATATACTTCTAGAGAAAAAGTAAGAACTAAAATATAAAAGTGTATATAACTACTGAAAAGACTTTTATAAACGCATAGGAAATAGTAAAAGAAATTCTTATCTTACTTAATTATAGTATCTATCTAGTCTTAATAGATATATAAGCGCTATATTACTAAATACCTATAAAGTAGTAAAATAGTAGATATAATAAAAGTAGAGTTTACTAGACTATAACTATAATATTATTAAGCACGCGTAGTTATATTATAGTAAATATTATTTATAAAATCTTTTAGAAGTATTTAAGATAAGTAAACTTATAGAAGTAAAATTACTAAGTATATTATTTACTTTAAGTACTTAGAGTAGAGCTATTAAGTCATTAGAGCTAGTAGCGCTATAGGTTAATAACCTACTAAGAGACTTATTTAAATAGTCGCTTTAACATAATAGTAGCTTCTTTATTAAAGATAGTAGCTTCTTTAGTAATATAGTAACTTCTTTAGAAACTTATTTAAATAGTAGCTTAGATATAATAGTAGCTTAGATATAATAGCAGCTTAGATATAATAGTAGCTTAGATATAATAGTAGCTTAGATATAATAGTAGCTTAGATATAATAAGTAGTAGCTTCTCTAGTATTATAGTAACTTACTTAGAGACTTGTTTAAATAGTAGCTTAAATATAATAGTAGCCGCGTTATTAAAGATAGTAGCTTCTCTAGTGTTATAGTAACCTATATAGAGACTTATTTAAATAGTAGCTTAAAAATAATAGTAGCTTCTCTATTAAGAGTATAGTCTACTTAGAGACTTATTTAGATAGTAGCTTTAATTATTAAAAGCTTCTTATACTTAGCGCTTCTACTTTACTACTATATACTTATTATAGTATATTTTACTATAAACACTACTTTATTAAAGCTGAAGAATAAGCTTTAGTTAGGTAAAAAGTATAGTTAAGTAGGCGTAAAGTACTTTAGAGAAGTTTACTAACGCGTTAAGCTAAGATAGAATATTAGTTAAAGTAGTAGCTAGCGCTAAGTTTAGAGTTAGAAGACTAAAAGCTCTCTAGTAAGAGAGTCTACTCTAGCTTTAATAGATTACTAGTTCTTTCTAAACTTTAGTTTTTTTTTTAACTTTTTTTTTACTATTTATATAGTAATACAGATCTTAATAAAATAGAAAAGGTCTAGCTATATAGTTAAAGCTAAGAAACTTAAAAATAAGAAATAGTGGAGAAAAATAATAAGAACGCGTAAATATATCTCTTATATTTACTATTAGAATAAACTAAGCTAAGATATAGCTAGCTATAAAAGTCTTTTACTAGTCTTAATAAGCTAGTAAAAGTAGCTAAGATTTTCTTATAAATATAAATTAGTAAGATAACTTAGTTAGAGTTAAAAAAAAGTAAGATAGAGTTTTAAACTAGCTTATAGCTATAATCAACTATTAAAGTAGGTAAGAATTAATTATATATAATTAAGTATTACATATATTAGTATAGTTACTTAATAAAGCGAAGCTCTTAAGAAGAGAGAATATATAGGAGAGTAAATTACGCGTATTATATATAACGCAGAGCTAGCACTTAATAGCTTATTAAGACTACACAGTATATAAAGAATAAAAGAACCTAATCTAACTATAATATATTAAGTATAACCTTCTCTTATAATACTAGCGTAGAGCGTTTATTAGAGTACTTAGAAAAAGTAAAAATAGATAGAGAAAATTAAAAAGAATAGATTATTAAGTAAACTAATACTATCTAATAAGTATAGATTACCTAGAGCTACTATAATATACTATCTACTTATAGAGTTTTTATATAACCTTTCTAAAAACGTAGCTAGAATAGTAGTCTTCTAAAACTATTACTGAAAAATACTACTTTATTTTATCTATTCTAAATACTTTTTGTAAAATATTATTTAGTAAACTAATTAGTAATTTTAGTAGACTATATTAGGAAAAAAGAAGATTTTATAGTAAGCTAATCATTCTATATTAAAAGCTAATCTAAAGAAGAAAGATTAATAACTAGTAATTCAATTCCTTTCTTTAAATATTTGGAAGTTTCTATAATAAGATATAGATACTAGATAAACTTATATTTAGAGACCTATTTATACTACTTCTTAATATTCGATAAGAAAGAAAGTAGTTACAATAAAATATTTATAAAATTTACTATTATATTTTAATGTATAGAAGTGAAGAAAAGATTATTTTAATTTATAAAGTATACTTAAAAGACTTTATTCAGATAGTAGAGCTTCTAAAAGCTAGTTTATATCTACACTAGTTTTATTAGATATAATAATCTTCAAAGTACTATAGAAGAATTTTAAGAATACTAAGTATTACTAGAAAGTTATACTACTACTATAAATAAATCTAAATAAACCTTTAACTACTTTACCATTTTAAAGAACTTAAGACTTCTATATATATATAAAACGAATATATATTAGAAATAGAAGCTAGAAGTGTTACTTTAAAATCTAGAACTAAAACTATATTTAGAATTTATTAGAGAATTTAGAATAAAAATACTTTAGTTACAAAAAAGTTTAATAAAGTTTAAAGTAAAATAAAACTATATATAAATTTCTTTTAAGCTTAACTACTATAAGTAAATATTTCTATTCTTCTAAGTCTAGTGTTATATAAGTATTACTAGATAGTAATATATTTAAGATATATTCTAGAAGTACTTAAACTTATAGATCTACTTATATATTAGAATAGTTATCTAGTCTAAAGTTATATCTAAGTACTCTATTATTTATATAAACATATTTACATAATATATATTTTTTAATAATATAAATTTATATTACTACTTATTATTAGATTAAGTCTATTAAAGTAGAGTAATATTTAAGGTTATAGTAGAGTAACAAAAAGAAAGAGATATTATAAAAGTTTTCTTTTTTAAAGCTCTATATCTAAATAATTAGACTAGCTAGACTAAAAACCTTTCTAATGTTAATAAAGAAAAGAAAGTAAATTAATCTAAAGGTATTTAGTAGTGTAGCTTAGTAAGCCTTTAGACAATAATATATAAGCTTAGAGATTAGCTTAAAAATATAGCTCTTTAAATTAGAGTGTATATTTAGACAGTATTAAGAAGTATAGTTTTTTAATCTTAGTAAAATTTATATAGTTTTACTAATCTTATACTAAAATATATAAGTAGTAGCTATTATAAGTAATTTCTAGATTATAATTTTATATTTTATCTTTAAAGACTTTTACCTTAGTTAAACTTATCTTAGAAAACAATATTTAATAATGAAAGTTAAATAATACTAGCTTAAAATTATAGTTTAATTCTTAAGATAGTAACATTTCTTTTTTAGTACTTTATCATACTATATTAATATTAAAATAGCTGTATAAAGCTAATTTTAAATAATAAACTAAAATCTACTAATATAAGTAGTTCATTTAAGTATATACTACTAGTGTATAGAAAAAAGCTTCTAGAAATAGAAACCTAATAGTATAAGAATCGTATAATTTAAAGTACTATAACTTAGCTAAGAATGAAAAGAAAAAGCTAGAATTTAATGTCTAAGCTATATATAATATAAGTATTTATATTTGTAAGAAATTATATAACAAAGATAGAGTTTTATTCTTAGTTTTATATTATATCTTTTAATAACTCCTTGTAAAATAACTTCTAGAATTTTGAAGGAATAACTTTAGATAGAAAAAAGTACAAAGAATAAAAACAAATAAAAAAATTAGTAATTTTAAGCTTAGTTTAAAAAATATAGCTAGTTTAAGTAAGGTTTTTCTATTACTCTTATTATAACGCTGGTTTACTAGCGCTAAAAGCTTAGTAAGTATAGATTCTAGTATACTAACTTAAAGAGAATGTTCTTAGCTTTCTAAAATACTTAGAACCTAGTTCCAGCTAGTCGAGTTATCTAGATGTATAGCTTTAAAAAAGATAACCTTTTTAATATCTTTTTCTTTCTGTTATCCTACTATATAGAATTTGAAGATTGTATAGTAAGATATAGTATTAAAACTTAGTTATACTAATATATTTAAGAGTATAAAAAAAATATCAAGCGTAAGTATAGCAACTAAGTATACGTTAAGTAGATAGAATAGAGTAATATCTTAAGTTAACTTAAGTTATATATTAAACTATAGTAGCTAAAGAGATAAGAGAGAAAAAGCTAATTAAAACTATAGTTATAAGAGTATAGTAGTAAAAGCGTACAGTATAGTTAGAAGATTTTTATTTAGTATAAGAAGATATGTTAATAAATTATGTACCTTTAAATATCTTTTATTTAAAGTATAAAGTTTAATAAAGTAAAATATTCTAGAGAATCTCTATAATACATCTTAAGTAGCTTAGTAAGTAGAGTATATACTACTAAATTTATATAAACGCTAATTAAGTAGAAGAAAATTAAAGCTTTTATAAGTAATATAATTTATATATCTAGATAGAGTAACTATAATACAAAGAAAAAGTACATAAGTAGCTAATACTAAAAGAAATTAGCTTATAATAAGGTAATTAGGTACTATAGTATAATATATTAGTTAAGTCTTATATTAGTATAAGTATTTTTATAGTAAAGTAATAAGTAGTAGAAGAGATAGTAAGCGTAAATGTAGTAGCTATAAATAAAATAAAAAGTATAAGAGTAGTAATTATAAGTTAAGTAGCTAGAACGTAGTAGAGACTCAGACTAATCTAAGTTATATATTAAACTATAGTAGCTAAAGAGCTAAAAAAGAAGTATAGTTATATAAGTCTAGTAGTAAAAAGCGTACTTATAAAGAAATTTATTTAGTATAAAGAGAATACATTCTTAAATATCTTTTATCTAAATATTCTTTTAAAGTATAAAGTATAATAAAGTAAGATAGATAATTTCTATAAAGTATTTTAAGAAGCTAAGTAAGTAGAGTACATACTACTATATATATAAGTACTAATTAAATTTAGAAAGATATAAGCTTTTATAAGTAGTAGATCTTCTAAATCTAAATATTATAACTATTATAAGAAGAAGAAGCGTAAAGGTAGCTAATACTAGAGAAATAAGCTTACTATTAAATATAGAGCTTATAAAGTTATTTAAGAAGATTATTAAGAATATTAGAGCGTAAGATACGTATATATATATATAGAGTATAGAAGCAAGTAAGTGCTAATAGTATATAGAGAATAACAAGTAGTAATAATAATAGTATTATAATATTACTAGTAATACTATTTCTATAAAAGTAGCTAAATTAAAAGCTATACTAAGTATAATAATATATACGTATAATACAATATAACATATATAATACGTAAAGTACTATGTAAAGTAAGTATATAGTAGAAAAGCATAAGTATAAGTATAAGTATATTACAGAGGTACTAGCTAAGTAGCTACTTAAGATATTTAACGCTTGAAGTAGAATATAGTCTTAGTAATCTTAAGAGCTTAAGAGTTAAGTAGTTATATTTATATAGATTAATTAACTTAGACTAAAAAGTCTAGATTAAAAGTCTAGAGTATAAGAAAGTAATTCTTAAACTAAAAAGTTAAAGTAAAACTCCTAATTACAATTTAAAAAGAATAATAGAATAATAACAATATGTCTTTATATACTAGTTTATTCTTAGTATAAAGCTTCTAAGTACTATTTTTAAACTACATCTATATATTCTAAACTTATCTATATAATAATTTCTTTACCTTTAAGTACTAGATGCTATATACTATAATATATAAATTAAGATTTTGTAACATTGTTATTAATTAACTATACTAAGTATAACTAATCTATTATAGCTAGTACATATAGTATAACACTTAATATTATCGATTTGAATTTAATGCTAAGAATTTATTATTTCTCTAGTTATTTGAAATAGAAGCTTTAGTAGAAAGAATATTAGATGTTAAATTTTTTTTTCTTATATAATACCTTTGATAGTTTCCTATTAAATTTAAACTTTTTTTAGCTTATTCTCTAGTTGTAATAATAAGTAATATCTATATTAAAAGATAAAAGTAGACTTTATAAGTCTTATTGAGTAGTATTTATCAAGTAAATAATTATTAAATAATAGAAATAGAGTTAAAAATACTTTTTTCTTTTCGTTTAAAATTTTTATAAAAGAATTTTAAATTAGATCTAAAGTCATTTATTAATAGTAAATAGATTACAACTAGATTAAAGTATAAAGTAAGTTCTCTATTTAGCTTTAGTATTAAGAATCTTATAGTAGTATTAAAGCTTTATAGCTCTATAGATCTATAGGTTATTTTCTTTCTTTTTAAATATAGATTATAATAAGTATATTATATATAAATATTATCCTCTCTAGACCTTAGAGATAGAGCCTACTACGTTATATCTTATAATATTATACTATACTATAAATAATAAACAAACAAACTTTAAAGCTATTAAAACTAAGTCTAATAGACTTAAACGCCTTTTACTACCTACTTATAGTACTAGATAATACTACATTAGAAAAGTAAAAAGAAGTAGAAGCTTGAAGAAATTTTAAAACTTATATAGGTAAGTTTAGAATACTCTATATAAGCTCAATTATTTTATATAAGATCTAGTAATTCCCTAGTTTGTAAATTACTAGTAGCTAGCTAACTAACTAAGCTATAGCTTTTTATTTTACTATCTTTATTTAGAGAGCTATCTTATTAAGTATAGAATCTTACTTATATATACCCAAAAATTTGTAAAACTTTAGAAGCTTTTATAAGTATAAGATATGTAAAGAAAATCTTAACTATTATAGTTAAACGTTTAGTATAATATAGATAGAAAAGCTTTTTCTAATTCTAATCTTAAATAGCTTTAAATTAGTAAATATACATTCTTTATTGTAAAATTTATTATAATTTTAAAGCTTATCTCTTCTTCTTCTTAAAATAGAGATATTAGTAAGATAATACTAAAATACATAACACTTTAGCTACTAGAAGTTAGCTTAGTAGAAAAAATAACCTACGACGTTTTTAGTAAGTAGAATATAGTAAGATAGTATTAAATTTATTATCTACTTAAATTACTAACTAGTAATATATCTATCTACATATAATAGTGTCTTAATATAAAAGTAGAATTAATTATATAAATAGAACGCTATAAGATAAAGATAGTAGATCTTATTAGTATAGTTAGAAACTATCTATATTGCGCTAGCTAATGCTTATTTACTAAAACTTTAAAGATAGGTAGTTATAGAAAGAGTTCTTAGCTTTTCTAGTTACTTAGAATCTTATTCTAGCTAGTCTAGTTATGTTAATATATAGCTTAAAGAAGAGTGTACTCTAGATTATCTATAAATCTTAAAATAACATATTTTTTTAGTTATTCTAAAAGTAGTTTTAATAATACTAGATATATAGAGCTAACTACAAGCTTCTTTATCTTAATTTATAGTATAGTAATATTTACGTCTATAACTATTACATAGATTAAACTAAGAGAAAGTATAAAGCTAAAGTATACTATTAGACTTTAAAATTTAGCTTTACAGTTATTTTTTTTTTTTTCTTTAGACTTCTAAGATTTTACTCTTATAAGTCTACTACTATTCTATGTTTATCTTGTGTGTTTACGACTGTAATTAGCTTTATATCTATACGAGGTTCTATATACATTATTAAATAGATAAGAAGTTTAAGCTAAAAAATAACTTATAGTTTATAATTCTACTAAACTATATTTAAGATTATAAAAACTACTAATAAAGTCTCTTAGTTTATAAGCAGCTTATATTAAAGATACATTAGCTTAGTTCTATTTATAGTAATAAAGTGTTATCTTAAAATAGTATTAACTATCTTAAAGCTCTAACACTTTTCTTAAAATTTTAGTAGATTGTATTAAAGACTAAGTAAGTACGAATTTTTTATATAAATTATATTAATTAATACTCTTTAAAGTATAGTAACTAAAAGAAGTTTTATTTTATTACTATTAGTAACGTGTTTTGTATAAATTATTATAATACTCACTTTTTAAGTAAACATTAATACTATATTAGAGCGAAATTTAATTAAAAGATATAGAGTAGAGTACTATTGCTATATTAACTATAGAAGCTATACTTACTATTTCTAATTATATACTGAAAACTGCTAAAGCGCTTAAATAGTAACTTGAAAATCTAGTTCTTAAACTTAAGAGAAGTAAATCTATCTATTAAGATAATTTATTTACTATTAAGCTATTTATTCAATATAGAATAAGTATAATAATACTCATTATAAGAATGTTCACGTTTTAAATACTAAGTTATTATAGAGAAATAGTAAAAATCTATATAAATTAAAGAATATCTATACTAAAATGTTTTTTTAGAACTAGATTAATAAGAACTTTTTTTTTATAAGAGTTAAAATTTTAAAGTATCTCTTAAATTCTATACCTCTATAGAATTAAATCTTTAAATATCTATATAAGAAAAGACATCTTTACCTAAGCTAGAAGTTTATGATTTTTTTTTAAAGCGAGAGCTTTTCTAATTGTAAGAGCGTTAAGTTTTAGAATAAAGTTTATTACAGAATTAGCATAGTAGAAATAGATGTTTACTAAGTAATAAAATAACTAATATTATAGTTATTAGAGTATATACATTATCTAGCTATAGAGAATAGAGATTGGTTGTTTTTCTCTATAACAGTTATAAGCTCTTTAGCTGCTTTAATTACCTAAGTAATATTTCTTAGATTACTTACTTAGGTAAATAACCTTAGGCAAAATAGTAAAAAGAAAAATAAGTCTAGATTAACATTATATTCGTCTAGCTACCTACTTATTACTATTAAATTCTATTTTATAATAGAAAGACTTAGTATTACTAGAAGTTAAATATATTTACTTTCTAAGTAGATTAGACTAGTACTACTAGCTAATCTAGAGAGTGTATTAGAGTATATATATTATCTAGCCGCAATAGCTAGAGATTAGTCTTTTGCTCTATAATATAAACTAACTTAAGATATCTATATAATATTTATAAAATTACTAGTAATCTATATTCTATATATAATTACTTGAAAGCCTAGCTATATTAGCTATATTACGCTATTCTCTAGTATACTAACTATCTATTCTCTTTATTATTACGCGTTTATTAGTGTAGTCTAATACTATACTATATATATACTACTTTTTATAGCTAGTAAAGCGCTATCTCTCTCTAGCTAAGAAAAATATTACGTACTATATTCTAAATTAAGTTAAGCTTATCTTAAGTTACTAGTGTATTTATTAACTTAACTAGCTTTTTATTTAATATACTAAGCTAATTTAACTATTTCTCTATAATTACCTAAATAATATAAAAAAAAACTATTTAAGTAAGATAGTATATATCTAGAATATATAAAGCTATAAGGCGTTTTCTATTAGTAGTAATTTCTCTTATTTACCTCTTAGTATTCTAATAGAAGCTCTTTTTTAGCTTTATTCTGAAAGCTATATTTTATAAGTTTCTTATTTTAGAGTCTCTAAAAAGAACTAAAAAGTTAAATATAGTATATATATAGCTAGTAAAGTATACTAGAGTAGCATATTTAATTACTTTAGATAGTTACTATTATAAAAACTAAAGCCTCTATTATAAGTATAGAAGAAGAGTTTATTATAGAAAGTTCTTTATATTTAGTAGATATATTAGTAAATTTTTATATATATATAGATGTATTAAGAAAGATAAATAATAAAGAAAAGTATTCTTTATATAAAAGGTTTTTATAATCTCTTTTAGGCTACTATTCTCTAAACTATATTTTAACTACATAAAATATCTCTAGACTTATAATACTATAGTTTAGCGCTACCTCTACTATAGTTTTCTATCTACTTCTATAGGTAATAGAAAGGCTTCTATTTAATATTGTACTACGCTCTACTTTCTACTCATTCTACTTAGACCTTTTTATTATTACTATTAGTATCTATACTCTAAAACGCTTATTTCTATATCAAATTCTAGAGCTAAGAATATTTTAACCTTTCTACAGCTCTATAGCCTTTTTATTACTACCTCGAAGTCTACTTCTAAGTCTACTAGAGAAGTCTCTTTTACTATTACTTTCTATAAGTATAAAATTATTATTACTTTTATTAAATTACTATATCTATAGTAAATGTTATAGAAAGAGTTTTTTTAAATTCTATACGCATATATAGTAAGTACAAAGTGTTTAGAAAATATACCTATATTAAGATTACTATATAGAGTTACTAACTATATATTATTATTCTACTCTGTATTAACACTCTACTATAATAAACTAAAAATTTAATTCATTCTTATAGCTGTTATATAAATTAATTTAATATTATTATAAAGCTTAAAAATATAATTAAGACTTTAAAGTAGATTTAAGTAGCTATAGTAAGTATCTTACTAGCTATTAAGCTTCTATTAAATATTATAAATAAGTACTAGTAATAAACTAGGTAATTACTACTTATTAAATAATTTCTAAGTAGAGAAATTTATAATAAGATAAGTTTTATAGAAAGCTAAGTAAAAACCTTATATTTATATAAGTTAAAATACTTAATAATAGTAAGCTAAAACATTTTATAAATAAATTTAAATCCTTACTTATTTATCTCGTATTGAACATATTTAAGATATTAGATACTAGATATATCTTTTAGCATAACGTAATTAATAACTAAACTAAAATAATTAGCTTGTGTAATTAATACTACTAGAGCTTTATTATTACAAAAGAGATAAACTATAAAACTAGAATTTAATTAGACGTTTCTACTTCTATTAGCCTACGCTATATAGCTATACATATACACACGCTATATATTTACTTAGCTTTATATATTCTTACAAAGCTAGTTAAATAGCTTAAGCGCTACTTTTAAGTCTAGCTTTAAAACACTTATTATAGTCTTATTATCTTTATTAATTTTAGCTACTAGCTTATATAATATAGTTACTGCGTTTAAAGACTTAAAGTCTATCTTATTTTAAATCTTTTTTAGATACGCTTCTAACTCCACCTACTATTAGCTCTATATATCTATATATGATATAAGAATACTTACTAGTTGTAACTTACTTTAAAATAGAAAAAAACGTTATCTTATTACTCTTTTATAGTTTATTTAATACTTCTAAATATTAAGAGATTTTAAAAAAATTTAAGAATACTTTCTTACTTTGAATATTTTATGAACGCGCTATATACTTCTCTACTACTAATCTTCTATAACTTAACTACTTTTTTTGCTTTTTCTTTTACATTAGTTTCTTAGCTACTACGCTTTAAGATATAACTTAAATTAATTTAGAATACTTACTATGTTCTAGCTACGTAACTTATACTTACAATAATTACACTTTTTATTTTATCTATAGCTACTATAATTGCGCTTACTACCTCTTTTAGACGTTTCTAATAACTAGCTATCTTCTACTAAGCTTACTTTACTAGATTCTACGCTAAAACTAAAAGTTAAAAAGATAAATACTAAAAGTAGTTATAAAGTTACTAGTTATAAAAAGTAATATATAACACTTAATAAGCTAGTAGACTAAAGCTTTAAAGTAGTAATTCTTCTTTGTATAGATTAAGTTATAAATCCTATTCTTTTATTTTACTATAATAAACTTAAGTTTAGGTAAAATTATTAAAAAATCTAGTGTACTAAAGTAAGTACTAAAAAGAAAAGAAATGTAAAAAAGCAAGAAAAAGTAGCTATTTTCATTGATAACTAATATAGTAAGAGAACAAGCTACTAGCGAAGATCTTTTGTATATACTGTTATTTAAAAGGTATAAATTAGAAGTCTAAGTAGAATATTATTCAAATGTTTTATAAACTAATAAATTAAAATTAAAGAAAAAGTACATATCTATTCTAGCTTAGTAATTATCTTAAGAATAATAGTATAAGAAGTACAAAGTTAAAAATCTTAAACTTAAGTAATATTTAAGCCTAAAGTAATCTTATAAGACTAAATTCTTCAATTTTTTAATAGAACTAAGAATTATAAAGCTAGCTATAGAACTATAAACTTATAAGTAATAGATGCTACGCTTAGAAAGTATAAGCTAAATGCTATAAGAAAAGACTTTTCTGAATTCTAAAAGTTAGCTAGACTATAAAGGTAATTACTTTTATATCTAGTATTTATAGTTCTTAAAGCTACTTTCAAAAAGAATTAAATTACGTAGTAAGAATAGAACTTTATAGGAATTAAGAAGTTAAAAGCCTAGAAGTAGCTACTTTTAGTAGAATAAAGAAACGCTTATAAGTTTAACTTATCTAATATATTATAATAGAAATTTATGTATTAGTTAAATTAGATCTACTTAATATTAAACTTTTATATAAGATATATAATATAATCTTATATAGATAGTAAGAAGAAATCTCTACTACAAGACAAGACTTTATATACTATTTTACTACTATACTTATCATATAAGAAAGAAGTAGTTTAATATATAAGGCTTAAACTATAGTAGTTTTTATAGAGTTTAGTTCCTCGCTATACTTTCTTACTACTCTAATCACTTATATAGAGCTAACTTAGCTATTTTAGAAGCTATAGAGGCTTTCTATATACTCTAATTAGCTAAAAAAAAATTAGTTTTAAAATATATTTATCTTAGCTATATTTTATAACTACTATAACTATTTTCGAAAATTATATTACTTACGTACTTTCTTTTTATTTATGCTAATAGATTCTAAGCTCTTAATACTATTTTCTAAACTAGAATCTACTATTTATCTCTAAATAGAGTTGTAAATCTATGTTTAATAATAAATATAAAAAACATTACATCTTTATTTATTATATCACTACTCTATAAGATAATTTAGTAAGTTGTATATATTTAGTATTAGTAGTTAGCTTTTAGTAATTTAAATTTAAAGCTTTTAGCTACTGATACTACTATACTTTAAAGACTTGTTTAGTAGTTAATCTATTTAGACGTATTAGTATTAATAATATATATATAATAAAATACTAACTATTAATTACTTCTTATAAAAAAGTCTATCTAATCTTAGTTTATTTCTAGGCTTAAAAGTTATACTTAGTAATATATATATATACGTAGTTGTGTAAAATCTATTTTTCTATTAAGAAGAAGTATAGTTTTTATAACTAACATTGTATTCTTATAATAGTTATTATTTCTAATTTCCTTATTTACTATAGTAGATTTTGTAAAGAAGATTATAAAGAAATTTTTTAAAGCTTAGTAAAAGTAGCTTTCTTAGAATTAGCTAAAATAGAAGGCCTTATAGTAGTAATAAAGTAAAAGTTAAGAATTCTTATAAATAGTAGTTTATACTAAGTTAAAAAAGAGTAGTATCTATATACTAATAGTTCATTAATTCTAATAGTCTTTAAGAATATAAAAAGGTTCATAAGATAGAAAATCATAAAATAAAAAAGAAAGATAAAAAATAGTTTTCTCTATAGATAAAGTTTTTATAATTTCTATTTAGTAGCTTCCTTCTATACTATAGTTTATATATATAATAGTTCTTTATAGTTTTTCTTAGTACTATAATTTAATACTACTCTAGATCTAAAGCTTATAAATACTATTAAGACTAGTAACTTATATTTTATTAATAATTTTACTATAGCTTTATTACTATAGATATTAATATATTACGCTCTTACAGCGCTTTACTACTTACATATAGTTTTAAATTCGCGCGTAGATAGGTATATAGTTAAATTAAGAAGTAATAATATTATTTAAATTCTTAGCTAATTACTTTCTCTATTTTCTAACAATAATAATAAAAGAAGTAGTAGCAACATTATAATTACTCTACAATACCTTACGTAGTACTTACGCTGTAGTCTACTATATCTATTATTATCTATCTTATTATATTCTCTAGTATTATACGCGTACGCGCGCGCTACATCTTAATTACTTTTTTTTCTATAGTATCTTTATAATATCTATTATATTGTTTATTATATTAAGTATTATAATACTTATTAATATATATATTATAAACTATTATAAGCTATTATTTTAGCTCTTAAGCTAACTAAGTAATACTAGTAACTTATAAAGTTCTATAATGCTAGCTATATTTAACTCTTGGTCTCTAGTAAATACTACTACTACTAATCTCTTTATAAGGTAGTAATAAACTTTTAGAGCTTATTTAGCTATACCTTAAGTTTAGCGTCTATGTTATATAGAAAGGTATTCTTCTACTACTTTATAAACTTTAGTTTACTTCTTTCTAGGTTTCTAAAATAGTTATACTAAGTATTAAGCTACTTTTTACGCTAGTAATTCTTTACTCTTAGTATATTACTTAAGTACTAAAAATAAAAAAGTATACTAAACTTTATAGTAGTAGTTATTATAGTTATTATCTTTATATAAAAACTTTTATAAAAGGCTTCTATAGTTTAAAATAGTATAAAGTTCTTTTCTTATACTTTACTATAGTATTATAAAGTAGTATAACTTATTTAGTCTAGTATATAGCTTTTAATTATACGCCTAGTAAAGAGTATAAAATACTAGTCTTAGAGACTAGCGTAATATTAGCTAGTGCTACGCTAGATATATAAAGAAAGATAGATGTCTTTAGTTATTAGTATTAATTAAAAAGGTTCTTTCTAATAAAGGTCTTACTATTTAATAAGCGCTAGTACATATAAGAGAATTAAAATAAAAGTTAAATAGAGTTTTATATACTATTTTACTACTACACTTTCTATAGTAGCCTTATATACAAGACTTAAACTATAGCTATAGTTATATACTATAGTTATAAGCTATAGTTACTAGCTATAGCTACTAGCTATACTTCTTTATTACTATTATTGTTTATATAGAGCTAACTTACTTATCTTAGAAGCTATAGATGTATTCTAGACACTATTTTAACGCTACTAGTTTAGAGAATTTAGATTTTAGCTTTACAATGTAAAAGAATTTAATATATATTAATACTACTTTATTATTTATTAAAAAGATAAAGTAAAGTCTTAATTATAACTATTATTACTAAGGTAATATAGAATAAAAGAATACTTTAACTAGCAAAACTAATAGACTTTAATTAAAAAAAACTTTATGTATAATTATTAATAAGTTTAGCTATATTAGCTATATTATATAACTACTATACTTACTATCTATATTTACTATTACTGACTTACTTATTCTCTACCTATACTAATAAGTCTTTAGCTTTTACTATAGTTTTTTATACTAAGTTTTACTATTTACTTTTTAGTAGCTTTATAAGTATATACGTTATAAGAATATAAAAAACTATTTACTTTTACTTATTATAATACTACTCTAAAGTAAAGTTCATAAATTTTTATTTTTTTATTATTAGCGCTTAGCTCTTAGTAATCTTAACTTTTAGAGCTTTTAGCTACTTATACTACTATACTATAAAGGTCTTTTATCTCTCTAAGCCTTAGAGATAGAGCCTACGACGTTATATCTTATAATATTATACTATATTATAAATAATAAATAAAAAAACTTCTAAGCTATAAGAAATAAGCCTAAACTTAAATATCTCTCACTACTTACTTATACTACTTTTCTTTCTTTTATAACTTAATAATAAAGACTTATAATTATATATTTAACTTATTTATTACTACTAATATTATTTAGATAATATTTAGAAGTATTAGTTACTACTATATTTTACGTAGTTCTACTTGAAAGTAAGCGCTACTACTACTACTTTTATTATAGTTATAATTACTAGAATACTTAAGAGAATTCTAGAATTAGTAGTAGTAATAAGTCTATAGCACTATAAAAGAGCAATATATTCTCTACTCTAATACGCTAATTTAAATACTCTAGAATAATCTTAAAAACGTCTATACTTCTCTACTAGGTACTCTAATATATTAATATAACTATAAACGCTTTTATAGTTTATTAGCTCTATTATATACTTTATTATAAGCTTATTAAGAAAGCTAGTACTACTCTATTATAAAAAATTTCTACTTTATTTAAATTACTAGCCTAGTTGTAGATTTATAGTTATTATTATTAATTATAAGCTTAGAAGAAGACTTTAAGAAGCTTAGCTATCTAGAGTAGTACTAAGAGTATCTAGTTATAGTATTAAGAAGTAAATAATATATATTTTATAAAGTTAGTTAACGTAAATAATAGCTAGTTATACTATCTAGCGTAGTTAAGAGCTAGCTAATATTAGTACTATGTCTTAGAGTACTTTATATACTTAAAAGAGCTACTAGTATCTATTAAGTTTTTAAAGAGACTACTAGGAATTAAGACTTTTATACCAAGAATCTTATTTTCAAGATAAGATTTAAGCTTTTTATAAATATTAAAGCTAAGTTCTAAGTAGAGAAAGTAAAGCTTTGTCTTCTTTAAGACTTAGATATAGACTTTAATATCTTTTATAGAGATATTAAGATAAATCTCTTTTAACTTATATTATAAGATAACTAATAAAGGTACTATCTTAAAAAGAGAGTAGATTAGAAAGTATATTAAAAAGTAGTCTAATATATTAATTTTATTAACATTATTCTTATTATTAGAGGCTAGTATTTTAAGATATAGATATAGAGGTAGATCTAGAAGATATAAAAGATATAGTAAATAAAGAGAATAAACAAAAAGAGAATACTAAATATAGACTGTTTTACTTTTTAACTATAGATAAAAGTCTAGTATATATACGTGTATAAGACTCTTCTTAAAGAATTCTTTTATAAAACTTTTCTACTTACTTAGAATACTTATTATATGTTACAATAATAGTTATAAACTACTATATATTACTACTTTATAGCTTTGTTTTAGTAATAGCCTTAAAAACTTTAAGTTCTTAGATATTTATTACTATTTCTCTACAGTTATAGCTTTCTTTATCTTCTACTTTTATATAAAGCTTTTAGAAAGTAATAAAATATATATATAACTTCTAAATACTTTTCTAAAGATATATAGTATATAATACTTATATTCTTATATTCTCTATAGTATCTAGGCTAAATTCTAGCTTTTCGCCTTTATACTTTTGTATAAAGCTTAAGAGAAATAAACTTTATAGCTTAGTTTCAATCTTTAAAACTTTTAAAAGAATTTATATACTATAATATATAATAAAATAAAGTATTTAGAAAATACATCTATAGTATAATTATATACTATGTTACTTACCTACGTTATACCTTTATTTCTGCACTAGCATATTTAATAAAGTAAGAAAAGTCTTTTAAGTAGTAAATAAGTTTAGACTTATAAGTATAAATAGCCTATCTACTATAAAGATAGTAACTACTAACTATCTTTTATAATAAAATCTATCTAATACTAGCTTATTCTTAAACTTAAAAGTTATATTAAGTAATATGTATATATACATATATAGTAGTATATAATACTTATATATAGTTAAGAAGAACTATAGTTTTTATTATTATACTCTAGTTATAGTAATAGTTCTTTATAAGCTTATTTAACGTAGTATAGAGCTTTTAATCTAAGCTCTTTAGTCTAAGTTAGAATAACCTACTTACGTACGCCTACTTAACATAGCTCTAGAGCTCTTAAGCTTACTAAGACTATATAGCGTCTTAAGCGTCTAGTATCTTAGATAGCGCTATCTAGCTAGTATCTTTATAATATATCTATACCTATATCTATTTTTATCTACTATATATTTGTTTTACGCACTACTTTATGTACTATCTTATATACCACGTAATTACGTTAGTCTTATTTCTTACTATACTGTCTTAACACGCTACTTATAGTTATTATAGTCTATACTATATATATTATAGTATATTATATTATATTATATATACACTAATATACTAAGTATAGCTTTATCTTTAGCTACTCCTATAGAAATACTATTATTAGTAATATTATAATACTACCTATACTAATATAATAGTTAAGTAATATATTATAGATATCTTATAGACGCGATTTGAGTAACGTAAAAGTATATCTCTAAACTATTCTAGTTCTTAAGCGTCTCTATAAACTTAGTTTTGTAAGCTTTTAGATTTACTTTAATATTTATATTATAGCTCAATAACTCTAGTAGCTTACTCTACTCTACTATAAACGCTTTCTTTATACTATCTATATTACTTTTCTTTTATAAGCTTACGCTACGTAGCTATATATATATATACTATATATCTACTTAATTCTTTATATCTTTAAAGAGATATATAGATTCTCTAAGTCTTAGTACTAGCTTTAATAATAAAGCTTTCTTGTTTTTCTTATTCTTTTTACTAATACTAGCTACTTTTTTATATACTACTATCTCTAGGCTTAGAGATTTAAAGTCTAATTAATTTACAATTCTTTTTAGATATACTTTTAATACTATCTATTACTAGCTATATATATAATATAAAAATACTTACTAGTTATAACTAGTTCTAGAATAGAAGAAGGTGTTATTATATTTAACACTTTGAATATTAAGAAATTTTAAGAAATCTTTAAAAATACTTTTTTTATCTTAAAGTTTTTATAAATAATATATACTTTTTTACTACCACTTTCTTATAACTAGACTACTCTCTTACCTTTTACTCTTTAACTCTTTCTTTTTCCTTTAGTTTTCTAGATACTACGCTTTAAAATATAACTTAAATTAATTTAGAATACTTATTATGTTTTAGCTACTTAACTTATACTTACTATAATGAGACTTTGTATTCTATCTATAGCTACTATAATTACTCTTACTATCTCTTCTTAACGTAGTAGATTTTACTTACTAGATAATTAGGTAATTTATAAAGAGCTCGCTAAAAGTAGCTACTTTAGTAGTAGCTATAATAGTAGCCTTTATAGTAGTAATAAAGTTAAAATTATATAATTTAAAAAAGATTTTAGTTAGTATTAAGTTAGAGAGTAGTATCTAGGTATTTCTAGTTTATAGAGATATAAGAAGTTCTTAAAAATATTAAGTTCTTTAAGATAGAAAGTTTAAAAAAAAAGAAAAAAAAAGAAAAAATAATTTCTCTATAAATAAAGCTTCTTATAAGTTTTTCTAATCTACTATTCTCTATACTATAGTTTTTCTATATAAGTTTTTTTTTTTATATTTTTCTGTAGTCCTTTAATTAAAAATTATTCTAAATCTAAAGTTTAATAATACTACCTAGACTTCTACCTATTTACTTCTATAGCTAAAAGAAAGGCTAAACTATACTATACTTTAACTTTTACTTTTTTCACTAAGATCTCTACTAAGAGCTTGATTTTAGAAAGCTTTTATATTCACTTTTTAAGATATTTCTATAATTCTCTAGCTTTATAGCTTATAGCTTACTTATTACTACTTTTAAGTCTACTTTTAAGTCTACTAAAGACTTCTTCATTATTATTACTCTCTATAAGTATATTATTATTATTTAGCTTTTTATAGCAAATATTAGAGAGAGAAATTTATTAATACTTATAGTTCTATATAGTAAGTATAAAATATTCAAAAAATATAATCATCTTAAGATTACTATATAAAGTTACTAACTATATTTTATTACCCTACTCTATATTAACACTTTAATATAATTTATTATCAAGCTAGAGAAATTCTTTTTTTTAGAATTATAGTAAAATATAAATTATTATTAGAATTCATAATCTAATTATTAAAGATATACGCTAGAGATTATATAAGTTATCTATAGATTACGTATTTAGTACTAGCTAGCCTTAATAAAAAATATAGAAGAGATTCTTATCTTAATAGATTCTTTATAGTTAGATAGATAGTAAACGTTTTTAGAAGCTTAGCAGTATATAAATATATTAATAAAGAACTATAAAAAAAAAAGTAATCTTTATATATATAGAGTTTTATATAATTATTCTACTTTATTACTTACTATACTTTATTTCTATTATAAATTTATAGTTTTATACTACCTCTACTATAGTTTTCTATTCATCTACTTATCTACTTATCTATCTTTATTAGGCTAAGAAAATAGCTCTAGTCTAATATTAGCTTATACTTTACTTTCTTTACTAGAATATCTACTTAAAGCTTGTTCTTTTTAATTTTAGTATCTATATTATCTAGAAAGCTTATTTTAACTTTAAATTCTAAATAAAAAACCTTTTAAGTATCTTAATAGCTCTAAAGCTTTATAGATTATATATTACTACTTCTAAGTCTAACTCTAATCTTACTAAAAGAGCTTCTTTTAATCTTACTTCTTGCGTATATAATTTTATTAATATTATTTTTAGAATACTATACTTATAGTAAGCCTTATAAATATTCTTTTACTAATTCTAATATTTTATTTCGCAAGTATAAAGTATATTAACAAGTTCTTATAGCAAAGTTTTAAAGTAAAATTATAAAACATATAATCTAAATCTATTATATATTAATACTCTACTTAAAAAGGTTTTAGAATAGTAGCGCTAGTAGAATAAATAGTAGTATTAGAACTGTTTTAGTCTACTTAATCTTAAAAAAGAAAGCTTACTACCTATTAGTATTATTAGTAAAATTAGTAATAATAGCGCTATTAGTAAGTTTCTAGAAATATACTATAAAATATTCTATTAGATAAGTTAAAGAAATATAAAAGTATTTTTAATATACGCTAAGTTTTATGTAAAGATTTTATATTTAAATACTTTATAGCTAAATATTCTCTAGATAAGTAAGTCTAGTAGTAAAGATAGATAGATTATAAAGTTTATTACAATAACTTATTTAACTCTATTACTATCTAAGCTAGCTAGAAACTTAGAAAAAGAAAATAAGTATTTAGTACATTTTAGTATATTTCTTAGAAACTTAAATAGCTATTAACTCTTAGCTTTTATACTATAAAATTAGCTATAGATATATATAAAGCTTAAAGAACTATAATATTAGCTATAATAAAAGCTATAAGTAACATTCTTTATATTACTATTTCTAAAAGAAAGATATTATACTAGTAGTAATAGAGTTTCTATATTTTACTCTCTTTATTAAGACTTAAAGCTATTATCTATATATAGCTTACTTAGTAAGTACTATCTCGAAATAGGTAATTATTTAATTAGGTATTTAAATATAGATTATATAGTAGAATAGTTCTATTCTTTTACTTAGTGCTCTTAGCGTAGATAGCTAGCTTAATTTATAACTTATATAGTTAAATGCTTTATATTTATCTTTTTAATATTAGTAAGTATTTATAGAACTAATAGCTCTTTAATAAATTTAGTAATTTATTTCTTATTACTTTATCTAGTATAGCTTTAGAAGACCTAAAAAGAGATAGTAAGTATAATTATAGTAGCTACAAATAGAATAGAAAGTGTAAAAGTAGTAATTATAAGTTAGATAGCTAGAACGTAGTAGAGATTTAATTTAATTTAAGTTAAATAGTAAACTATAGTAGCTAAAAAGCTAAAAAAGATAAATATAATTAAGAGTATAGTTATAAGAGTATAGTAGTAAAAAGTATACTTTACAAAAACGTTATTTATTATACAAGAATATATTTTGAGATATTTTCTATCTAGATATATTCTATCTAAAGTTTAAAGTAGAATAAAATAATATAAGTAATTTCTATAAGATATTTCAAGAAGCTAGATAAGTAGAGCATATACTAATATATATATAGTCGCTAATTAAGTATAGAAAGATTTAAGCTCTTGTAGATAGTAGATCTTATAAATCGAAATATAGTAACTAGTTTAAAACTAATTAGTGTTAAGATAGTAAATACTAAAAGAATAAGCTTATTATTAAATATAGAGCTTATAAAGTTATTAAAGATATTTATTAAAGATATTAAAATATAAAGTATATATATATATATATATAAAGTATAAAAGTAAGCAAGTACTAATAGTATATCAAAGCCTATACTCTCTTTATAGGCGTAGAGCTTTAAAAATCAAATAAGCTAGTATAGCGTATACTAAATTAACTTAATCTAAAGAGTAAAAGATAGAGTAAAGTAAAAAAAAAGATAGTCTTAGGTTATAAGGCGTAAGTAAAGTCTATAAGAAATTAGAATAGCTTAGTATTATGCTTAAGTATCTAAGTACTTATTAGACGCGTAGTATAATATATTAGTTAGATATTATATTAGTTAGATATTGCGTTAGTATAAGTATTTATATATAAATAGTAGAGTATTATTATATTATAGTAATAGTATCTCTATAAAAGTGGCTATATAATATAATATAATATAATATAATATAATATAATATAATATAGTATGATATAGTATGATATATTATAATATAATATAATATAATATAATATAATATAGTATGATATAGTATGATATAATATAATATAATATAATATAATATAATATAATATAATATAATATAATATACTATAATATAATATAATATAATATAGT
>Ga0265798_10001246_pt1 | contig 40259 bp, 26 predicted proteins | sample P3T30metagenome_FD_192430 | JGI IMG/M metagenome (GOLD analysis project Ga0265798, IMG submission 192430) | Plant litter microbial communities from East Loma Ridge, Irvine, California - P3 T30 | ecosystem: Environmental > Terrestrial > Plant litter > Unclassified | place: USA: California... | reverse complement strand
AGGACAAGCAAGTGCTGGTCCACGATGGTCAAGTCGTGAACAAGGGCGAGATGATTGTCGACGGCCCGGCCGATCCGCAAGACATCCTGCGCCTGCTGGGTATCGAAGCGCTGGCCCGCTACATCGTTGACGAAGTGCAGGACGTGTACCGTCTGCAAGGCGTGAAGATCAACGACAAGCACATCGAGGTGATCGTTCGCCAGATGCTGCGTCGTGTTCAGATCGTCGAAGCAGGCGACACCGACTACATCGTCGGCGAGCAGGTGGAGCGTTCGGAGCTGCTGGAAGAAAACGACAAGGTCAACGCGCTGGGCAAGCTGCCGGCGACGTACGAAAACGTGCTGCTGGGTATTACCAAGGCATCGCTGTCGACCGACTCGTTCATCTCGGCCGCATCGTTCCAGGAAACCACCCGCGTGCTGACCGAAGCGGCGATCATGGGCAAGCGCGACGGTCTGCGCGGCCTGAAGGAAAACGTCATCGTCGGCCGCCTGATCCCTGGCGGTACCGGTCTGGCATTCCACCGCGCCCGCAAAGAGAAGGAAGTGTGGGAAGCGGAAGAGCGTCAGGCACTGCTGCAGCAGGAGAAGGCCAATATGGCTGCCGAACTGCAGGCGATGGAAGATCAGCAGACTGCTTCGGCTTCGGTTGAGCAGCATGGCGATAACGAGTAATCGTTAAGTACCTAGCGAAAACGGCACCCTGAGGGGTGCCGTTTTTTTTGTCGGGAGCCTCGTGGGCCTGAACGTCTTGATGGTCAAAGCCTGCAACTGCCTGGTGACGCGTTTTGTCGCCTTACCTTTGCAAGATCAGATTTCAGGACAGCTGACGTTTGCGCCGACGGTATCCGAGTGCGAAGCCGCAGACGACTGCTACGAATGCCGCATACGCTTGCAGATAGTAGATCACGCCTTGTTCGCGCTGCAGGTGGAGCCTGATGTCGGGCGAATGGATTTCCCAAAACAAGGCCACAAACCACAGTGAAGCGAACAGGAAGACTGCCTTCCCGAGCCATGGTCTCAAGCGGGTAAGCAGGAAACACAGCAAGGCTGCGGTCAGGCCGACTGTCCAGAAAAGGGTGGCGGCTGGCTCCTTGTCGCTTACCTCGGCGAATGCAGATGAAGGATAGAGAGCCGTCAGCCAGACGACGGTCGGTAACGTACGGTGAGCGGGATATAGCATTCTGGTAGTCCTCCAAGCTCCTTTTTCAGTTGGTCAACGAACCTGTCGATGCTCAGAACGAGATCAATGCAGCCGGCACTCCCGGCAGCGGTCCCGCCGTGAATGAATAAACCTCCTCGATCATACGTTTGCGTACCAGGATACGGATGGATTGTAAGCCTGTAGTTCCCCCACGCACCGCGGGGGAATGAAGTGCGCTCTTGAGCCAATTGTTCTCCCAAAGCTGCGAGGGTTGAACCCAATACCGGCCTGCAGGGATCGGGCCTTGAAAAGGAATCTTTTGTCTATCTGTCGAGTATACGAACACTCCTTTGGCGTTCGGTTTTCCGGAGACCGCATGGAAAAGCATAGGGGACTTGCTGCCGGATGCCCACAGCGTTTTGCCGTCGAATGTGAGCGATATGCCGGATCTCCCGCACGTTGGGATGCGTGGAAACGACCTTTCCTCGGAATAATTTCCCATGTTTTCCCTCTTGAAAGTTGGATGGTTTGGTGCGCATTTGGCGACACCAGATGATTCGCCATTCACTCAAGAGTCGGCTTACGAAGAGTCAATCCACTTCCGGGAAAGTCAGCGGAGCTCCGCCACGCATGAGATTCGGCTAGACTCGATTGACTTTTATTATCCATGCAAGTTTTTAAAGGAGCAAACAATGAACATGCGATTGATGAGTGTCGTCCTGCTGAGCGCCGTGTGCGCCGGCGCCAACGCAGCCGACACGACAGTGTCGCTGAAGATGGCCACAGAAAAAGGCGAGGGTGCCGCGATCGGCAGCGTCACCATCAGCGAGAGCAAGCACGGTCTGGTGTTCACTCCAGAACTCAAGGACCTGACTCCCGGACTGCACGGCTTCCACGTCCACGCCAACGGCAGCTGCGCGCCGAACCAGGCGGACGGCAAGACCGTGCCTGCGGGCGCCGCAGGTGGCCACCTCGACCCGTCCAAGACCAACAAACACGGTACCCCATGGGGCGACGGTCACATCGGCGACCTGCCAGGGCTGCACGTCGACGCCAAAGGCGTCGCCAATTACCCGGTCCTGGCGCCGCGTCTGAAAATGGCTGACATCAAGGGCAAGGCACTGATGGTGCACGTTGGCGGCGAAAATCACTCCGACCACCCGGCGCCGCTGGGTGGTGGAGGCGCGCGCATGGCTTGCGGCGTGATCCAGTAAGTTACTGGAATGGCGGACAGCGAGCGCTGTCCGCACTGATTATCCTTCGCTGCGTACTTGCCCTCGTAGCCAGACCAGGCTCGACGCCGCATAGTTCAGCACCGAGATATGCCCGTCGTCCGACCGCTGCCACAGTTCGGCCGAGCGGCATTGCCGCGCCAGCCATTCGCTGTGCGCCGCCGGCACCACACGATCCTGCAGCCCATGCACCAGCAGCACCGGACACGCGATGCGCGCACAATCGAATCCCCACGGCGTCACATACGCCAGGTCATCGTCGATCAAGCCGTCCGCTCCTTGCGTCACAGCCGGCCCGACCACGCTGTCGAACCACGACCATGGTCCCGCCAATGCTTCCCAATCCTCCGGCGTAAACATCCCGCGATCGAACGCCAGCCCAAGCCCTTCGTGATACGCCTTGGCCGCAGGTCCCTGCACCGCGGCGCGCAGCGATGCCGCGCCAAACTCGCCCATCCCCGCGAACCAGTCCAGCCCCTGCGCACCGAACGGCGCCAGTCCCGATACGCTGACCGCTGCCAGCACCCGTTCCGGTAACAGCGCAGCACAAGCCAGCGCATGCGGCCCGCCGCCGGAATGCCCCATCACCGCAAAGTGCTTCAGCCCCAGCCGATCCGCGACCCGCGCGACATCGGACGCAACGGACGCGACATTGCGCCCGCTGACCGCCGTCGACCCGCCATACCCCGGCCGGTCGATCCCGATCCAGCGAATCCCCAGTTCCTGCGCCACCTCGAACAAGGGCTCCGGCGGCCGCCCGATATTCGGCGTCCCGTGATGCCAGAACACCGCCAGCTCGGCCGCGCGGCCTTCCGGCGGATGGTCGTAGAAGTGCAGCGTGCGGCCATTGCCCAGCACCAGGTCTTCTTCCCTCATCGCCTTCTCCATGTCGAGAGCTCCCAATAAAAAACGCGCCGTCAGACCCTAGTAGAGTCCAACGGCGCGTCCTTGTCGAGCGCGACGACGATTACTTGGCCGCGCGCGCCTTGCCGAACGGATCGCCCGCCTTCCAAGCCGGCATCTTCGGCGCATCCGCCACCATGCGGCCCAGGTTCAGCGTGTACTGCGCCTGCTGCACCATGCCCGACAGATCCCAGCTAGGATCGTATTCGTCGCCCACCTGGTGATACTTGGCGCGATAGGTCGCCGCCTTGGCGGTATTGGCCTCGGCATCCTTCACCCAGCTATGGCCCGCACCCACCGAGAACGCCGGCACGCCGGCCTTGGCGAAGCTGAAGTGGTCGCTGCGGAAGTAGCCGCCGGCCAGGTCAGGACGCATTGGTGCAATCACCAGCCCCATCGACTTGGCAGTCGCCGCCGCGATCGCACCCAGTTCGGTGCGCTCGCTGCCCGGCACGCTGACGTCCTTCACCAGGCCCACCCAGTTCAGGCTATCGAGGTTCAGGTTCGCCGCCGTCTTCTCGATCGGCCACAGCGGCTTGGCGGCATACGCCGCGCTGCCCAGCAGGCCTTGTTCTTCGGCCGCCACCCACAGGAACATCTGGCTGCGCTTGGCCGGATGCTTGACCGCTTCCGCCGCCATCGCCAGCAGTGCGCCGGTGCCGGACGCGTTGTCGACCGCGCCGTTGAAGATGGTGTCGCCTTCGGTGCCCTGCTTGCCCATGTGATCCCAGTGCGCGCTGTAGATCACCACTTCGTCCTTCAGTTTCGGATCGGTACCCGGCACGATGCCGGCCACGTTGAACTCGTCCACCGAGCGCACCTGCGCGCGCGCTTCGCCTTTGACGCGGGCGTTCAACGTCACCGGTTTGAAGTTCTTGTCCTCGGCCGCGGCGCGCAGCTTGTCCAGGTCCTGGCCGCCGGCGGCGAACACCTTGCGGGCGGTGGCGTCGGTCATCCAGCCCTGCAGGCCGGTGCCCAGCTTGCCCTCGGCCAGCTGGAAGCGCTCGGCGTTGGCCCAGCTGTTCTGCACCACGCTCCAGCCGTACGAGGCCGAGGCGTCGGTGTGGATCAGGATCGCGCCCGCCGCGCCCTGGCGCGCCGCTTCTTCGAATTTATAGGTCCAGCGGCCGTAGTAGGTCAGGCCGGCGCCATTGAAGCGCTTCGGTTCGGCGGCGGTCGGGGCCGGGTCGTTGACCATCATGACGATGACCTTGCCCTTCAGGTCCATGCCCTTGAAGTCGTCCCAGCCGCCTTCTTCCGGCGCGTTGATGCCGTAGCCGACGAACACCAGTTCCGCGTCCAGCATGTGGTCGGCCTTGGCGTCGCCCGGACCCCAGACCCAGTCGGCGCCGAACTGCAGCGGCACGGCCTGGCCGCCGGCGGTGATGCCGATCGTGCTTCTATCCGGCAGCGCGCGCACGCCGGCGATCTTCACCGGCTGGCGAAAGCTCTTGCCGTTGGCCGGCTTCAGGCCGACCGCCGCCGCCTGCGTCTCGAGATAGGTGACGGTCAGTTCGCCGCCGCGCTGGCCGGTGCCGCGGCCTTCCAGGGCGTCGGACGAGAGGAAGGCCAGGTGCGCGCGCAGCGGCGCTTCCTGGACGGTCGCGGCTTGTTTGGTGTTCTGTGCATGCGCCGGATAGGCCAGCGACAGGCTGGCGGCGAGGGCGGTGAGGACAACGGAGGAGACGATCTTGGACATGGACATCCTGCTGCGTGAGTTGATCGATGGAGCCGCCGACCGGTTGATATCGGCGGGTCATCCGGACATGCGCGCCGCGCGCCATGTGACCGGCATGCGCAACGTGCGCAGGTATTTTATGACAACTGATCAGTAAAACCGCAGGATATCGGTCGACAGCGTCGCGCCATGGTGCGACGCGACCGGCGCCAGACCATCGGGCCGCGCCGGCAGCAGGTGGCGCGGCAGGCCGGGCATGCGTTCCTGCACCGTCACCGCAAAGATCTCGTCGGCCGCGCTTTCGATCTCGAAGCGCAGCAGCCGGTCTTCCATGCCGTACAGCGACAGCCGCCACGGGCCTTCGCTGTCGGTGAGCGTCACGCCGTCCAGGCGTGAGCGCAGCGCCTTGGCGCCCGACATCCACATTTCGATATGTGGCGCGCGGTTCTTCGAGCGCACCGTGAAGCGTCCCAGGCGCACCTTGCCGACGTGATCAAACAGGACGAAGCATTCGGGGAAGGCGATCGCATCGTCGCGCGGCGCGATGGCGTACCACTGGCGCGGGCTATGCCAGCCGAAGACTTCCATGTAAACCCTGGGCTCCTTGAGGTCGGCGAACAGCGTGCGGCCCCAGTCGTCGAGCGGCTGCGGCGGCAGCAGCCAGTAGGCGCGCCAGGTGTTCATGTCCTTGAAGTAGACCAGCCGTTCCAGGCCGGCGTCCGGCGCCACGGACGATGATGGCGGTGCGCTGTTCGCCGCAGGCACGGCCAGGCAGAAGGCGGCGCCGGCCAGCGCCAGCGCGCCCGCGATGGCGGGGCCCGTGCGCAGCATCAGGATCAAGCCGGCAAAGCACAGCAGGGGCAGCGTCATCAGCATCGGCACCATGTACATGCGCTGCGGCGCCAGCATCAGCCAGGTGTCGCGCAGCGCCGGAGGAATCATGACCAGCGCCGGCGCCATCCCGGCCAGCAGCAGCGCCGCGCGCGCGCAGGCGTCCAGCTGCCGGCCCCATGCCGAATCCAGCGCCAGCACTGCAGCCAGGGCCAGCGCCAGCGGCCACGCCAGCAGCCAGGCGGCGCCCGGCAGCACCAGCGCCACCGCCGGCAGCGCCAGGGCAGGCCAGAACAGCGCACCGAGCGTGGCGGCGCTGGCGCCGACGCTGCGCCGCAGCAGGGCCAGGCCGGCGATGAACCCGCACAGCGTGACGGCGAGCAGTGCCAGCGGCAGGCGCGCGGCGCCGGCGACGCCGGCCTCCATCATCTCTTCGCGCCAGGTCCAGGTGCCGATGCGCGCGACCAGCAGCAGGAAGGCGACGCCGAACAGGGCTTGCAGCGCTTCGGTAGTGCCGTCCTGGCGCTGGAAGCGGCGCCAGGCCAGGCCGAATGCCGCGCACGACACCAGCATCAGGGCCCAGAGAATGCCTGGCGCGTGCGACACCTGCCCGGCCAGCGGCAACGCGAAATAACTGCGGCCGGACTGCACGCCGTGCGCCAGCGGCGGCGCGCCGTACGCGCGCGCCAGACGCAGCATGGCGTCGCCCAGGTGCGTCAGCTGGCCGGGCGCGGGCGCAGCGCCTGCCGCGCCGCCGCCGCTGAACAGCAGCAGTGGCGCATCCAATCCGGCCAGCGGGCCGGCCTGCGGCGCATCCGGCAGCATGCGCGCCATTTCCGCCAGCAGCGACGATCCGGGCAGGTCGGGCGCCGCGCGCTGCCAGCCGGCCAGCGCGGCGGCGTTGGCGCCGTGGGCACTGAACAGCCGCAGCGGCCCGCCGCCATCGTCGAATTTGAGCGAGAGCGCGATGCGGCGCGCCAGCGGATGCTGTTCGGCGAAGCCTTTCGCACCCAGGCCTCCCACCGCGTCGCCATCGGCGAACAGCAGCACCACGTCGTTGGCGGGCGGCGCGGCGCGCAGGGCGCGCGCCGTCTCCAGCAGGGCGGCGACGTGGCCCGCGCCGCGCGCCGCATCAAACGTGGTGGCGCCGCTGTCGTAATGCGCCGTCAGCAGCAGCGCCGGACTCCGCGCCGCATCCGGCGCGCTGCCGGGAATGCGCGCCACCACGTTGTGCACCACGCCGATGGTGTTGTGGCGCCCGCCGAAGAAGTACACCACCGAGCGGCGCACGGTGGCGCGCTGCACCTCGGGCTTGACGCCGGCCGCGCGCAGCTGCGCCAGCAGGTAGTCGCGCGCGCGGGCGTTGGCATCGGTGGCGATCGGGCGCGGTTCGCCCAGGGCCTGCAGGTGGCCGGCCATGCGCGCGCGCCAGCCGGCCGCCGTTACCTCGACCCCCGGCGCCGGGATGCGCGGCGGCGCCAGCGCCAGCCAGGCCAGCCAGGCGACGATGGCCAGCACCAGGCAGGCGAGGGCGAAGGTGGCCGGATTCGGCAGGCGGGCCGCAGATGCCGGCGCAGCTAATGAGGTCGGGGCAGCAATCTCCATGGTCGTTCTCTCTTTATCGTTGTGATGTTTTTTGGGGTGCGGGCAGCCGCCGCCCTGCTGCAAAAGGACGAAAAAAAACCCGCCGGTCCGGTGAAGGTGGCGGGCTGAAGAGGAAAGCGGTTTATTCGAGTGTCCAGACGTAGGCGATTTGCGCCCAGCCGGCTTCAGGTATGCCGTTGTTGTTGGCCGGCTGGAACTGGCACAGGCTCAGCGCACTCACGGCGGCGCGGTCGAGGTCGCGCGAGCCGCTGGACGACTGGATGCGCGATTGCTGGACCCGGCCGTCGGCGCCGACCAGCAGTGCCAGCGTCACGGTGCCGGTCTCGCCATTGCGCGCGGCGCGCACCGGATAGTCCGGCTTGGCGCAACCGTTGGCGTCGGCCAGCACCGCGTTGCGCATCTGGCCGCTGTTCGCGGACGGCTGGGCGGCGGGCGCCGGCGGCGCTTCGGATTGGGTCGGCAGGGCCGGTTCCGGCGCCGGCTCGGTGCTGGCTTGCACCTGCGGCTCAGCCGGGGGCGGCGGCACGTCGACTTCGACTTCCGGCACCACGATCTCGGGCGGCGCGGTGCGCACCTGCGGTTTGGGCGGTTCGGGCGGCGGCGAAGGCGGCGGAACGTCCGGCTTGACCCACACCAGCGTCTCGTCCAGCACCGCCGGCAGCGAGATCGTCTTCGAATTCATGGTGCTGATGACACCCATCGCCACCAGGACGTGCAGCCCGGCCACGAGGGCGAATTTGCCGGCCTTGCCGCCGGCGCTGTGATCAACGTGCGTGAAATGCATGGCAACCTCCTGTTTGTTGGTCCCGGCGATCCGACTGCCGGGTTTTATTACCTTGGAAGAAATGCATACTTACTGTCGTTGGAATCAATATATGCTATGTCCTAGCAATTTGCAAATCCATTACTTAGAAAAATACATTTCCTTTTGTAACCCATACAATTTCCTTCAGGTATCACTCGTAGGGTTGGCGGCGACGCCGCCGACGCTTCCAGGCGCCGCATGCATGTCCTCTCCTTTGCGCTACCTATCAAAAATCCCCAACCCTTTCCCATCGCTTCCACGCCCGTTGTATGAAATAATTCCCAACTGTGCCGTGGCCCCCCGCCCGGCCCCGCAACGCCAGAGACTGGCTAAGCAATGCAACAGGCCAGCGCGCCAGGAGAACGAATGGCAGACCAAGACAAACCCATCCGCGTGATGCTCGCGGACGACCACCCGATCGTGATGACCGGCTTCGCCATGTCGCTCGAAGCGGCCGGCATGCAGGTGGTGGGGCAGGCCAAGACCCCGAGCGAGGCGGCCGCCCTGTACGCCGTCCAGCGCCCCGACGTCGCCGTGCTCGACATGCGCTTCGGCACCGAACTGACCGGCATGGACGCCGCCCACGACATCCTCAAGTCCGACCCGTCGGCCAAGATCGTCTTCCTGAGCCAGTTCGACCAGGACAGCCTGATCAAGGAAACCTACCGCCTCGGCGCCCACGCCTTCGTCACCAAGGATTGCGACCCGGCCGACCTGGCCACCGCCGTGCGTCATGCGCACGAGGGCAAGCTGTACTTCCTGCCGCACATCGCGGCGCGCCTGGCCAGCATGGCGGTGCGCGGCGAAGTCACGCCGCAGTCGCAGCTCGACGAGCGCGGGCTGGAAATCTTCAAGTTCATGGCCGAGGGCATGACCAACGCCGAGATCGCGGAGCGGCTCGACCTGTCGACCAAGACCATCAGCAACATCAGCCAGTCGATCAAGGAAAAGCTGGGCGTGCACCGCCAGGCCAGCATCACGCTGCTGGCGGTCAAGCACGGCCTGATCGAGCCATAGGTGAAAACGACGCCGCAGATGAACCGCCTGGACCGAGCACTGCGCCGCATGCCTTCGGATACCCCCGCGCTGGCGTCGCTGCTGGCGTTCACCTTGCTGATCGTGCTGGCGGCCGGCGCCGCCAACGCGGCCAACCAGGTTGCCGGTCAAGCCGCCAGCCAGCCCCCGGTCCACGCGCCCAATCAGGCGCCGGTCCAGCCATCCGGCCAGGTGCCCGCAGCCGCGACCACGCTGATCCAGGATGCACCGCCGCCGGCGGCTCCCGCGACGACGACCACGGCGGCCGCGCGCGCCGATCGCGGCGAAACCCAGGGCTTCCGCTTCGAGATCATCACCGGCGACGATTCCGCCGTTACCCACCGCATCGCCGAGGACCTGTATAAACGCCTGGTGCCGACCTTCGCCGCCTTCCGCACCGAGCTGGCGCAGAAGCGCCGCATGCTGTACATCGCGATCGGGCCCACCGCGCTGCGCGACGCGCTGTCGCGCCGCTGCGATTGCGTGGTGATCTCGGCCTACACCTCGAGCCAGGTGTGGCGCACCGTGACCTCGCGCCCGAGCCAGGGCAAGCAGCGCCGCCCGGCCGCCACCGCCATCTACGCCGAGCCGGCGCCGCGCGACCAGATGCGCCTGGCCGCACTGCTGTACGGGCGTCCGGTGCGGGTCGGCGTGCTGCTCGGCCCCGACACCGCCTTCTTGCGCCCGGTGCTGCACGACGCCGCCGAGGTGCAGATGTACTCGCCCGGCGAAGACCTGAATCACACCCTGAACAGCATGACGCGCGCCGAGATGCTGCTGGCGCTGCCCGACAGCGACATCTACAACGCCGAGAACGTGCGCAACATCCTGCTTTCGACCTACCGCCGCAAGCAGGGCGTGCTGGGCTTCTCGAGCGACATGGTGAAGGTGGGCGCGCTGGCCACCACCTATTCCGAGATCGAGGACATCAACGCCCAGGTGGCCGAGATCGCATCCAGCTTTGTCGCCACCGGCGAACTGGCCGAGCCGCAGTTCCCGCGCTACTTCCGCACCATCATCAACGAAGGCGTGGCCAGCTCGCTCGACCTGCGCGTGACCGACGCCGCGCGCAACTTCGCGCGCCGCGCACCGGCGCCATGAACGTGCGCTTCTGGCGCGGCTGGGGCGTGGGCCGGCGCATGGCGGTGATCACCATGCTGCCGGTGGCGCTGCTGTTCACGTCCTTCGTCTGGTATTCCTGGTACGCGCACCGCGCCCAGGTGGCCGAGGAACTGGCCGAGCGCGGCCGCATCCTGGCGCGCGCGCTGGCCGAAACCTCCGAATACAACGTCATCTCGGGCAACCTGTCCGACCTGCGCCTGACCATCAACGGCCTGGTGCAGTCCGACCGCAGCATCTACCGGGTCGACGTGGTCGACGTCACCGGCCGTGCCTCGGTGCGCGTGGTGTCCGAATCGGCCACCGACGCCCAGCCGCATTTTTATGAAGCGCCGATCCGCAAGCAGGTGGTGTGGATCAACCTGTTCTCGGACAACGGCACGCCGCACGTGTCGGCGTCGAGCGACTCGCGTCCGCCCACCCTCACCACCGAAGTGGTGGGCTGGGTGCGGGTGACGATGTCGCCCTCGAACATGATGGCCAAGCAGACCGACCGCTTCCAGATCGAGCTGTCGATGGCGGCGCTGGCGCTGGCCGCCAGCGGCATCCTGGCCTGGGTGCTGGCGCGCTCGCTGATCGTGCCGCTGCGCGAAGCGATTGGCTCCTTACGCCAGATCCGCGGCGGTAACTTCCAGGTCAACCCGCCGGTGAGCACCGGCGGCGAGATCGGCGAGCTGCAATCGTCGATCGGCGAGATGGCGCTGGCGCTGGGCGAATCCAAGCGCGACCTCGAAAACAAGGTGGCCGAGCGCACGCGCGACCTGCTCGCTTCGCGCAACGAAGCGCTGCGCGCCGATGCCGACAAACGAAAACTGATCCAGAAGGTCAACGAGATCATCGAGGACGAGCGCAAGAGCATCGCGGTCGAGATTCACGACGAACTCAATGCTTCCCTGATCGCGGCGCGGCTGGAAGCGCAGGCCATCGGCCTGCTGGCGGCGAAAGCCCCGCCGGGGCCGGAAGTCGACGAGATCCGGCGCAAGTCCGAAGCGATCACCAAGCTGGCGCTCGACCTGTACGCCAACGGCCGTCGCCTGGTGCGCCGCCTGCGTCCCGAAGTGCTGGACATGCTCGGCCTGCACGGCGCGGTGGAAGAGGTGGTGCGCCACTACGACACCACCTCCGGCTGCCGTTTTGACCTGCACAGCGAAGGCGACTTCGCGCGCCTGTCGAACGAGCTGGCGATTTCCGCCTACCGCATCGTGCAGGAAGCGCTGTCGAACGTGATGAAGCACGCCGCCGCGCGCTCGGCGCACGTCAGCCTGCTGCTGGACGAAGGCAAGGGCGCGCTGCGCATCCGCGTGGTCGACGACGGCGCCGGCTTCGACACCGCCAGCGCGTCGGAAGGCATCGGCATCATCGGCATGCGCGAGCGCGTGTTCGCTCTGCACGGCACGATCGAGGTGCGTTCCAGCCCGGGCGAGGGCACCGACGTCGCCATCGCGCTGCCGCTCAGCGTGCCGGCGCAGCCCTCCCTGATCACGCCGGCGGCGCCCGCCGCAACCTCGTAATCCTCACCATCCATCACCACACATCATGTCCACTGAACTGCTGACGCCCTACGAAAAGGGCAACCTGAACCAGACCACCACCTGGAGCGAGTGCATCGCCTGGTACGAAGAGCTGGCGCGCCGCTTCCCCGCCGTGCTGCGCTTCGAAAAAGTGGGCACGTCGGATGCGGGCGTGCCGATCCACGCGGGCGTGGTCAGCGGCGACGGCGTGTTCGACGTCGAGGCGATCAAGCACGCCGGGCGTCCGGTCTTCTTCAACAACAACGGCATCCACCCGGGCGAGCCGGAAGGCGTGGACGGCTGCATGGCGCTGGTGCGCGACTTCTGCCTGCAGCCCGAGCGTTTGCAAGCGCTGGGCCAGACCGTGTTCCTGTTTGTCCCGCTGTACAACGTCGACGGCGCCTTCAACCGCGCCGACACCTCGCGCGTGAACCAGGACGGCCCGGAGCTGTTCGGTTTTCGCGGCAACAGCCGCCACCTCGACCTGAATCGCGACTTCGTCAAGTGCGACACGCTGACGGCGCAGGTATTCAACCGCCTGTTCACGACCTGGGATCCGGACGTGATGGTCGACACCCATACCTCCAACGGCGCCGACTACAGCTACACCATGACCCTGATCCACACCCAGCCCGACAAGCTGGGCGGCGGCCTGGGCGACTTCCTGCGCACCGAGATGCTGCCCGCGATCTACGCCGACATGGACGCACGCGGCTGGCCGACCTGCCCGTACGTCAATCCGGTGCAGGACAGCCCGGACCACGGCATCGCCGACTTCCTGGAAACGGCGCGCTTCTCGACCGGCTACGCCGCGCTGCATCACACCATCGGCTTCATGCCCGAGACGCACATGCTCAAGCCCTTCAAGGACCGCTATGAGTCGATGCGCGCGCTGGTCGAGACGGCGCTCGCGTTCACCGTCACCAACGCAGAGCGCATCCAGGCACTGCGCCGCGCCGCGCGCGAAGAAGGCCGCACGCGCGGCGAATGGCCGGTGCGCTGGAAGATGGATGCCGACAATCCGTCGACCTTCCGCTTCAAGGGCTACGAGGCCAAGTACAAGAAGAGCGCCATCGGCGACTACACGCGCCTGTACTACGACCGCAGCAAGCCATGGGAACGCGATATCGCCTGGTACAACCGCTTCCCGGTGGACGTCAGCGTGCCGGCGCCGCAAGCCTACGTGGTGCCGCAGCAGTGGCGCGAAGCGATCGAGCGCCTGCAGCTGAATGGCGTGCGCATGGAACGGGTGGAGTCAGACCGCGTGCAGCAGGTGGCGTATTACCAGGTGCTGTCGGTGCTGTCGCGTCCTTCGGCCTACGAAGGCCACCTGTTCCATGACGAGGTACAGCTGGATCGCCGCATCGGCGAGGTGCAACTGCGCGCCGGCGACTACATCGTGCCGCTCGACCAGGACCGCGCGCGTTACGCCGTCGAAACGCTCGAACCGCTGGCGCACGACAGCTTCTTCCGCTGGGGTTTCTTCAACAGCGTACTGGAAAAGAAAGAGCATTACTCGGACTACGTGTTCGAGGACACCGCCGAAGCGCTGCTGCGCGAGGAGCCTGAACTGGCGGCCAAGTTCGCCGAGTGGAAGGCCGAGAATCCGGGGCTGATCACCAGCCAGGAGGCGGTGCTGGACTTCATCTATGCCAACTGCGAACGCTATCGCGAACCGGAGTGGAATCGCTATCCGGTGTTCGTGATCGAGCGCTGAACCATCCAACGAGTGGCTTGCCGCCAGGCCGCTCCCGATACAGCTGATAGGCAGCCCGTGCCAGCTGTATCTGGCGCATGCTTCTATGCACGACGTGCTTTGTCGCGGGAATGCCGCATCATCTTCTTGTTCCTGCGGTTCCATGCATGTCGCGCGGATCCGCCGTCTACCTTTCGAGCACCTTACCATGCACTACGTCCAGTTTGCGGCTAAGAAGCAGCGCGCCGATCTCTATGTGATCCTTGCCCTGTGGCACGAGTTGATCACCGAATGGCATCCTGAAGTCATCGACCCCATGCGTGCGACGATGCGCCGCGGGCATGTCAAGGAATCCTTGTCTGCCTACCTGCACAGCCAAGACTGGCCTCACGTCGAGCGCAAGTATGCCGAAAAAGCTTGCCGCTTCGAGACCGTCCTGCGCGTCGCATCCGGCGCGCTCGATACGATGCATGCGACCTCCCAGTTCTTCACCCGCGCGGAAAACGCAACGTGGTTCGAAGCACTCGATCGGCGCACCGTGAATGGTGAAACCGTGCCCATGTCCGTCGGACTGACAAATGCCGCCATCGACGTCTGGAATGCATCGGCTGCCGCGCGTGAGGCGGCGCTGGTCGCGGCGCGAGCACTGCTCGACGCTGATCTTATTTCGCAAGGCATTGCGATCGCCTTGCTGCCTTGTTCCGAGACGGCGGCCGGCACCAGGCAAATGCCGTTGGAGCATGCCGGTACGCCGCCCCGGGCTGCGCTGCAAGCGGACGCCAACCGTGCGATGTACCTGCAGACGCTGGTCCGGCATATTCATGAGCAGTCCTGGCAGCCGGTGTATCGCCAGAAACCGTTTGGTGCGCCGGTCAGAGGATGGGACGAACGATTGAAAGCCTATTTCTGGCCGCTTCCGGTGAATGGATATGAGCAGACCTGTCTCGATATGCATTCCATTCATGAGCGGGCGCGCTTGCTGGCGCTGGCGCTGACCGGCAATGGGGGCTGGAGCGAGGCCGAAGGTGTTCTGGCGGTGCAACTGGCCAATGACATCTTCACCTGGGGCGGCGTCCCGCAAGCGCCGGATACGGTGACGCCATCAACGGTGGAGCATGTGTTCCAGGCTGCTCTCGCCAACGATGCGGGCGCAACAGCGAACATGAACAGTGGGTGGACCAAGGTCGCGGCATTCGCAACCGCGCACCTGGAGCAGGACGGAACCGGCCTGCCACAGGTGATCTGGGATAGTCGCGTCGCCACGGCCATCATCGGCCGGCTCGACGCCCTTCCGGCTTCGGATGCTACGCCAGCCGGTTTGTTCCCCGAGATCGGTGTCGTCACGGGGCGCGGCGGTACACGGCCGCGCGCACTCACACAGCGCTGGCCTTCCGGCTACGGACGATGGTCGAGCCAGGTCGCCGGCAGCGCGCTGGTGCGCGAGCTGCGCGATATCCTGAACGGTGGTGGCTACCCGTTGATGCCGATGCCGGGCGCACGCCAAGGTGCGTGGACCACGCGTGGGGTGGAAATGGTGCTGTTCATGGACGGCTATTGAGTAAGCAGGTGCGCCAGATGACCGGCGCATTCATGCGCCGCTGAGCACGCCCGGCCAGGATGTGCTCCTTGGCGACATTCGATTTCCAGGAGAAGCAAATGCCTGCACTAATCCCCCATATTGATGCGATTGCACGCAGCAAAGGACGTGATGCCCTCTATCTGGAATTTCATCCGCAATCTTTTGCTCAATGGCGTGACTACCGCTACGAGGACGACCCGGCGCGCGTGGCCATGCTGTCATGGCTCGACGCGCACGGCGTGAGCTGGAGTGCGTGCGGTCCGGTCGCGGATCCGGGGCGGATGCTGCCTTATCTGGGGCAGGTGTATCTGGACCTGCCGTTCGACGAGGCCCTGGCCGGCTACCGTACCGTGCGCGATCACCTCGAGTGGCCGGATGGCACGATGAAACTCGCGGGTGTGCGGTTCTGCGTCATCCCGCTCGATTATGCCCAGCGTAACGCCGAGCACGACGAGCCAGGATTCTGGGAGCGCTGGGCCAGCAATTTCTGATACTGACGCAGGCCAGGCGCATAGGCCAGATACGGCTGCCAGTTGGTGAAATTACTCTTCGATGGCGAACGGGCGCTCATCGCAGCGCGCGGTCCATTGATCGAGCAAGGCCTGCGGGATGACGGGATCCGTGGCTTCGGGATCGGCGGACGCCTGGGTTTTCTCGAGGACGCAGTTTTCGCTGCGCAGCTCATTCATTTCGTCGATCCATTCCTGGCTCTCGACCTTGATTCGTTTGCCGTCTTCGTACTGGACTTCTTCGATCAGCCGGCCTTTTGCATACTTGCGTTGGGCGCCGTGCAGCTTGCCGTTGCGGGTGTTTTCTTCGAGCGTGATTTCCCTGAAGCCGTCCTTGACCGCAAAGACCTCGCGCGTGCGGATGCCGTCGTCGATGGAGATCTGTTCGCGCAGGGTGGGCGCGGTCGCGCTGGTGGCGACGACTGCGTTGTCGGCAGCGGTCTTCGGGGCGCAGCCCTGGGCCGACAGGGCGATCAGGCAGAGTGCTGCCGTGCGGGAGATGAGAGTCACGGTGAATCCTCAAGCATGAATTGATCCGAAAGAACCTGAGCGTGCCCCGATTTTTTGTTCGCCTGCCGTCTGCGCCACGCCCCCATCAGCCCACCCTTATTTCGACGCCGCGATCCAGCGATCGACCTTCGCCTCCAGCACCGCCAGCGGCAACGTGCCTTCGTCCAGCACCACCTTGTGGAACTCGGGCAGCTTGAACCGGTCGCCCAGCGCCGCCTGCGCGCGTTGGCGCAGTTCGACGATCTTCAGCGCGCCGATTTTATAGGCCAGCGCCTGCCCCGGCATCACCATGTAGCGCTCGATCTGGGCGCGCGCTTCCAGGTCCGAGTAGCCGAGCGTGTCCTTGAAGTAGGCGATCGCCTGGTCGCGGCTCCAGCCCTTGCTGTGCATGCCGGTGTCCACCACCAGGCGCGCGGCGCGCAGCATTTCGTCGTTCAGGTGGCCGAAATAATCCTCGGGCTGCTCGAACAGGCCCATCTCCTTGCCCAGCGTCTCGGCGTACAGCGCCCAGCCTTCGGTGAAGGCGGTGTTGCCGCCGAACTTGCGGAAGTTGGGCAGGCCCAGCTCCTGCGTCAGCGCCAGGTGGAAGTGGTGGCCCGGCTGGCCTTCATGCAGGTACAGGGTGACCATGCCGGTCTTGCCGTACTGTTTCGGATCGTTCACCACCGACCAGAACACGCCCGGACGCGAACCGTCGGCTGCCGGCGAGGTGTAGTGGTCGGACGCCGTCTCGCGCGTCAGTTCCGGCTCCAGGCGCACTTCGAGCGGCGCTTTCGGCATCAGGGTGAACAGCGCCGGCAGCTTGGTGCGCACGGTGGCGTCCAGCTTCTGGAACACTTCGATCACCTGCTGGTCCGAGGTAAACGGTTTATATTTGGATTGCTGCGAAACCCAGCGCGGCAGGCCGGCGGCCGGGCCGTCGTAGCCCATCTTCGGCCCGATCTTGCCGTACTCGCCCTGGATGCGCGCCACTTCCTTCAGGCCGATCTCGTGGATCTGCGCTGGCGTCATGTCGGTGGTGGTCATCGCCGCCACGCGCGCCGCGTACCAGGCGTCGCCTTGCGGCAGCGCGTTCCAGCCGGCCGTGGTGCGGGTGGCCGGCAGGTAGTCCTGCTCGACGTACTGCGCCAGGCGCCTGAGGGCCGGATTGAGTTTGTCGGCCAGCGTCTTGCGGTAGTCCGCCGTGAGTTTGGTCTTGTCGGCGCCCGAGAAACCGGCCGGAAGATTCTTGATCGGGGTATAGAAGATACTGGCCTCAGGCGTCGCCGCCACCAGCTGCTTCAGCTGCGGCAGCAGCGACTGCATCGGTTCGCGCGGATGGACGATGCCGCGCTTGACGCCTTCGCGCATGTTGGCGATGGCCTGGTCGATGTACGGCGCCAGCTGCGCCAGGCGATTCAGATACGCGCGGTAGTCCTGCGCCGTGACCAGGGGCTGGGCGCCCTGGCCGCCGGCGTAGTTGGCGAGGAAGGCCGGCATGTTGAACATCTGGTCCAGCGGCAGCAGGTGCTCGGGGAAGGCGCCCAGGCGCAGCGCGGCGTTCAGCTCGAACTGCAGGATGTCGTGGCTGGCCTGGTCGCGCGCGTTGAGGCGATCGCGCGGGATCGCCTGCAGGCGCTTCAGGTAGCCGCGGTACAGCGCCATTTGACGGTCACGGTTTCTGGGCGCGATCGACAGGCCGAGCTGGTCGAAGAAGCGGCCGTCGCCGCTCTCGGTGGCCCACACCGGCTCGAAGCGCGCATAAGCTTCGTAGTATTCGTCGGCCAGCTTGTTGATTTGTCTGGCGGCCTGGGTGTCGGCGCTGCTTGCGGCCGGCGCGGCGGCAGCGGCTTGTTCGGCGGCCTGCACAGGTGCGCACGCCAGCAGGGCGGCCGTCGCCAGCGCGCCCAGCGTGAAGATCTCTTTCATTGTTCTCGTCCTTAGTAGCTGGCCAGCGGCGTCAGCGCGCCGTTCTTGAAGGTGTACACCGTCACCGCGGTCTTCTTGAGGTTGCCCTTGGCGTCGTAGCCGTAGGTGCCGACCACGCCCTGGTAGCTGATCGCGTGCATCGCCGCCCCGACCTTGACTGCATCGAGCGACCTGGCGTTCTGGATCGCCTGCGCGATGAATTTGGTCTGGTCGTAGAACGACGGCGCGTACACGTCCGGCTCGCGGCCAAAGCGCTTCTTGTAGTTGGCCAGGAAGGCCGCGCCGCCCGGTTGCTGGGCGACGATGGCGCCGGCCTGGGCGCAGCGCACGTTCTCGCCGACGGCGGCGCCGCCCAGCTTGGCCATCTCGGGGCTGCACAGGGTGTCGCCGCCGAGCAGCGGCACGTTCAGGCCGAGCTGCTTCATCTGGCGCACCATCGGCGCCGCCTGCGGCGCGTAGCCGCCGAAGAAGATCGCGTCCACGCGCTTGGCGCGCAGCGAGGTGAGGATCGCGGCGAAGTCGGTCGCCTTGTCGTTGGTGTATTCGTGGCCCGCGACCTTCATGCCGGCGGCCTGCGCCTGGCGCTTGAATTCCATCGCGATGCCCTGGCCGAAGGCGGTGCGGTCATCAATGACGCCGACGTTCTTGACCTTCAGTTCCTTGGCCGCGTAGCCGGCCACCGAGCCGCCCACCTGCGTGTCGCTGGCCACGATGCGAAACACCGTCGGGTAGCCGGCGGCGGTGATCTTGGGATTGGTGCCGACGGTCGACATCAGGATGCCGGCATTGTTGTAGACGCGCGAGGCGGGGATCGCCACGCCCGAGTTGTACGGCCCGAGCACGAACTTGACGCCGGCGTCGGCGAACTTCTGGGCCACGCTCACGCCTTGTTTCGGGTCGCCCGCGTCGTCTTCGGAGCGCAGCTCGAAGCGCAGCACATCGGCGCCGATCTTTATTTTCTGGGCGTTGAGTTCTTCGACGGCCAGGCGCACGCCGTTTTCATTGTCCTTGCCGGCAAAGGCGTTGGCGCCCGACAGCGGGCCGCTGACGCCGATCCTGACCACCTGCTCGGCGGCGTTGGCCGAAGCGTGAGCAAAGGTCAGGGCCGACAGTACGGCCAGCGCCAGCGGCGCCATGTTCATTTTCGATGGCATTCCCAAAGGTCTCCGTTGATGGCAACGGCTGCATCATCGCACGATTCATGCGCCCCGCGAAACAGGGCGCGGATGACAAGGGTGGCCTTAAGCCGGGACGCCGTGCGAGATCAGTTCCAATGGCAGGGCGGTGGTCGACTTGATCTGTTCCATCGAGAAGGCCGACGAGACGCCGGTCAGGCGCGCGGCCTTGATCAGTTTCTTGTAGAAGCGGTCGTAGCCGGCGATGTCGGTGGTGACCACCTTCAGCAGGTAGTCGACGTCGCCGCTCATGCGGTGAAATTCGAGCACTTCGGGCAGCGCGACCACGGCGGCCGCGAAGCGGTCCAGCCATTTTTCGTCGTGTTCGGCGGTGCGCACGCTGACGAACACCGTCACCGGCAAGCCGACCTTCTGGCGGTTGACGATGCTGACCCGGCTTTCGATATAGCCCTCTTCTTCGAGGCGCTTGACGCGCTTCCAGCAGGGCGTGCTGGACAACCCCACTTTTTCGCTCAGACCAGAGATCGACAGCGTGGCATCCGCCTGCAGGGCGGCGAGGATCGCACAATCAAACTTGTCCAGTGAATTCATATTACCGTTTGATAATTTTAAGAATAATCATCCTTCATTCCGCAAGAAAACCGGGAAATTTAGAACGTATCGATCGGCGTTACTCCGTACCATATTACTGGACATTAACATCTTGTGCGACACCTTTTTTATATTTTGGCATCTCTCATGAACCCGGAAATCTACCTCGACGCCAACGCCACTTCACCCGTCCTGCCGGCTGCAGCAAGCGCCGCGATGGCCGCGATGGCGGACGGCTTCGGCAACCCGAGCAGCAGTCATGCGGCCGGTTTGCGCGCCCGCGCGCTGCGCGAAAGCGTGCGCGCCTGCGCCCGCCGCGTGCTCGGCGCGCCCGAGGGACGCCTGACGTTCAACAGCGGCGCCACCGAAGGTATCCAGACCGCCGTGCTGTCGGCGCTGGTCGCCGTGCGCGAGGCCCGGGCCGATGGCCAGCCGTGCGGCGACCTGGTGCTGATCGGCGCCACCGAACACAAGGCGGTGCCGGAAAGCCTGGCGCACTGGAACCGCCTGCTCGGCACTGGGCTCGAACTGCGCACGCTGCCGGTCGACGCCGATGGCCGCCATCGCCTCGACGTGCTGCGCGAACTGGCGCCGCGCGCCGCGTTTGTCTGCACCATGGCCGCCAACAACGAGACCGGCGTGGTGTCCGACCTGGACGGCATCGCGCAAGTGCTGCGCGAGAGCGCGAGTCCCGCGCTGTGGATGGTCGACTGCGTGCAGGCGCTGGGCAAGCTGCCTTTGAATTTGAGCGCGAGCCGCATCGACTACGCGCCGTTCTCGGGCCACAAGCTATATGCGCCGAAGGGCATCGGCATGCTGTACGTGCGCACCAAGACGCCGTTCACGCCGCTGATGTGCGGCGGCGGACAGGAAGGGGGGCAGCGCTCGGGCACCGAGAACATGGCCGGCATCGCCGCACTTGGCGCGGTGCTGGACGCGCTCGAACGCGGCGACACCTTCCGCACCCATGCTGCCTTGCTGGCCTGCCGCGCGCGCCTGGTCGCGGCGCTGCAAGAGTCCTTCCCTGGCGTGGTGTTCAACGCGCCGCTCGAGCACGCGCTGCCGACCACCATCAACTTCTCGGTGCCGGGCCTGTCCAGCGCCGACGTGCTGGAAGTGTTCGATGCCGCTGGCCTGCGCGTCAGCGCCGGCTCGGCCTGTTCGGCCGCGAAGGCGGCGCCGAGCCACGTGCTCGATGCGATGGGCGTGCCCGATTGGCGCGGCGCGTCGGCGGTGCGCATGTCGTTCGGGCCGCTGGTCGAGGACGCGGTCATCGATCAGGCCTGCGCACGCATCGCGGCCTGCGCCCGCGCGCTGGCGCTGCCGCTGCTGCAGCCGTTGCCGCTGGCAGTAGACGATGCCGGCCTGGTTCAGCTGGAGCACGAAGGCACGAGCGGCTGGCTGCTGTTCGACCCCGCCAGCCGCACCTGCATCGCGATCGACCCGCCGACGGCGCTGGCCGAACGCACTGCCGCCATGCTGAACGCCGGCGGCTATCGTCTGTTGGCCGCGCTGTCGACCGCGCAAGGCGGCGCCGGCACGCTGGCCCTGTGCGCGCATGCGCGCCAGGGCATCGCCGGCTGGCCCGACGGCGGCATCGAGGCGCGCCTGGAAGATGGCCGTCATCTGCCGGCGCTCGCGCTTGGCCAGGACGTGCTGGTACGCGAGGGCGACAAGTATCTGTTCGGGCGCTTGCGGGACGGCGTGCTGGCGCTGCGCTTTGTTTTCGATGGCGCGGCTACGCCGGTCGTCACGCCACGAGTAGCGGCGCCGGCGCATTCAGAGGCGGACATGGAACTCGACGCCAGCGCCGTGGCGCGCTGGCTGGCCGCGCATCCCGAGGCGCTGGTGGTCGACGTGCGCTGCGCGCGCGAATGCGCCGCCGGTCCGCTCGAGCTGCATGGCAGGATTGCGCTCAACGTGCCGCTGGCGCGGGTTACCGAACACGCAAGCCACTGGCTGGTTGCCGACACCCGCCCGCTGCTGTTCGTCTGCCGCAGCGGCGCCCGCAGCGCACGCGCGGCGCGCACCCTGCGCAGTCTGGGCCACCCGCGCGCCTGGTCGCTGGCCGGCGGTTTCGCGCTGGCCTGACGGCCCGCTTGCCGCCAGCGGCGGTGTGTGTACGCCAGCGCACGGTGGTGTGCTCTTCCTTTCTCTAGCATGGGGTTGACCGCGCGCGCCCAGCGTTTCCTGTCCTGAACCGCCACGGCGCCCTGGCGTCCTGTTGTCCGTATTCCGGCGGTTTGATGCGCGCGCCTCCAGCTCCGAGGTTTCCCGTTGAAAGTTGAGAACAACCCGATGGCCGCCGCGCAGCGGGCGTCCGAGGATGCGGCGCCGGCCGCAGGCCTTGATGCCCCCTGGCGCGCCGCACCGCTCGGCGCGACGCAGCTGGCCGACCACGCCCGCCGCCTCGCCGCGCGGCACCGGGTGCGCGCCGGCGCGGCCGTCGCCGATCTGCTGGCGCTGCTGGCCACGAATGCCGACGCCATCGGCGACGCCTGCGATGCGCTGGAGGGCGCCGCACGCGCCGGCGTGACGCTGCCGCCGGCCGCCGTTCGCCTGCTCGACGCCATTCCCCTGTTCGAATCCCAGGTGCGCCTGGCGCGCGGCCAGCTGCTGCACGACGCGCGGCGCGGCGCGTATCGCCTGCCGCGCTTCGACCCTGAGGGCGAACCGCGCGCCTGGCGCCTGGTGCTCGACCTGGTCGCGCACGGCGACGGCGCCATCGACCCCGCGGCGCTGGAACGCTTCCTGGCCGCATATGGCGAAACGGCGCCTCTGAGCATCGCCGAACTCGACGCGCTGCCGGCGCTGCTGCGCATGGCGCTGATCGACAACCTGCGCCGGCTGGCGCGGCGTGCTGCGCATGTCTGCGCCGGCCGCGCCCAGGCGGCGCAGTGGGCGCAGCAGCTGGCCGAGACGGCCGCGCAGCGTCCCGGCGACCTGCTGCTGCAGGTGGCCGACATGGTGCGCAGCGCACCGAGCGGCGACAGTGGTTTCGTGGCCGAACTGGCGCGCCGCCTGCAGGGCCGCGGCGCGCCGCTGAACCAGGTGCTGGAGTGGCTCGACGCGCGCCTGGCCGACGACGACGCCGGCATCGCCCAGCTGACGCAGCGCGAACGCGCCGAACTGGCCGACGACGCCGTCTCGACCGGCAACAGCCTGGCCAGCCTGCGTCTGCTGGGCGGCGTGGACTGGACCGCGCTGGCCGAAGGCCTGGGTTCGGCCGAACAGGTGCTGCGCACCGATCCCGACGGCAGTTATGCGCGCATGGACGCCGCTACGCGCGCCCATTACCGCCACGCGGTCGAGCGTCTTGCATGCAGCGCGGGACGCGATGAAATCGAGGTGGCGCGCGAAGCGGTGGCGCTGGCCGGCGTCCACCGCGCGCCGGGCGAGGGCGGACTGGATGGGCGCACGCGCCACGTCGGCTATTACCTGGCCGGTCCGGGTGGCGAGGCGCTCGCAGCGCGGCTGGGCGGCAAGCGCTCCCTGCGCAGCCCGGGCTTGCCGCTGCAGGCCGGCGCGGTGGCGCTGCTGGCGCTGGCCTTCGTGGCCGCCATCGTCATCCACGCGCAGCAGGGCGGCGCCGGGCTGGCGCTGATGGCCCTGATCGGCATCCTGGCGCTGCCCGGCGCCGGCGAACTGGCGCGCGCGCTGGTGCGCATGATGCGCGGCTGGCTGGCGCCCGCGCGCCCGACGCCGCGCATGCGCCTGGAAGACGGCGTTCCGCAGGACGCCGCCACCATCGTCGCGGTCTGCGCACAGCTCAACGATGCGCAGGGCATCGCCGCCTTGTGCGCCGACCTCGAAGTGCGCTACCTCGGCAACCGCGACCGGCACCTGCGTTTCTGCCTGCTGGCCGACCTGCCCGACGCGCAGGAGCAGCACCAGCCCAGCGACGACGCGCTATGCGACGCGGCGCGCACCGCGATCGACGAACTGAACCGCAAGTACGGAAATGAACGCAGCCAGCCCTTCATGCTGCTGGTACGCGCGCGCAGTCTCGATCCAGGCAGCGGCAGCTGGATCGGCCGCGAGCGTCAGCGTGGCCAGTTGGCCGACCTGAACGCCTGGCTGTGCGGCGCGCGCGAGCGTTTCTTCCTCGCCGCCGGCAACACCGGCGCCGCGGCCGAACTGCGCTACGTGATTTCGCTCGACGCCGACACCGGGTTGGATCGCGACGCCGCGCGCAGCCTGGTGGCGGCGATGACGCATCCGCTGCACCTGCCGCTGCAGGGCGACGATGGGCGCGTGCGCGAAGGCCACGGCATGCTGCGCGTGCCGGTGCAGGCGGCGCTGCTGCTGCGCGAAGGGGCGCGCTACGCCCGCCTGTGGCCGGATGGCGCGCGCAACTGGGCTGCGATCCACGACGTCGACGCCTGGCGCCGCGCGCTGGGCGAAGCGTTGCAGGACGAAGGCCGCGTCGAGCCCGGCCTGGTCGAGGAAGACCGCCTGCGCGCGGCCTGGGTGAGCGACCTGCGTTTGCAAGCGCGCCACGTCGGCAGCTACGGCGAACACGTGCTGCGCCGCCATCGCGCACTGCGCGCCGCCTGGCAGGAAACGCATCGCCTGGAACGTGGCGCCGACCGGCTGCGCACGCCGCGCCAGTGGTGGCGCCTGTTCGACCGCCTGCGCGCCGGCCTGGTGGCGCCGACGCTGACCGCCTTGTTGGTGCTGTGCTGGAGCACCCTGGCCGCGCCCGCGTTCTGGTCGGCGGCGGTGCTGGCGGTGTTCTTCGTGCCGGCGCTGGCCGGCATGCTGGTGGCATTGGCCGACCGTCCGCACGACGCGCCCTGGCGCCAGCACCTGGATGCCTGGGCGCGCGGCGCGCGGGTGCCGCTGGTGCGCGCCGCGCTGGCCAGCGCCTTGCTGCCGCACGCGGCCTGGTATGCCGGCGACGCGCTGGTGCGCGGCCTGTGGCGCCGCAACGTGACGCGCCGTCATCTGCTGGAGCTGCGTCCGCCCGCACTCGCGCGCTCGAGCACCACCATGGAAAACAACTGGCGCAGCATGTGGTTCGCGCCGCTGCTGGCGATCGGCACCGCCGTGCTGCTCACCTTCGCCAATCCATATGGCTTGTTCGCCGCCGCGCCGCTGCTGCTGGTGTGGTTCCTGGCGCCGGTGCTGGCGTGGTGGGCCAGCCAGTCCGGGCGGCGCAGCGTGCGCCTGGCGAGCGGCCAGACCCAGTTCTTGCGCGCGCTGGCGCGCCGCACCTGGGCCTTCTTCGAGCGGCATGACGGCGCCGCCCACGGCCTGGCGCCGCAGGCGGTGCTCGAGCATCCCGAAGCGGCGCTCGACGAGCGTGTATCGCCATCCGGCATGGGCCTGTCGCTGCTGGCGGGCCTGGGTGCGCGCGACTTCGGCTTCATCCCATTGGGGCGCCTGGTCGAGCGCAGCGAAAAGGCCCTGATGTCGATGGCGCTGCTGGAGCGCTGGCGCGGCCACCTGTTCGGCTGGTACGACGGCGCCACCCTGGCCCCGTTCGAACCGGCGCGGGTCGACACCGCCGCCAGCGGCAGCCTGGTGCTGGCGCTGCGCACCTTCGCCGCCGGCCTGGACGAACTAGCGGTGCAGCCGATCGCCGGCCGCGCGCTGCTGGACGGGATCCGCGACACCCTGAACGTGGCGCGCCAGCATGCGACTGCCGCCACCCCCGAAGTGCGCCAGGCCCTGGACGCAGTGGCGCACGCCCTGCAGCCGGACCGCTGCCGCGCCACCGACACGCTGCCCGGCCTGGCCGACTGCCTGCGTGGGGTAGCGCAGGAAGCCGACCAGCTGGCGGCCAGCCTGGCGCCGGACAGCGATCCGGCGTTGATCGCCTGGTCGGCGCGGTTGACGGCGCAGTGCGAAGCGCAGCTGGAAGACCTGTTCGCCATGGCGCCATGGGTGCGCGTGGCGCAGGAATACGTGCTCGACGCCAGCCTGACCGGCATCCCGAGCCTGCAGCAACTGGCCGGACTCGACCCGCCTGCGCAGGCAGGATCCGGCCTGGCGCACCTGGTGCAAGAAGGCCGCGCCTGCGCACGCGAACGCATCAACCGTATCGCGGCGCTGGCGCGTGACGCGCGCTCGCTGGCGCAAGCCGACTTCAGCGCGCTGCACGACCCGGCCACCGGCCAGCTGTCGGCCGGCTGGCAGGTAGACGACAAGCGCCTGGCGGGCGACAGCTGCGACCTGCTGGCGTCGAATGCGCGGATGGCCAGCTTCGCCGCCGTGGCCCAGGGCCAGCTGGAACAAAGCCACTGGTGGTCGCTGGGCCGACCGCTGCGCATGGCCGACAGCGGCGCGCTGCTGCTGTCGCGCCGTGGCGCACTGGCCGACTATCTGGCGCCGCAACTGATGATGCCGTCGTGGCGCGACACGCTGCTGGGCAGCGCTGCGCGCGCGGCGGTGCGCATGCAGGCGATTCACGCCCAGCGCCACGGCGTGCTGTGGGGCTTCTCGGAGTCGCTGTGCAACGCGGTGGATGCCGCGGCGCACTACCGCTTCCATCGTTTCGGCCTGCCGCCGGCAAGCCTGCTGCGCACGGCGCCGAACGACCTGGTGGCGGCGCCGTACGCCGCCGCGCTGGCGCTGGAGGCGGCGCCGGCGCTGGCCGCCGGCAACCTGGAACGGATGGCGGCCCAGGGCCTGCAGGGCGAGATCGGCATGTACGAGGCGATCGACTACGCCCCCCAGCGCCTGCCGCAGGGCGAGCGCCAGGTGGTGGTGCGCGCCTACGACGGACCACACCAGGCGATGACGCTGCTGGCGCTGGCCCGCCACCTGCTGGACCAGCCGATGCAGCGCCGCTTCTGCGCCGACCCGGAACTGCGCGCCGCGCTTGGGCTGCTGCAGGAAGCGCCGCCGGCGTCCGGCGCCGCCGCGCCGCTGCGCGCCAGCGCCAGCGCGGTGGAGGGCGCTGCGGCGCGGCCGTACGCGCGCGTGATCGGCGCCGAAGGTTCCGCCCTGCCCGAAGTGCAGCTGCTGTCGAACGGGCGCATGCACCTGACGCTCGACAGCGACGGCATCGGCGCCACCCGCTGGGAAGACCTGCCAATTACGTGCACCGGGCGTGGCGAGAGCGGCATGACGTGCCACGTGCGCGACGTCGCGTCTGGCCGCAGCTGGACCAGCACCATGCTGCCCAAGCCGGACCAGCAAGAGACCATCTTCACCGAAGGCCGCGCCAGCCTGCGCCGGGTCGACGGCGACATCGAGACCTGGACCGACGTCGCGGTGGCGCCGGAGCACGACGTCGAGCTGCGCCGCATCCGTATCGTCAACCATGGCAAGGCCGCGCACACGCTGGAGCTGACCAGCTGCGTGGCGCTGGCCGGCCCGGTACCAATGCCCGGCGTGCGCAGCGGCATCCGGGTCGAATTCGACGCCGCCAACGACAGCCTGCTGTGCGTTACCACGCCCGATGCGCCGGTCGTTGTGCACCGCATGACGCTGCGCGGCGTCAGCGGCCAGCCGAGCTTCGAGACCAGCCGCGCGCGCTTCATTGGGCGTGGCCACGATCTGCGTTCGCCGCAGGCGGTCGCCCTTGGTGGCGGCTTGCCGGGACTTGACCCGGAACCCGACGAAGCGCTGCTGGCGCTGCGTCGCACGGTGACGCTGGCGCCGGGCCAGGAAGTCATCGCCGACCTGGTGCTGGGCGCCGCCGGCAGCCGCGCCATCGCGCGCGAGCTGGCAGTACGCTACGGCGCCGGCCATCTCGCCAACAATGCGCTCGACCATGCGATCGAAGCCGCCTGGACCCATGGCCAGGCCTTCCTGCACCGGCTGGAGCTGGGCGAAGCCGAGGCCCAGCTGTTCACGCGCCTGGCCGGCTGCCTGCTGCATCCGAGGGCGGCGCTGCGCGCCGAGCCGGCCGTCATCGCGCGCAACGTGCGCGGTCGCGAGGCGCTGGCGCCGTACGGCGTCGGCAGCGAGCGTCCGATCCTGCTGCTGCAGCTGGCGCAAGGCGCCGACAGCGAACTGGCGCGCCAGCTGCTGCAGGCGCACGCCTGCTGGCGCAGCCGCGGCCTGGCGGTCGACCTGCTGGTGCTGTGCGAGAACCGCGCCGCGCGCGAGGAACTGATGCACCTGGCCGCGCCGCTGCTCGACCCGGACAGCTTCGACAGCCCCGGCGGCGTCCACCTGCACCTGCTGACCGAGATCCCGCAGGAAGACCGCATCCTGCTGCGCGCCAGCGCCCACGTGCTGCTGGCCAGCGAAGATGGCGAGCTGGCCGACCGGCTGCGCCGCGCAGCACGGCCTGCGGCAGCGCTGCCGCCGCCGTTCGCGCCCAGGGCGGATGCGCCGGCCTGGAACGCGGCGCCCGCACCTGATTCAATGATGGCGCTGGCACACGACAACGGCATCGGCGGCTTCACGCCGGATGGCCGCGAATATGTGATCCGCAGCGCGCCGGATGTTCCGGCCCCGCCCGCACCGTGGGTCAACGTGCTGGCCAACGCCGCCTTCGGCAGCGTGGTCTCGGAACGCGGTCGCGCCGCCAGCTGGAGCGGCGAGCGCGGCGCGCGCATCACTGCCGGCGACGACGCGCTGGCGCCGCAGGGCGGCGAAGCGTTCTACCTGCGCGACGAAGACAGCGGCGCCGTGTGGTCGCCCACGCCGTGGCCGGCGCCATCGCACGAGCCATACCTGACGCGCCACGGCTTCGGCTACAGCGTGTTCGAGCACCGCCACCAGGGCATCGGCTCGACCCTGCGCACCTTCGTACCACTTGACGCGCCGCTCAGGTACACGGTGCTCACGCTGCGCAACGACAGCGACGCGCCACGGCGCCTGTCGGCCACCGGCTACGTCGACTGGCTGCTCGATGCTGCGAACAGTGCCGACGCCGCGCCCGGCCTGCAGGTGGTCACCGAGGCCGATCTCGCCGGCGGCGCGCTGCTGGCCCGTAACGCCTTCGGCGCCGGCTTCGCGGACAAGGTGGCGTTCTTCCACGTCGATGGCGAACAGGTGGCGTCGACCTGCGACCGCGAGGAATTCGTCGGCCGCCACGGCGACCTGGCGCGGCCGGACGGCTTGATGCGCGCCGGCCTGTCCGGCAGCAGCGGCGCCGCGCTCGACCCCTGCGCAGCGCTGCAGGTGGCGTTCACGCTGGCCCCGGGCGAAACGCGCGAGCTGGTGTTCGTGCTTGGCGTGGCCGGCCCGGCCAGCCTGGACGCCAGCCGCATGGTGCAGCAGCATGGCGGCGCGCAGGCCGCCAGCGCCGCATGGGACAAGCTGCGCGCATGGTGGGACGACACGCTCGGCGCGTTCAGCATCGCGTCGCCCGATCCGTCGTTCGATCTGCGATTGAACGGCTGGCTGCCGTATCAAGCCTACATTTCCATGATGGGCGAGCGCTGCACCGCGACACGCCTGCAATCGGCGCTGGGACTGCTTCACGCGCGTCCGGAACTGCTACGCGCTGAACTACTGCGCGCGGCGCGCGAATTCGCCTCCGGCGACCCGGCGGTCGAAGACTTCCTGTGGCTGCCATTCGCCCTGACGCGCTACGTGACGGCGACCGGCGACCTTGAGGTATTGGCCGCGCTGCCGTTCGGCGATGACGCCGGCGACGCCACCACCAATCTGGCCGCCACCGACGACCTGTACCTGCACTGCGTGCACGGCCTGCGCGGCAGCCTGCGTTTCGGCACCCGCGGCCTGCCGCCGGCAGCCGCGATCCTGCACGACCAGACCCCTGGCGGGCAGGGCGAGAGCGTGCGCCTGGCGTTCTTCATGACGGCGACACTGCAGCGCTTCGCCGAACTGGCCGACCGCCGCGGCGACTTCGGTTTTGCCACCACCTGCCGCGGCGCCGCGCTGGCGCTGGGCGCCCAGTGCGAAGAACATGGCTGGGATGGCGAATGGTATCGCTGGTGCTATCTCGAAAATGGCAACGTGCTGGGCGCGGCGGCCAATCCCGCCTGCCGCGTCGATTTGCTGACCCAGGGCTGGGCGGTGCTGGCCGGCGCCCCGCGCGCCTTCGATGCGCTGCAGGCGGCGACGCGGCGTCTGGCCGACGAGGCGCAAGGCGCGGTGGCGCTGTGCGCGCCGGCGGTCGACGGCCACTGGGCCGAGCGGGTCGAGGCCTGGCCGGGCCAGGACCATCGCGCACTGGCGCTGGCCGCGCTCGGATTCGCGCGCGCGGGCGATGCGCAGGGCGCATGGCGTCTGGCGCGCCTGCTCGACCCGCTGGGGCGCAGCAGCACGCCGCAGGATTGCGCACGCTACGCCGCGCCGCCGTACTTCGTGGCCGACGGCGTGCGCACCATCGCGCCGTATCCGGGACGCGCCATCGGTGATTGCTTCACCGGCGCTGCGGCGTGGAGCTGGCTGGCGCTGGCCGAAGGATTGCTGGGCGTTCGCCGCGCTGGCGCGCAGTTGTCCCTGCGGCCACGGCTGGCGCCGGAATGGAACGGCTTGCACCTGCACTACCGCCACCACGGCGCCATCTACGAGATCACGGTGTGCGCCGGCGCCAGCGTCGACAGGGACGAAGTGCTGCTGGACGGCCAGCCGTGCGCCGACGGCATCGTCCCGCTGGCCGGCGACCGGCGCGATCACCGCGTCGAAGTGCGCATCGCAGGCGCAGCGTCCGAGCGCCGACCAGATTGAGTGCCTGAATGCAGAGCCCGGTATTAGCTACCGGGCCACGGCGCCATCAGGCAATGCTGCCGGATGAGCGCCGACGGCGAATCGAGCCAAGGATTCCGAGGCCGGCAATCAGCGTTGCCCATGACGCAGGTTCTGGAACCTCTGCAATAGAGAGGACGACGTTGTCAATTGCGAATTCCGGGAATTCTTGTCCGCCCGTGATCGTCAGGGAAGAAATGTTTTCGAAATCGGTAAAATTAAAATTCGAAAATGATTCACCCAGACTTTCTTCCACAAAGATCGTTTTCGTGATGGCGCCATTCAGTCCCATTGCACTGAGCGTCAACGTCACGGGATGGCCGTTTTCAAGAAAGGTCTTGGCAACATCCAGCGAGGTGAAGGAGAACAAGCCTTTATTCTTGCGATCGAACGTGACGCTGCTTTCATTGAAAGCATAAAACGCGGTCGTTCCATTCGATGGGCATCCGGGATTGCACATGCCTAAATGGTCGGCAGGATTATCGATAAGATAAAATCCGAAATCACTGATCGATGAATGCGTTATTCTGAATCCATCTTCGTAGACGCTGTAGTTCGCGCTATAACCACCATCCAGTGCTTCAAAGTCAATCGTCGCCGCCATTGCGGAATTGGTCAAAAAGGCAGCCGTGACGGCCACCATCAGTTTTCGAATCATCGTTAGTCTCTTGGTAAGTAACAACTATTAAAAACCGCACGCGGACGGACTCTGTACGCTGGCTGAAATAACTATCTACGACTCTACAACGGCGTTGGCCAACCCTTCCGAGCAAGGGCAGTGTTGACAGCCATGCTTGACAGTAAATATGCCACTTGAAATAAAAAGAATAGTGGAGAGTAACCTTGCCTGAGCAATTTCTCTTGTCTGGCGCCCGATTGAGAATCAAGAGACAAAATCTTATACCAATAAATTTTTTTAAATTGTATTAGTGTGTATGTGTAAGGAATATCGACGACATTATGCGCATACATTATTTACTGGAAATATATTTATTTACGGTGCAAGATATATTCGCAATCGCCGCGATCCCAATAAATGGACAAGACAAACTTCAATAGATAATCGTTGGCGTTGCTTGCGCTGGCTTGCTCGCGCAGCTATTGGCGGAATATCTGGAACGGTATCGTCAGGCGCCTGCTTACTTCACCAGCGTCAGGCGCGCCGGTCCGGTCGGGCGCTGCGGCTCGCGTCCGGCGCGCGGATCGGCCCCTTGTTCGAGCGCCAGCCGCATGCCGGCGGCGCTGCCGCGGCGCGACGCCATTGCAAAGAAACGGTTCCAGAACGCGGCGCGCCAGACGTCGACACCGGCGCCGTCGAGCGCCATCGCGTCGCGCAGGCCGGCCAGGCGTCCGACCACGAAGGCGCCCAGCCAGTCTTCCTGACTCGCCACCTGCATCGCGGGGCCGTGCTGCGCTGCCGCGCCGGCCACGGAACCGGGCCACAGCGCGCGGCCGGCGCGCACCGCGTCGTCGAGCGCGCCCAGCGCCAGGCGCGGATCGAAATCGGTGCTGGGAACGCAGGCCAGGATCGCCGCCAGTTTCAGGTGCGGCGACAGGGTCGCCATGCCGATGAAGGCGAGCAGCGCGTCGTGGTAACGCTGGGGTTGATGGTCCGGCAGGCTGTCGTTGGCCTCGAGCAGGGGCTGCCAGTGCTGGCGGATCTCATCCAGGCTGCGGCAGTGTTCGAGCGGAAGATACCATTGCACATCCCAGCGCAGTCCAGACATCGCTTCCCTTCAACGTTGTGAAGAAAACAGCATACGAGCGCGTGGCGACAAAGCGTGTCGCTCAGCACGGACCCCGAAGGTACAAAAATATCAGGCGGCGCGACGGCGTTTGTCGCACCCGGAGAGTAGCTTTTCGCACCTGAAGGAGAGACCGAGAGTTTCCCTTGGGTAAGCATTTTGCTACCATCACATCTTGAACACGCCACATGGCGTACCTTGAGCACACGCCACCATGCCCGTACCGCATCACACTTGCACCACCCCGTTCGCGAACGCGTTTCAGTCCCTGTTTCAGGCACGGGAGTCCTGAATGGCGACCAACCAGCAATCGCTCCTGCGCCAATGGAACATGCTGCGGCTGGTGCCGCGCGCGCCGCTGAGCATCTCGGCCGGCGAGTTGTGCGAGCGCCTGCGCGGGCTCGAATTCCCGGTCACCAAGCGCACGGTCGAGCGCGACCTGAACGAGCTGTCGCAGGTGTTCCCGCTGTCGGTCGATTACGACAGCAAACCGTATGGCTGGAGCTGGCTGCGCGACGCGTCCAGCTTCGACCTGCCCGGCCTGTCGCTGCCCGAAGCACTGACGTTGACCCTGGTCGAGCAGCACCTGCACCACCATCTGCCGCCCAGCACCGTCGAGGCGTTGCAGCCGCACTTCGCCTCGGCCAAACGCGCCCTGTCCACCGTGGACGGCGCGACCCAATCGAAGGCCTGGCTGAACAAGGTGCGCAGCGTGCCGCCGCAGCAGCCGCTGGTCGCGCCGCAGATGGACGCCGACTGCCAGCGCATCGTCTACCGCGCGCTGATGGAAGACCGCCAGCTGCGCCTGCACTACCTCAAGCGCGATGCGGTGGAGGCGACGCTGTACCCGGCCGTGCATCCGCTGGCCATCGTCCAGCGCGGCGCGCTGGTCTACCTGGTGTGCATGTTCGCCGGCTACGAGGACGTGCGCACCATCGCGCTGCACCGCGTGCAGCAGGCCGAGGCGCTATACGAGCCGGCGCGCCCGAAGCCCGGCTTCAAACTCGATGACTACATCGCTTCGGGCCAGTTCGGCGTGATCGCCGGCGCGCCGGTGCGCCTGCACGCGGTGTTCTCACGCGCCGCCGGCGAGCACCTGTACGAGACCCCGCTCGACGAGGACCAGGAATTGACGGTGGGGCCGGACGGCCGCCTGCACCTGCGCGCCGACGTGCCCAACACGCGCGCGCTGGTGTGGTGGCTGCTGGGATTCGGCGACGGCGTGGTGATCGAAGAGCCGGCGTCCTTGCGCGCGGAACTGGCCGGCATCGCGCAGCGCATGGCCGCCGCCTACGCTTGACGCGGCAAGCGTCAGGCGGGCGCGTTCTCCGTACCTGCCAGCGCCGCTTCCAGCTGCGCCACCAGACAGCGTTCGGCCGGCGCCGACAGCACCAGCTCGAGCGCCATCTGGGCGCGCGTGAGCGCCACGAACAGCTTGCGCCGCTCGCTGTCGCCGAGCCGGTCGAAATCGAATTCGGCCACCACCACCGCGGGCGCGCTCTGGCCCTTGTAGCGGTACACCGATTCCACCAGCAGTTCGCCGTCGCTCCAGCGCGGCTCGCCGTTGCGGTCGTATTCGCCGGTGAAGCGGCGCGTGCGGTGCGGGCCGATCGCGACGCGGTTGAGCAGCAGCGAGCGTTCGCGCCCGCGTCCGCAGACGATCGCGATGTCGTGCGGCGCGAAGCCGCGCGCCAAGAGCGCCGCCACCGCCGCTTCGGTGGCGGCCAGCAGGCCGGCGCTTGATGTATAGGTGCGGATCTCCGGCACTTCGCCCGCATACGGATTCAGGCTGCGCACCGGCGGCTGCACCAGCGCCAGCGCGTTGATGGTGTCGCAGATCGCGCGCGGGTTGCGGAAGTTGTCGCTGCAGCGGATCGTCACCGCGTCGCTCAGTTCGAAGCCTTCCTGGCGGTACAGGCGCTGGGCCTCGTCTTCCAGCACGTACAGGCGGCCGTCCGGCTTGAGCCGGCTGCACAGGCTCTCGACCCAGCCGGCCTCGAAGTCCTGCGCCTCGTCGATGATCAACAGGTCGAGGCGCTGCGCGAAGCCGGCGCTGGCGTCGTGGTAGGCGGCGGCCATGCGCTCGAAGCCCTGCGGCGAGAATTCAGGTTCGCCATGGCGGCGCCAGTGCTCGACGCACAGCTCATGGAAGTTGACCACCTCGCAGGCGGCGGGCGCCAATCGGCGCACGTGGTCTGCCAGGCTGCGGTTGAAGCAGACGTAGGCCGTGTTCAGGCGACCGGCCTGGGCGCTCTCGAGCAGCTGCAGCGCCAGCTGGGTCTTGCCCGAGCCGGCGGTGGCCTGCACCCGCACGATGCCGGACGGCGCCTCGACCCGCGGCGCCCAGGTGGCCAGGCCGTCGGCCAGGCGCCGTACCGCGCCCTGCAGCTGGTCGCGCAGCGCGTCCAGCTGCGGCGTGACCTGGAACTGGTTGAGCAGCAGGCGGCGCAGGGCGGCGCGGTCGAGCGCGGGCCTGGCCTGCGCTTGCGCATCGGCCTGGGCCAGCCAGTCGCGCACCGTGCTCACCATGTCCGGGTAGGCGGCGGCGTCGATGATGCGTTCGCGCGGGATCGACAGCACCTGGCCGGCGCCGATGTCGTAGTCGGGCAGCACCAGGCAGCTGACCAGCGCCGGCTGCAGTCCGGCCGCCAGCAGCCGGTTCTGCATCGCCGCGCGCTGCAGCTTGCCCTGGCGCGCCACGTCGCTCTCGCCGCTGCCGTAGACCTTGTAGATGCCGCCATCGCGCAGGATCACGGCGCCGGCCTTCACTTCCATCAAGAGCAGGGCGCCGTGCGGCGCCAGCACCGCGATGTCGATCTCGCCGTAGCAATCGCGCCCGCCCTGCACCGTGTGCAGGGCCAGGTTATGGAACACCTCGAAGCCTTCGGGCAAGTGGTCGCGCAGCCGTTCGAGGACGTCCATTTCGCGATAGTGGCCGGCGCCCAGGCGCAGCGACGGCAGGGAATGAGGGGAGAGCGTGGCCATGCGGGAGATCCGGTCGGTGGTGAAGGCAAGCGCCTATTATCAGCCAGAATCACACCGGCGGCAGCATCCGCCGCCGGTTTACCCGCGGTGCTTGTCGAGCGCCGGAATGATGTCGTAGCAGGCGCCCATGGTGTGGTAGTCGGCCTTGCCGGCGGCGCTCTTCTCGTTCGAATACCTGCCGTTGTCGGCGCGCAGGACGGGGTACCAGGCGCCGTGCTCGTGGTCGACGAAATGCTCCCAGCAATAGGTCCACAGGCGTTCGTAGTCCGACCAGTAGTGCTGCTGGCCGGTGCGCGCACCGAGCAGGGCGGCCGCGACCAGGGTCTCGGCCTGGACCCAGAACAGCTTGTCGGCGTCGCACACGCTGCCGTCCGGCGCCAGGCCGGCGTGCAGGCCGCCGTGGCGCCGGTCCAGCGCATGGCGCAGCGCGCCCGCGTACAGTGCCTGCGCGCTGGGCAGCAGCCAGTCCGGATCGCGCATCAACAGCGACCAGTGGGCCTCCAGTTGCAGCAGCAGCTTGCTCCATTGGGTGAAGTGGCCCGGCTGGTAGCCCCAGGGTCGAAGCAGGCCGGCCTGCTCGTGTGGCTGGATGCTCCAGTCCGGGTTCCAGTCCTGGCGATAGTGCTCCCACAGCATGCCGCCGGCGCGCGCGGCCTGGCGCTGGGTGACGTTCCAGGCGATGGTCTCGGCGCGCTGCAGGAACGGCACGTGACCGGTGGCGCGCCAGGCCGCCAGCAGCGCTTCGCAGGCGTGCATGTTCGGGCCCTGGGCCCGGTAGGGCGCCAGCATGCTCCAGTCGGCGCTGGCGCGGGCGGCGTACAGCCCTTGCTCCGGTTCCCAGAAATGCCGCTCCATCAGTTCGTAGGTCTCGTGGATCCAGGCGCGCGCTTCCTGCACGCCGGCCATCAGCGCGTGCGCATAGGCCAGCAACACGACGGCCAGGCCGTGGCAGTGGTTGTCGCCCTCGAGCACGCGCGCTTCGCCGTGCTGCCACGCCAGTTGCCATGCGTAGCCGCCAGTGGCCGGGTCGCGGTGCACGCGCCGCAAAAAATCGACGCCGTGGCGCACCATGCCCTGGTAGTCGGGATTGTCGAAGTGGCGGTAGGCGTTGGCGAACACGAACACGAAGCGCGCGCTCGACAGCAGGTGGCGCGTGGTGGCGTCGTAGACGCTGCCGTCATCGCGGAAGTGGTGATAGAAGCCACCGCTGGCGTCGACGCAGCGTGGGTAGTAGAACGCCATCGTGTCGGCCGCGTGGCCGGTCAGGAAGTCGCTTGAAAAGAAGTCCGGCAGGCCGGCGGCGGCGAGGGTGGCGTTGGCGGGGCGGTCGGGCGAGCGCTTGAACATGGCTGGGTTAAAGTGAAGTAGCGTCAGTCTCGGGTGCTGCTGGCGCGCGCTATCAGCTGCACGGCGAGCGTCTGTTCAGTGGCTTGCGCATCGGGCACGCTGGCCCTGTCGATCGCGCCGAGCAGGGCGTCGACACCCATCCGGCCCAGGGTGTCCTTGTCGATCCGGACGCTCGACAGCGGCGGATTGGCGCGGCCGGCGGCGTCGATGTCGTCGAAGCCGACGATGGCGATGTCGCGCGGGACCGCCAGGCCGCGCGCCTGGCAGTGGCGCATCGCCGCCAGCGCGGTGCTGTCGTTGTAGCAGAACAGGGCGTCCGGGCGCCGCGCACTGGCCAGCAGCGCGTCGATTGCGCGGCCGACGTTATCGACCGCGTTGCCGACGCTGGGCAACTGTACCTCGAGCGCCGGATCGGCCAGCATGCCGGCGTCGAACAGCGCCTGGCGAAAGCCGCGGTAGCGCTCCAGGATGCTGTAGTGGGCCAGCGGCCCGGTGAGCATGGCGATGCGGCGGCGCCCGCCCTCGATCAGGTGGCGCGTGGCCAGGTAGCCGCCCAGCCGGTGGTCGGGATTGACCGAGCGGTAGCCGGGCAGGCGCATGTCGAGCAGCAGCAGCGGTTTGCCGGTGTCGTGCAGCGCCGCCACCATCTCGGGCTCGAAGAAGCCGGCGCACAGCAGCGCGTCCGGCTGGTGCAGGCGCAGCAGGTCGCGCACCGGCTCGGCCGGCCCCACCACCACGAACGCCAGCACCACGCCGCGCTCGCGGCAGGCTTCCTCGGCGCCGTGCAGCACCGGCAGGTAGAACGGGCTGGCCGCCTGCGTGTTGTGCTGGCGGTGCAGCAGAAAGACGATGCGGCCAATGGCCGGTTGGTTGGCGGCCATGGCAGGTCTCAGCGCTTGGGGTCGAGCGAGAACGAGTAGGGCGCGTCCGCCGGCCTGGTGCCGCGCCGCATGTTCGGCTGCGCCGACATGTTGAAGTCGAGCGTGGCGCCTCCCGTCAGTTCCTCGTGGCCGAGCCAGTTGCGCTCGATCGCGCGGCCGCCCACCGCCAGTTGGTCGACGTAGCGCCCGTCGCCGCGCGCGTTGATGGTGAGACGCTTGCCGTTCTCGAGCTGCACGGTAGCTTGCGGGAACAGCGGCGCGCCCACCACGTACTGGTTCACGCCGGGCGTGACCGGATAGAAGCCGAGCGCCGAGAACACGTACCAGGCCGAGGTCTGGCCGTTGTCCTCGTCGCCGCAATAGCCATCCGGGGTCGGCGCGTACATGCGGTTCATGGTCTCGCGGATCCAGTACTGCGCCTTCCACGGCGCGCCGGCGTAGTTGTACAGATAAGTCATGTGCTGGATCGGCTGGTTGCCGTGCGCGTACTGGCCCATGTTCGCGATCTGCATTTCGCGGATCTCGTGGATCACGCTCTTGTAGTAGCTCTCGTCGTAGATCGGCGGCAGCGTGAATACGGTGTCGAGCTTCTTGACGAACGCTTCGCGCCCGCCCATCAGTTCGGCGAGGCCGGCCACGTCGTGGAACACCGACCACGAATAGTGCCAGCTGTTCCCTTCGGTGAAGGCGTCGCCCCACTTGAACGGGTTGAACGGCGACTGGAAGCTGCCGTCGCGGTTCTTCCCGCGCATCAGGCCTGTCTCGCGGTCGAACAGCTTCTTGTAGTTCATGCTGCGTTCGGCGTAGATGGCGATCTCGGACTGCGGTTTGCCCAGCGCCTTGCCCAGCTGGTAGATGGTGAAGTCGTCGTAGGCGTATTCCAGCGTGCGCGCGGCGTTCTCGTTGATGCCGACGTCGTAGGGCACGTAACCGAGTTCGTTGTAGAACTTGACGCCGGCGCGGCCGACCGCCGTCATCGGGCCTTCGTTGTCGGCGCCGTGCTTGAGCGCCTGCCACAGCGCGTCCATGTCCTGGCCGCGCACCCCCTTGATGTAGGCGTCGGCCACCACCGAGGCCGAGTTATTCCCGATCATGACGTTCGCGTAGCCGGGGCTGGACCACTCCGGCAGCCAGCCGCCTTCCTTGAAGGCGTTGGCCAGGCCTTCCTGCATTTCGCGGTTGATCGACGGGTAGACCAGGTTCAGGAACGGGTACAGGGCGCGGAAGGTGTCCCAGAAGCCGGTGCCGGCGAACATGGTGCCCGGCAGGGTCTGGCCGTTGTAGGGGCTCCAGTGCACCGGCTTGCCGGCGGCGTCGATCTCGTACATCTTGTTCGGGAACTGCACCATGCGGTACAGGCTCGAATAGAAGGTGCGGGTCTGGTCGACCGTGCCGCCTTCGACCGCGACCTTGCCCAGCACTTCGTTCCAGGCTGCCTTGCCTTTGGCGCGGGTAGCCTCGAAATCGTCCTTGCCAAGCTCACGCTTGAGGTTCAATTCGGCCTGTTCGAAGCTGATGAACGAGGAGGCCACGCGCATGTTGACCTTCTGGCCCTTGGCGGTCTTGAAGCCGACCAGGGCGCCGCTATGATCGCCCTCGGTTTCCAGGCGGCCTTCGACCAGCGCCTCGCCCTGCCAGGTGTCGGTCGAGGCGAACGGCTGGTCGAACTCGATCACGAAGTAGTTGCGGAAGTTCTTCGGCAGCGGTCCGCGCGCATGGCGCGTGCTGTAGCCGATCACGCGCCGCTGGCCCGGCAGGATCTTGACGTACGAGCCCTTGTCGAAGGCGTCGATCACCACGAAGCTGCCGTTCGATTCCGGGAACGTGAAGCGGAACTGGGCGGCGCGCTCGGTCGGCGTGATCTCGGCGGTGACGTCATGGTCGGCCAGGTACACGCTGTAGTAGTACGGCTTGGCCACTTCGGCCTTGTGCGAGTACCACGAGGCGCGTTCGTCCTGGTTGAAGCGCTTCTTATCGCCGCGGCGCATGGTGAGCGGCATCACGGCGAACTGGCCGTAGTCGTTCATCCACGGCGACGGCTGGTGCGTCTGCTTGAAGCCGCGGATCTTGTCGGCGCTGTAGGTATAGGCCCAGCCGTTGCCCATCTTGCCGGTCTGCGGCGTCCACAGGTTCATGCCCCACGGGAGCGTGATCGCGGGGTAGGTGTTGCCGTTCGAGAGGTCCGGCTTGCTGTCGGTGCCCATCAGGGGGTTGACCCATTCGACCGGGTCGCTCACCTTGCCCACGCGCGGCATGTCGTCGGCGGCCGCTGCGAACGACGCGGCGGCCAGCAGGCCAAAGGCGCAGTAACGTTTGATCGTCATCCCGGCCTCTTTCAGTAACGGGTCTGGGTATACGGACGGGCGCTTTGCTCCTTGCCCCATTCCTTGTTCGGCGTGTCCTGCATGGTGAACACCAGTTCGCCGCCGGCCACGATCTCTTCGTGGCGCAGGAAGTTGCGCGCCAGCGGCTTGCCGTTCAGCGTCACGCGGCCGATGTAGCGGTTGGCCTCGGACAGGTTATCGGCGCGCATGCGGAAGCGCTTCCCGTTCGGCAGGTTCAGCGTGGCCTTGTCCAGGAACGGACGGCCGATCACGTACTCGTTGCTGGCCGGTGCCACCGGATAGAAGCCCATCGCGGTGAAGGCGAACCAGGCCGACATCTGGCCCAGGTCGTCGTTGCCGGCCAGGCCGTCCGGCTTGTCGCTGTACTGGGTCGACATGATCTGCGCCAGGCGTTCCTGCGCGCGCCACGGCGAGCCGGCGTAGTTGTACAGGTAGGCCACGTGGTGCGACGGCTCGTTGCCGTGGGCGTAGTGGCCGATCAGGCCCGAGATGTCTTCCATGTGGGCGTACATATTGTCGATGCCCTTGGCGTCGAACACCTGGTC
>Ga0265798_10001245_pt1 | contig 40268 bp, 27 predicted proteins | sample P3T30metagenome_FD_192430 | JGI IMG/M metagenome (GOLD analysis project Ga0265798, IMG submission 192430) | Plant litter microbial communities from East Loma Ridge, Irvine, California - P3 T30 | ecosystem: Environmental > Terrestrial > Plant litter > Unclassified | place: USA: California... | reverse complement strand
TGGATGCTTCGAACAATCTACTTTTTCGTGATCCTGAAGAAGACACCAAAGGTACCTGGGAACTTGATGGAAAAGTCGTGGTTATCATCGATACCGATGATGATGATGTCGAATCCAGCACTTATACCATAACTCAGGAAGGAGCAGATCAGTACATCAACTTTACGGCTTCAACCGATCTCCAACGGCTCCGGATTTATAGTTTAGACGAAAACTCAATGGTTTTAGGTGATGACTTCGGGCCCGATACTTATGAAGAAAATGGTGTGCAAAAACAAGCTGCCAATTCTAGCGTACGCGCAAACTTCACCAGGTAAATTTTGAAGGTTCAGTTACAGGGTTTCTGTAACTGAACCACATGTCAACATGCTATCCCCGAAGTATGGATTTCTGATCTCTTTTGTTGTGCTTACCCATGATGCACCCTGATCATTCAGCGCCATCGGACAATGGGCTACATACAACTTGCCTTGATCCAGTCCAATATCCTTTAACAACTTAATCAGGTCTTCATTCAGGCTTGCGAATGCAAGTCGTTGTGCCTTTACATCACTTGTACTGCTGATCTCCGCTGCAGCACGAGCCATAGCTGCTGCACCTTTAATCTCACGAGCACCGGTCTCGATTGCTAAAGCAGCCGTCTTTGCCGTATTAACATCTTCAACCACCAGCGCTTTTGTTAACACCTGATACTGCTGGTAAACCGCATCGAGGTTTGGATCTTTTAACGTGATCGTTGTCGAAGTCAACGCAATCGCTCCTGTACTTGTCTTGCCGGCAGATGCTGATGTTTGAGTACCATGAACATGTTGGTCATGCCCGGTTGAAGGCTTATTGTTATCGCTGCATGCAGCAGCAAGTATGGTTATAAAGCATAATAGCGCAAATTGATTTCCTTTTTTCATGATCTTTTAAACGGTTATGGTATTTAGATTAACTTGTTTCCTTTTTTAAGCATGTATTCGCTATACAGCAGGTAAGCCCCGGAAATAACCACTTTATCGCCTGCCTGAATTCCGGATGTAACAACAATTGCTTCCGAATTTTCCTCGCCAGTCTCTACCTTTCGCGGTTCAAAATGTCCAGGCTTTGTTTCTACCCAAACATGTGCACCCTGTCCATTGCGAATTAAGGCATCCGGTGGAAGTGACAGGTTTTTTGCTGCACTTTTTTGAGCCAGGAACACCTTTGCCTGCAAGCCTGGCTGCCATTGCTTATTAAGGTTGGGCAGTTCTGCACGAATTTGTAGCAGCTGAGCCCCGGGCTGTAGTGCAGGATTGATAAAGGAGACCTTTACCATCTGCGGCTGATCCTCCCAACCGGGAATGATCACACGGAGTTGCTGACCTGCTTTGATCTGTCCGATTTCGGAAGCATAGATATCCGCCTCCACCCAGAGCGACTGATAGTTTTCCAGGCGTAACAGCGGACTGCCTTCTGCAACATACTGGCCCTCGGTTACGGAAAGTTCGGCCACTGTTCCACTTTGCGGTGCAGAAAATGTAATATTCGGACTAACTTTCCTGCTTTGCTGCAGCAATTTGACCTGCACTTCCGACTGCCCATATAAACGGAGCTTCTGCCTTGCAGCACTGAAGATCTGTGTGAAGGTTTTATCATCCGGAAACTGTGCGGATTGTTCCTGTGCCAGCAGGAACTCCTGCTGCAAAGTAGCCAGCTGCTCAGAATAGATCTGATAAAGCGGTTGTCCCTTTTCGATCTGTTCTCCTGTCTGACGCACGAAAAGCCTGTCGATTCGCCCTGCAACCCTGCTGGAGATAAAGGATGTTTGTTCCGGGTTGGAAACTAGCCGGCCATTTAACTGCTTACCGCCACCCTCCCCGGCATCCCCAATGATGGTGGTTCTTACATTCGCTAATGTTATTTGACGTTCGTTAAGCTGTAGTCCGGCAGTTGCGTCCCCTTTTTCGAATTTCACCAGATCCATCCCGCAAACCGGGCAAGTACCCATTTCGTGCTGCATCACTTGCGGGTGCATTGGACAGGTGTAGGTTTCTTTATTCACTGCGACTTTGTGGCTACTTTTTTCCTCACTGCAGCTCAAGCCCAACATCAGCGGCAGTAAGATTATGATGAGATATATTCTTTTCATGGTCATTGATTTTTGGCGGTTCTAATAAAACTCTCACTATCCACCAAGTACTGTGCATTTAAGGCCAGCTGCCAGTCCCCAATTTCATCCAGCACTTGCACTTCCTGGTTTTGAAGCAGGCCTGTTTTCACTTTTGTAGGGATAAAGACCTTCCCTTCTTTTTTAAAGACCACCGATTCATTGCCCAGCGACAATACCGCAGCTTGTGGAAGCCAATAGCTGTCCTGTGCCAGGAAAGGGAACTTGCCGGTAACCAGCTCTCCCGGTTTCAATCCAGTTTTTTGCAGATAGACCCTTGCCGATACAAAATTTTCCCCCGCATTCAATACCGGCTGGATCATGCCAATCCGGCCGGATATGGATGAGGATGGATCTGCAACGCGTTGAATTAGTACCTTTTCCTTCCTATTGACTTTGGAGGCTACATCTGGCGTCAAAGAAAATTCGGCGAGCAAAGCACCAGTCTGGTAGATGCTAAATACCTGCTGCCCGGCATTCAGATACTGTCCTTCCCGCAGCAGCACTGGCGTATTTTGTGGTGCTGACTGCCCTGAAGCCGCTGGCCTGGGCACAGACGCATCATTGCCCATGGCCGACATGCCGTCACCGCTAGCACTAATTGTTGTGGTTGTGACCTCAGGGAGGCCCAGGCCCTTCTCCAGGATAAAACCTGTAGCACTACTATACACGGGGATCCGGTAAGCAATCTGTCCGCTGCGTAATACCCAGTTAATCTGCGCCATATCCATCCCGAGCAGCTGAAGTCTTCGTTTTGCCGGCTCCAACATACCTGATTCATTACCATGTTGCTGAATCAGCAGCAGTTCTCGCTGTGCAGCGGCAAGATCAGGAGAATAGAGCTCCATAATCAGCTGTCCCTTTTTAACCGCCTGGTAATTGTATTTCACATACAACTTTTCTATGCGGCCAGCAACACGGCTGGCAAGTGCAACCTGATTGCGGGTATCATAGCCGATGCGGCCCTGAACTTCCCGTACATACAGCCTGGAACCTCTCTTGGCCTTGATCAAAGCGGTACGCGCAAGCACCTGCTCATTCGCAGGCTTCAGCAAACTCGTCAGTGATGTATCCGATGGATTTGTAGCTGGCGAAGCATCATGCCGCCCGGTCTTGGGCTTGCATGCAGCCACAAATACAGTTAACAGGAGCAGCAGCAGTTTAGCGATATAGTTCCTTTTCATAATCAACAATCATTTGATATAATTTCATTTTTTCATCCAGCACGTTGATCTGCATCATGGTTAAAGCCTCCCAACTGTTGATTACTGCCGTCACTTCAAGCTTGTTTTCCTGATAGTTCACAAAGTCTGCTTCCATGGTTCTCCGCAGCGAGGGTATAATCTTTTCCTCCATCGCAGCGATACGTTTTTGCATGGATTGGATTTCATATTGCATACCGGTGAGCATACCCTCACTTTCCTGCAGCATGCCTACACGTTCCTTCTCCATGGCTTGTATTTCATAGTTCATGGCTTTTACTTCCGACTTATACATCTTTGCCGACCATGGCGCCATGGGAATACTGATCATCCCCATCACACTATACTGTTTTGGCATCATACTGCTTAGGGGTGACATGTGGTCGACCCTTAACTTAAAGTCAGGTTTTGACTGGCTTTTCATCGCTTTTACGCCCAGCTGCATGGATCTTATGTTTTGCTCCATCTGCAGGATGTCTTTACGTTGACCGGCAAGCAACACCGTATCGAGTCTGGGTTCAGGCGTAAAAAGCGGCAATGTAGTACTATCAATTGCTAAAGGTTGCGAGGCAGGCAAGTTCATCAGGCTGTTCAACCAGGCTTTTGCCTTGGCAATCTCTCCATGTTGCATACGGATCATGTTTTGATTTTCCTCGATCTTCGCCGTTGAACGGTAAACGCCAGACAGTTGCGACTGATTATATGGGTACCTGATCTCCTCAATCTTCTTCATCATTTGCATGATCTTCCCGTTTTCCTGCAGCACTTTGACGCGCTGACTGGCAATGATCCAACCATAATAAAGGTTTTTAGCACGGGCTTTCAGCGTGTTGGACGCAATAGCTCGTCCTGCAAGTTCAACATCCGCTTTCGAGCTTTCGTAGACTTTCTGCGCCCGCAGCTTTGAAGGGTTGGGAATTTCCTGCTCCAACTGCAGCATCAGCGAACCTTTATCGCCATCCATCACCTGCTGTCCGGGATAGGGTGTCATGAAGGTACCCGCGCCAACCATGGGTGCCATCCAGGCGCTGCCCGCTTCCGCACGATGTTTGTAGCTTTCCGCTTTTAAAGCATAGGTCTGCAGCATCGGATTGTTTTCATCAATTCGTTGTAAAATGGTATCCAAGGATACCGTTTGTTGTTGCGCAATAAGCTGCATGGGCATCAATCCGATCAGCAGCGCTATTATTCTAATGGTTCGCATTACTCACCTCCAGTTTTCCATATTTTTTCAGTTCATATTCTTTGCTCATCAGGAATATCAGTGGTGTGACCAGCAAGATGTGGGTTGAGGAGGTAAGTACACCCCCGATCATCGGCAGGACAATTGGCTGCATCACATCAGTTCCAACGCCAGTAGCCCACAATACAGGGATTAAACCAAATAAAGACACACAAACGGTCATCAGTTTAGGTCTAAGTCGTTTGGCAGCACCTTTCACCACGTATTCCCTCAAATCCTCCCTGGTGATTGTTTCACTTGAGTTCCCTTTCAGCTTCACGAGTTGGTTTATGGCATCATTCAGGTAGATTACCATCACAATTCCGGTTTCCACAGCGATACCAAAGAGTGCAATGAAGCCCACCGCCACGCCAACGGATAAACTCACATCGAAGAAGTAGATGAGGTATGCCCCGCCAATTAGCGCGAAAGGCACCGTAATCAAACTTAAGAAGGCTTCTCTTAAGGAGCGAAAAGCGAAATACAGTGAAAAGAAGATGACGGCAAGTACAATTGGCGCAATCCAGGTTAAGGTCTTTTGCCCACGGATCATGTTCTCATACTGACCGCTCCATTCCAGAAAATAACCTTGCGGCAATAGACCCCCGCTAGCGTTAAGCTTCTCAATTGCCTCTTTTACAGTACTACCCAGATCACGGTCACGTACATTGAACATTACCGCGCCCCGTAACATGGCATTCTCCGAATTGATCATTGGTGGACCCTCTTCAAAACGGACGTCAGCCACTGCGGAAAGTGGAATCTCACCCATTGCCGCCGAGCTAAGCGGAATACGCTTGATACTTTCCAGGCTGTTCCGGAACTCCTGACCCAACCGTACGCTAATAGAAAAGCGGTGCCTGCCTTCAATGGTGTTTCCAACCGTGCTACCACCAAGCGCAGATTCCACGACTTGGTTTACATCATCTACCGTTAAGCCGTATCGGGCAAGCTCCTGTCGTTTTACATCGATCGCGAGATACTTGCCACCAGTGATCGGATCTACATAAAGGTCACTTACACCGCTGGTACCTTCTAAGGCTTTTTTCACGCGGTCAGAAACCCTGGCAATGGTGTCCAGGTTCTGACCATAGATTTTAACCCCTACATCAGTTCTAATACCTGTTGCCAGCATGTTGATGCGGTTGATGATCGGCTGCGTCCAACCATTTACCACACCCGGGATCTGGAGCTTTTTATCTAGCTCGTTTATGATATCTTTCTTGCTTAAGCCCGCGCGCCACTCGGATTTCGGTTTAAGCATAATAATGGTTTCAATCATGCTGATTGGGGAGTTGTCTGTGGCAGTGCTCGCGCGACCGGCTTTGCCTAGTACTTTATCCACCTCCGGTACAGATTTAATAATCTTATCCTGTACCTGCAAAATTCGTTTAGCTTCATTGTTCGACACATCGGGCAGGGTAACCGGCATAAACAGGATGCTCTGCTCATCCAGTGCTGGCATAAACTCTGTACCCAGGTTTTTAAGCAAGGGGATGGTGATTAGTAAAGCGATTACATTGATGGCTATGGTTGTCTTTCGCCAGTTCAATACCCCTCGGATCAGCGGCTCATAATATCGCTCCAAAAACCGGTTTACCGGATTGGCATGGTCAGGCCGGAACTTACCTTTCATAAAGAAGGAAATCAGTACCGGTGCCAGCGTGAGTACCAGTACCGCGTCTACAATCATGATGAAGGTCTTCGTGAAAGCCAGCGGATGGAACATTTTTCCCTCTTGGCCCGTAAGCATAAATACTGGCAGGAAAGAAGTGATGATGATTATGGTTGCAAAAAACACCCCACGGGATACTTGTTTACTCGATTGCTCAATCACCTTAAGTCTGTCTTCTTCCGAGATCCAGTCTTTATCAGTATCTATTTTTCTTTTAAACCAGTTCCTCATAGCTTGTTTATATTTTGTTGTTCAGCCTGCCAGCGTTCATATTTTTCTGAAAGATGCTTGTAAGCGTTTTCGCTCATGACGATGCCATTGTCGACAATGACGCCGATGGCAAGGGCAATACCGGTTAAAGACATGATGTTGGAAGAGATGTCGAAAGCATTAAGCAGAATAAAGCTTGTGGCGATGGTGATTGGAATTTGTATGATGATGCTGACGGCACTTCTCCAATGGAACAGGAAGACAATGACGACCAACGATACCACGATCATTTCTTCAATCAGGGTTGTTGTAATCGAGTCCACAGATTCCTGGATCAGTTCACCGCGATCATATACAATATCAAACTTGACCCCTTGCGGAAGACCTTTAGCAACCTCTTTCATTTTGTTCTTTACCCGATCAATCACTTGGGCAGCATTTTCTCCGTAGCGCATAACCACTATGCCGCCCACACGTTCTCCCTCGCCGTCCTGGTCAAAGATGCCAAGCCTGGTCTCACCGGTCATCTGTACCGCCGCCACATCGGAGACCTTGATAGCCGTTCCATTCTGGTTCTTTACTGGGATGGCGGATATCTCTTCAATGGATTTGAGGTAACCTGATGTTTTAATGATGTAACCAATGTCGCTCATTTCAAATTTGCGTCCACCAGATTCATTGTTATTGGAGCGGACCGCAGCAATGACTTCAGGGATACTTAATTTGTAATAGAGTAGCTTATTGGGATCTACCGCTATCTGGTATTGCTTCTGAAAGCCACCAAAAGAAGCGATCTCGCTCACACCTGGCACATTTTGCAGGGCAAATTTCACATACCAATCCTGTATGGCCCGTTGTTCCCCGAGATCTGTATTCGGTGCATCAAGGGTGTACCAGAGCACATGACCTACACCGGTTCCATCTGGGCCGAGCTGTGGTGTGGCCCCTTCCGGTAAGGTGTTGTTTATGGTGCTTAACCGCTCCAGCACCCTTTCTCTCGCCCAGTATACATCTACGTCATCTTCAAAAATCACGTAGATGAAACTCATGCCGAACATGGAGCTGCCACGTACGTATTTTATTTTTGGCAACCCTTGTAAATTGGTCACCAAAGGATAGGTAACTTGATCTTCAATGAGTTGTGGAGACCTGCCCATCCACTCGGTATAAACGATCACCTGATTCTCTGAAAGATCAGGAATTGCATCAATTGGATTCTTCTTGACCGCAAATATACCCCATACAAACAGGCCAGTAGCCAGCAGGAGTACAATCCAACGGTTATGAAGAGACCATTCTATTATTCTATGTACCATTTATGCTTATTTGTGATGCTTGCTCGCGCATCCAAAGCGATCAGCTGTAAAGCTTTGCAGCGCTTTAACAGGAGATGATGAAAAACTTAATAGCTTAGACGGACAAAACAGGATGATCCTGATGCCCTACACGAAAGTGTGAGACTAGAATGGTACTATATACGATAGGTGCAATTCCGTACGAAGACGGGAATATCCTGCAGCGGAGGGGTTTCCTGATCAGGAAAATAGGCCTGTATCCCTTTGTCGGGAACTGATTTTAAAAATCTTTCTATCAATGTTTTAGGCAGCAGCACAGGTGCCTGCTCAAAATGAAACTCGCTTTTTACAATCTTTTGAACGTTGTCGATCTGAATGCTCTTAACATCCTGCTGACAGCAGGCTTCCTTATCTGAGGACGTTTTGGACATACCACAGAAATCGCAGTTGCTGGATTCGCCAGGGTGTTCCAGTCCCATTTGGACCAACTCACCCATGCAATAATGAAGATACACCGTTGGCCCCTGAGAAAGTCCCAGGTAAACAAAGGCAAGTATGATCAATAGTATCCTTTTCATGCTATGGGACAAATCTAAAGCTTAAGGCGGGGAATTGCTTATAGAATCTTGAATAATTTTTACAGTTTAACGTCAAAATACGTCAGTAATAAAATTGATTTCATAGCTTTAGAAAAACTTTAGGGGTGCCTTGTGCTGAGAAATACCCTTTGAACCTGATGCAGTTAGTACTGCCGAAGGGAAAAGTGAAACGACATACCCATGTTGTTTGCCATTCCTTGTACAGGTGCTTCCCTAAGGTGTAAAAAGCAATCAACATGAAAACTGAAAAAACACCAGGAGCAGAAGTCATTAGCCGAACACCATTTCCGGCATCTAGAAAAGTATTTGTTAAAGGTCAGCTGCACGACATTCATGTCGCGATGCGCGAAGTTACCCTGAGCGACACCAAGCTACACGGTAGATTTGGCGAAACCAGCCCTAATGCCGCGGTTACGATCTACGACACGAGTGGTCCTTACACAGACCCGGAGGTTGACATTGATGTTAAAAAAGGCCTTCCTAAACTCCGTGAATCATGGATTCTAAACCGAGCCGACGTGGAACAACTGGATCATATTTCTTCCCGCTATGGTCAGCAGCGGGCCGCCGATGAAAGTCTAAATAGCTTACGTTTTACGCACATTAGCAAACCTTACCGGGCAAAAGCCGGGAGAAATGTAAGCCAGATGCATTATGCGAGAAAAGGGATCATCACCCCGGAGATGGAGTACATCGCCATTCGCGAGAACCAGCGAATTGATCAGCTGAGGGAACAGCTCAATGGCGACTTCGAGCTGATGAGCCAGCAACATGCCGGACAAAGTTTCGGCGCCAATACTCCTAAAGGGTATATCACCCCCGAGTTTGTCCGCGCTGAAGTAGCGGCCGGCCGTGCCGTGATCCCCTGCAATATCAATCACCCGGAACTTGAACCTATGATCATCGGCAGGAACTTCCTGGTGAAGATCAATGCAAACATCGGGAACTCTGCTGTGACCTCAAGTATTGAGGAGGAAGTGGAAAAGGCAGTATGGGCTTGCCGATGGGGCGCAGATACCATCATGGATCTCTCAACTGGCAAGAATATTCATGAAACCAGGGAATGGATCATCCGCAACTCCCCTGTCCCAATTGGTACCGTGCCGATCTATCAAGCCTTGGAAAAGGTAAACGGCAAAGCAGAAGACCTGACCTGGGAACTGTTCCGCGACACGCTGATTGAGCAGGCAGAACAAGGGGTAGATTATTTTACCATACATGCGGGGGTACTTTTACGTTATGTGCCGCTTACAGCAAAGCGGATTACCGGTATTGTTTCGCGCGGTGGTTCCATTATGGCAAAGTGGTGCCTTGCACATCATAAAGAGAACTTCTTGTATACACACTTTGAGGAGATTTGCGAGATCATGAAAGCGTATGATGTTTCTTTCTCACTTGGGGATGGTTTACGCCCAGGCTGCATTGCCGATGCCAATGATGCGGCACAGTTTGGAGAGCTGGAAACCCTTGGGGAACTGACAAAAATTGCCTGGAAACATGATGTACAAACGATTATTGAAGGACCGGGCCATATTCCGATGCACATGATCAAAGAAAATATGGACAAACAACTGGCACATTGTGGAGAAGCGCCATTTTACACCCTTGGCCCCCTGACCACTGACATTGCTCCCGGCTATGACCACATCACTTCAGCAATTGGCGCCGCAATGATCGGCTGGTTTGGTACAGCAATGCTTTGCTATGTGACACCCAAAGAACACCTTGGCCTGCCAAACAAAAAGGACGTTAAGGATGGTGTGATTACCTACAAGATCGCAGCCCATGCCGCAGATTTGGCAAAAGGACATCCTGGAGCACAATACCGGGATAATGCTTTGAGCAAAGCCAGATTTGAATTCCGCTGGGAGGACCAGTTTAACTTATCTCTCGATCCGGATACCGCTAAGGAATTCCATGATGAAACCTTACCCGCAGAAGGTGCCAAGATTGCTCACTTCTGTTCGATGTGTGGCCCGAACTTCTGTTCCATGAAGATTACCCAAGATGTACGGGACTATGCAAGGGATAAAGGTGTGCAAGAAGACGAAGTGCTAAGCAAAGGTATGGAGGAGAAATCAAAAGAGTTTATGGAGAAAGGTAGCGCGCTTTATTTGTAGTATTCGTTTTTACAGTGGAACCAGTTCGAAGGTTCCGCTGTTAAAACTGATTGAAATGAGATTTCAACATTCGAACTATCTGCTCCCGATGTTTAAAATTGTTACCTCATTGATGTGCTAGCTGAACTGATACTTTTTAACTTGCATCATGAGCAAAGTAACCCCTATGAAGCCTATAGCCAATGCAAGAGATTTTCATCGCCTGATCTTTATTATTGCGCTTGTTTTTACAACCTTATCTGGCTTTGCCCAGCAAACAGGCACCCGAGTGGATAACATCTTCTATTATCCAGATTCGAATTCCATTGAAGACAGCTACATCAAGTCGCAATGCAGACTTGATATCTATTACCCCAAAAACCTGAAAAACTTCGCAACCATCATCTGGTTTCATGGCGGTGGAATCACTGGGGGCCGTCGGGAAATCCCTGCTGCATTGATGGAAAAAGGAGTGGCCATAATCGGAGTGGGTTATCGGTTATCCCCAAAGGCAAAAGCCCCGGCATACATTGAAGATGCGGCGGCTGCAGTTGCCTGGGCATTTAAGCACATAGCAAGTTATGGTGGAAGTAACAAGTTAATCTTTGTTTCAGGGCACTCCGCTGGGGGGTATCTTGGGACAATGATCACGCTTGACAAGCAATATTTGTCAAAATACAAGATCGATGCAGATCGTATCGCTGGACTTATCCCTTTCAGCGGACAGGCAATCACGCATTTTACCGTCCGTAAGGAAATGGGCATCAAAGACACGCAACCTACCATTGACAAGTATGCGCCCTTGTACCATGTGAGGGCAGATGCACCACCGATGTTGTTGATCACTGGCGACCGTGAAATGGAATTACTTGGCAGGTACGAAGAGAATGCCTACCTAAACCGAATGATGAAACTGGTGGGGCATAAAACAACAAGGCTGTACGAACTTCAGGGTTTTGACCATGGTGGAATGGCAGTACCTGCATTTCCATTATTGCTGAAAGAGGTTGAAGTACTTAAAAAGAAAATTTTACCATAGCTGATTAGCGTAGCTTGTCTAGCTGAGGTTTACCCCCTCAGCTAGACAAATGCTATTTAAATCGGGCTTTTAGCTTATCTAAGTCAAGCGCTTCTTCCTTCTGATCCAATTGAAACAACCACCCTTTTGTTTTCAGCATCGCTATTTCCTGCTTTGCAACAGAGAGGTCTTTACCTTTGAGATGTTGGTGAAAGGATATGGCTGGTTTGGGTTCAAAGCTGGCAGCGGTATGGAACAGCGCTTCTAATCTGAACTTTGGCCAGATTTGAATGTCACTCATGTTTGCAGAATATATGCGCTTGCTGGAGTTCCCTGGTATGGTACCCGCGAACTCTCCCTTAAAATGATCATTCTTCTCCGTAGTAAAAGCGACCAGCAAGTCGTATGAGGTATTGTTAACGACATGAAAATGCGCCACCGAATTGCTATGTTGGTCGCTAATCAGTGCTAGAAAAACCCCATCCTTAATGAATTCTGCCGGCGTAACAGCAGCCGCCGTACGATTAGATACGATTGTATTATCGTCCGGAATGCTTCCGTGCACCAAAGTCACTTTAGTTGCGAGCACAGGAATTTCAAAGTCGTTTGCATCAGTTACACCAATGGTGTCTTTATCTATAATCCGGGTTACATAACCTTCAATATTTTCGTCTACAAAACGGACAAAATCGCCTAAGTTTATTTGCATACTACAAATTTACTTAATCTTCCTAATTTTGCAGCATGGCCATCAAAGAACAAGTAAACAATCCCCTGCATGGTAAAACCCTTGAGTTTATACTAAAACAGCTTGTGTGGCACTATGGCTGGGAAGAACTGTCAACTTACGTGAAAATAGACTGCTTCAAAAACAATCCGACCATGAGCTCCAGCCTTAAGTTTTTACGTAAGACAGACTGGGCACGTAAGAAAGTAGAAAAGCTATATCTAAACACCTTTCACTAAAGCCAATTTAGACAACCAGGTTCCTCAACTGGTTGCCTGTTACTGAAACAGCATCAGTGTTTCTACATTACAGGATTAGGCACACCTTTCTTAAAATCCTGCCTGGAGCAAACAACACATCATAATATTCTGCATATAAAGGTTTACAACAACGGGGCATTTTGGTCTTGAAACTTAATCTACTATAGAAATTAAGTTAACAGGGCTGCAATACTTTCGCTGAAAACTAAAAACCCATATGTTAAGAATCTTTTTAACCATGGCAGCTTTGATATTGCTGCCTTTTTGCTTTAACCAAGGAGCAGTTTTCTCCCAAACTTCCCAAGCCGGAATTACCGGTGTAATTACCGATGAACAAAAAAGCGCGATCCCAGGGGCATCTGTTCAGGTCCGCAATGAATCGACAGGTTTTTCTGCAACAACATCAACGAATGCGAAGGGCGAGTATGTGTTTAATCAAATTCCATTAGGAGGCCCATATTCCATTAAAGTTTCCTATGTCGGATACAGCCTTCAGCAACGCAATGGATACACCCTAAACCTGGGTGATTTACTAAACCTGAACATACAAATGCAGTCGGATGTTCAGAACTTAGAAGCTGTAGAAATAAATGGCTCGAGTTTGCAGAACACCACTCCAAACTTAGGGGCTGCGACTTCTGTGTCAGCTAAAAACATCACCAAACTTCCTGTAAACGGAAGAAATTTCACTTCCCTGATTGATCTTTCTCCACTGTCCAGAGGTGGTAGTATTTCAGGTCAACTAGCCACCTCAACAAACTTTACCATTGATGGTATGACCGCAAAAAATGCCACATTTGGAGGTACTGCTGGAGCTGGTGCACCCTATTCCATCTCAATAGAAGCTGTTCGGGAATTTAAGATTGTAACCAACCAGTATGATGTGACCTACGGTAGAAGCGGAGGCGGCACCATCAATACCGCAACCAAATCAGGTACAAATATGCTAAGTGGAAGTGCATTCAGCTTCCTGCGGGCAGACTGGCTATCTTCTCCATATGATACTCGTGGTAACAAACGTGACGTACCTTTTTCTACTGCCCAGTATGGTTTTTCATTGGGTGGTCCGATCATCAAGGATAAAGCGCACTTCTTCGTAGCTTTTGACCGTCAGAACGATGCCCGGCCCTTGCAGATCGCGGATATTCAAGACGCTACGGATGAGCAACGATATAATCTAAGTCAATCAACACTCGACACCTATTTAAATATCGCACGCAGTAAATACGGAGTAGCCAATACCCCTCAAGTAGGAACTTTCGACAAGAAACAAGAAACGAACGCACTATATGCCCGTGTTGATTATCAGATTAATGATAAGAATTTGTTGACACTTAGCAACAACTACATATTTGATTTTAACAACCAGAATATCGGTGACAATAGTGCCATTGTTTTATATGAAACGTATGGATCTAGTAGAAACAAAAGCAACAGTACACTTGCAACATTACGTACAACATTAAATTCAAAACTTACCAATGAGTTAAAGCTGCAATATCTAAGTGCTTCTGTAGAGAGTTTACCAGGCAGTCAGTTACCCTCGACCACCTTACCGCGCGCAATTGTGGAGCGTGTACAATCAACTGTGAATGGCAATCCAGTTTTTACCACGATCCAACTCGGCGGTCAACGATATGCACCGGAGCATTTTTTCAGTAATGTAGTTCAACTTACTGATAATCTTTATTACAATACAGATAAGATTAACTTCACATTCGGTACAGATCTTATGTACACCCATTTAAAATCAAGATATGGCAGTGAAGTAAATGGAAGGTTTTATTCTACCGGAATGGACGAGTTCAACAATATGAATCCTTACCGGTATGCCCGCGAGATCCCATTGGTAGATGAGGAAAATGTTTTCCAAAATTTCATGAATGCCGGTCTATATGCGAAAATGCAGACAAAGCTTGGTCGCGGACTGGAGCTTATGGCGGGAATACGTGCAGATTACACCAACTACTTCGATAAACCCAACTTCAATCAGGTTGTTTTCGATGAACTTGGGTTGAGGACAGACCACTCCTTAACAACTTTTCAAATACAACCACGCGCCCAGCTTACTTGGGATGTTGGAGAAAGAAAACGAGACATATTCAAATTTGGTGCAGGTATTTTCGGTTCAGACATCCTTAATTACACGATGATCAACAATATGGTTTTTGATGGAACAAGGCTTGCTGCGGTAGATATTACCCGCGCACAGACGGGACCAAATCTGGTACCTGTTCCAAATTTCCCTGGTTACCGCGAGGATCCTTCAACAGCTCCGGGAACAGAATTGTTCAATTTGCCAGGTGTATCTAAATTGTCTACCATAAATCTAAATCGGGAAGATGTCAGAATTCCCGTGTTATACAAAACGAATTTCTCCTATAACCGCTTCTTCACTGATCGTTTCAGAATGGGTGTTAGTGTGTACGCCAGCTGGGCCAGAAACAACTATATGTATACCGACGCGAATATGGTGGAACAACCATATTTCACTTTACCGAATGAAGGCAACCGGGGGGTCTATGTTCCAACAACAGCAATCCGCGCGAATGGTGCAGCAGACTGGACCCAGGGGCGCAAGACCAATAATGTAGGACGTGTTTTAGCCCTTAACAGTGACGGTAAAGTAAATCAATATGCCTTTGTAGTAGATGGTACTTTCCGGTATTTCAAGGATGGTGAGGTATCGTTCAGCTATACCTGGAATGACACTAAAGACAATACATCTTATAATGGAAACGTCGCAAATACTGCTACACTGGCCTTGCCCGTAAAAGACGATCCCCGTGACTTAAGCAAATTGACAGCTTCTGATAATCAGTTCCGGAATAAAGTAGTGATCTATGGTACCTTACCTACTTTCGCCGGTGTAAGCGTTGGCGTACGCTACTCTGGAATAGGTGGTACAAGATACTCATTGGTGACAGCTGGAAATGTTAACGGAGATTTTGTTGCATCAAATGATTTGGCTTATGTCTTTGATCCTAATAATCAGCAGTTGCCTGAAGCACTTAGAAATAATATGCAGGCAATCCTAAACAATCCTGAAGCAAGTGAAAGCTTAAAAGATTATGTTAGGAGAAGTGTAGGTCAAGTTGCTGAACGAAATGGTGGTATCAACAAGTTTTTTGGCCAATGGGATATTCGTGTTGCTAAGCGTGTAAAAACTTTTAATAGACAGTATATAGAGCTTTCTGGAGATTTGTTTAACGTGGCCAATCTTCTAAACAAGAACAAGGGTGTCACTAAAAACCTTGGTAACACTGCACTGAATACCATTACTGGCTTTACGCCTGCAACACAATCGTACACCTATAACGTGAATGCAAGCACTGGTGTTGTTGTGCCTGGTGGAAACCCTTACCAATTTCAACTAGGATTACGTTACGGATTCTAATCAATTATCTGATCGATATGAAATATGTATTACAAATGGTTTTCTGTTTTTGCGTCTTTTTAGCAAAAGCACAAACCCTACCCAAGTCAACTCAAAGGTATGTACACTCACCTGAGGTTAAAGCAGGAGGAGAAGTTATTTTTCGTTTTCTAGCACCGAATGCTAAAAAAGTGTTGCTTATCATGGATGATGGTAAGTCGCGCAATATGACCATTGATACCGCAGGGATCTGGAGTTTCAGAGAGGTTTTTTCCCCAGACATTTACCGATATACATTTTCGGTAGATGGGAATGTACTTCCCGATCCGAACAACCCTTTTATCAAACCGCTCTTTAAAAGAGCATTAGGACAAAGTTTAGTCCTCGTTCCTGGCTCTGATGAGCTTACCTGGCAACTTAGAGACGTTCCCCACGGTCAGCTTAATCAGCATTTCTATAAGTCAAAAATCGTTGGAGATCACAGAGATTTTCGGGTTTACACACCTCCAGGGTACAATCCCAAGCGGAAAGAACCATATCCTGTGCTTTACCTGTTTCACGGGATTACTGATGAAACAAGTGCATGGATCACCGCAGGGCAGGAAAATGTGATTCTTGACAATCTGATCGCTGAGGGAAAGTCTGTTCCCATGATCATTGTTAATACGCTTGGCTATGGAGCACCAGAGATGTTCGATCCTGCGGTAGTTAATGGCCGAACGCCGGAAGCTTTAAAGAAGAATGAAGAACTTTTTGTAGCGTCTTTTCTGAATGAAGTTATCCCCATGATAGATACACTCTACAATACCGGACGATCAAAGACATATAGAGCAGTCGCGGGCTTATCCATGGGCGGAGGGCAATCGCTCGATGTAGGCTTGAATCATCCGGAACTTTTCAACTACGTTGGAGGGTTTAGTCCAGCAGTGATCCTATTAAATCCTGATTATAATAAAGCATTCCCTAAGCTTGATCAGTCGGTTAACAAAGCGTTCAAATTGGTATGGATTGCTATAGGAAAGGACGACTATTTACTTGAATCAACCAGATTGTTTAAAAACTGGCTAAATACAAAGAATATTAAGTTCACCTACACAGAAACCGAGGGTGTTCATAGCTATAATGTTTGGCGAAGGTATTTAAGCACTTTTGCTCCATTGCTTTTTAAAAATTAGCCAATAAGCTAAATCTTCAAAGATCTGGCTCATTAAGCTGAATTTTACCAGAAACACAAAAACGCGAAAGCAGATCAGAAAACAAGGTCTGCTTTCGCGTTTTTGTGTTAATTCTTTGTTAACGACACTGATCAGGTAACATTGAATTTACATTGATTTATCAGGTAAAGCTAGGTCAATACTTAACTTCGGATCAACCAAATATATCTTCTTTATGAACAGATTACTGCACGCAAGTAGGGCCTATTGCCCTACGGGCTTCGTACAAGGCGAATATCCTCCTGCTATTCGATTCGTCGCCTACATCAACAAGCATGTTGAACCTCAGGATAGTGTATCTACTTTCCAGCCAAAGTACTTCAAAATTCCGTCCCTGCTCAAGCTAACAATCCTGTTGCAATAGCTTGCACACCTTTAAATAATCCACGATTAACATTTTCATAACATAGCGCTTACACCTTTGCCAGCAATCAAACTGTACACAATCAACTCTTGAACAATTATGCTTAAAACTGTACTTAATTTAAAAAAGGAAGTTGCACTGCTTATCACATTTCTCCTCCTGACCCTGGGGGTGAATGCGACATTCAAGGCAGCAAACTTCCAAAATCAGGACCGCGGAAGAATTAGCGGTAAGATCGTAGATGAGAAAGGGGCGCCACTTCCTGGTGCCAGTATTCGGATCACGGAGCTCAACATCGTTGTGCAAAGTAATTCAGATGGTGTTTACACTTTTGATGTTGCGCCAGGCACTTACACGTTAACAGCCAGCTTCATTTCCTACACCACTGCAACCCAGACCAAGGTTGCCGTAAAATCTGGACAAACAACTGCTTTAAACATTACGCTCGCGGCAGAAACAGGCACGCTGAATGAGGTACTTGTAGTTGGTTACGGCACACAAAAAAGGGAGAATCTCACTGGTGCGGTAACGCAGGTGACGTCAAAGGTATTGGAAAATCGCTCAGTAGCTAATCTGGCACAAGGACTTCAGGGTGTAATTCCCAACCTGAACCTGAACATCGCAGATGGCCGTCCCAACCAATCCCCCGCTTTCAACGTTCGTGGAACGACTTCCATAGGGCAAGGTGGGAACGCACTGGTACTAATTGACGGTATTGAGGGCGATCCGGGTCGTATTAACCCAAATGATATTGCCAGCGTCACCGTGTTAAAGGATGCAGCATCTGCGGCCATCTATGGTGCAAGAGCAGCATTTGGTGTGGTTTTAATCACGACTAAAAACCCAGCGAAAGAACGAACTTCCATCAGTTACAGCATCACCCAGTCCATCAAAGCACCAACAACAGTGCCTGACTATGTAAGCGATGGTTATACTTTCGCCCGGATGTTCAATGAAGGCTGGTCGGCATGGAATGATTACTCTCAAACACCGCAGAACATCAATAAATCCGTGAAATTCTCCCCTGCGTACCTAGAAGAACTAAAGCGTCACTCGGAGGATCCGAGCCTACCGAAAACGATCGTTAATGCAGCTGGTGAGTATGAATACTATGGTAATACCGATTGGTACGACGAGCTGTACAAGGACAACACCAGTGCTACAGATCAGAACATCGCCCTATCTGGAGGTAGTGGGAAAACAGATTTCTATATTTCTGGAAGATCTTATAAACAAAACGGACTGTTCCGCTACAACTCGGATGATTATGAGATGTTAAACCTTCGAGCTAAAGGTTCAATCCAGCTTTATCCATGGTTGAAAGTCTACAACAACGCAGATTACTCCGCTTCCAAATACCACACGCCAGTGAACGTTGGTGAAGGTGGTGGTATCTGGCGGAACATTGCCGATGAGGGCCATACCGTATCACCAATGTTTAACCCTGATGGCACGCTTACCTTCTCTTCCGCTTACACCGTTGGAGATCTTTGGTATGGCAAGAATGGTGTTGATTTGGACAACAAAGTTTTCCGTAACACGACTGGATTCAGCACCAGCTTCTTCGATGATAAGTTCAGGGTTAAGGGTGATTTCACCTTCCAGAATACAGACAATGATCAAAGTCGCAGACGTGTTCCGGTACCATACAGCCGTAAGCCCGGGGTTATCGAGTATGTGGGTTTGAACTATAATGACCTGCAGAAAGTTAACCGCAACACACAATATATGGTAACGAACATCTATGCGGAATATGAACCAAAGATCAGCGAGAACCACTATATCAAAGTGCTTGCAGGTTATAACTACGAGCAATCAACCTATAAAGGGTTGGAAGCTCTGCGTAATGGGTTGATCTTTGAAGATGCAACCGACATCAACCTAGCTTTAGGGCAGTCGATACAGACGGCCGGGGGTTATGAACAATGGGCAATTCTTGGCGGATTCTACCGCTTGAACTATGCATTCAAGGATCGCTATCTGGTGGAGTTAAATGGTCGTTATGATGGTTCATCGAAGTTCCCTGACAATCAACGCTACGCTTTCTTCCCATCTTTTTCTGCAGGATGGCGAGTAAGTAAAGAGCCATTCTGGAAAATCAGTCCAAATGTGATTACCGATTTGAAGATCCGTGCATCTTATGGATCATTGGGTAATGGTAACATCGCTTCATATGCCTTCCAGCAGAAATTCAAAATAGATCAATCTGGTCGCGTGTTGAACGGTGTGCGCCCACAGCAAACCGGGCAGCCAGGAGTTATCCCTAATGGTTTAACCTGGGAAACTTCTACTACCCAAAACATCGGTTTGGATATCGCATTCCTAAACAACCGCTTAAATTTTAGCGGAGATGCCTATACCCGTAAAACAACAGACATGTTTACGGTAGGTATGACTTTGCCTGCTGTATTTGGAACGGATGTTCCAAAAGGAAACTATGCAGACCTTAGAACAACTGGATGGGAAGCAAATGTGAGCTGGAACGACCGGGTTGACGTCGGTGGCTCACCATTGAGCTACTCCGTAAGACTTACGTTAGCAGATTACAAGTCAAAGATCCTGAAGTACAACAACCCAGATCAACGTTTAACTGACTACTATGCAGGCCAAACCGTTGGTGAGATCTGGGGCTTTGTAACCGATGGTTATTTCCTTTCAGAGGCTGATGTTGCCAACTCACCTAGCCAAATTCTATACAAATCTTCCAACACCAGCAAGAGCCTTCCGGGTGATATTAAGTTCCGCGATCTTAACGGCGACGGCGTGATCAACAATGGTGATAACACCGTTGGCAATCCAGGCGACCGTCAGGTTATTGGTAACTCTACGCCTCGCTATACTTATGGAATTTCCCTTGGTGCAGATTGGAAAGGATTTTTCTTCAGCACCTTCTTCCAGGGCGTTGGTTCAATGGACTGGTATCCAGGTACGGAGAATGGAACTTTCTGGGGCCAGTACAACCGCCCTTACAACAAGATTCCAACATCCCACATTGGAAATATCTGGTCACCGGAGCATCCGAATGCTTATTTCCCTCGATATAGGGGCTATATCGCACAGAACGGATCAGGAACGTTGGCTCAGGCACAGACCAAATACTTGCAAGATGTGTCCTACATCAGACTTAAAAACCTTCAACTGGGTTATACCCTACCGCAGACCTTTGTTAAAAAAGCAGGTCTAAGCAATGTACGGGTATTCCTTTCTGGAGAAAACCTATGGTCATCATCACCACTATACAAAGTCACCAGAGACCTGGACGTGGAGAACATCGGAAAATCTGATGTGATCTTAACTGGCGACAGCAACAGTGGAAATGGAAATAACTATCCTATTCTTAAAACCTTCAGCTTAGGCTTATCCGCAACGTTTTAAGAAATTATTTTTAACAACAAGCATATAAAAATATTCATATGAAGAAGTTCTTAATCTGTCTGATACCTGCATTGATTGGCTTTGCAGGGTGTAAGAAATTAGACCAGACACCAGAAGATACAGCAACCAGAGAAGCAGTTTTCAGCAATGAAAAAGGGCTCGAGCTTTACACAAATTCCTTTTACAACATTCTTCCTACTGCTTCTGACGCCCATAAGGGTGATGCCATGGCAGACTATTCAGCCAGAAGTCAGGCACCAGAATTTCTCGTGGAAGGCGCTTACGGTCCGCGTCAAAGTACCGGATGGACCTGGACCAACCTGAGAAACATCAACTACTTTCTGGAGAACAACAACGATCCTAAAGTAGCCCCGGCAGTAAGGCAGCAATATACCGCACTGGCAAGGTTCTTCAGAGCCTATTTCTACTTTGACAAGGTACGTCGCTTTGGTGATGTGCCATGGATCAATAAAACATTTGAAATAAATGATCCAACGCTGTTCAATGGGCGTGATAAACGGGAAGTGGTGATGGATTCAGTACTCGCCGACATCAATTACGCTTGTGAAAACATCAGTAGAACGACCGATAACAGTCGTTCGCTGATCACCAAATATGTCGCTTTAGGATTCAAGTCCAGAATAGCCCTGTACGAAGGCAGCTACCGCAAATACCATACGGAAGCCGGACTTGCAGGTTCAGCAGATCAATGGTTACAGGAAGCGGTAAATGCTGCCGAGCAGGTAATGACGGCTGGCGGATTTACCTTGAATACAGCTGGCGGAACCGATCTTGCATACCGCAACCTGTTCATCAGTCCGGCTCCTGTAGCGACAGAGGTGATGCTTGCTGCCGTTACAGATGCCAACCTTGCGGTTTACAATGATGCGAATTGGTGGTGGACCAGTGCAACCTATGGATCCAGAGTAAGTTTAGTGCGTACTTTCGTGAACACCTACCTGAACATTGATGGTACACCATTCACCAGCAAACCTGGCTATCAAACCCTGGAATTCAAGGATGAGGTAAAGAACAGGGACAAACGTCTGCAGCAAACCATCAGAATGGGCAGCTACAAACGGATCAACGGCGGAACGCCTGAGCCTGCACCACCGGTTTTCTCTTACACTTACACGGGATATCAGCCGATCAAATTTGTACTGGACGATGTGCGGTATGATGGCGGTGGACAGAACATCAATTCCATTCCTTTGATGCGCTACGCGGAAATCCTGTTAAACTATGCGGAAGCGAAAGCAGAACTGGGAACCTTTAGCGATGCGGACTGGACCAGAACCATTGCTGCATTGCGACAGCGTGCGGGTATTACAGGCGGCTTGAGCACCAAACCGACCGTTACGGATCCATACCTGCAAGCGAACTACTTCCCCGAGATTTCAGATCCAGCCTTGCTGGAAATCAGAAGAGAGCGTGGTATTGAACTTTCTTTTGAAGGGTTACGTTTTGACGATATCGTTAGATGGAAAAAAGGCGATCTGATGACCAAGGCTTGGAATGGCTTCTACGTACCAGCATTAGATGTGCCACTGGATCTTAACGAAGATGGCATCCTGGACGTTGCTTTCTATCAGGTAATGCCTGCAAATCGCCTACCTGGTGTTAACTACATTAACGTTGCAGCAACGCTGAACGGTGGACCAAATCCGCAACGTTTATCTAACAACACTTCCGGTGAGTTAACCTGGTTAACCAACACCCAACGTGTGTTCACCGATAAAAACTACCTTTATCCTATTCCAGAGACAGACCGGTTGTTTAATCCGGCCTTGGGTCAGAATCCGGGATGGTAAATTGCAAATCATAAACCTGAATTATACATAATGAAAATTAAACACCTATTAACCGCAGCCTTGCTCATTTGCATTAGCTGCGGTGCTTCTGCCCAGACTTACATCTTTGGAACGTTCAATGTCAGAAATGACAATCAGGGCGATGTAGGGAACCTTTGGGAGCAACGTAAGGAATATGCGGCAAATGTGATGCGATTCCACCAATTTGACGTCTTCGGAACTCAGGAGGGCAAGAAAAACCAGATCGATGATCTCAACAATTCACTGCCGGAATATGCGAATCATGGCGCTGGCCGTGATGATGGTAAATCAGGCGGTGAGCACTCTTCCATTTTTTATAAAAAAGATAAGTTTAAGCTATTGAGTAAAGGTGATTTCTGGTTATCTGAAACCCCGGATAAACCAGGTCTTGGATGGGATGCCACCTGCTGTAATCGTATCGCAAGCTGGGTACAACTTCAGGACGTCAAAAGTGGTAAAAAGTTCTTTTTCTTCAATGCGCACTTCGACCACCAAGGTAAAATAGCCCGTGTGGAAAGCAGCAAGCTGATGATTAAGAAGATCAAGGAAATTGCAGGCAATGCGCCGGCAGTTTTCACCGGTGACTTAAATGGAGATCAGCAGAGTGAATGGTACCTGACCCTGAAGAACTCGGGTTTCCTGAATGACACTTACAACCAGGTAGAAAAGCCATATGTAAATAATGCTTCTTTCAATGGCTGGGGTAAACAGTTGGACAGTATGGAAGTTATTGACCACATCTTTGTGACCAAACAATTTACCGCAAAACGCTGGGGTATCCTCACCGACACCTACCGTGGTAAGTTCGTATCTGACCACTTCCCCGTTCTTGCAGAAGTGACATTAAAGTAATGTTATCTTATAAACAAAAAGGGCTGCTATATACATTATAGCAGCCCTTTTTTATTTAAATCTCCTGTTACTTTTTCCAGGTGTTGTTTGCGGCATTAACCTCTGGCAATTCATGATCCGGATCAATGGTTACCGCTACAATTTCCTCCGTTGTTGGAAAGCGAACTGTCCAGCTGTTGTTACGCATCCATACATCAACGGGAACTTTCACGATCTCTTTTTTGCCGCTTGCGGTTTCCACCCCAAGAATGATTGGCATTGGTAACTTCCCAATATTGTCAACTACGATGTCGTAACCGTCACGTTCACCAGCCGCGTTCTTGGCTTCTTTAACACTACTCAGCGCCTGATCCATGGACCAGTCTTCCATAAACCAACCTCTCCAAAACCAGGATAAATCTTCACCGGCAGCATTTTCCATAGAACGGAAGAAGTCTGTAGGCGTAGGGTGTTTAAAAGCCCAGTGTTTGATGTAGTTGCGGAAGGCATAGTCAAAGCGTGCTTCACCCAGGATCTGCTTACGCAAGATCTCCAATCCGATTGCAGGCTTGTAGTAAAGGTTAATACCAATATTTGCTTCCCGCATGGCATCTGGTTCCAGCATCACGATTTCGTTGGATGGTTTGGCCATATATTTAGCGATACCCTGGTAATCCATGCGGCCTTTGTTGAACTCGCCGTTATTAAATACCGTTTTTGAAATGTTATTGATGAAAGTATTAAAACCTTCATCCATCCAGCCGTATTTACGTTCATTGCTACCTACAATCATTGGGAACCAGGTATGTCCAAACTCATGGTCAATAACACCCCAAGCCTCTTCCCCTTTGGCTTCCCAGCCACAGAAAACGATACCGGGATATTCCATCCCACTAATGTTTGAAGCGATGTTCACTGCCATAGGATATGGATATTCAAACCACTTCTCTGAATAGTGCTCAATACTACCTTTCACGTATTCTGCACCACGTGCATACCCCTCGGGGGTGTTACTTTCTACAGGATGTGCTTCCACGGCGAAAGACTTCTTACCGCTTGGCAGATTAATCCTTGCTCCAGAAACCACAAAAGCTTTCGATGATGCCCAAGCAGCATCTCTGGTATTATTGATCTTGTATTTCCAGGTCAGTTTAGATTTTGAGGGCCTTGAAGTTAGATTCAGTACATCAGCTTCCGAGCGGATAATGACCGTCTTGTCGCTATTCTTTGCTGCATTCCAACGTTTAAGCTCTTCAGCGGTAAATACTTCCTGTGGGTTTAACAACTCACCTGAGCCTAAAACCACCTGGTTTGCTGCTGCAGTAATAGCATAGGTGATGTCGCCATATTCCAGGTAAAACTCTCCTGCGCCCCAGTACGGCAATGTATTCCAGCCAGTCACGTCATCATAAACACTCATTCTGGGAAACCATTGCGCAATGCTATAGATTTCGCCATTTTTAGTGGTCAGGTGGCCTAAACGGTCAGAGCCATTCACCGGAATTGGGAAAGCATAATCCATTTTTATCGTAACCAGATCACCGTTTGCAGCCATTGGTTGATCCAGTTGGATCTGCATTCTGGTGTCTTCGATCAAGGAGTTAAACTTAACCGCTTTCGCTTTTTGCGTTACACTAAGGTTGGTGATCTTGTAACCACCATCGATCTGCTCCCCACGGGCACCGTAACGGCTACCTTTTGGAATCAATGCGTTACCGCGTGATTTTTTAGAAAACAGGTTTTGATCCAGCTGCAACCAAAGGAATGGAAGCTGGTCTGGGCTATTATTTTTATAGGTTATGGTTACAGTTCCGGTAATGTTGTGCGTTTGTTCATCAAGATTCGCCGTGATGTTGTAATCCGCACGGTTTTGCCAATATTTTGGCCCTGGATAGCCACTTGCCGAACGATATTCATTACCGTTTGAAGTGTAAAACAATGGGCTAAAAGCTTCATGTGAGTTATACTTACTGGTCTGTGGACTAGCACTTTCCTGCGCCTGTACGGTATAGCCGAAAGCGAGGAGACCAAGAAAAAGCAGAAGTTTTTTACTGCAGTTTTTAATCATAATTGTTATTTAAATTTAGGTACTTTTCTTTGTGATGGCGGCAATTTAAGCCATGCCTGATAAGCTTGTGCAATGTACAAAGTGTAGTTGAAAGGTGATTCACTTTTTACACGATCTACACTAGGCTGATAAATGGACAGAAAAGCTTTCAGCTCATCTCCTTTCAGTTTGGTAATGTTGCCAACGCTAGTTTCGTTGAAGTTTAGCCTTATCTGGTTCTCTACACCCTCGTTCTCTGTCAGGCGCTGCTCCTTTTCCCTTTGAGCCTTCATCTTATCGAAGCCAAGATTCAAAATAATGCCACCTGCACGGTCGTTGTTCTTTTTTCCAGCAAGGTCATCCCCTTCAATACGCTTCACCGGCTTTATACCGGCATTAATGTTCTCTACATCAAGGTATGGTGATAACTTGGCACTCTGAATTCTGACCTCATTCAGGCTGATGGAGGAATTTGGGAGGTACACCGCTACTGGACGCATACTCGTGAGATACAGGGTATCTGCATGGTAACCTTTAAGTGTAAAAGTGAGGACATCTCCCTGGTTTGCAGTTAAGGAAAATTGACCTGCAGCCGCAGTTTTAATCACTTGCTTGTTGTTTAGGTTCTGCACTTCAACTTGCGCCAGCGGCAGCTTATTCTCAAAATCATAAACACGGCCACTTATGGATGTTTGTGCTGCCAGGCCTAGTGGGAGCACAAATAGCGATAATAACAGAAGCTTTTTGATCATAGTGTGTTCCAAGACAGCTTAGTCTGTATTGGTTTTAGCATAACAACAAACAACAGAGAGGGTTTATTATTTAAGCTTTTGAGGATATAAATCCTCGTTGAAGCCAAGCAGTACTGGCTGGTTATCCTGGAGGATAACTGGTCTTTTGATGGCACTTGGCGTAGCGATCATCACCTCAATGGCACTGCTTTCGTCTTTCACTGCTTGCTGCTGCGCAGAATCCAACTTACGCCAGGTCGTGCCTTTCTTGTTCAGCACCTGTTCCCAACCAAACACAGCAGACCAGCTTTTCAGCTGGTCTGCGTTAACGCCTTCTTTTTTGAAGTCGTGAAATTCATATTCCAGGTCATGATCCTTTAGCCAGGTGATGGCTTTCTTTACCGAATTACAATTTGGAATACCGTATACTTTAATCATTACGCTTTAATTTGATCCTGAAGAACCACCACCAGATTTAACATCGTCGTTGCTGATTCCTCTTTTGTTCTTTTTAATTGATTCTTTTAGCTTACCAAAACGCCAGTTTAAACTTAGGTTGAAGCGTCTGGAGTAGTTCTCGTTATAACTACGCTGGCTAAAGTTAGTACCTTCTGTCTCATTTTCCCAAGCCTGGAACTTACGGAATGGGTTACTTACACTGCCAGAGAAGGTTAGTTTATCCTTGATGATGTCCTTACCTAAAGAGAAGGAGGTGTATGTCATTGCTCTTGAGCTACCTTGCAGCATGATCCAGGAACTGTTATAAGAGAAGTTACCGCCAAGGCGCCAGCCCGATTTAAGTTTGTAACTTAAATAACCATAAACATAACCCTGCAAACCATCATTCGCAACGGTCTCTCCATTCACGAAACCTTCCAGCCAGATGTAGTTCATATTCCCGCCCAGCGTTAAACTCAAGGTTGGCAGAAATGGATAATTGATATTGAAGTTTGTGCCGAACTTCCTGTCTTTACCGGTATTTACATAGCTCGACCTGGTAATCTCAGTCTCCGGAATATATTCGCTTACACGTTGGATGGTATTGTTTGCAAAAGAGTAATTCAGGCCTACATTGATGGAACCCTTTTTGAATCTGCTGTAGTTTAATTCAAAGCTATTGTTTAATACAGGTTTAAGGTCCGGATTACCAGTGGACTCAAAGTTTGGTGAACGATCAACAAAGGGATTCAATTCCCAGATGCCGGGACGTTCAATTCGTTGGGTGTAACCAAAGTTCAAACTGCTCATGTCTTTAAACTTTCTGTTCACAGACAGCGAAGGTATAACATTAAAGAAGTCTTTACTTAGGCTGCCGTCCTGGGAAACAAAGTCTGCATCTATGGTGGTTAATTCCACCCTTACACCGGCCTTAAATCCCCAGTTCTTCAAATTATACTGGTATGAATTGTAGATACCATATACATTCTGTTTGTTATTAAAGTTGTTGGTTCTGGTCGGGTCCGTCTCAAATTCCCCGCTTGCCAACTGTCCTTTATATTCAAAATCACTGCTGTTGTCGCGAAGGATTGCTTTGATACCACCTTCCATGTTCAACTTCTTATTCAATGGATGCACATAATCTGCCTGAATGGTCTGTTCGACAGAAGTTCCATCATTGAACTGCTGATAGTTTGGAAACAGGTCAGAATTGTAATTAAAGCGATCAAAAAGGTTGAAATCTGAAGCCTGATTGTTGTTTGAATTATTCACTTTGTAAGAGAAAGTAAGTAAACGGTTTTTGTCGCTTTTGAAACCTTTCTGATAATTCAAACTCAAATCGTAACCCTTCCATTCATATTCAGAGTTGTTGATTGAACGGTAAGATTGGTAAGGATCATTTGCCTGCAATAAACTTGATGAAAGTTCAGTCAAACCATTGTTACCGCTTTTATTAAAAGAGAACTCGCCCGTGATCAGATTCAAGGTATCAATTTCATAGCTCAATTCAGTACTCATATAGCCAAAGGTATTGTCATACTTGTTCGTACCTCTTTGTTCCAGGTAGGTTGGCAGAATACCTAAGGCTTCATCCCCAAAAGTATTTCTGCTGCTCAGGTATTCTGTTGCAGGATTCTTAAACTGGTTGATACCGCCGTAAGCAGATAATCCGAGTTTACCTTGTTTCACGGTGATTGATCCAGAGCCACCAGGGCCACCAGTGGGGAAGGAATGTCTATAGTTTAAGCTTCCATTGTAACCCGCATCAATGTTCTTCTTGGTGATGATGTTGATGATACCTGCCAGACCTTCACTGTCATACTTTGCCGGCGGCGTAGTGATCACTTCGATCTTCTCGATGTTTGCTGCAGGCATACTCTTGAATACATCCGAAGGGTTTCTTGCAACCAAAGAAGATGGTTTACCATTGATCAGGATCTTATAACTCCCACTACCCTTCAATTTGATGTTATCCTCCGCATCTACAGAGAGCAATGGAATCTTCCGCATCATATCCAGCACGGTGTTGACCTTACTTTCCGGATCCGCCTGCATGTCGTAAGTAATCCGGTCGATTTCCTGTTTGATGATCGGCCGTGCAGCGGTAACATTTACCTCCGCAAGATCCTTCGCCGTGCCCGAGATCTTGATCTTACCTATGTCATAGGTTTTTACATCTTTCACCACAAGGGGAATGGATTTCGGATTAAAGCCCATGGCAACAATCACGAGGGTATAATTGCCAGGCGCAACTTTGTCGATCTGAAAAGATCCATCAGTTTTCGACAAAGCAGTCTTAATTGTCGCATTATCTTTCTTTAATGCTGCGGTTATGTAATCCTGGCCTTTATTTGAAGCCGAATCGATGACTACACCTTTGATGGTTGCGGTTTCCGGTGAAACCTGGGCTTTAACATTGTAGAAACAGACAGATGTTAGGAACAGCAAGATAGAGAGCGCTCTCATTTAAAATGGGTTAAGTGGACGATAAGTGATAGAACTAATTTGTTAGTTACAAGTCTAAGGAAATTTTTTTTCAACTATCTGTTAAAATCTGTTAAATTTTTGTTCTCCTCTTTATATTAGTTACTATTGCGTAAAAATTCGTTTACATTCCTATAATATGCTTAATACTGCATTTAAAAGGCAGGTTCTGGTCGGTTTCACCGTCACCTTAATCGTTGCGCTCATATCAGCTATTACTTCGTGTCTTAGTATTCTATCTACCCGGAAAAGTGATGCCTGGCAAAGTCACACCTATGAAGTCATCAACAACATCCAAGACCTGGATCTCAAGATTTTAACTACCGAAACGGCCATGCGTGGGTATATACTCACGGGCTCCGATAAGTTCCTTGCCCCATATAATCAGCATGTATCGAAGATTATTCCTGAAGTTGAAAGTCTGCGCGAACTGGTATCAGACAACACGAAGCAATCGCACAGCATGGATTCCCTTGCTGCTGTCGTAAGACTCAAAGTTGCCGCCATGCAGACCAATCTTGATCTATACCGGGAAAGCAAAAGGATCACGCCAGAGCTTCTTGGCACCGCAGAAAAAGGCAGGATATATAAAGAACAAATTTTACAGCTTATCGAAAAGCTTGTAAAGGAAGAGCGGCACTTGCTGCATGAGCGCACGCTAACCTCGGATCTGAATTCAAAAAGAACAATCGCTATCGTGATCATCAGCTCCTTGACCATCTTTGGACTGGTACTCTATTTATTGACCCTCATTCGCAAGACCTTCGACTTTCAGAAGCGTGTTGAAGAGCAGGTGAAGGAACGTAATGAGCGGCTTGCGCAGCTCTCGTTCGACAATGAACAGAAAAACAAGCTGATGCAGGCACTGCGCAAGGTTAATGACCTGATGTTTAAAACCCAGGAGTTAGACAGTCTGGCAAACAATATCCTCCATGAGGTTTGCCGGTATACCAAAGCCACTATCGGATTAATGTATTTCAGCGATGAAAACCAAGGACTGTCCATAAAAGCCAGCTTTGCAGGTAAAAATAACTACAATAACAAACGTTTAAAGATCGGTGAGGGTTTGGTGGGCCAGGTGGCAAAAGACGGGCAGATCAGTATCATTAGGAATCTTCCGGAAGGCTACCTGAAAGTTCGTTCCGGGCTAGGTGAAACCAGTCCTACACAGCTCTTCCTCATACCTGTACGCCACAACGAGGAAACCATCGCCATATTTGAGCTTGGTTATATCAATCAGCCAGACGAAGACAGCATCTTATTCCTGGAAAGCCTGGCAGCAAGCATTGGGGTTGGCTTAAACAGCGCCATGTCCAAGATGATGTTACGCCAGCTATTTGATAAGCTACAAGCACAAAGCGAAGAACTGGAAAGTCAGCAAGAAGAATTGTTAACCACCAATGAAGAGCTGGTTCACAAGTCGGAGCAGCTACAGGCTTCAGAAGAGGAACTAAAGATCCAACAGGAAGAGTTGCAGCAAACGAATGCAGAGCTCGAGGAAAAGGCCCAGCAGCTTGAAGAGAAGAACCTGGCCATTAACCAGGTTAAGGAAGCCGTGAGTATGAAAGCCGAAGAACTTGAAGCTTCAAGCCGATACAAATCAGAATTTCTGGCCAACATGAGCCATGAACTACGAACGCCATTAAATAGCATCCTGATTCTTGCAAGAATTCTCAAGGAGAATAAACCCTCAAACCTTAACGAAGATCAAATTAAATACGCTGGAGTTATTCACAATGCCGGTGCAGATCTACTAAACTTGATCAACGACATCCTGGATCTTTCTAAAATAGAATCGGGCAAGGTTGAACTGACCATTGAAAACGTAAGTCCTGCTTCAGTTTGCCGGAACATGGAGCTGCTGTTTTCTGAGATCGCAAACAGCAAGCGCATTCATTTCAACACCTCCATAAGCAATGATGTTCCAGGGGTATTCCGCACAGATGGCGGAAGGGTTGAACAGATCATAAAAAACTTATTATCCAATGCCTTCAAATTCACGCCAGAGGCTGGCAGCATAGACCTGAAGGTGGATGTGGTTTCCGCTGCTCAGACCTTATATTCAGCAAACCTGAGAAACAGCGCCTCAGCCATATTGGCCTTCTCGATCTCCGACACGGGAATCGGCATTCCAGACGAGAAACAGAAGCTGATCTTTGAGGCTTTCCAACAGGCAGATGGCTCTACAAGCCGTAAATATGGCGGCACAGGTCTTGGCCTTTCCATCAGTAAAGAACTCGCTGCATTGCTGGGGGGTGAAATTCAATTATCCAGCGAACCGGGTAATGGTAGCAAATTTACACTCTACCTGCCGGTAACTGAAACCGATGCGCTGACTGCAAGAGCAAGCCTGGTTGATGAACCCTTGAGCATAAGCAACAATCCGGAAGCGCAAACAGAAACTCCTGGTATTTCCGAGCCACACACCCTGTTGATCGTTGAAGATGACTTCATGTTTGCGAAACTGCTGGAGAACTATGCCATTCAGAAAGGCTACAAACCCGTACTGGCACATGATGGAAAAACTGCCTTAAGCATCGCCCGAGCGGAAGTTCCTCATGCCATCATTCTGGACATCTTTCTGCCCGATACCGACGGTTGGGCGATCTTGAAAACTTTAAAGGCAGATCCACTTACCCACAACATTCCGGTCCATATGATGTCGTCCGGAGAGAATAACCCTGACCGCGCACATGAAGAAGGTGCTGTAGGCTTTCTGAAAAAACCAATCGAAAGCAACGCGCTCAATGAAGCATTTGAATTGCTGGAACACGCCCAGCTGAACAACTTCAAGTCGGTGCTTATCATTGAAGACCAGGAGTTGCAAAGCGAAGTCGTAAAAGCACAATTAAGCTCCAGAGGCATCGATGTAAGCCAAGCCTTTAATGGTCAGCAAGCAATGGAGCTGCTGGAGCAGCAAAGTTTCGACTGCATTATTCTCGACCTGAACCTGCCGGATATATCCGGTATGGAGCTCTTGGACAAGATCAAAAACATACCAGCACTTGTTCACATCCCGGTTGTTATCAATACGGCCATGGAGCTTGATCAGGAAAAGATGACGCGAATCATGCGGTACTCAGAGGCGATGGTTTTGAAATCCAATAAGTCCAATGAACGACTAATGGATGAAGTAAGTTTGTTCATCAACAAATTACAGCAGCAAAGCAATTTTGTGGCGCCTGCAGAACCTTTACGAAAACCAAAACCTACCAATCAGGAAAAGGTGCTGAAAGGAAAAACCATACTCATCACGGATGATGACATGCGAAATATATTTGCACTATCTACAGCCCTGCACGAGTTCGAAATGCAGATCGTGATCGCAAACAATGGTCGGGAGGCAATCGATAAACTCAGCTCCACTCCAAGCATCGACTTGATCTTAATGGATATTATGATGCCTGAAATGGATGGTTATGAAGCCATAAGACAAATCAGGAAAGATGAAAATTACAGTAAATTGCCGATCATTGCTTTAACGGCGAAAGCAATGAAGAACGACCGGCAAAAGTGCATCGATGCAGGTGCTAGCGATTACATATCCAAACCCGTGGATATCGATAAATTGCTGTCGTTAATGCGGGTGTGGCTTAGCTAAAGTATTTTTATGCCTACAAACATCTCTTTTGAAGAAATTGAGCAGCTGGTTCAGCTGATCAAAAACGTACATGGATTTGATTTTAGCAACTATTCAGCTGCATCACTGAAGAGACGGGTAGCACGAATTATACAACTGCAAAATCTAAGCCTTTTTGACCTCAAGAGCCTGCTCACGAACGATCCGGATTACTTCGAATATTTCCTGACGGAAATCACCGTTAATGTTACCGAAATGTTCAGAGATCCTGAATTTTTTCAGTCGCTCAACAAGCATGTGCTGCCCTATTTAAAGTCCTACCAGCACATCAAAGTTTGGAATGCAGGCTGCTCCAGCGGTGAAGAGCTGTATTCATTTGCCATTGCATTTGAAGAAGAAGGCTTGTACCAGCGCTCATTTATGTACGGCACAGACATCAATGCTATTGTAATAGATCAGGCAAGAAGTGGTCGTTACCCATTAAAACAGTTGACGTTGTACGCAGACAACTACCTGCAGGCAGGTGGTAGCAAGAGCCTTGAGCATTATTATCAATGCGACAATGACATGGCGGTAATAACACCTGCATTAAAGCAGAGAACTTTATTCTCCATTCACAATCTGGTGTCCGATGGTGTGTTCAACGAATTCCATCTCATCTCCTGCCGCAACGTACTAATTTATTTCGATCAGGCACTCCAAGAAAAAGTCCTTCAGTTATTTTACGACAGTTTGGCGAATTTTGGCTTTCTTTGCTTAGGAAGTAAGGAAAGTCTGAAAGGTAATGTCGCCAAGCGCTTTAAGGTCATTGACAGGAAGAATAATATCTATCAGAAAATTACATAATGTACCAGATGGAACATGGAGAAAATTAACATTTTAATTGTTGATGACAGGCCTGAGAATATCATTGCACTTGAAGCACTGTTGCAGCGCGATGATATTAACATTTTAACAACCACGCGCCCCAACGATGCACTACGTATTGCCTGGGAAAATGATATATCTATAGCACTTGTAGATGTGCAGATGCCTGAAATGGATGGCTTCGAGCTGGTAAAGATCCTTAAAGGCAATCCAAAAACCAAGGACATCCTGGTCATCTTTGTCACGGCCATTTCCACCGATACCGAGTTTGCCCTTCAGGGTTATCAATCCGGCGCGGTAGATTATCTTTATAAACCCCTAAATCCTTTTGTAACCGCTGCAAAGGTTGACGCCTTTATTCGCTTCACCAGAACGCAACGCGACCTAAAAAACAAAAACCAGGAACTTCTCGACGCTCAGGATAAGTTAATCAAGGCCAAGGAACTTGCTGAACAAGGCAAGCGGATCAAGGAGAACTTCCTTGCCAACATGAGCCACGAAATCCGTACGCCGATCAATGGCATTATCGGTATCACCAGGTTGCTGCAGCTAACAGATCTGGACCAGGAGCAGAAAGAAATGGTAAGCCTGCTGGATGTATCTTCCAATTCCCTGCTGGGTGTGATTAACGACATTCTTGATCTTTCCAAGATCGAATCCGGTAAATTTAAGATCGTGCGTGCCGCAACACAGGTACGTGCCATCTGCAATGACGTGGTGAACATCTTAAGGATCAAAGCCAAAGATAAAGGCATAACCCTCCTATTGGAGATCGATAACGATGTTCCTGAAACAGTAATCGCGGACTCCTTGCGCCTAAACCAGATTCTAATGAACCTGGTTAGCAATGCAATTAAATTCACCATCGAAGGCAGCGTAACACTAAAGGTAGAAAGCAAAGACCGCACAGAAACTGATTGCCTGCTGATGTTTTCAGTTATTGATACAGGTATCGGCATCGCCAAGGAAAATATCGACAAGATCTTTGAAACGTTTGAACAGGCTGAGGATTCCACAACCTTAAAGTTTGGCGGCACAGGTTTAGGTCTCTCCATTGTTAAGCAACTTGCTACATTAAAAAACGGTACGCTGGAAGTTACCAGTGAAGAAGCGAAAGGCAGTACTTTCAGCTTCAGTAACCGCTATGAACTTCCTGAGGTTAAGATCACCCCTACTACTTTGCCACCGAGCAACGATTTAAAAGCCCTGGAGGGCTTAAAGATTCTGGTTGCGGAGGATAATTCGATTAACCAGTTCCTGATCCTACGGATCTTAAAATCATGGAAAATTGAAACCGACGTGGTAGAGAATGGCCAGGAAGCGATCGATAAGCTAGCCGCTGGAGATTATAACATGATTTTAATGGACACCTTCATGCCTGTAATGAATGGCTTGGATGCCATTAAACTGATTCGTCAGGGTGTTGTGCCAGGTAAGGAAAACACGCCAATTATAACCTTCTCCGCAGCGGTAATGGAAAGTGACCGTCAGACCGCAATTGATGCGGGCGCTAATGATATCCTGAGCAAGCCTTTTGACGTCAAATTGCTGCACAGCAAAATTGCCAGCTTGTGCATTGTTTATTAAGATCAGGAGTTGAAAGCCGTCATGGTTTTTGCCGGACCGAGGGTTACGAAGCTCTTGATCAACTCTACACTTTTATCGATCAATGCGGGTAACTCCAGCTGTTCATCCTTATCAAATGGTGCAAGTACGTAATCTGCCTGGCGACCTTTAGGATAGTTGTCGCTGATTCCGAACCGCAATCTTGGATACTGCTGACCCCCACAAAGCGCTTCAATACTTTTCAATCCATTATGCCCTGCACTACTGCCTTGCAACTTCAGGCGAAGTTTACCCAAGGGTAAAGCCAGATCATCAACCAGTACCAACACATTTTCTAAAGGAATCTTGAATTCCTGCATGTAATAGTTTACCGCCTTACCGCTGAGGTTCATATAGGTCGTTGGCTTTATCACGTGCAGTTTACGGCCCTTAAAAGAGACCTCTGCGTAGTATGCCAGGCGAATATTCTTAAAACTACCTTCGAGCGACTTCAGCAGCTCATCTGCGATATCAAATCCAATATTGTGACGGGTGTGTGCGTATTCCGGCCCAATGTTTCCTAAACCTACGATCAAGTATTTCATCCGGCGCAAATATAAGTGTTTATGTAATTTTAACTGCTATCTTCGGCATCCCCGAACTTTGTAGTAATAATATAAACATGAATTTATTAAAATCACTAACACTTAACACCCTGCTCCTGCTATGTCTTGGTACAACAGCCATTGCACAGCAGCAAGCTTCATCAACCTCTTTCATTATACCCGACAGACGTGATGTCTCCTTATATCAGGTTAACACACGTGCTTTCAGCGCAGCGGGCAATCTTAAAAGTGTAACTGCCAGACTTGACTCCATAAAAGCCTTGGGAATAAATGTAATTTACCTCATGCCATTGTATCCAGTGGGTAAAGAGAATTCGGTAAATTCTCCTTACTGCATCCGTGATTACACCTCTATAGCGGAAGAATTTGGAACAATGGATGATCTGAAAGCCTTAGTTAATACAGCACATCAAAAGCAGATGGGCGTGCTCATGGACTGGGTTGCCAATCACACTGCTTTTGATCATGCCTGGACAAAAAACAAATCCTGGTACAAGCAGGATTCTACCGGTAAGATTATTAGCCCGCCGGGAACCGGCTGGAATGATGTAGCCCAACTTAACTTCGACAATAAGGAGATGAAAATGGAAATGATAAACTCCATGAAATTCTGGCTCGAAAATGCTAAGATAGATGGATTCAGATGCGATTACTCAGATGGTCCACCATTTGATTTCTGGAAGGAGGCTGTTGGAAGTTTGAGAGCTGCTGCAGGAAACAGAAAGCTATTGATGTTGTCTGAAGGCACCCGAGCTGACCATTTTAAAGCAGGCTTTGACTATAATTTCGGCTTCCGCTTCTTCGAAAATCTTAAAAACATTTATGAGCATGGCAAGTCGGTGCGTTCTATAGACAGCTTGAATGCTGCAGATCTAAAAGGTGCGTCGCCCGGACAGCAGTATGTAAGATACACCAGCAATCATGACGTAAACAGTTCTGATGGTACCTCTTTAGAACTATTTGGTGGCAGAAATGGTGAGTTGGCTGCATTTGTTGTGGTGTCCTACATGCAAAGTATTCCAATGGTTTATAATGGACAGGAAGTTGGAACACCAAACCGTCTAACTTTTCCATTCACAACAACTAAAATCGACTGGAACATCAACCCGGAACATACTGCGGCATATAAGGCGATTATCAATTTTAGAAATGGTAATGAGACCGTGAGACGCGGACAGCTAAAATCATTTAGTGATAACGACGTTTGTGTTTTTACCAAGCAACTTGGCAACAAGAAAGTACTTGTAATTGCAAATCTAAGAAACAAAGCACTTAGCTATAAAGTTAAGCCTGCTTTAACCAAGAGCTGGAAAAACGCATTCAGCGGTAAAAAGCAAACACTCGCTACATCAGTTCCACTAGCACCCTACCAGTATATGGTCTTGGAAAGTCTGTAGCCTGGAAATGCGAAAACCTATTATACGAAAAAGGCCTGTATTGAATAATACAGGCCTTTTCTTGTAAAGCTAAAGCTTATTTTTTACCAGCTTGTTGTTCAGCTTGTTTTAAAGCTCTTGACATACCTACAGATACGATGGTATCTTCAGGTGTGTTGGTGATTACGTAATCGCCTTTAGCAATGTCACGTACACGGAACAAGTTACCAACTTCTAATTTAGCAATGCTTACTTCTACCACTTGTGGCATGTTTGCAGGCAACGCTTTAACACGAAGTTTACGTAATTTTTGAACCAGTTTACCACCCATTTTAACACCTGGAGAAGTTCCGGTTAATTTAACAGGGATCTCCATAAGGATTTCTTTATCGTCAAACAACTGTAGAAAATCTACGTGTAATAAAAGGTCAGTTAGTGGGTGAAATTGAAGTTCTTTAATGATCGCTTTACTTTTAGCACCATTGATTTCAATTTCTAAAAAGTTTGCTTCTGGTGTGTAGATAGCTTCTTTTAAATCAGTTGTAACTACAGCAAAATGGATTTGCTCTTGACCACCATACAATACTGCAGGAACCTTGCCTTCATAGCGAAGCTCTTTAGCATCGCGTTTCCCTACGTTCTCTCTTGGAGAACCGCTAATTGCGATTGTTTTCATTTTATTGATTTTGATTAATTTGAAGCGTCCTACCCAATGTACTGGCTTCGGTTATTTATTATTGTTATACTTTAAATAAGTCGCTAATAGAACCATGCTCATTTACATTCGCAATGGCTTTCGCGAATAAGTCAGCAGTACTGAGTACCCTGATTTTTTCGCTTTCCCTTTTCAACGGAATGGTATCGGTAACGATCAGCTCCGTCAACATGGAATTTTCAATCGTTTCGTACGCTTTGCCTGAAAGTACCGGATGGGTACAAACCGCTCTTACGCTCTTAGCACCTTTTTCCATAATCAGTCCGGCTGCTTTTGATAATGTGCCTGCAGTATCACAAACATCATCAATCAAAACCACATCCATTCCTTTAACATCACCAATGATCGACATTGATTCAATCTCATTTGCCCGTTTACGTCGTTTATCACAAATGACCACCTCTGCATTGAAGAACTTCGCGAAGGTCCGTGCCCGGTATGAACCACCCATATCAGGTGACGCAATAATAAGATCGCTAAGACCTAAACTCTTGATGTAAGGCACAAAGATTACCGAAGCATCCAGGTGATCAACAGGTACGTCGAAAAAAGCCTGTATCTGTGCCGCGTGTAAATCCATCGTCATGATACGGCTGATACCTGCTGCCTGTAATAGATTCGCAACCAGTTTAGCACCAATAGCTACACGTGGTTTATCTTTACGATCCTGTCTGGAGAAACCATAATAAGGAACAATTGCCGTAATATAATGCGCAGATGCACGCTTTGCGGCATCGATCATTAATAGCAGTTCCATAAGGTTATCGTTTGGCTGACAGGTGGACTGGATTAAAAATACATCACATCCACGAACAGTTTCATCATAAGAAGGCTGGAATTCCCCGTCACTGAATCGGCTTAGTGTAACGTTACCAAGAGGTTTGCCGTAACTGGCGGCAATTTTGTGAGCTAATGCTTTACTGCCGGTTCCGGCAAAGAGTTTAACTGGGTTAAATTGCAATGGCATGATTGGCGGGTATCAACGCTGGGTTAAAAAAAATCGGATTGCGGGTTTATTCGCAATCCGAATATGTTTTGTTGCCCGACCAGGATTCGAACCTAGACAAACGGTACCAAAAACCGTTGTACTACCTTTATACTATCGGGCAATCTCCGTCAAAGGGTTGCTTTGAATTGGGATTGCAAATCTACGCACATTTTTTAATTTTGCAAATCTTCCTCAAAAAAAATTTAAAATAATTTCCAACCCAGCAGTTAACGTACTGAAAGAGAGTTAAAAATTGTTAAACTGTTTTTTTCTTCTACCCTATTCTCAATCTTTATCTTTAATTTCGGCAGCATTTATATGCCCAAAACCTATACCCCAATTCAAAAATGAAGTATAATAAAATAAACAACTTGACAGGCTGGATATGCTTTCTAGTTGCTGCTTTAACCTACATCCTGACGCTTGAACCCAATGTTAGTTTCTGGGATTGCGGCGAATTCATCGCTTCTGCATTCAAAATGCAAGTCGTACACCAGCCTGGTGCCCCACTATTCCTTATGATCGAACGCTTCTTTTCACTATTCGCTTTCGGCGATGTGACCAGAGTTGCGTATTTCATGAACCTGGGTTCTGCCATTACCAGTGCAGCGACCATCCTATTTCTATTTTGGACCATTACTGCACTTGCTAAGAAAATGTTGGTAAAGGCTGATGAGGAAATCAGCACTTCCAAAATGATCAGCATCATGGGTGCCGGCCTTGTGGGCGCATTAGCCTATACCTTCTCCGACAGCTTCTGGTTCTCGGCAGTAGAGGCCGAAGTTTATGCACTATCCTCTTTGTTTACCGCCATTGTATTCTGGGGTATCCTAAAATGGGAAGCACATGCAGATGAGCCGCAGTCAGATCGCTGGTTGCTGTTTATCGCCTACATCATGGGACTTTCGATCGGTATTCACTTACTTAACCTCTTGACTATCCCGGCAATCGCCTTTGTATACTATTTCAAGAAAACGCCTAATCCAACTACTGGTGGTGTGTTCAAGACCTTTATTGTCGGCGTGTTGATCCTTGCAGTTGTGCAGTACGGTATCATACAATACCTGATCTCTTTCGGAGCTTATTTCGACCTTTTCTTCGTAAACACACTCGGATTGGGCTTCGGTTCAGGTGTGCTTTTCTTTGCATTACTGCTCATCGGAGCTTTGGTATATGGTATTCGTTACTCCATCAAACACCGCAAACGGGTGCTTAACCTCGCACTACTTTCTACCACATTGATCATCTTCGGTTATGCTTCATACGCTATGATCGTGATCCGTGCAAAAGCAGATCCAAACCTGAACAACAGTGATCCAGACAATGCTTTCTCCTTACTGGGTTACTTAAACCGCGAGCAATATGGCGATCGTCCGTTGCTTTTCGGACCAAACTATAACTCACAACGTGTTGCGGTTAAAGAAGGTAAAAACCTTTACCG
>Ga0265798_10001244_pt1 | contig 40286 bp, 73 predicted proteins | sample P3T30metagenome_FD_192430 | JGI IMG/M metagenome (GOLD analysis project Ga0265798, IMG submission 192430) | Plant litter microbial communities from East Loma Ridge, Irvine, California - P3 T30 | ecosystem: Environmental > Terrestrial > Plant litter > Unclassified | place: USA: California... | reverse complement strand
CGCCATCCGCAAGCACAAGGCTCAGATCAAGCGTGAGGAGGCAGGCGCATGAGTGAACTCGATGCTGAGGCCCGTAAGCAGGCCATCGACCTGGCTTCTCGCTTGAAGATTTCGGATTCGATGATCCTCCTTGCCCTCCGAAGGACGCTCAAGGCCGAGTATGCCCAGCAGTCCGCTCTCTCCCTTCATGAAGTCGTCTACCTCTCGGAAGATGCCCAATCGATTTGGGACGAAGCCATAAGGGTCGCCCTCTTCCGCTTTCAGCTGCAGTCCAAGGCGGACATCTGGGATGAGGGTTGGGCGTTCAGCCTTACCGGCCAGGACCCGGCCATGAACCCGTACAGGAGCGAAGAGTGAGCGACCTTGGAACACGGCTGCAGTCCGCGCGTAAAGCTGCGGGCCTGTCTGCGCACGCTTTGGCAGATCTTCTGCCGGATCACATCACCCGGGCTACCATCACCAATATCGAGACCGGCCGCAAAGAAACCGCTGACGTCTACGAGCTGTCGGCCATCGCCAAAGCCATCGGGTGCTCGTTTATGTACCTGGTCGGAAACATTGGGGACACGCTTCTCGACGACGCTTACCAACACGGCTACCAGGCAGCACTCCGGGACATCACCGAAGCAGCGATTGATCTTGGTGGGCGGCGATGAGCGACCTTCGCGCAGACCTGCAGCGCATTCTGCCTCACGTCGGCATGAACGTCGAGGACTCACTCGAGGCGTACGTGCAGCGACAACTGAAGTCCGCCTGGGATTCGGGTTGGGATGCCGGCAACTTCTACGCGATTGATGACTTCAACCGCGGGTACAAGACCAAGAACCCCTACAAGAGCGAGTCATGACCGTCCGGTTTGAGATCGAGACGAAGCTGATCCAGGAAGCGAACGAAGACACATTCGCGATCTACCGGTCGTGGCTGCGGGATCTTCACAAGAAGACGGCAGTCATGTTTGAGGGTGTTTCACGAGACGCCGCCAAGGCCGCCGCGGTTCAGGCCGCGCGGGCAATTGTCGCAGCGGAACGCGACAAGTATTCCTTTGTCTGCAAACGCGACCAGGTGGGGATATGAGCGGATGGTCTTACGAGTGCCCGTGCGGTTGGAAGGTTTGGAAGTTGGATGCGTCGTTCGAGGAAGTGATGGGATACGTTTTGGGCCACCAAGATCGGCATTTGGATACGATCGATCTAATGGGAGAGGCGAAGAACCATGTCTGAAGCCAACGACTCTGTTGCACGTGTCTTGCGTGGCATCAAGGCTGAGCAGAAGCTGTCCGTCCGGGTCATCGTCGAGCGAACGGGCATCCCCACGACGACCGTCAACCGGATGCTGAGCGGCCAGCGGGACATAAAGATCACGCAGCTGTTCAAGCTCGCTGAATGCTTCGGCGTCGAGCTGGCCGACGTCTTCCGGAAAGCAGCCGGCTAGCGTCCCGAGCAAACAGAAGGGCCACACCACATCATGTGGTGCGGCCCTTTCTCATGCCCTACTTGACGCCTCTTTCAGCCTCCTGGACAGCGTTCTGCACCATCTTTACCGGGCTCAGCTTCAGGGCATCCGCAATCAGATAGAGCTTCGACAACTGGATGTCTGCACCCTTAGTGATCCGCATCATCGTTGACTCCGAAATGCCGGTCCGCTCAGCAAGCTCCAAGACGGTCATCTTCCGACGCGCCAAGCCTGCTCGAATCTCGGCAGCTAGGGCGTCGTTTATCTGTTCCTTGGTCGGTTGCACTGGCCGAGCATACTGCCAAATTTGACGGAAAGAAAGAACGCACAAGCTTGTGGCCGTCAGATTTGACTGCTAGGCTTCCAAATATGAGCAGAAGAAACCACACCACAGCAGCCAGCAGGTGCATCCGCGCCCGCATGACTGCGACTGGTGCTGACGGACACAAGGTAGCGGAAGCCGCCGACATGACCCTCACCGACCTGACCGCACGCCTCGAAGGGGTGGACGAGTTCACCGTCTTTGAGCTGGTTCGCGTCGGCGGCTTTCTTGCGCTCCCGATCCACGAACTATTCACGGAGGCAGCATGAGCGACACGCTCGACAAGCTCGCCTACTCGATCCCCAACTTCGCAAACGCTGTCGACCTGTCAGTTGACACCATCCGCAAAGCGATCGACAACGGCGACCTGATCCCTTCCTACCCCACCAAGGCAGGCAGGAAACCGATCATCACCAAGCCGGAGGGTGAGCGCTGGCTCGCAGCACTCCCCTCCGAAAGACCGTAACTCCTTAGCCACCCAGCTTCTCGTCAACTGCCGCCCTCACGAGGCGGTGTTTGCCATGCCCTCAGACCGCCCCACCAGGCCAGTACGTCGCGCATCTGCCCCTTCACAACTACACAGCGTGGCCCCGACGAAGAAGAAACGGGGCCGGCGTGACGCGTACACGGCACCCCTCAGTGGACAACCCGTCGCTTACGCCCAATCAACTACTTCACCTCTATGGAGCGTCGTAAGCGGGCTATGTGCCCCCGCGCTGACGAGGTGGCCCTAGCGAAAGCGAACGCAGCCACGACTGCGAGCCGTGCAAATCGGCGTAGGGCGCTTGCAATTACCTAATGAAAGGAACATCTGATGCCCGAGACCAACGCCAATCACGACAACGCGTGCTCCCTTCTCGGATACGTCGTTGAGGAGCCCTTCAACGGCGACACCGACTGGAACGTCGTCGCCGCCTTCGACTGCATCGAGGCGGCTGAGAAGTACGCCGAGTTCCGCAACCGCGCAGACCAGCCCGAGTACCCGTACCGCGTCGCCAATATCGGGACGCGCCACCGGGATGCCGCGGGGAGGTTGCTGGCCGCATGACGGCTCCCGAAGTAGCCGAAACGCTTGAGGCGGTAACGGCAGACCGCGACCGCCTCCGACAGCAGTTTGCAAATTTGCTGGTGACTGCCCGGATCAATTACGGACTCTACAAATCCGCTGACGGCGACTTGGCGCAACTACTTGAACAAGAAAGCAAAAGGATGAGCGAAAGAATCGTCGATCTTAGAGCAGGCGCTGACAACATGCCTCGCCAAAACTTGCGGCCGTGGGGAGACCCAACCCGGCACGTCCCGCAGCAGGGATCAATCCGATGGCGAGAGCGAGCGATGGCGGCAGAGGCCTTCATCAAACGCCTTGAAGACATCGACCGAACGCCCAACGAAAACGGAGACACCTGGATCGACACCGAAGATGTCGATGCTCTCCTGGCCGATTACAAAGAGGCGCGCTCGGAATAGCCCGTGCCTGTGCCTGTGCCTAGCCCGCCGCCCCCGAGTCGTACCCGGGATCGTCCAGGTCCGAATCCTGGCGGGGGCACTAGCACTGGTCTCGAACCCGAGCTTGACCAGCGCTTTCACGTACACGCACAACTACACAAAGGAGAACGGAATGAACGGCATTCAGCTAGCCACTGTGATTCTCATCTGCATCACATTTTGTGCGCAGGTCTACACCGTCGTACAGATGATCAAGACTGCGCGAATTCGCAAGCGGACCGCCCTCCTCTATCGCCTGCACCGAGCCAATCTGCGCATCGATGCAGACGGCAAGGTAGTCCGGGCTGGTGATCGACGTGCCTAGATCCCGCCGCCACGACCCGGCTACCTCAGATCAATACCCGTCGGACACCGAAGTTTCGGACGTGCAGCAGCGAGTCCTCATGCTCCTGCTTCTCAACGGCCCGAAGTGCGACCGGCACCTCATCGACCTGTACCGCGGCCACTACCCACTCCCCGAGCAGTACGCATCCGACTCCTCCATCCGATCGAGGAGAGCGGAACTCGTCGAGAAAGGCCTCGTCGCCTACGCCGGCACGAACGTCATCCTGCGTGGCCTCAAGCGGGACCGTGAGCACCAGCTTTGGGTGGTGACAGTCCTGTGATCCCCGAGCAGGAGTACGGATTCCGTGAGTCCCCCGACTCCCGCATCGTCTGGACAACAGAGGACGCAGCCCGACGTATTTGCTTCGACCGCAACTACGTCCTCTACGTCCGCGAAGTGTCCAAGCCGAGGATTGCGAGGCAGCGTGTCTAACCCACTCCCCTACACAATCCGTGAATTCAAAACGCGCGGCTACTACTGCGACGCCCCCAACCATCTGCAAGCCGAAGCGATCTGCCTCCGCCTGTACCGCGAAAGGGGCCGTCACTTCTTCTGGGAACTGAAGGTCAACGCATGAACACACGAGCAGGTCACATCGCTCGAGCCGAGCACCTGCTCGACGAAGCGCGACAGCTTGCCGGCGACCAGCGCCGCGACCACATCGCAGCCGCACACGTCCACGCAACCCTCGCCGCCCTCTACCCCACCGACTACGACAGGAACCAAGACGAATGAGCAACAAAAGTGAAGCAACCTGGCACCCGAACACGCCTCCCGCAGCAGGCCACGCAGACCTCATCGCACAGGCTCGACGACGCGCGGATGTGACGACAAGCATTGTTGAGGCAGCGCTCCTCCGCGATCTAGCCGACAGCCTCGTTAGCGAACGTGAAGCCACAAACCAGATCGTCCGAGAAGAGACAGCGCTGCTGCGCCACAAGTACCGAGGTGCGATGTCGATCAAAGGCCGGTCTCAGCGTGAGCGTGACGAGGCCCGTGCCGAGCGTGACGCCCTCGCTCGCGTCATCGAGCAAGCCCGCATCGTGGGCACCCAGCTCGACACCGTGAAGGCTGACGTGCTCAACGCGTTGCAGCCCTACGACGCCGCCCCGCCTGCCTCCCTGGCCCGGCACGATGCCGAGATGAAGGCGCGGGCACTCGAAGCTGCTGCAACCTCGGCACGCGCTATGCATGACCCTGTTGCAGCGGACTGCGAGGAGTGGGCCAGTTGGCTCGACGCTCGTGCCGCTGCGATCCGTGCTGAGGCCGAGTGACAGCCCCCACCCTCGCTACCCGAACAGTCCTTACGTCACGCCAGCTCGAGATCCTGCAGGCCGTGGCGGACGGTGACACGCACGCCGAAATAGCCGACGCCCTCTTCATCACCGAGACCGCTGTCGGATCAACCCTCACCTACATACGAACCAAACTGCGCGCGACCAACACACCCAACGCCGTCGCAACCGCACTCAGGAAACGGATCATCACATGAGCCTCTACGTCGGAATGGACTACACCCCAATCGAGGACTACGACACCACCCTCGAACAGAAATGGGACGCACTCTCCCACGCCCGTACACGCATCCCCGCCGGCGACGTACTCGAAGTCGCAGCAATGCTCGGCCTCGTCCACCTCCTCCCCGCCGACACCCACAACACGCCCCTCTGCCGCTGGAAACACCCACTCACACCCCACAACACCGGCCACCGATCCAACGGTCGCAACTACTGCCTCGAATGCGCCCGCCAACGCAGACGCCGCGCACACACCGAAACCACAACCGCATGAACCGAACACACCGCCCACTTTGGGCGCGGACACTCATTGAGGCCGGGAAGACAGCAGTCTTCCTGGCCTCCTTCTTTGCCCTCGGCACCTTCATAAACGGGGCCATCCACTTCCAGCCCGGCGCGATGCTCATCCTCGGCATGCTCATCGCCCTCGGAGCCGTCATCGCTTACGAGTACTGGCGCGAATGGAGAACACGGTGAACGCCCGCATCCACGCCCACCAGGTCACATGCCCCCTCTGCCACGCACACGCTGGCGAGGCATGTGTCAGCCGGCAGAAGAACCCACTCCGGTTCGCGCACGACGAACGGGCCGACCTGGCCGCACGGAAGACCGCCGAACAGGAACGGACCGTGAAGCCCATGTCCACGTGTGATGCCTGCGAGAAGCCGATCTGGGAAGGCGAGGCCGTGTGCTTCGAGAACACGCCCGATGGCGGCTGGCTAGCTCACCGCGATTGCTGCGAGGACGTGCACGCATGACCCGCCCCCGCCGTACCGCACTCATCACCACCGCCGTCATCCTCCTCGCCGTGGTCACCTACGTGGCAGCTGCGGCAGGACACCCGATCTTCGTCTACAACGCATACGAGCTCGAGGAGAACTCATGACCGACATCACCGACATTCACCGACTCGCCTACGAGCGGGTCGAAGTGATCCGGGATATGCCTTCTTTCGCAGAAGCATGGGCCGAAGTCCGGAAGCTGCTCCCGCCCGAGCTGACGAACCCGCAGCCCGTTCTGCCGACCGAGCCGGGCCACTACCAGGACGAGCAAGGGCGGCACTGGCTGCACCAGGTGTACGGCCCCAAGAGCGAGCCGTACCACGTGGACCAGTGGTTGGACTGGAACGGGCAGAACGGCGCACCGCCCACGGGCAAGCTCACCCGTCTGGTGCCCGAGCGACCGCAGATCACAGACTCCGAGATCAATGAGGCGTGGGCGAACGCCAGGGAAGACGAGTCCATCCAGCGTCACCGCGACGGCAGCATGTCCGCAGTTGGTGCCTTCCACGCCGGATTCCGCGCTGCCATCACGAACGGTGCCAATCGTGACTGACGCCGCGTACGAGGAGCAGGTCTTCGAGCACGCACAAGAACTGCTCGACCTCTACGACGGTCTGACCTACGAAGCCGCACTCTCCCGGGCACGCATCGAACTTGGAAGGAGACAGGGATGAGCCTCACCATCTACCGCGATTTGGAACAGGGCAGCGGAGAGTGGCTAGAGGCCAGATGCGGCCTATTGACCGCCTCGAACGTCGGCAAGCTCGTCACATCCACCCTGAAACACTCCGAATCCGAAACAGCACGCGCACTCGTCGACACCCTCGCAGCCGAACGCATCACCGGCCACGTCGACTACGTACACCCCTCATTCGACATGCAGCGCGGAACCATGGACGAACCCCTCGCCCGAGACATGTACGCCGAACACCACGCACCCGTCGACCAGATTGGGTTTGCGGTGCTGGAGGTCAACGGGCGCAAGATCGGGGCCTCACCCGACGGCCTGGTCGGCTCCGATGGCGGCATAGAGATCAAGTCCCGCAAGCCCCGGACGCAGCTCACCACCATCCTCAACGGCAAAGTGCCCGCCGCCAACCTCGCCCAGATTCACACCTGCATGCTCGTCCTCAACCGTGACTGGTGGGACTACGTGTCCTACGCCGGCGGATGGCCCCTCTACGTCCAACGGGTCCACCGCGACACCAAATGGGACACCGCCATCCTCACAGCCCTCGACGCCTTCGAGACCCAAGCCGTAGCAATCATCGACAACTACCGACACCGCACCGACGGACTACCCATTGCCGAACGCGTCGACCACTTCGCAGAAATCGAGTTCTAACCATGGACATCACCCAGGCGCTTGCGCCAAACAGTGACCAGCTCGACGCAATTGAACTCGTCGAGCCACGCACATTCACCATCGACACCGGATCACGCATCGGCAAACGAGACGGCAAGACCGTTGCCGAGATCCGCCTCGTCGAACTCGACCGAGTCTGGCGGCCTAGCAAGGGAATGCTCGACGTGCTCGCGGCATGTTGGAGCACCAAGGGCGACCAGTGGCCAGGCAAGCGCGTCACCCTCTACAACGACCCCGAAGTCATGTTCGGCAAAGACAAGGTAGGTGGAGTGCGCATCAGCCACCTCTCCGACATCGATGCCGCCCGTGACGTGCAGATCAGAGGCGCAGGGGCAACCGGTCGCAAGCGGACTTGGCATGTCGAACCACTGCCCGCCATCGTCCAGCGCGACTGGCTCGCAGAACTCGCCCTCGCCGCCGACAACCCCGACGCGATCGGCGCACTCGGCAAAGCAGCATCCGACGCAGGTGCACCAGCAGCAACCATCAGCGCCATTCGGGATGCTTGGAACAAAGCCAAGGAGGCTGCCGGATGATCCTCGCCGCCAACCTCACCATCCCAGGACAGCCCCTCCCCAAAGAGAGACCCCGGTTCGGCAAAGGCCGGGGCTACACATCCAAAGCCACTCGAGACGCAGAAGCTCGAGTGGCTTCGTCGTTCCAAGAACAAGCCGGACTGACCCACACCATCACGGAACCACTCACCGGACCCGTCAAGTTCGTTGCCCGCTTCTACCGCAAGAACAACGTCACCGCCGACCTCGACAACTGCCTCAAACTCACCAGCGACGCACTCAACGGCATCGCATGGGTCGACGACAAACAGATCAAGAAGTTGCGGGCCGACTACTACGTGGACCCAGACAGCCCTAGGACCGAGATCGAGATATGGACGGACGGGGAAGCGCGATGACGAGAGAGGAAGGGTCGCATGGCAGGCACGCTGCCCCGCATTTCTGAAATCGACTGGGAGCCGAACAGGCGCTATCTCAAGGACCCGCCCGCACGTTGCTGGGTATACGAAGTATGGGACGACCAGAACCGTCTGGCCTATGTCGGCATAGCCGACGACTTCGACCGTAGGTGGAGACAGCATGTGGACAAGTCGTGGTGGCTTAGTGAGATCCGAGTTCGGCACGTCTACGTCGAGGGGTATCGATCTCGTTGGGAAGCCAGGCAGATCGAGGCGTGCGTGATCAACCATCAATCACCCGTCTACAACACCAATCGGGAGCTACGCGCCTACCAGCAGTACCAGGAGCTTTGGTCGAACCCCGAACGACCGGTTGACGAGTACGACTGCATTCCGGTCAAAAAGCGGTTCTTCGAGGGCGCACCAGAAGAGAGAGGAGCACGCATATGGCAAGAGATCACGCATCCATCCGAATCGACATCTGGAACGACGACGACTTCCGATCACTGACCATCCACGCGCAGTTCCTGTACCTGCAGCTTCTCTCATCGGCCACCCTCAACTACTCGGGGGTGGCCGATTGGCGTCCGGTGCGAATCGCTGCGTTGTCTGAAGACGCGAGCAAGACGGCAGTCGAGCTAGCGGCGACCGAGCTGGCCGGTAAGTCGTTCGTAGTGATCGACGACGAGACGGAGGAGGTACTGATTCGTTCGTTCCTTAAGCACGACGGCCTCCTGCACAAGCCAAACGTCACTAAGGCGATGGTCTCGTCTTTCAGCAAAATAGCCTCGCCAACGCTTCGAGGAGTGATCGTGTGGGAGCTGTCGAAGCTCTACGAACGGCACCCCGAGTGGAAGGGCTTCGACGTCGAAGGGGTTCACGGGATCCTCTCGAGGACACCGGTTGACCCTTTCGAGTTGGTTTCGAACGGAAGCGGAAAGGGTTTGTCGAAGGGTTCCGTAAAGGGTTCCGAAAACAACCCCTCACTCCTTACTACTAACTCCTTACTCCTAGCTACTGACTCCACACACCTAGCTACGTCGGAACCTGCGGTCCGCGACGACGTCAAGGCCATCTGTGATCACCTCATCGCCTTGATGGAAAGCAACGGCGACAAGGCACCTGCCGTGGGCAGTAAATGGCACGACCAGGCCCGCTTGATGTTCGACAAGGACGGCAGGCAGCTCGATTCAGCAATGCGCCTCCTCTCATGGGCACTCAATGACCCGTTCTGGAAAGCGAACATCAGATCCATTCCGACGTTCCGCGAAAAGTACGACCAGCTCAGACACCAGGCCAACGCCAAGCAGCAATCGGCACAAGGCACTCGCGGTACCCAGCGTGACGCCGAACTTGTCGCCTTCATGACCGGGGCCGACAACAACTACACACAGGAGATCGAACGATGAACGAAGCAGAGACCATGCAGAAGGCCATCGACAAGTTGACCAAGATGCGCGACGCGGCGCTCCCTGGCCTGCTCGAGGTCGACACCAACTACCCGTTCAGCAGTGATGTCGTGGGCATCTTCGCTCCCGACGCGAAGGCTTACGCGATCAAGGCAGAAGCTAGTACTGGCGGCGGTTGGGATGACGACGACGAGGATGAGCCGCTTGATGGCGATGATGCCCCTCATCGCCCGACCTTGACGCTTCTGGTCGCTCTCCACTCCACGATCGACGCACAGCTCGCAATCATGCACGCGGGACTGCACGAGCGAGAGCTGCCGGAGGGTGCCTACGAACTGCCCGCTTATGCCTTGGCACGCGCGATTGTTGGTAAGGAAGCGGACGCATGAACGAACCGGAAGCGAGACGCCTCCTCGGGTACATCAGCGCCGGCTACGACAACCGGGCTTTGTCGGAGGCAACCGCGCAGGTGTGGGCTGAGGAGTTGGGGCACGTCGACTTCGAGACCGCGAAGGAAGCAGTGAGGTCGCACTTCCAGAAACCGAAGCCACGCGAGTACCTGTCCCTGGACGTGCTGCTCGACCAGATCAAAAGCAACACGAGGCAGACACCCCAGGCCATCGAGGAAGACGTCCGCTCAGCCAAGGCGCGCGGCCTCATCGGGGCGGACTGGCCTAGACGTGCTGCACTCCCCGCAGACGTCGCCACACGGCTGTTCGAGGCACGCCAGGGTTTCGCGGAACAGGTGCGCGCCATCGAAGGCCGACCCGTCCATGAACTACGGGCCATCGACTTCGGCGGGATCGGTAAACGGGTGCCCAATGGGTGACGCCTGGGACACCTTCATAGCCAGCCTCAACCCGTCCACCCTCGAGAACGAACGGATGCGCCCACCCCTACACCCCGAACTAGAGCGCCCAGGTGGTGCGGAAGACAACCGGATGCGGTCACGACACCAAGAGGTCGTGGCCGCTTTCTACATCCGCCAGACAGGCCACCTCCGTGGACCACTGGCACCACTAGAAGCACTCGAAGCCCGGCTCGAACGAGACCGGGAAGCACAGATCGCCGCGTACGCGATTCTCAAAAACAGGAGGGTGGCATAGCAGAAACGGGCAGTCACTACGCTAAAATGAAGACGGCCCCAAACCGAGTGCTGGAAACACTCGCCGGGGCCTGACCCGCAATCAAGTACAAGTTGATCGGAGGGCTGCGATGAATCGTACCCACTCAGCATCGCCAAAGCCAAAGTGCAATCAGCCGGGCTGTGAGCGAGAAGCGAAGACTCGTCAGATGTGCCATAAGCACTATGAGAACTGGCGTTGGAATCGGCAGCGCGCATTGCTCCCGCCGAACCCAACCCTTCCCACGCCGGAAGAAAGGTTCTGGCCGAAAGTCGACAAGACGACTTCCTGCTGGCTATGGAAGGCGGGAAAACTGCGCGAAGGGTACGGGGTCTTCCACGTGAACGGCAAGTCGCGCAAGGCCCACCGAGTCGCTTACGAATACGTCGTCGGCCCCATTCCGGATGGCCTTGCCCTTGACCACCTCTGCCGCAATCGGGCATGCGTCAACCCGGCCCATTTGGAACCCGTCACGACTGCCGAGAACAACAGGCGCGCTTTGCCGTTCGCGAACCGAACGAATCAGAAGCGCTGCAAGCGGGGACACGAATTCAACACAGAGAACACCTACCTATGGGTGTCGCCGTCGGGCAAGACGATGCGCAACTGCCGCATTTGCGCCCTGCAGCGATACCACGACAAAAAACTCTTGAAGAACCAAGAAAGCGAGGCCAACTAATGGCTGACATCAAGTTCAAGGCATTCGTTGAAGACTGGACAAAGAACAACCAGCAGCACCCGGACTGGGCGATGAAGACCGCCGAGACGCACCGCAAGAAGGACGGCGACAACTGGGTCACCACCTCACGCACCTTCAGGACCGTCAAAGCTGGCTACGACAACAACAACCAGCCATTGACCATCGATTTCACCCGGTTCGCGAAGGGCGCCCAGGTCGAGGTGATCGGCAGGGAGATGACCGAGGTTCGTGAGCACGAAGGCAAGAAGTACTACGACCTCGTGGTCAAGGCGACGAGTGTTGTCGCGGTTGATAGAGAGACGAGCAACGGCGGTCAGAGCGCACCACAGGGGCAGCAGGGATGGGCACAGGGCGCACCAGCCGCCACGCCTGACGCATGGGCCACCACGCCCAGCTACACCGACGAGACCCCGTTTTGAGCGGCTACTCAATCGCGGAGTTGAAGCGGTGGGCCACCCTCCGCTGCGCACACTGCGGCCACCGGTTCCGACTCAAGCGTGACCCACGTAATGCATTCAGCAGCAAAAGCGGCGAGGTCTACCACAACTCCTGCATCTCGTTCATCCAGTACAGGCGCACAGCAACTGAGCGCCTAGAAGTTCTCTCTCTGGCACTCGAGGTATCACATGTCACAGCCAACGACGTGAAGCAGGTAGCGGAACTCCGACCCGGAACCGAGGACGAACGGATTGCGATCTCGAACAAGGCTTGGCGTGTTTTTCACGACCTAGACAAGCTGCGGGGTGAAGTGTGACCCGGCCTACCGTCTGCACCGACCCAACGTGCCCCTGTTGGCGTCGCCTCGCGGACTACCTGACCACTGACCTCACCCGGCACGAACACTGCCTCGAAAACGGGTGGACACACACGAACAAGGAGACGACATGAGTCGACACGTAGATACACGCGAGCGGTCAATTCCAGGCGTCCGAGACATGGCGCCAGGTACAACCTTCACCGCCCGCCACATCGATCCTGAGGAATGCGGCGGAATTCCAACACGATGGTTTGTTTTCTGGTCCGATGGCAACCATCTCATCAACGACAACGGACAGCGATGGTCGCCCGACAGCATCGATCCACGTTCCATCCGGTCGCTCGAAAGCCCCCCGCGCATCGTTGACTACACGGTTGGCCACCCAAGCGTCGGAGAGCAGGCCACCGATGACTGACCCGTACCCGTCCCCGATCGACTCCAACACTCTCGCCCGTGCCCTGTACGCCCGCGACGCATGGCGGAACAAAGCCGAAATGCTCCGCCGTGAAGCCATGCGCGCCGGGTTCTGGTCGGAAGGCATGGGGCAGAACTGGCCCGAAACAGGAAAGGACGCACACATTGACGACTGCGACTGACGACCCACTGCTCCTCGCCCTCGACCGGCTCACGATCGACCACACCGTCCGTGTACCCGTCGAGGATGGGCCCGACTACTTCGCCACCCACAACGGACTCATCCCCCAGTTGCGTGCGGCCGTCGCATCTAACCTTGGCGGCGGGTCAGGGGCAGGTGCCGCCGGCAACGAGAGAGTGCCCATCGACGCTGACGCCCTGGTCAAGTACCAGCAGATCGAGGAAGCTATATCAGCCCGCCACCAAGCATTGGTCGGTGGGCCTTCAGGTCTTTACCCCGAGAACGATCTGCGCTGGTGGTACGCGGCCTTCACGCGTGCGTTGCAGGCCGGGACGAAGACGGATGCCGACTACCGGTACGAGCTACGCACACTTGAGGGGTGGGTACGTATGGTGTCCGAGAAGTTCGAGCCTCCACGGAAGCGTGAACTGGTCAATGATAAGTGCCCCGAGTGTGGGTTCGCTTGGTACGTCGACAACAGTGACAAGACCGACCCGCAGCGGAAGGTGGCGCTCACGATCACGTACCGGGAAGGCGACCTCGAAGGGTCCAAGGCGCAGTGCGGGTGCTGCAAGCAGCAGTGGCACGGAGTCATGGGGTTGCGTGCCCTGTCCTACGCCATCGAGGAAGCCGACACGCCCGCGAATGAGGAAGTCGAGGTTAGTGGACAAACGCCATGACGTGCGTTAATCTGATAACGCGCTGGTGAACCATGTCTTAGACAGGTCACCGGCGCTTCGTGTTTAAGGGTGGCGCATCCGGAATGCCGCGATTGCTAGCGCCGGCACTGCGCCACCCCACATACTTCCGCCCTAGCCTCAGGCTTGAAGCGGACGAACTTCGCAGAGGTCTTTGCCGGACCAACCCTGCGTCGCATTAGACCGGCTGAGCGGTTTCATGCAGTGGCCCGCCAGGTGAACCCAAGCAAAGCTGCCGCACCGCCGAGAGCGGGCCGGGTACGTGTCAGCGGCTGTGCAAGTCGCACTCGCCACGTGACGGCCCGCTACTCGTGCAGACCACACAGACCGGCTGGTCGCGATACCAGCCGTCGAGGGGCACGGGCTGCTGGTCCCGTCATTGAACCGCGCTGCCGGTAAGAACCCCGAACGCAGCCGCCTAGTCCACGACACGGACCCCAAGCTTCCCGGCGTGACGCTGGGTGGTCCGCGTGATGCGGATAAGCGAAAGAGGCGCACATGCCCGCAGAGAAGTTCTGGAAGCCGACCCGCATCGAAGGCGACGAACCCGACCTCACAATTAGTTGGGGCGACGGATCAATGACCGTCAACATCGGCGGGATCGAATCCGACCGATCAGGTGTCAACCGTGCCATCCGCGCGCTACGACGAGCACGTGACGCAACATTCGGACCCGACGCCTAGAGCCTGCCCGAACGTAGCCCAGAGCCTGACTGGTCAACAGGCACACACTTCCGAACACGCCCGACGACAAACATCAAGCAGCCCCCGAGCAACCGCACAACAGCGCACCCGGGCGAGACTGACACCCCTAAAGAACGGGGCGCATGTTCGGAACCCCTCAAATGATGGAGCACAACATGTGGGCAAGCCCGGACGCATGGGACTAACCGACAACTGGCGCTGCCGACACTGCGCCCGCACCTTCGTCGTCGGCTCCCTCCTCGCAGACCACATCACCGAACACGAAAAATACGGACTCAAACTCGAGACCTAACCAGTCAACAGGGGGATCAGCGCATGGCGGACTACACCATCGAGCCAGACCAAGTAGGGGCCTACGAAATCCTGCTCACCGCAGGGAACGTCACCACCGTTCGCCTTAGCACCCGCGGCGGCAACATCAGCCACACGGTCCAAGTCAGCATTCACGAAGCCTCCATGCCCGTCTACGTCCGCAACGGAACCACCGTCAGCGTCAAAGACCCCACATCATCCGTCGTCCTCGCCGGCACATGGATCGACCTCCCCACCGGATACGCCGACGAAACCGACAACACCGTCGCACTCATCAGCGCCGCCGACGCCACAGTCTCAGTCGCACGCGCATGACCACACGCGGCATCTTCAACCTCCAAGACAACAACGCCGAACTCGACCAACTCATGGCCCAGCTCAAAGCAGCCATCGAATCAGGCAGCGCTGCCGACTCAGCCGAAGTCATGGCACTCCAAGCGCAAATCGATGCAGTCAACGCCAAAGCCGACCAGGCCGAAGCGACAGGGCAGAACGCACGAGACATGGTGCTCAAGCGTGACCCCCGCATCAGCACGCTCGAGGGCCTAGCCGACCAGCTCGGCGGCGCAGTCAACGCTGGCAACGGTGAACACGCACGCCTCGACCAGCGCATCGACAAGATCCAACTGACACCCGGACCCGCAGGCAAAGACGGGGCCGATGGCAAGCCCGGCATCGACGGCAAGGCAGGCCTCAACGGCACGAACGGCACCGATGGGCTCACCGCCTACCAGGTTGCCCGTGCCAGCGGATACGGCGGCACACAAGCCCAATGGCTTGCATCCCTCGTCGGACCCAAGGGCGACACCGGACCTGCTGGCCCCGTCAACCTGCAGATCGAATACCGCGATGGTGTCGCAGTACCAGCCATCACCTCACTGCTCGGCATCAGCGCCAGCGTGGACGTGACAATCACCTGGGCCACAGCATTCGCTGACGCCACCTACATCGTCACCCCCCAGGTCAGCACAACAGCAGGCGCACTAGTTGGCAAGACATCAGTCGCAATCAAGAGCAAGACCACCGCTGCCTGCGTTGTCACGGTAACCACCACCGCCCTACTCAGTGCCGGCCAAGCCACCCTCTCCGCCATCGCCTACCGCAAGGGCTGACAGCCATGAGCCTCAAGCCACGCAACACCAACCAACGCGACAAAGACAGAGCACGCATCCGAGCAACCGGTGCCGCCTGCCACATCTGCGGTGAACCCATCGACTACACACTCGACTGGCTCAACCCACGATCCTTCGTCGTCGACCACGTTGTGCCATTGGCTAAAGAAGGGGCAGACAACATCGGCAACAAAGCCGCAGCACATCGCGAATGCAATAGCAAGAAGCGTGCACGCCTCGTCGCCCCCATCATCCGCCGATCAGGTGCGCTCAAGTAGCTCACAAGGCAAGCCAATGGGGCCTCAGGCAAGCAGCGACGAGTGATATGCAACATCGGCAAGTCGCAAGCCGGTATGCCACTTGTCAAGACCCAGGGGGGACCACCCCCGGCAGCAGGCCCAAAGTACCTCCGGGGATAGACGAGATCCCCCTCCGCCACTTTTTCCACCTAGGGGGTGTGATGGCTACGAAGCGAAATACTAATCTTAGGGCCGTCTTGGATTCGGATATTCCGGTTCCGCCGCCTGTTCCGAAGTCGATTACTGAGGCTGCGGCGTCTGGTAGTCAGCGGGAGTTGCTGGTGTCTTTGCGGACACGTGTTGCGGAGACTGTGCAGGATCCGAATTGTCCGCCGCGTGATCTGGCTGCGTTGTCTCGCCGGCTTCAGGAGCTGAGCAAGGAGATTGCGGCTATCGATTTGCGTGAGGCGCAGGAGGCGGGCGGTCATGCCGGGGTCAGCGACGGGGAGTTCGACGCCGCGGCTATCTGAGGTTGCGCGGCATGTGACGATTCCGAAGGGGATTGTGACGACTGCTTGGCCGCGGGTGGTCGATCAGTGCCTGAAAATGGGTGTCACGTTCGACGAGTGGCAGCACGGCATCGGCGCTGTGGCTCTCGGTAAGCGCAAGAACGGCAAGTACGCCGCCACGGTGGGTGGTGTGGTGCTGAGCATCCCCCGACAGGTCGGAAAGACGTTCATCGTCGGCATGATCGTGATTGCGCTGTGCATCATCCACCCGGGCCTGACGGTCCTGTGGAGCGCGCACCGCACCCGCACGGCCTCAAAGACGTTCGGCTCCCTGAAGGGCATGACGTCGAAGAAGAAGATCAAGCCCTACATGCTTGATCCTCGGAACACGAATGGTGAGCAGGAGATCCGGTTCCGTAATGGGTCGATCATCATGTTCGGTGCCCGTGAGCAGGGCTTCGGTCGTGGTTTCGATGAGGTCGACATCGAGGTTTTCGATGAGGCGCAGATCCTCACGGAGAAGGCGCTCGAGGACATGGTGGCGGCGACGAACCAGTCTCGGCAGGAGTCCGGGGCGCTGCTGTTCTTCATGGGCACTCCCCCGCGACCTACTGACCCGGGCGAGGAGTTCACTAACCGGCGCAAGAAGGCCCTTGAGGGCACCGCGCCGAACATGGTTTATGTCGAGTTCTCGGCCGACCAGGACGCTGACCCTGACGACCAGAAAGCGTGGGCGCAAGCTAACCCGTCGTTCCCTTCTCGTACTCCTGTGGAGTCGATGGAGAGGATGCGGGAGAACCTGACAAATGATGATTCGTTTAAGCGCGAGGCTTTGGGAATCTGGGATGCGGTCTCGAGCAACCGGGTCATCGACGAGCTGACCTGGAACGACCAAGGCGACGCCGCGTCGATGCCGATCGATCGTCTGACCCTCTCGATTGAGGTCCCTCCGGGTCGCGCGACAGCCGCTGTGGGGTTCGCCGGCCTGCGCGCTGATGGGCATTGGCACATAGAGCTTGACGAGGAACGTAAGGGCGTCGATTGGGCGATCCCGTGGGTAGTGAAGCGTGCTGAGCGCAACCGACTCCACGCGGTTGTTGTCGATGAGATGTCTGGCCTGGTCGAGGTTCGTCACGGCAGGAACTACCTCAGGGGAACGGACGTTCTTGTGACTTTGGCTGCTGCGGAGGGACGTGACATGGCGATTGCCTGCGCGAAGCTCTACGACGGAATTCATGACGGGTCGGTGTTTCACACGGATCAGCCGCAGGTGAATGTGGCGCTGTCGGTGGCTGCTAAGCGGCCCCTGGCGGGTGCGTGGGCGTGGAACCGCAAGGACGCCAACTCGAATATCTCTCCCCTGGTGGCTGAAACCCTGGCTCTGTGGGGTGCTCAGAATGACAACGTGATGCGTCCTAGTCGGCGTACTGGATCTAGGACGGCGGTGGTTCTCTGATGCACGAAACACTGACTGTTCCTGGCCTGTCGGAAGATGAGAACCTGACCCTGAATGTGCTGGCCGAGAAGCTGGACGCGAAGGGCCCTCGTAATCGGCTCCGTTCGTCGTACTACGACGGTAAGCGCGCAATCGAGAGCGTCGGTGGGGTCATTCCGCCGCAGTATGGGCAGATTGGTATTGCTCTGGGGTGGGCTGCGAAGGGGGTCGATGGGCTTGCTCGTCGATGCAACCTGGACAAGTTCATTTGGACTGACGGCGACCTTGAGGCGCTGGGGATGCAGCAGCTCGAGGACAGCAACTTTCTCATGTCTGAGATTGCGCAGGCGCGAACGGATTCGCTGATCCACGGCGTCTCTTACTTGGTCACGACTCGTGGCACCGAGGACGAGCCTGCCGCTCTGATCCATGCGCGTGATGCTCTGAGCGCTACTGGCGAGTGGAATGTGCGTCGCCGTCGCCTGGACAACTTGCTGTCGGTGACAAGCCGCAAGGATCACAAGATCACCGGCTTTGTCCTGTACCTGGACGGCCTGACCATCACCGCTGACCATGCGGATGGCAAGTGGGAGGTGTCGCGCTCACAGCACTTATTTGGTGTGCCTGCTGAGCCGCTGGCGTACCGCCCGCGTTCGTCGCGGAGGATGGGCAAGAGCCGCATCTCGCGGCCTCTTATGTCCCACCAGGATTCGGCGCTGCGTGCGCTGGTTCGTCTTGAGGCGCACATGGACATCTACACAATCCCGAAGATGATCCTGCTGGGCGCTGACGAGGGCATCTTCCGCAATGCGGATGGTACCCCGAAGACGTCATGGCAAGTTGCTCTGGGGCGCGCGTTTGGTATCCCGGATGACGAGGATGCTCAGAATCCGCGTGCTGATGTGAAGCAGTTCTCGGCTGAGTCTCCTGAGCCTCACCTTGCGGATCTGAATGCGCTGGCGAAGCTTGCTGCGCGTGAGACTGATCTGCCGGATGCAGACTTTGCGCTGTCTGACATGGCGAATCCGACGAGTGAGGGTTCGTACATTGCTGGCCGCGACAACCTGATTGCTGAGGCTGAGGGCGCGATGGACGATTGGTCCATTTCGATCCGCCGCGCTGTGACTAAGGGGCTCGCAATCCAGAACGGCCTGGCCGAGGTGCCGGCTGAGTGGGCGTCGATTGGTACGAAGTGGCGTTCGCCGCTGTACCTGTCTCGTTCGGCTGCTGCTGATGCTGGGTCGAAGCAGATTGGTGCTGCTCCGTGGCTTGCTGAGACTGAGGTTGGTCTTGAGCTGCTGGGTCTTGATGAGCAGCAGATCCGTCGTGCGTTGGCCGAGAAGCAGCGTGTGACGGGCCGTGATGTTGTGGCTGCTCTTGCGAACCGTTCGACGAGTCAGGGGGCTGCGAATGCCGTCAGCGCGACAGTCACGGGCGGTTCTGCAGCTTCTGACGGCTGATGCTCTTGGGAACACGCGGGAGTTGGTTTCGCGGCTTCGCGGGACTGCTGAGCAGCGCCGTCTGGTGTTGCTCGAGAGTGTTCCGGGGCTGATTGGTTACTACTCGGATGGGTCGGCGGCTTTGGCGGCTGACTTCTATGAGGAGGAGCGTGAGGCTGCGGGTCTTGCGTCGGGTTTCGCGGTTGAGGCGGTTGTTGCGGATCGGGTTGTGGAGCAGCGTCGTGGCGTGGCTTGGGCTTCGAGACCGTTCTTCGACGAGGATCTCGTCGCTTCCGGGGCTGCTGGCAGTTTGGTCGCTAGTCGGCTGGCTGAGGTGGTTCAGCTCGAGACTGCGCGCCCATACCGGGACACGATCTTGTCGAACCGGCGTGCGGACCCGCAGGCGATCGGTTGGCGACGCGTCACAGCTGGTGGCTGCAGATTCTGCAGGATGCTGGCCGACCGTGGTGCTGTGTACCGCGAGACCACGGCCCGGTTCGCGGCCCACACGAGTTGCCATTGTTCCGCTCAGCCAGTGTTCGTCGGCGGGGATGTTGGCGAGGAAGCGTCCGCCATTCAGTACCTCGCTAGCCGGCGCTCACGGACACCTGCGCAGCGCGCTCAGGTGCGCTCATACCTGGACTCGGTTTACGGACCTGAGACCCATTAGCTACCCCGATGCGGGGTGAACGTTACGGCCACGTCTAAGGCCGGTCTGATGTGCGACGGCACGGAAACGGAGTACCGGAATGGCAGAGAACGAAGGCACTACGACCACGGCTGAGCAGGGTGCGACAGCGACTGAGCAGCAGGGTCAGGTCATCACTCAGGCTGACGTGGATCGCATCGTCAAGGACCGTGTTGCACGTGTCCAGGCGAAGTATGCGGACTACGACGACCTGAAGGCGAAGGCTGAGGGTGCGAAGTCGGTTGAGGAGAAGCTTGCCGAGCTTGAGGGCAAGTATTCGGCGGCTGAGGCTCGTGCGCTGCGCAGCGACATCGCGGCGAAGCACGGCCTGAGCGCGGAGGACCGAGACCTGTTCCTGACCGGTACGGACGAGTCAACTCTCACAGCGCAGGCGGAACGTCTTGCGGCTCGTGAGGCAGACCGGAAGAAGCAGGGCAACGTCGCACCCAAGGAGGGTGCAACCACAAACACGGGCAACGCCAGCAGCGACGTGAAGCAGTTCGCACGTCAGCTGTTTGGGCGTACCGACTAACCAGAAAGGGTCATCATGGCCGCGCTTACCTCGGGATTTCTGAACCTCCCGAACCAGATTATTGATCCTTGGCTTGGGAAGGTGCAGGGCGGTTCGACTGTCGCTGCCCTCTCCGGGGCTATCCCCATGAAGTTCGGCACCGGCTCGACAATGACTTTCGACATCGGTGAGGCTGAGTACGTCGGTGAGGGTGCCCAGAAGGGCGCTTCGACTGTCACGAAGGCCACCCAGACGGTCACGCCGTTCAAGTTCCACAAGACCATCCGCATGAACGAGGAGGCCAAGTGGGCTGACGAGGACACGCAGGCTGGTTACATCGACGACATCCTGTCGCAGATTCAGCCGGCGCTGTCTCGTGCACTGGACTTCGGTGTGTTCCACGGCATCAACCCGACTGGTGGTGCTGCGGTTGCGGCTATGACGCAGAAGCTTTCTGCGACCACGAATCAGGTTGAGCGTGCCGCGGCTGACAAGCCGTACGCGAACCTCGACGCCGCTGACGCCCTGGTCCTGGCGAACAGCTACGTTCCTGCGAACGTGGCGCTTGACCCGACGTTCGCGGCGAAGTTCTCGGCGCTGCGTGGCGGTCAGACGGAGCAGAAGCTGTACCCGAACTTTGCTCTGTCGACGGCTCCCTCGGAGCTTGACGGTCACGTGGCTTCGGTCTCGCGCACTGTCAGCGCTGTGGGTGTCGCTGCTGCGCCGACTGGCATCCTCGGTGTCGTCGGTGACTTCTCGGCCATCCGTTGGGGCATTCAGCGTCAGATCGGCCTCGAGCTGATCGAGTACGGCGACCCGGACGGCGGCGGCGACCTGAAGCGCAACAACCAGATCGCGTTCCGCGCCGAGGTTCTCTACGGCTGGGGAATCGCTGACCTGAACGCGTTCGCGCTCGTGGTCGACAAGGTTGCTGGCTGATGCCTGTCCTGAAGAACACGGACGGCGTTGTCGTTTCGGTTTCTGACGAGACGGCGGCGCTGCTCGGTTCCGAGTGGGTCAGCGGTGAGCAGGAGCCGAAGCGGTCGCCCGGCCGCCCGAAGAAGTCTGACGACTAAGTAGCGAAGGGGGCGGTCATGGCTGTGACTCCCAGCATGATTGCGGTTGCTCTCGGGCAGGCCGCCCCCGAAGCTGGCTCTGTTCAGGAGCAGCAGTGGCAGTTGTGGATTGATGACGCCTACATGCTGATCGATTCGCGGGTGTCGTCGACCACGCCGGCACCGGTGATCGATGAGGCCCGGCTTGACTACGTGGTCCGTGAGGCTGTGGTCTCGCATGTCCGTAAGCCGGATGATGCGACTCAGGTCACGGTGTCTGTGGATGACGGTTCGACGTCGCGGTCTTACCAGTCGGGGAAGGGGCGGGTGACCATCCTTGATGAGTGGTGGGTGCTGCTGGGGCTCACGGATTCGTCGAAGGCGTTCGCGCTGGACATGGTTCCGACTGGGACTCGGCACCTCCCGTGGTGCACGCTGCTGCTTGGGGGGACGTTCTGCTCGTGCGGGACGGACATTGCTGGTCGTCCTATCTATGAGGAGGACGACCGGTGGTGAGCCTCGAGAGTGACATTCAGGCAACGCTCCCGTTCCTGCGGGCTCAGGCTGAGTCGCGAATGACGGATGCGTGCGAGATTGGCACGGTCATCCCGGGCGATGTACTGGATGAGGAGACCGGCGAGTACGCACCCGGCTTCGAGGTTGCCTATTCAGGCCGGTGCCGTTTCAAGGCTGGCGCGACGGCTGCTGGTGAGATTGACGCGTCGGGTCAGCTTCTGGTGGAGCAGGATTCGGTGCTGTCGCTGCCGGTGGGCACGTCGCTTGGTGTTCGGAAGGACATGGAGGTTCGTATGACGGCCTCCCTGACTGACCCTGCTCTGGTTGGTGTCAAGGCTCGGATCAAGGCTCCGTCCGTGGGTTCGTATCGCACTGCGCGACGGTTCGCGATTGAGGTGACTAGCTGATGCCTGATGGTTCCACTGTTGACTTTTCGGACTTGACCCGGCTGGCTGCGGATCTTGGTGAGGTGCCGGATAACGCTGGTCCGAAGATTCGGCAGGCGGTTGAGGTCAGTGCTCGGAATGTGAAGGACGCATGGCGGCAGAAGCTGCAGGGCGCACGTGCGCTTCCCCGGGCTGCTGCGTCGATTGACTACGAGATCAAGGGCAGTGCTGCTACGTCCGGCTCAGTCGTCGAGGCTGAGATTGGTGCGCGTAATGGCGGCCAGGGTTCTCTGGTTGGCAAGACGGAGTTCGGGTCTGTGAATAACGGGCCTAAGGGTTATGGGGCCGGCGCTCTTGCTGAGACGCAGGAGGATTTCGAGCGTGGCTTGTCGCGCGCCTTGGCCGATGCGGAGAGGCGGGCTGGCCTGTGATTCGTGCGCATGCGAAGGCGATTGTGGCGCGGCTCGAGGAGGATCTGATTCTTCGCGGGTCGACGTTTCAGGGGGTTGTGACAAATCGTCCTGCCCGGTATTGCACGGTGTTCATGGACTCTGGGCTGCGGGTGGTTGAGCGGTTCAACGGTTTGCAGTCTGAGGTCACGTTTGGTGTGACGGTGCATTCCGTGGGCGCGACGGCTGAACAGTCCCAGCTTGTGGCTGAGCGGGTGATGGCCCAACTTCTCGACTACAGGCCGACTGTGGCTGGCCGTGATTGCCGCCGCCTGAGGCATGTGTCGTCAGTCCCGGTCGATCTCGACATCGACGTCTCTCCCCCGCTGTATTACTCGGTCGATCAGTTCGACCTGACTAGCTCGCCGGCTTAGAGCCCGAGCTGCAACTAGCGCCTCACCTGTCTGGTGGGGCGTTTCGCATTTCACCCGCACCGCGGGTTACCGCCTTCGGGGATCTCCGGGGCACCCGACACAAAGGAGAACCACATGGCTGACGGCCTTGATCCCGTTGTTGCTTCAACTCAGTCCGATGGTCGCTGGAAGATCGCATGGATTCCGAAGGGGACGGGCACTGCTCCGAATCCTCTTTCGGCTGCGATCCTGAAGGGCAGCACGTCGGTTCCGCTGACGTACTCGTTCACTCCGGACGGTTTCAACCCGACGACGACGCAGGCAAGCGTTGAGGATAAGCGCCTCACGCTGACGCAGGATCTGTCGCGACCCGGCAAGACCACGGACGCACTGTCGACCAAGTACGTCGACTCGACGGACCCGAAGTCGGCTGCTGTTGCCCTGCCGCAGAACACGGAGGGTTTTTTCGTGATCCGCCGCGGCAAGAACAACGAGACCGACTGGACTGTCGGAGACATCGTGGACGTGTGGACGTGCATCACTGGTGTCCAGCGGAACGCTGCCCCCACTGAGAACGGTCTTGACCTGATCGAGCAGGACATGTTCATCACTGCTCCGTCGCAGCGCAAGAAGGTTGTTGTCGCGTAGCTGAGACTCCTGCCGGGGTGCCCACCGTCACCCCGGCAGGTTCCATCCCTAACGGTGACTAACGGTGGATAGAAACGGTGAACTGATGAGCTTTTCTGATGACCTGCAGGCTGCGAAGAACGCGGCTGTTCCGTTCGTAGATGTGAACGTGATGCTTGCCGGGAACCTGCACACGCTGCGGTTCCGGCAGATGAATGGCCTTGATTGGAATGACGCGGTGGACCGTCACCCGCTGCGTCCTGGGGTGGCCTATGACTCGCAGTACGGGTACAACCTGCGCACCCTCACCCGGTATGTGGCCCGCAAGTGTGGTGCCCGCCTGGTCGATGGCAAGGAAGTGCCGCTGCATGTTGACCCGATTGATCCTGAGGATCCGGATGCTGAGCGTGTCGACGAGTGGGCTGACCTGTTCGCTGCACTGACGGGCCACTTTGAGGGGAAGATCGGTGACGCGATCTACAACCTGAATGAGTACCAGTCGCATGTGGCTGTGGCTAAGGCTCAGGAGCAGCTAAAAAAAGCACGAACGGGCTCTGGGAAGTCCTTCGCCTAGCGTCCAAGCTTGGTGTTTCGCCTCGGCGGTTGCAGGGGTGGGAGCCGCGTGAGTTCACCCGGCATGAGTATGCGGATGGTGTGCTGGTTGCTTCGGTGACTGAGCGTGAACCTGAGTGGGATCGTTCGCAGCTCGACATGATGCTTGCTTACGAGCGGGTCATGGCGGATATGGGCCCGCATGGTCACCCGATGTCTGAGGCGACTGACCCACAGGCGAACCCGAGCGTGGCCGGCGGGTGGCATTACGAGGCGAACAAGGCCCCGAAAAAGGACTACGCGGCGCAGGCGATTGACCGCGCCCGGGATGCTTTCTACGCGCAGTACAAGGACGCTGACCGATCAGGCGACGTCTGGTACGCGACGCGGGTTGATGACTAACGCTTGAGCAGGAACCCGATGGGTCCGATGGCTGCGGGGCGTGTGACGTTTTCCACGACCCAGCCATCGGGGACGTAGACGCGGTTCAGCTCTTCAGAGGCGTACCGGTCGACGTCGCCTGAGCGCACCTCTTTGCCGCTGCTGGGCAGGCTCACGTATTTGTATTCGGGCACGCCCTGATCTTCACATATTTCAACAGAAGGCGGTAGGGCAGATGGCAGGCACCAGAACTACGCGCGTGAGTTTGGTGGCCGAGGTCTCGGGCTACATCTCTGGGATGGACCGTGCTGCTCGAGCTACCCGCGAGACGGGCTCTGAGGCTGAGCGGCTGTCTCAGCGGCGCGACGGAATCCAGGCTCTCGGTGCTGCGATGTTCGCGGTTGGGACGCTGGCTGCTGCTGGTGTGGCGCTTGCTGTGGCGAAGTACGCGGAGTTCGATGCGCAGATGTCGTCGGTGCAGGCGGCGACGCACGAGACGACCGAGAACATGGCTCTGCTGCGGGATGCGGCGATTCAGGCTGGCGCGTCGACGGTGTTCTCTGCGACGGAAGCGGCGCAGGCGGTTGAGGAGCTGGCTAAGGCTGGTGTCTCGACCGCTGACATTCTTGGTGGTGGGCTTAAGGGTGCGCTTGACCTGGCGTCTGCGGGTCAGCTTGATGTGGCGCAGGCGGCTGAGATCGCGGCGACGGCTATGACCCAGTTTGGTCTGGCTGGTACTGAGGTGCCGCACATTGCTGACCTTCTTGCTGCCGGCGCTGGTAAGGCGCAGGGTTCGGTGGAGGATCTGTCGAACGCGCTCAACCAGGGTGGCCTGGTTGCCTCTCAGACGGGCCTGTCGATTGAGGAGACGACTGGTGCGCTGGCGGCGTTTGCGTCGGCTGGTTTGACTGGTTCGGATGCTGGCACGTCGTTCAAGTCGATGCTGCAGCGTCTGACTCCGCAGTCGAAGGAAGCTCAGCGGGCGATGGACGAGTTGGGCATTTCGGCTTATGACTCGCAGGGGCAGTTCATTGGTCTTGAGGCGTTTGCCGGGAACCTGCAGACTGCGCTGAAGGACCTGACACCTGAGGCCCGCAACTCTGCCCTGGCTGTCATCTTCGGATCTGATGCTGTTCGTGGTGCGTCGGTGATCTACGAGCAGGGCGCTAAGGGAATTGGCGACTGGATCGACAAGGTTGATGACACTGGTTATGCCGCCGAAACTGCCCGCCTTAAGCTCGACAACCTCAAGGGCGACATCGAAAAGCTTGGTGGCGCTTTCGAGACTGCTCTCATTCAGACGGGCTCGAGCGCGAACGGTGTGCTCCGCAATCTGGTGCAGTCTGTCACGTTCCTGGTGGATGCGTTCGGGTCTGCACCTCCTCAGTTGCTGGCGGCAAGTCTTGGCCTTGGTGTGCTCATTGCTTCCATCGGTCTTGTCGGGGGCGGCATTTTGCTTGCCCTGCCGAAGATCGTGGAGTTCCGTGCGGCCCTAGCCCTTGTGGGCCTCTCTGGTCGCACGGCTGCGGTGGGCATTGGTGTGCTGAGCCTTGGCCTGGCCGCTCTGACTATCGGCATCGGTGCTGTGATCTCGAAGCAGGCCGACATTAGTGCGACGGCTCAGGAGTTGGCAGACTCTCTGGATGCGGCGACTGGTGCGACAACTCAGTACACGCGTGCGATTGTTGTCCGGAAGCTGCAAGAGGATGGCATCTTTGAGACGGCGAAGAAGGCGGGTGTCAGCCAGCGCGAACTGACCGATGCGGTCCTTGAAGGTGGCGACGCTCTTGACGCTGTGCAAGACAAGATTGGCAACCTGAACACTGCCGGGAACATCTTCAACGGTCTGGCGGTCAAGTCTGATCTGGCGGGCCGCGGGATCGCGAACCTGCGTGAGTCGGTTGAGGGGTCGTCGGAGGCTTTCGAGAACTCGAAGGAAGCGGGCGGCGCTGCTGCTGAGGGCCTTGATGAGGTCACGGATGGCATGGGCGAGGTCGGGTCTGCGGCAGATCAGACGGCGGCTGCTGTCGATGATCTGAAGGCAAAGATTGAGGGGTTTGGCTCTGCTCAGCTTGACGTGAACGAGGCCACCCGTGGCTTTGAGGCTTCTCTTGATGATCTCACTGAGTCGGTTACGACGAACGGGACCAGTCTTGACATCGGCACTGAGAAGGGGCGGGCTAACCAGGCCGCGCTTGATGAGATTGCTACCTCAACCCTGGCTTTGGCTAGCGCAACATACACGCAGACTGGATCACAGGAGGCGGCAAGTGCGGTAATCGAGGTCGGTCGTCAGAAGCTGATTGCGGCCCAGGGGCAGCTCAGCGTTACGGGCCAGGCTGCTGAGGCGTACGCCGACAAGCTGGGTCTTATCCCTGGCAATATCCAAACGGCTGCTCAACTAACCGGCGTTGCTGCTGCTGAAGCTCAACTGAATCAGTTGGCCCGCGACCGGGCTGTCTCTCTGAATATTCGGGTCAACGAGCAGATCAGCGCGGATAACCGTGCGGGTGGTGCCCGTTCCACGGTTGGCGGTGTCCCGTTCGCTGATGGTGGTGCGGTGCACGGTCCTGGCCCTGTGGGTAAGGACTCTGTGGCGGCGATGCTCGCCCCTGGTGAGCATGTGCTTACTGCAGCCGATGTGGCTCGGATGGGCGGACAGGCGGGCGTGTATGCGTTCCGGTCTGCCCTAAGCCAGGGGCGCGGGTATGCGTCTGGTGGCGCGGTCGCGTACCAGACGTCTTCGCCGGCCGGTAGTTCGCTGGCTGCTTTCGAGCCTCCGTCGTTCACAGTGTCGGTGCAGTCGAAGGGTGGTGTCGACCTGCTGAAGTACGTCGATGTGTCGATCCAGCAGAGCAAGCAGCAGAGCGGTGTGACGATCGCTAACCGTCGCCAGAGGGGGAAGTGATGCCGCAGATTGGTTTCGAGGAGCCTGCTGGTTCGATGCTGTACGGGGTGGGTGATGTTGCGCCTGTTGGTGGTGGGTTCTATTCCACTGACGGGTTTGTAGCTGATCCTGACCGGGAGGGTTTGTTCTTCACGGGGAAGCTGGCGACGACTGCACCAATTCTGTCGTTCTTGCCGGGTGACCCGGTGGCGCATGTTGCTCCGCGGGTGGAGATCTTAGGGTTCCTGTTCCCGCCTGCTGCGGTGACAGCGACGTACTACCGGTCGGATGGTTCGCGGACGTGGACTGTTCGGGGCGGTGTGAACCGGTCTGTGGCTGGCGGTGTCGCTGTTCTGGATTGGGAGGCACCGTTTGGGGTGCCGGTGTCGTACCGGGCGGAGCTGTTCAATGCGGCTGGTCTGAGCATTGGCTTCACCGATTCGGCGTCGATCACGGTCGTCACGGATGAGGTCTGGGTTCAGCATGTGCTCGAGCCGTCCATTGCGGTGCGGTGGTCGTTCACGGACCGGGCTCTGGCCGAACTGTCCCGTCCGACTGCCGGCGGTTTTGCGCAGGTTGAGGGGGCGTCGGTTCAGAAGTGGATTGGAAGCCGGCGCACTGGGCTGGTGCAGGTGAACCTGTCGGGTGTGACCGAGAACTTGGATGACGCCGCGGTGTTCGATTCGATGTTCGGCACGTACGAGCAAGCGCGTGTACCAATCCTGGTGTTCCGTGCACCCCCTGTCCTGCGGCTCCCGGCGACGTTCATCGCGCAGGTGGAGGTTGTTCGCCAGCCCATGTCGATTGCGACAGTCCCCGATTTCGATGTGTGGGAATTGGTCGGCACTGAGGTTGAACCGCCTGCTGTGGGCCTGGTTGAGGCAACCCTGACGTGGGATGACCTTGCTGCGGCGTACGACACGTGGGATGAGGTTGCTGCGGCTTACGGGTCGTGGCTTGATGCGTCGCGTGATTATTCGTTGGCGGGATTGGCGGGTTAGGTGCGTCAGTCGTCGGAGGATCTTAGGCAGGTGTTGGCGGGTGGCGGGTTCCTGAAGTGGTTCACCGCTGACCTGTATTACGCGAAGGAGCGGCGGCTGACGAATGTGCCGCTGTTCGATGTGCAGATTCGGTGGGATGGGTCGGCTTCTATTCAGGGGTCGATGTCGTGCAAGGTGGCGTATAGCTCGGATTTTGCGGAGTCGGTGTCGCCTCGTGAGATTGGTGACCTGTTTGCGCCGTTCGGTCCTGAGTTGGCGGTGGTGGCTCATGTGAGTGTGGGCCGGATGGAGTATCAGATTCCGGTGGGTTGGTTCCGGCTGGTTGATGTCCCGTCAGCAGTAGATTCGTTTGCTGATTTTGCGGGCAGGCAGATCATCACGTCGACTGTTCTCGAGTTGGAGTTGAAGGACCGCTTTGTGCTGGTCGATCAAAACCCGTTCGACAATCCGCAGTCAGCGCAGAAGTTGGCGTCGGTGTACGCGGAGTTTTCCCGGGTGACTGGCCTGCCGGTGACGGTTGGTGTTCCGGATGGTCCGATCACCCGCGCGGTGGCATATGAGGACAACCGTCTAGATGCCGCGTACGAATTGGTGGACGTGCTCGATGCGACACCGGTGATGCTCTCTGATGGGTCGGCGTCGTTCATTCCGAAGGAGTGGCCTGACCCGGTGGATGAGGTTCGGTGGGGTCCGGGCGGCACGCTGGTCTCGGCACCGACTGGGATGACGTCGAAGGGTGTCTACAACCGGATCGTGTTCAACGGTGAGGCGTCGGACGGGTCAGCGATTTACGCGTTCGCGGAGATCACGTACGGCCCGCTGCGGGTTCGCGAACCGGATGGTTCCCCTGGCCCTGCTGGGGTCATTACGAGGCGTGCTGAGTCTGAGTATGTGGTGACGCAGGATCAGGCTGAGGCGTACGTGAACCGTGACATCGAGCGGACTGCACGGCTCGCTGCCCGTGAGATTCAGGTGGTGGAGACGTTCAATCCGCTGCGTGAGGTCGGGGACGTGTTGTGGCTGGAAACACAGTCGGAGCGGCTGATGTGCCGTGTGAAAGACGTGTCGTTTAGCGATGCGACGGAGATGACTGTGGAGGTGTCCAGTGGCTGAGGATGACACCACTGAGCTGACTCGTGCCCTTGCCGATGTGGCGAGGGTTTCTACGTTGCTGGGGAAGATGGTCCGTGTTGAGGGTGCCCGCGCGATTGTGGACGTGGGTGGCGGGCGTGTGCCGGCGTCGCTACTGGGGGGGCGTATTCCTCGGGCTGGCGATGATGTGCATGTGTGGTTCATGAACGGTAAGCCGTTCCTGATGGGCGTGTCCACGGTGCAGCCGTTCTCGGGTGTGGTCGCAACGACTGGTGTCGATGTGGTCACGGTCTCTACTGAGTTCGGTGACCTGCCTGGTGTGCCGTTCCTCGGTGAGCAGCCCTCGTCTGGCGATTTGGTGGGGTTGGCATGGGGCGAGGCCGGCCCGTACGTAATCGGGGTGTCGTCCCTGACCCCCGATGATCCGCCTGTCACACCGGACGTACCGAACCCGACCGGTCAGCGCGTGGACGTGTTCACTGCCACCGGGTCAGGGTCTGCGGCTGATGGCCGCAGCTTCGGCACGTCGACTGGTTCCGTGTACGCCTCGGCATCCCAGATTGGTATTTACACGTACGGGTCGAAGGTCCGTGATTCGTTGGCCGGTGCAGTGCGTGTCGACCGTGTAGAGATCTACCTCGCAGCGACGCGGGACAGCGGCAACCTTCCCCTCCTCGGCACACACCCTCTCGAGGCCGTTAGTGGCCCGACCCCGGCGATCTCAAACCTGCGTCAGATCGCACGCCCGTTTAGCCGCTGGGTGGACATCACCGACCTTGCTGGTGTCCTCCGTGCTGGTGGCGGTGTCGGGTTCAACGGTGCCGGGTTCGCCATCTTCACGGGCATTGGTTCTGACCCTTCGCAGGCGGGCGCTCTGCGGATCACTTACACAAAATAGGAGGCCCGCATGGGGTACACCAAGGACACGTCGGGTAAGCCGATCTACAACAGCGACATCACCGATCCGGTGGGCCAGTTCCAGGCAGCCGTCGATTATGCGCAGCTTGTCGCTAAGCCGGTCCGTAAGGTCGCGGCCCTGTCACTGAACAGCAACGGGTACTACAAGGCGATGAATGGTGCCTACCCGCCCACGGTCACTATCCAGGCTGGCCGTGCGTTCCTCGACGGGACGGTCACGAACACCCTCGCAATCACCTTTGATGCGGGTGCGACGTACACGCTCGGCACTGTCCCTGTTGGGTTCCGTCCGACCGCTGACGTGTACGACCAGAAGCGATTCCGTGACACCCGTGCGGTCATCACCATCCAGGCATCTACTGGCGCGATCCTGTTCCTGATTCCTGAGGGCATCACCCTCACGACGGCGCAGGTCATCTTCGGTCTCGGCGGCACGTCGTGGCCGGTGGCGCTGGACGCCTGATGGCTAACCGTGCAGGCCCCCAGCGTGCCCTTGGGACGCGCGGGCAGACAATCAACGCCGACGCATGGCCGTACTTCGACGCGCTCCTTCGCGCTGTCGTCAAGGAAACGGGCGCGAACTACGACGACCTCATCACTGAGGCAACCCGAATCTGGGCGAGACAGAACTACCTGTACGTCAACCGCAACAAGCCCGGGTTCAACCCTGCCTGGCCCCCGGACGACGCACGGGCATTCCATGTCGCCGGCAACGCAGTCGACTTCGGTGCCGGTGCCGGTTACCGCGGGACCCCCGTGCAACGAGCCCTCCACCGCATCGGCCCCACGCTCGGCATCTTCTTCGAGATCAGTAACGAGCTCTGGCACGGTGCCTTCGACAAGACCCGTGCACCCAAAACGATTCCCACCACTGTTGCCGCGAAGACCGCAACCGTCATCACTTCTGAGGAGCCAGACATGAAGCTGATTCAGTCCCCCAACCGTGGCATCGGCGTCGTTGGTCCCGGCCACGCGAAGGTGCTCACCCCCGAGGAACTGCCCTACGCGGTTCGCCGTTACGGCTACCCGTCGTACATCGGAAACGATCGAGAGTTCGACCTTGAGGTTGCTATCCATTCGGGTGGTGTTGTGCCTGCCGCGGATGCTGCCCAGGCGGCGGCTGTCCTGGCGAAGCTTGAGGAACTGCAGGGCGCTGTTTCTTAGCCCGAGGGGGGCATTGTGGGTAAGCATTTTGGGTTGGTCCGCCGCATAGGTAGGGCCACAATTTGGGCACCGGGGGCTATCCCGGTGGAGGAACGAAAATACGCAGGGCCACTCAAACGGGTGGCCCTTCCGCTTTTGGACGTGCTGCTCATCGTGGGTGGTTTCTACGCGGTCACGTCGGGCATCCCGGCGTTGGACGAACTGCTGCCCGATGACGTGTCCGACTTCCTCGGGTACCTGTTCGTCGGGTGCGCCGTCGTCTGCCTCGCCGGCGCAGTGTTCCCGAGGCTGTGGCCGCTCGAGGTAGCCGGGAAGATCCTCGTCGTCTCCATTCTCGGCATGTATTTCGTCGCACTCCGAACGGTCGACGGCGGCACCCCAACCCGAATGTTTGTCAGTGCCGTTGTCCTGTGGAGCATGGTGCTCCCCATCCTGCGGCTCTGGTGGCTGGGTGCTGAATACGGTGCCCGCCACATGGATGAGCGGCGGGCCAGGAAGGTTATTCGATGATCCCGGCTTGGGTGCAGCTTCTTGGTAGTGGTGGCGCGGGTGCCCTCATTTTGGGTGTCCTGGTGTTCGTCGCGACTCGGAAGAAGGATGCTGCAACCGACAGCAATGACCGGTTCCAGACGTCGATGGACATCACCAATCTGGTGCGTGAGGAAGTGGAGAAGGCAACCCGTCCACTCATCGACCGTATCAAGGCGCTTGAGTCGGGGATGCTGACGTCCCGCACGATCTTGTACGCCCACTTTCAGCGGCTGTCGTGGTGGGACGAACGCGGCAGGCCCGGTCCACTGCCCCTGCCTGAGGACAAGGACTTCGAGGCGTTGGGCATAGACCCGAACATGTTTGAGACAACGGTGGAGCGTGCTGTGGCTACGGCTGCGGTGAGCGAGCTGCGCCGGCACCAGACCGAGACAACTACTACGGAGGATGAATCATGAGCCATGTCCAGATCGACCCTGTGAAGGTCACCCTTGTGCGTGTGTGGTCGGACCTGTCGAGGAAGCTGCTTGCGTTCCTGGCGACGGGCCTGACCTCGACCGGGGTGATTGCCGTTCTGGCTTACGCAGGTGTGCACATTGAGCCGAGCCTTGCAACGCTGATCGTGACTGTCCTGTCGGGTGCTGCTGGGTACCTCGTCAAGGAGGTCGCTGTCGTGGAGCGTTCCGAGCTCGAGGTCATTGACCAGCCGTAACCGCTTCCTCTACCCCAAGTTTCTGCCGCCTCAGGGCGGCTTTTCTGTTTAACCCGAAAGGCAACCCTGATGGTCACACGACTCGTAGGTGCAGACAACGTAACCGGGAAACTGCCCGATGTAGTCATCACTGAACTCGCTGCCCGATTCCCCAGCAAGACTGCCTCGTACACCAAATCGGAGGCAGACAGCCGATTCGCTCCGATTGGGGCGGCGGGGGGCGGTGTAGCTCAGCAGCGTTTCGACACCGCTGGTGAAGCACTGGCGGCAAAGCTCGAGATGGGGGCTGGCGGCGACATTGTGATGACCCTGCTCAGCGATTCGACTGGCGGGCCCGACAATGGCTGGTATCGACTTTGGGCTGAGCAGATCGCAGCCACCCACCCGAAACTGCATGTCGACTACCGACTGTGGGACGACGCATCCCAGGCGTACGCGGCACCCATCGTCCTGCAGGCAGGCACCGGGTATGTCCCCGCGACTGGCGTCTCGGACTCCTTTAACCGGACATCCACCTCTCTGAACCAGCAGCAGCCCGAAGTGGGCGGCATCTGGAACGGTCCCCCTGGGGTCTTTTCGCTCAACGGTTCTCGGGCTGTCGTCGGCGCATCCGTGGGAGAGATTGTCAGTGACGGTGGCGTGGCTGGAAGCGGAACGGCTAAGGCCAGCGGAGTCATCTTCAACATGACGCCGCCCGCGTCGGGTCTGAAGCAGTTCAAGGTGTTCCCGAAGTACCTGTCTTCGACGAATCACATCTACCTTCTGGTGCAGCTCTCGTCTACAGGCGTCGTCGCTTGGCAGGTTCTCAAGCGGATCAACGGAACTGTGACTGTGGTGTTCACCGGCGAAAACTTCGCTTACACCGCCAACGCGGACAACACTCTCGAAATGAGCATCACCATTTCGGGCCTCACCGTGACCGCTTCGATCAACGAAAAGTCTGGAACCGGGCAGCTTGTCCAGGCTGATCTTGACGCCTTGGCGTCGGCAACGCTGGTTGGTCTTGGGACTGCCGGCGCAACTGTTCCGACCGGGCTGAGCGTGGACTCGTTCTCGTACGTTCCGGAAGGGTCTGTCTCGTCCGGGCAGAAGCTCACCGTTTACAACGGCACCCAGGGCGGGACGACTTTCGCGTATCAGGCTGCACGTCTGGCGAAAATGATCCCGGTGCGCCCCGACGTCGTGTTCCTAAGCTCGAGCCACAACTACTTGGACGCGACTGCCACTGCGTACGTGAATGAGGTCACGCAGCTTGTCTCTTCGATCCGATCTCTGTACCCCAGTGTGGGCGTCACAGTGTCTTCGCAGAACCCCAGGTTTACGCCCGCGGTAAGCATCAAGCCTCATGCCGAACGACTGGTTGCCCTGCGCATTCTGGCTCTGCAGAACGGGTGGGGGTATCTGCCCGTCTATGAGGCTTACTCCGTCAAGTCGGACGGCGGGCAGTCGCTTGTCCTGTCGGATGGTGTCCACCCGAACACAGAAGGTCGGGTGGTTTGGTACAAGGTGGCCGCGAACTATCTCGCGGCGAAGTCCCTGACCCCCGTTTCGTGAAACGACCCCCGCACCCCATCAAGGGGTGCGGGGGTCGTTTTTCAGTAGGCCCGGTCTATCCAGAGCTGGGTCATGCATACCTCGTTGCAGCAGAACCAACCCTCAACGCGGAAGTTCTTGTTGCGGCTTGTCTCCTTGCCGCAGTGCCCGCACAGGGGGTTGCTGTAGCGGTAGGCGATTCGCTCAATTGGGGTGGTCAGGAGGGTCACGGTTAGACCGTACGGCTTGGGCGGCATTTGAGCAAGCTTCATGACAAGAAGTGCCTCGCTGCCCACCATTGGAGGCATGCGAGTGGTCCGTCCCAGGTGGTGTAGGTGGCGTCTCCGTCGTGGATTGTCCAGCCTGTGTGCAGGTTGCGGGTGACGCCGTGGTGTTTGGGGAGTCCGGGTCGGTCGGAGCGTAGGTGGTAGTTGGTGGGGTTGTGGTCTTCGGGGAAGGCTTGGAGTGTCCAGTGGTCGACCCTGTAGTGCTCGATGAGGCGTGAGGTGGGGGCTGGTTTGGGGATGTCCCAGGGTGCCCGCCAGTTGGTGGTTGTCATGTGCTGATCGTAGGTCATACTCGAACACACGTTCGAGTGTCGGTGGTGTGAGATTCACTCAGGCCTATGCCAAACACGAACAAGTCTGAGTTCCGGGCGAGACTGCCCGAAACTTGCACAGCCCTCACTATTGCGGATACCCACAAGTATTCAACCTGTCTACCCCCTGGACACGCGGACAACCACACACCCCAGCCTGACCACACATCCACCCGCCACTAGCGACCCCCCAAACAGGGGAATGTGTACCCAACATGGGGGACACAAACTATCCACCACCCAGCCTCGGTCACCCGACCACACCACCACGAGGGGATCAGATGAACCATGAACAAGCCACCCAACAAGCCACCCAAACCGGAAGACACGCCACCCGGTTAGGCATCATGCTCACCAACTACGACGACCCCGACTGTGGACAACTCATCGCAGAGTGCCTACGCGTCGGAGTCGACGCCGGCACCGTCATCCGGTAACCAAGGAGCCCCGCGGAAGATCCAGGACGCGGGGCTCCCCACAACCCACATATGACTACCCAGTCACCACATCTGGCGGTATGGTGGCAGAAAGAAAGCCGCACGCAGGTTTGAGCTGCGGCGGCTTTACCCCACCATTGCTATAGACAACGAGAGGGGCTGCTGTGCAGTCTACCGAGAACAAGACCGAATCACGACCTCCCGCCGACGTTCTGCGCCTAATGCGCGACTACCGGCAGATGCTCCTGGATGACAGCGATGCCTCGTGGCCTGCAGGAGTGGTCGCCGCGGACATCGGCTGGCTTCTCAAGGACACCGAATCCGCCCTCGCTGCCGAGCGCGACAGGGCCGACCGGGCAGAAGCGCGGATTGCAGGAGCGCCGCATGCAGGAGCGTGCCGTCGAAAGCAAAGCGAGGTATGGCCTTGCACCTGCTTCAAGTCCGAGGCCACCGCATGACCGCCCCCACGCCAAGTGCGGACGAGCAGATCGTCGCATCCCTCCGAGACCTGACGCCGGGGTTCGGAACCGAGGAAGAAGCAGCCGACCGCATCGAGGCGCTTGCTGCTGCCCTCGCCGCTGTGACCGCTGAACGTGACCAGGCCCGCCAGATGCTCGCGGACGCACCACACGCATCCTGCTGCTACATGTCAGGCGCGCCGGGAGGCTTCAGCGACCCCATCTATGAGCGCGTCAATTGCACATGCTGGAAGGCGGGGCTGTGAGCATGAAGGCGCGAAGCGCAGAGACTAAGGGCGTAGCAGAGAGTGTCTTGCGAGCCGCCGCAAAGCTGAAGAAACGCCCTCTTGACCCGCAGGCACTGCTGAGTCAGGAAGTCGTCCGCGAATTTATTGAGGTCGGCATCTGCCCCTGGTGCGGAGCGGGACCATTTGGATTGATCGCGAGCCATGTAGTTCGGACTCACGGCATTGGCCGCAAGGAACTAAGGGATCGAGCTGGCTTGTTCCACTCCGCCTCGATCACTAGCCCCGAAGTCAGGGCGAAGAACAAGGAACGTGGCCGTCGACGTGGTTATCCCGAAGAGGCGCGTAAGGGTCTCGCTGAATGGCGCGCGTCAGGGCCTAAGCGCGTCGAGAGCGAGGCGAGCAAGTCGTTGCGTCAGGGGTTGGCGCGGGAGGTTAGGAAGCCGGGCAATTCCAACCTAAGCTCCGAACAGAAGCTCGAAGCAGTCGAGCGAATGCGCTCGGCACGTTCTGCATCTACTCACGAGAGGGATTTGCATATCAAGCAACTGATCAACGAGACTTCAACGCCCCTCATCGAGATTGCCGCCAGCCTCGGCGTCCACCCTCGAACGCTTAGGCAGGCAATGAAGCGGCTCGGCATCAACTTTGATGGCCGTTCCCGCCGCGACCATGCTGCCGAACGCCAGGCCCGTCAAGCGCTGTAGAAGTCAGGGTCACCGTCTAGCGCGTCGCTTAGTAGCCGAGCGGCGCGTTTTGACATCGGATGGCCTATAAATTCGTCGGCGCGGTCCCGAAGGGCAAGCTGGCCGGCAGTGATCTGATCGTTCAGTTCCGGAGTCTCGTTGTTGGCGAAGTCGAGCATGGTGTTTTCAACCTCACCCACCATCTCGTCTAGTTCGACCGTCATGAAGTAGTTGTAGTCCTTGAGCACGGCACGAGTCTTGCACGTAGACCGGACTTGAATGCCCTGGGGCCGTGCAACCAGTGGTTGCGGCACACAAATGGAGCATTCGAAGCGCAGATCTTCCACAACTGCCCCCTTGTGGGAGATCTCGCGCGGTAAATGAAAACCCCGGCCATGCGAAGCAGAGGGCCGGGGTGTCTAAGAGCACCATTCTCGCATAAGATAGAGACATACCCCGCGTCGGTGGCTTGCCACTTACGTCAGATGGCCCCTCAGATGAGGGGCCATCGCTGTTTCTGCTACTTGGCAACGCCCGCCGCGGGCGGCAGCGGAGGGCTTCCTAACTCCCAGCCAAAAAGTAGGAAGCCCGACCCCTCTATTGGGGTCGGGCTTCACTTTTGGCACCTTCGGAGACACCCGCGGCTACACGTATATCCCCACTTCCGTGCACCCCCTCGGACTTGAACCGAGAACCCACTGATTAAGAGTCAAACGGATTCGCCACATATGGTTGACAGCTAGTCGGATCTGAGTGCTAAGCTTCCAAATATGGACGCACAAGCAGGTGCGAACAGGCCGGGGTGGCTACACCGCCCGGCTACACAGTTTGCAGGAGCTTGCACCGATGTTTTGGAGAAGAAGATGACCGAGCAGGCAGTATTTGTGCCCACGAACGTCGGTCAGCAGGAAGCGTTCTTTGAAGCACGTGACCGCGTCTCCGACCTACGGCGTCAACTCGCTTTCGCTGAATGGGAACTGTCCGAGGCTGGAATTGCCTTCCAGCAATACCGCAATGCCCTCCTGACCGCCGCCACATTGAGCCACCCCCACGAGGAACACCGATGAACCGGAGAAGAAGATGCGAATTGCTCACCTGACTTGCGTCGCTATTGGACATCGATGGGGCGTCTTCCGCTATGAGTCACGCGCCATCTGCAAACGCTGCGGACTTCGCGCCTAGCCAACCCCCGAAAGGACACCAGCACCACCATGCACGCCACGAACAGAAGATCAGCCGAGGTCAGCGTCGACCTCGCCAACGGCAACGCACAGCACGACTAGGAAGACTCAGGAGAACAGAATGACCGGAGCAATCAGGTGAGGGGCAACGGTGAGGGCGGACTGTTCAAGGATGGTCGTGGCCTTTGGACGGCAGTGGTCGAACTTCCCCCGCGTGACGGGAAACGCCGGCGCAAGGTCATCCGCTCCAAGGACAAGCGCACCGCACTCGCCAAGCTGCAAGCGCTACAGAAGGATCTTGCCCAGACGGGCGACCTGCCGACCGCGAGCATGAAACTTGAGGCGTGGTTGCGGCACTGGTTCACCGACATTCAGGCCCCGAGGATCGCGCCTAAGACGATCGCCGTGTACCGGACCATGCTTGAGCGGTACATCATTCCGTCGATTGGGAAGCACCGCCTGGACAAGTTGTCCGCCGAGCACGTCCGCCAGATGCACCGCTACGTCACCGACCAGGGGCTGTCCCCGACTACCGCGAGCCAGGCACACCGTGTCCTCTCGATTGCGCTCCGTGACGCCGTACGTGAAGGCCACGCGACCCGAAACATTGCCACCTTTGTCGACGTGCCGAAGAAGGCACGGACCGAGCTGGTCACCTTGAACGCTGAGCACGGCATCCAGATCATGTCCACCGTCGCCTCCGATCGGCTCGGGTCTCGTGTCGCCGCCGCACTCCTGACTGGTGCGCGTCAGGGTGAACTCCTCGGGCTCGAGATCGACCGTGTGACCGACGTCCTCGACTTGTCCTGGCAGCTCCAACGGTTCCGCTGGTCCCACGGATGCCAGGACGGCAAGAACGGGCCCATCACGTGCGACTGGAAGCAGGGTGCTAAGTGCCCGCAGCGTCACTTGGAAGCACCCTACGACCGTGAGTACCGGCACCTTGAGGGCGGACTGTGGCTGTCACGCCCGAAGTCACTTGCAGGGTGGCGCAGTGTCCCCCTTGTCGACCCGCTCAAGTCCATCCTCGAGCGGCGAATTGAGGCGTCCCTGTCTGAGCCGAACCCGCACGGCCTGCTGTGGACGAACCAGGACGGCTCCCCCATCGACCCGAGCGTGGACAGCAAGTCCTGGCACCAGGCACTCGCACGTGCCGGCGTACCCGACGCCCGCCTCCACGATGCCCGCCACGCCACCGTAGACATGCTCTACGCCGCCAACGTCCGGGAAGCCATCATCCAGGAAATCGTCGGCCACTCGACCGCAGCGATGACCCGCAAGTACCGTTCCAAGGGCATCCGTGAAGAGCACCGTGAAGCGATGACCATGATGTCGCAGCAGTTCCTGACCGCGCCTGCTGGGGAATTGGCTGAGGCCGCCCCGTAGGACGGCCTCGATACTCCTTCTACCGCTGGTAGGCGAGCTAAGCCGAGTTTAACAGATGCGCCCCACTTCTACGGAGGTGGGGCGTTTTCCTGTTCACCATATTCATTTGCATTCCGGACGGACTAGCCGCATTCAGATATGACTGCTAAGCTGTCATTTATGCAGACAAATACTCCACTGTCGGACCACGTTCCGGCCGTGATCCGGGGCCTGATGGCTCGCCGGCAGCTGCGACAGATCGATGCAGCAGCGGCTTCGGGTGTGTCCCAGTCCCAGCTGTCGAAGATCCTACGCGGCGACAAGCCGCTCACCCTCGCCAACCTTGAAGGCCTGGCCATGGCTCTCGACACGACCGTACTCGAGCTTTGCGCCGAGGCAGAGAAGGAGGCGGTGTTGCTCCCGGTGCGAATCCGACACTACGAAGACGAGATCAAGAAGGGTGCGCAGCGATGACCGAACTCAAACCCACGCGCTTGCCCGCACCTTACGGCTACATGGAGGTAAGCGTGCAAAAAGTGACCAGCCCGAGGGACACAACGGTCTGGGAATGGAGGGTCCGCGTTCACGACTCGGACGAAGGAAAATCAATCTGGACATCGATCGAGTACGAAGAGGCAAGAGCGCGAGCCGTGCTGGCCGCCATCCGCAAGCACAAGGCTCAGATCAAGCGTGAGGAGGCAGGCGCATGAGTGAACTCGATGCTGAGGCCCGTAAGCAGGCCATCGACCTGGCTTCTCGCTTGAAGATTTCGGATTCGATGATCA